>Ga0208693_1000005_pt1 | contig 331880 bp, 272 predicted proteins | sample AD_UKC071_MetaG_FD_184438 | JGI IMG/M metagenome (GOLD analysis project Ga0208693, IMG submission 184438) | Active sludge microbial communities of municipal wastewater-treating anaerobic digesters from USA - AD_UKC071_MetaG (SPAdes) (version 2) | ecosystem: Engineered > Bioreactor > Anaerobic... | reverse complement strand
ACAGATTTGAAGTCAGGGTTGATTTTGCTTTGAGCTGCTCGGCAATGGTTGTGGTCTTGCCTGCGGTCTTCTTTGCATCAAAACTCACATAAACAACACAGGTGGCATTCTTCGGGAAATCAAATTTAACTGGATTTCCGCTTACAACGCGTACTTGTGAAAGTTCCTTTACATCCACATTTCTTGCAGGTTCAGTAGAACCGCCACCACTGCCACCACCACCGCGTCCACCACTACTTCCACCGTCGCCTATCTTAAGGTAAACAGTATAAGTTTCTGCTACATTTCTCGTTAAAGGTTGTATGTAAGTTCCTTTAATCTGCTTGTTGCCTTCCGAATTAGCTTTTATTTTCCATATATGATCCACTCCCATAACGCCTCCGGGAACTTCAAAATATGCCGGAGGATTTATAAGTACTGATTTTTCACTTAGAATGGTGAGACCATTGCTCAGTTTGAGTTGCAAAGCATAGGATGTACCCGGTTTCTCCCGAAGAATCAGGTAAAAAATCTCTCCATATTTGAAATTTACTCTTCTCCCATTGTCAGCTTCAGTCAGTTCTGGTACTACCTGCATAATATTGCCGCTGAAGTTTGAAACCGGAGCTACTGATTTTTCTCCTATAAATTGCCCAAAAGCTACAGGACTGTTTCCTACATTCACTGTATCTATAACATTGTTTGTAGCAGTATCAATTACAGAGACATTGTTGCTGCCCTGATTAGTTACATATACCTTTGATCCATCAGGACTTACTGCAACTCCGTAAGGGCGAATTCCTAAATTAACAGAAGCTGTAACATTGTTTGTTGCTGTGTTAATTACACTGATGTTATTGCTAACATAGTTCGCCACGTATACTTTTGTTCCTGTCGGGTTGACCGCAATGCCTGAAGGAGAGGCTCCAACCTCCACTACCGCTGTAACATTGTTTGTAGTTGTATCAATTACAGAAACGGTGCCTGTAAATCTTCCACCTCCCTCGAGTGGATAATTTGTATTTGCCACGTATACATTTTTCCCATCAGGATTCACCGCAACTGCAACAGGAAAGTCTCCTATATTTACCGTACCTATAACATTATTTGTTGCAGTGTCAATTATAGAAATATTGTCGCTGAAATAGTTTGTCACATATACCTTTGTTCCATTAGGGGTCACTGCAACTCCTAAATGAGTATCTCCTACAGGCACGGCGGCTGTAACCGTATTGGTTGAGGTGTCAATTACATAGATATATCCGTTATTGCTTCCTTCGTCACACGCCACATATACCTTTTTCCCATCCGGACTTATTGCAATTCCATAAGGATAACCTCCTACTTCCACCGTCCCTATAACATTGTTTATGGATGTATCAATTATAGAGACGGTTCCCTCCGCGTTAGCCACATATGCCTTTGTTCCATCAGGGGCAATTACAACTCCCAATGGATAATGTCCTGCATTTATAGTAGCGGTAACAGTGTTTGTAGATGTGTCAATTACAGAGACACTGTTGCTGCCCATGTTAGTAATATAAGCATAAACAGAAGGTTGTAGAACATTTATTGTGCTCAGTTTTGATGTGGAGTCATTTGCATTGCTGACGGTCAGGTTAACGGTATAGGTTCCTGGTGCAGAATAAGTATGCATCGGGTTTTGCTCTGTTGAATTTGTTCCGTCTCCAAAGTCCCAGTTCCTTGAGGTTGCATTCTTTGAGAGATCAGTGAACTGGACAGAAAGAGGAGCATAACCACTCATGGGATTGGCACTGAAGTCTACAAAGGGAAGGATTTTTTCTTCGTTCTGTGCTTCCTGAACGATAATCTCCTGAGTTTTTGAGTCTGTGACATTCTCATTGCCTGCGATTAGGTTAACGGTATGGTTTCCCTGGATCGTATATGTGTGAACCGGATTTTGGTCAGTTGAATCTATGTTTCCGTCACTCTCAAAATCCCATCTCCAGGAAATTGCATTTTGCGACAGATCAGTGAACTGGACAGAAAGAGGAGCATAGCCACCTGTCACATTGGTACTGAAGTTTGCAACAGGTAGAATTGGGATTGGCTTTTCAGGGTTGGAAACTGATACAAGAGGCAGATAATCTGTAACGTTCTGTAAGTCGCCAGTATACGCAGAATCAGCAATCCCGTCTTTGTCTCTGTCAGTTGCAGTCTGTGAAAATCCATTGCCTCTAGGTTTTGCCCAGAAATTGCCTCCTAAAAAAGGTCCGCCGACGATATTGGTGCCTGGAGTTTTTTCTATATTCCAGGTGGTGTCCACAGTGTTGATATCTGCATTAAGGCTATTATTGGCGTAATTATTGAAAATGAGATTTCTGCGGCAGGCACGACATTCATAAAAGCCTGATACGCTATTAAAAGCAACAATATTTCCAGAAAAATTGTTATCAGCAGAGGAATCCAGAGAGATACCCCTGCTGGTTTCGTTAGCTATGTTTCCGGAGATTGTATTAAAGTTAGAGTGAGAAATCCACATTCCTTAGTTCATGTTATTAGAGACATTATTGCCTGAGATCACGCTTTTGTTTGAGTATAAATGATTAATTCCTCTATCATTCCAATTTACACTGTTATTTAAGAGTTTGTTTCCTTCAGAGTATAAGATTTGAATCCCATGCTGTCTGTTTGAGTTTACTCTATTTTCCGAAATTTCATTATAATTCGAACCAAATAGAGTTATTCCCACCTTATTTTCCGAAAGATAGTTATTTGTAACCGTGCAGTTAATGCAGTTAGCCATATAAATTCCGGTCTCAGCGGATTCTATTTTAAACCCGCTAATCGTCGTGTTAACTGCTGACATGCTGAAAACACTTGTGTTTGAGTTAGCTTTGACTATAGTGTCTTCAGGGTTCCCTGACTCAGACCTTATTACGAGATCTGGTTTAGTGATTCTAATATTCTCGGTATATATCCCGGGTTTGACAATTATTACATCGCCTGAGGCTGCGTTATTTATAGCAGCCTGTATAGAATTCGTCGCATTAACAGGAATCTCCTTAGCCGCCCCGATTCCAGAGACTAATGCAAAAATAAGCATGGTTGTTAGAAGGACAATTAATTTCTTCATTTTGATTCCCCAATATAAAAGTAAAATTCTATTAAAACTTCTTTTAATAAATTAGGGAATCAGTTCGAACAATATAAATATATTGATTCATTTTGCATTGCTTCAATTATTATTGATTTAGTTTACTATTGCCTCAGTTTACTATTGCCTCAGTTTACTATTGCTTCAGTTTATTATTGCTTTATTTTATTATTGATTCTGTTTATCTTATTTAAACTAAGATCTGAGTAGCATAAATACAGCCCCAATTACTACCTGTCTCCGTAATATAATTTTGAAAAAGAATGGTGACTCTAAAAACACCTGTATGCCTGATAAAGCAAAAATAGGAAAAATGGGTTAAAGGATAAACCTTTATCCCTGAGTTTTGGACTGTTGCTTAATCCTCTGGGCTGCTCAGGCTGTTTCAATCAAGTTTCATATCGTCTTCCATCTCATCGATGTCCATTTCTACCTTGCTGTCATCATTCGTTTTTGTTTTATTGGTTTGCGTTTCATTTCCGTTGACAGGTACTTTGGTTTTGTTTGTATCTGTTGTATTTGCTATCGTTTTATTACCTGTATTATTTAATTCATTTTCACTTTCCATCTTATTTGTTTCCGTTCTGTTGACAGCAGTTTCATTTGTCGTTATTTCCGTTTCATCGATGCCTGCTCCGGAGGCGGGAATCGTAACATCTACAGGAGGCGATACAGATAGCTCAGGCTCAGAGCCCCCTACCAGAGGCAGGAAGTCCGAATAATTGTTGCCCGGAAGTTTATATGCTGTATCAGCAATCCCGTCTCCATCCCCATCGGTTGCGGTCTGGGAAAATCCGGTACCATCAGGTTTTGCCCAGAAGTTACCTGCTATGAATGGTCCGCCAACAATATTGGTTCCAGCAGTTTTTGTGACATTCCAGACATTTCCTGCGCTTCCGTCCTTAACGTCTGAGTTAAAGACATTGTTCAGATAATTATCAAAGAAGATATTATCATTGCTTGTAGAGCTCATGAAAATGCCTGAGATACTGTTCCTAGCGATAATATTTCTTGAAATGGTATTGCTCTGGGAGGTGCTCAGGTGGATTCCACGTCCGCCGTTAGAAACTTCATTTCCTGAGATGTTATTGTCTATGGAGTACGATAGCAGGATTCCGAATTCCCTGTTACCCAGCACCGCATTGTTTATGATATTGTTCCCGCTGGAAGATATCAGGTAAATGCCTCTACTGTTATCAGAAGCCGTATTACTATCCAGGGTATTGGTGCTCGAATTTGTCAGATAAACACCATGCCCTCCATTTGAATTCAGAGTATTGCCTGTAAAGTTATTATTGGTGGAATTTAACAGCACAATTCCGTGGTTAACGCTCGTACTTGCCGTGTTGTTAATTAGTGTAGTCCAGTGAGAGCGAGATATATAAAATCCGTATCTGTTGTTTAAAGCCATGTTATTTGACACCAGGTTATAACTCGAATCCCGCAGGCTAATTCCCCTTCCGCCTTTCTGGATGGTATTGTTAAGAATTACAGTATTATTGGATAATTCCAGGTCTATTCCGAGACTGTTATTTGACAGTGAATTCTCACTGATGGAACAGTCAGCAGAGCTCAGTAAAGAAATCCCTGAAGCATTACAGTTCGAGACTTCGTTTCCTGAGATACTGCAGTTCATCCCTGAGAAAAGACGGATACCGTAATTGTTGTTCAAAGCCAGATTGTCAAGGATCTCGCTCTCACTGGATCTTTGCAGGAAAATACCTCTGGCATTATTGACCGCGGTGTTGTTTACAATCCTGTTGTTAAGGGAATCGACAAAAGATATGCCATAATTCGTGTTTGAGTCCGCAATGTTTCCGAACAGGTCATTACCGGTTGAAAACACTATATGGATACCATATCCGCCGTTTGCATTCGCGGTGTTGTTTTCGAGACTGTTATTTATACAATTTTCCAGGACAATACCATGGTTGGAGTTCATATTTGCTTCGTTTTCTGAGAGTTTATTTCCTTCGGAAGCACTGAGATAAATTCCAAACCGCTGACCTGAAACCTTGTTGTTCATTATTGTGTTATAATTTGACCTCTCAATGTTAACTGCTCTCTTGCCCTGTTCCACTGTATTGTTAATGATACTGTTGTTCATTGAATACTGTAAGTATATTCCGAGAGCATTGTTAACGAGCTTGTTATTTTCTATAATACAATAATTGGATGAGGAGAGTTGGATTCCCGACCTGTCAAGTCCAGCTCCTGTAATGGTTAGTCCCATAATAGTTACATTATCCGCGTCTATAGACAATACATTTGAAGCATTATTATTTGCTGTAATTATGGTGTCTTCGGGATTTCCAGAGCTGGATCTTAATACAATATTGTCCTTTGTTATAATGATATTCTCACTATAGTTTCCGGGACTTATGACTATTTCATCTCCGGAACTTGCATTATCAACTGCAGACTGAATTGACTCCCCTGGCTGGACCGTTAGTTCAACCGCTGTACCTATACTCGAACAAAACATAAAAGTGAATATAGCTATCGCTAGAGTAACAAACCTGTTTATTAAAATCCCCCACGCTTTATTTAAATTATTATTTAATTTTCTATTGATAAATCAGATTTTAAACATTAAATAATATAAATTTATTGAATCAGAATAATATCAAAATAAAGAGATAAAAATCCAGATAAGAAGCAACCAATTGCAAACTCAGCAAAATAACCAGATAGTCTTCTTTTCTTATGTCCCGAATCAACTTTCATTATAACATGACAGGCTGCCTGCGTCCTAATAAAACTTAACCCTCAAACGTAAAAAAGACTGTTCTGGCTCAATAAAACCCTCAAGCGTGAAAAAGAGGATTCTGGCTAAATAAACCAGAACTGACTGCATAAAAATCGGCTGCACATTAAAAAGTTCATCCCAATATCGTTCCTATAAAATATTCTGGGAAGGATAACATACTGGAAAGCGTGAGAGCAGTTCATAAAAACGGAAAATCCAGGAAAAAACTGGTGAAACAATTAAAGGTTATTATAAAGAGGGAGAATCATAAAAAGTCACAAAAATAAGAAAAATCAAAAAGAAAAAGAAGGCAAGATAAAGAAAAGATTTGATATCTTTATCCTGCCCTTTTTATTGAATTTCTATCTTTTATTTTATTTTCTGTTTATCGAATTCTTATCTTTTATTTTATTTTCTTTTCTGCTTATCGAATTCTTGTCTTCTATTTTCTTTTTTAATCATTTTTTCCTTATTTTCGCTTTCTCTTTCTGATTTTACTCCCATCTTTGTTTCTATTTTTTCTTTTTGGCTGTTATTTTTTCTTATGCAGGAATAATGTAATAAGGCAGGCTACAACACAAAGTCCTTCAAATCCGGGTATGCTTGTAACTTTATCCTTCCCGGTTCCCTGCTGAGAATTCTGTTCCTTTTTGGTTTCATTTACTGTTGTGTTTTTCTCCTCAGGCTCTGAAGTTTCAGCCGCAGGCTTTGTATCAGCCGTGGGTTTCTCTATGGTATTCCCTGTTATTGCAAAGTGGGTGAAGCCTGGGGTGTCTGCCTTGAAGTACAGATATTTGCTATCTTCTCTCAACAGCTTTACGGGCAGTTCAGACCATTTTTTATCGCTGTACCTGTTAAGCGTGATTGAATTCTGGTCTATGTTCTTATCCTCAAGCCAGGATTTTTCAACCTTGAAGCACACTACAGGGTTTTCAATATTCTTTTCCGTTGCAAACCCTGCATTTCCGACCCAGAGGTTGAAGTATTTATAAACCTCACCTGAGGACAGATTTGAAGTCAGGGTTGATTTTGCTTTGAGCTGCTCGGCAATGGTTGTGGTCTTGCCTGCGGTCTTCTTTGCATCAAAACTCACATAAACAACACAGGTGGCATTCTTCGGGAAATCAAATTTCACAGAATTTCCGCTTACAACGCGTACCTGTGAAAGTTCCTTTACATCCACATTTCTTGCAGGCTCTGGGGAACCACCCCCACCGCCACCGCCGCCACGGCTGCCACCACCACCTGAATTCTTCTTTGTCGCAGTTATTGTCAAATCCTTTGAGGAAGTGCCGTTCTCATTAATGGCGGTTAATCTGACAGGATAACTTCCAGGCACTGAGAACACATAGGTAAAGCTGGCATTTGTAGACTCAATAGTTCCATCAATGCCAATATCCCAGTTCCTTGAGATTGCATTCTGTGAGAGGTCAGTGAACTGGACTGAAAGAGGAGTATAACCGCTCATGGGATTGGCACTGAAGTCGGCGACAGGATAAACTATAAACTCCTCTGCATTTATTGTTATAGATTTTGTACTCGTGCCGTTTTCATTTGTCGCTGTCAGAGTGGCAGAATAGTCCCCTGGGGTATCGTACACATAAACAAGAGTACTATTATTACCGTCTGATTTTCCGTCACCATTAACGTCCCAGCTTATCGAGGTTGCATATTTTGAGAGATCCTTAAACTCAACCGTGAGCGGGACAATTCCCTTAGTTGGATTGGCACTGAAATCTGCAATCGGAGCAATCGGGTCAGGAACATCTATAAGGGGTAAGTTGTCTGTAACGTTGCTCGTAATAAATGGCTCATCTGCAAATCCGTCATTGTTTTCATCAGGTGTGATCTGTGAATGGCCTGTACCATCAGGTTTTGCCCAGTAGTTGCCGCCAAGGTATGGACCACCCATAATGTTTCTACCACTGGTATTTGCTACATTCCAGGTGCACTTATCATTTCTAACGTTGGTGTTTACGGCGTTGTTAAAATTATTGTTATAGATAAGGTTATTGAGGCTTCTGGCACACAGGAAAATACCATGATTGCTATTCCAACTGATAGTATTACCTGAAACATTGTTATCTACTGACGAGCTCAGGGAAATGCCTACAGTGCTGTTAAAAGCCGTATTTCCGGAAAGTTCATTATTGCTGGAATTATCCAGAAGAATTCCATAATTGCGGTTATTTGAGAGAATATTGTTAATAAGCTTGTCATTACTTGAGCTCCACAGTTGGATAGCTCTCTCACTGTCAGGCACGGTATTATTAATAAGGTAACTGTTATTAGAATTCACCAGGTAAATTCCGTTCTTATTTGACTGGACAATGTTGCTGGTAATATTATTGTAGTCAGAGTTATCCAGACGAATACCATAACCTCTATTTGAGTTCACAATATTGCCTGAGAGTGTATTTTTTACGGATGAATCATCGAGGGAAATTCCCCTGTCATTTTGCGATATTTTGTTATTTAACACTTTATTTTCGAATACATTCCCTAGTACGATGCCGTAATTGTTATTTGAATTTACTTCATTGTTTTCGATAATATTATTATTGGCACTGTATACAAGAACAATACCGTTATTATTTGAATATGCCTTATTGCCTGAAAGCATGTTGTTGTTTGACCACAGGGTAATATAAATGCCTCTGGTATTGTTGTAAGCATAATTGTTAACTACGTTACTATTGTTAGAATATCTCAGAGCTATTCCGTAGGGACTGCTTGAAACACTATTGTTTTCCACGTTAGTATTACTGGAGTTATCCAGAAAGATAGCATGGTCACGGGCAAATGATACGTCATTGCCTGAGATTGTGCTTCCAGGGGAAAATACAAGATTAATCCCATTGGTACCATTGGACACCATATTGCTAATCAGTTTATTATCGACTGAATTTGCACAATAGATTCCATATCTTCCGCTGGTACTTACGAGATTGTTTTCAAGAATATTATTTTTTGAATTTGCTTGCAAAAGTATACCGTCTTCAATACTCTGGCTTACAATATTACTTGAGAGCTTGTTCCCATCAGATCCACCAATAAGAATTCCAGAACTGTGGTTTGAGATTGTATTCCCCGAGATTTCGTTAGATCCAGATCTCGCAATATTAATTGCTGTGCCAGCAGCAGTTTCTTTAGAAAATATGTTGTTGCGAATTGTGTTGTAAGTGGAGCTTGAAGTCAGCTGTACTCCAAGGGCATTATTCGAAAATATATTATTTTCAATTGTACAATGGTGACTTCCAACCATGTTGATGCCTGCATTTCCGGTTCCAGCTCCACTGATCGTAAATCCTTTAATTGTTAAATTATCTCCATAACTCATAGAGATTACATGACTGCCTGTAGAGTTGGCTATTATTGTATTCGCAGGATCACCGGATGCAGACCTCAGCTCCAGATCCTTTAGTCCGATTTTATTTATAATGATGTTCTCATAATAGGTTCCCGGGGATACGATAATTGTATCACCAGAATTCGCATTATCCACTGCAGCCTGTATTGTCGCATAGTTTCCCGTACCGTCAGCGGCCACAGTATATGTCGCAGCTGCTCCGATAAAGGAACTTAGTGTGAAAATAAAAGATGCTAGTAGTAAAAACTTTAATCTATTTATGCTAATTCCTCCATACAGATAAAAGTAATTATAAATATCACTCCCTTAAATTAATTAGAAAATAATCGTGACTAGAATATAAACATAACGGTTTCTATCAATATACTTCTGGTACTATTAAAAAACACAAAATCGTAAAATAACGTCTCAGCTTGCTGGAATTCTCTTACTACTTCTTTCTCGTTTAGTCTCCACCATCTTTTTCGATTATAACAAACTGAAAATAAGTTAACGCTGACAACATCTTAACTTTTTTTTATCTTTACCTGCCTGTTGATAGCGTTTATCAGAATATTTCAACTTCCCCGCAGTCATCCAATCCCGGTTTTAATTTATCTACAAACCTGCGAACAGCATGATTATTTGATTTTGAAGGATAAAATTAATATATTTAGTAAGTTTCCCTATAAAATGATGCTTTTTTCACAAATTATTTCTTAAAGAAGATGCACAGCTTTTCATATACTTCTTAAAAAGGATACTGATAAAAATGAATCAAAAATTTGAATATAAAAAAATTTGAACATAAAAAAGTTTGAACATAAAAATCTGAAAATAGTTCACTCAACGTCCCACAATCTTTTAAAATAGCAGGAAACTGGAAAAACTTGCTTCAGGTCGATAATATGCTGGATGAAAAACAAAAAAGATTTCGGAGATTACAGAAAAATAGAGATTACAGAAAAATAGAGATTACAGAAAAATAGAGATTACAGAAAAATAGAGATTACAGAAAAATAGAGATTACAGAAAAATAGAGATTACAGAAAAATAAGAGATTACAAAATTAAAGGGCTAGAAAAAACAAAGGGAAATAAGCAGGATGAAAAGAAAAAACCTTATAACATTTAATAAATTTATTCCTGCTTAACAAATTCTTTCCCCATCTCAATAAACCGTTTCTTGCTTTGTTCTCGTATTATATGCCCTGTATTCATCCCCTTTTTTATCCTGCAGGTAGATCTGGTCATATTTCATATCATCAAGCCTTTTTCTGTACTCTTCCCTGGCTTCAGCCTGGCAGTTCTCACAGGCATAAATCGGAACCGAGACCCCAAAAATCCTGGTATCGTATACGCTCCTGTGAGCGTGGGAATCTATGGTCTTGTAGCCCTGGCAGTCAGGGCACATCCGGATTCTTTCTTCCTGGAACTCCTGAATCATATCTGTGTCGTAAAAGATCTGCTTTCTCCGGCTGTAGAATTCTCCGTATTTTGCTACTTCGGCTTCTACAAGCCTGTCCCGGTTTTTCCAGTTTTCGAGCTGGGCTGCAACGGTCTCTTCCAGTATCTTTCTATCCCTTGAGGCCTGGACAAACATCCCTGGCTTGAAGTCAGGTTCCCTTACGCAGGAATAATCAAGCCCTGCCATTGCAAGGATTATGCCTGTGTTTACATAAGGCAGTGCCGTCTGGATTGCGTAGCCGCCCTCAAGCACAGCCATATCAGGGGCAAGTTTCTCATTCAATTTTGCATATCCCTGTGCGGAAAAGCGCATATTCGCAAGTGGATCGGTATAATGGTTATCCTGTCCAGCAGAGTTCAGAACCAGTTCAGGCTTGAAATCTTTTATAATGGGAAGTACGAGAGAATCGAGCACATAAAGTATGCCCTCATCAGGGGTTCCAGGCGGCAGGGGAATATTAATTGTCATGCCACGCGCTTTTGGACCCCCAAGCTCGCTTATGAAGCCCGATCCGGGGTAAAGAGTCCTTCCGTCCTGGTGGAAAGAAATAAAAAGCACATCCGGATCATTATAGAAGATTTCCTGAGTTCCATCCCCGTGATGCACATCAGTATCCACGATTGCAATCTTGCGGATTCCATATTTTTTTCTCAGGTATTCTACAAGAATAGCTTCGTTATTTATATTGCAGAACCCTCTGTTTCCGTGTGCTACTGTCATTGCATGGTGACCGGGTGGGCGGACAAGCGCAAAAGCATTCTTAACTTCCCCTCTCATCAAGGCATCCCCGAGCACAAGGCAGCTCCCTGCTGCGATAAGATGGGGAACTGTAGCCTGGGTTTTTATGTCAGGCACACAGAAGTGGACTCTGGCTATATCCCTGTACTCAGCAAGACGGGGTTTATATTCGGCTATTTCCGGCAGATCCATCAGGCCTTCTTCAAAGATCTGGTCCCTGGTATAGAGGAGGCGTTCTTCTCTTTCCGGATGGGTCGGCGAAATAGCCCAGTCAAAAGCCGGGAAGAAAACCAGACCTGTCTTTTTGGCTCTGGAACGGTCTGCCGGGGATAGAGATTCTTGTTTTGTCTCCTGTCCTGTCTTTTTGGATTCCATTAAATTTCCCTCATTTGTCTCAGGCTTATTTTCTTCACTCTCTATTATCCGGGTTTCTTCTTTCTCTGCCTTGCTTCTTCCTTCTGCATGCTCTTTTTTCTCTTGCTGCATACCTGCGCCAGAGCCAGTTTTCAGTACATCCCTGATTTTTCCAAGCCCCAGTTTCATGCTTTTTCCCTCCTTTTCCATCCCGGGATTAAGCCCGCAGGAATCTGCATACTCACGTCAAAAAGCCGCCCTGTGGTATACCAGCCCTTGACGACATTGAAAACTTCACTATTAACAATCTCGGCTTCATCCGCATACTCGGAAATTCCAAATTCTTCTGCACGTTTCCTAAGGAGCTGTGCAGCAAAGGCTTCAGCTTCTTCGAGGTGTATTTTATTGAAATTCCCAAGGTTTGCTGCACTCAGACTGACTATCTCCCCTTCCTCAGCTACTGAATATATCTGCTGCTCAGTATCAATGTGCAGGTTTATGGTAAGCGTGGGCCTTGCAATAGCTGCCCCTATCGCATTTCCTACTTCAGCATACTCTGGGGTGACAGGTTTGGCAGAGAGTTTTTTCGCAATCCCGGCAATGAGACCTTTTGCTCCTCCTCCTATTCCAACCACGTTCTCAGGTCTCGCCTTTTTCTCCTGCAGGACTTCCCATACCCTGTAGGCAGGCTCCTGTTCCCACTCAAGAAACATCTCATTGACTGCATCAGCAATCATCTGTGCAGCTTTATCCACTATCAGAGCTGCAGTTTCAGCTTCGGATTTTCCCAGTTCAGAAGCTGTGGCTTTAATAGCTTTGCTTGAAAGTTCGGGGTTTCCTACATTGATAAGCCCAAGTACGTTCAGAGCATCAGTCGGGGTGGTCTCTTCTCCTCCCATGCAGCAAGCAGGACCTGCCCTGTCAGGACCAATCGTTAATATTTTTTCACCTGTATCCGACTCCCTTACCCTTACGACGCTGTCTCCTCCTACAGCTATTGAACGGACAGCAAAAGCCCGAACGTGTGTGAGGAAACCTCCGAGTTTTGCGCCTTTAGAAGCCAGAAGCGGCTTGCCTGAAAGAATTAGTGCAAGATCTGTCGTAGTCCCTCCTATGTCCACTACAACTGAAGTCTGATCCTGCGGGGTAAGGGCAAGAGCTCCAATCGTACTCGCTGCAGGACCCGAAAATATAGTTTCTACAGGGAATTCTATTGATTTTTCAACCGGGAGAGTCCCTCCATCAGCTTTCAGGATAAATACGGGAGCCCGAATTCTTCTCTCCTCAAGAGCTTTCATGATCTTCTCGACAAACTCCTGATAGTACTCCCTGGTGGCAGAAGTGAGCATGGTAGTAGCTACCCTTCTCGGGAAATTCAGTTTTCCTGAAACCTTATGCCCGAGTTCCAGTTTGCAGCCGGGATAGATTTCCCTGAAGATTTTTTCTATCATCAGTTCATGGGAAGGGTTTCTTTGCCCAAATTTGCTTATAATGGCTGCTCTTGTAAATCCTGATTCCCGGATCAATTCCACGGTTTTCCTGATTTCAGCCTCATCGAGAGGCTGGATTTCCCTTCCCCTGTAATCCATAGCTCCTTTAAGATAAAAGCTGTCAGGGAAGCTGTAACTTTTCGGATTAACACCCGGTCCCGGAATCAGCACCAGGGCTACACGATCAGTTTTGCCTTCAGCAATTAGATTTGTTATCACCGTCGTACTAAATACAACCCTTTCCAGCTGCTCAGGAGGAACACCTCTGCTGACCGCATCAAAGGCTTCAAGCAGAGAATTCAGAAGTCTCCCTGGTTCAGTGGGAACCTTGGCAGTACTGCATACTTCTCCATTCCGGATAAGCACTGCATCCGTAGTAGTGCCTCCGACATCAATTCCTATTAGCATTCACAATTCGCCTATCCTCGCTCTATGTATCAATTCTTTTATTTTTTCTTATTGTCATAAATATTGGTCATATGCTGCTCGTATACCAGTCATATGCCAGTCATATACCATTGATATACCAATCGTATATACCATTTATATCAAATTTAAAATGTCAAGTTTCAGATGAGTTCTTAATAGAAGCCTGTGTGATTTGCTTCTACTGTACCTTTGGGGTACAAGGACAGTATTTTTAAGCTTATATGACAAAAAGATTCTGAATTAAAAAGACCCATTCATGCAAAAAATTTGCTCTCAGGATTAAGTGGAAAGACAGTCTGGTTAAGAAAACTGTCTATATTTCATGTTTTGAAAGTGGGGCTAACCGGGTGGGAAGATACAGCTCCTTTTACATTTATACAGCCGTTTTTACATTTTTGAAGCTGATCCCCGATCTTCAAACCTGATCGTGAATTTTGTCTCGTTTCCTCTTTCGAGCTCTATTGTTCCGTTAATCTGATCAACCAGGGCGTTTACAAGCTGCAAGCCCAAAGTCTTGGGCTTCTTGAAATCGATATATTCCGGAAAACGAGCTCCATTGTCAGAATAGGTGAGGGTAAACCTTGAAGGCTCCTCTGGAGGTTTCTTTCCCTCAGCGTCTCCTGTCTTTCCCCTTTCAGGTTCATCTCGGGAAAGGGAAATCCTGATCTTTCCTTCTGTACCTTTAGGAAATGCATATTTAAGAGAGTTTGAGAAAAGTTCATTAATCACAATTCCCAGGGGAATTGCTGTATCGATTCCAAGAGGTGTATTCTCAACCTCGAGAATAAGCCTTATTTTTTCATTTCCTATCCTGTAAGAGTGAAGGATGTCCGAAGTCAATTTTCTGAGGTATGCTGCAAAATCAACGCTTGCCGCGTCCTCTGATTTGTAGAGCTCTTCATGGATTATGAACATAGAAACTACACGGTTCTCACTTTCCCTGAAGGCTTCAATAACCTTTTTGTCCTCGAACTTTTCAGCCTGAAGACTGAGAAGGGATGAAACTATCTGAAGGTTATTCTTGATCCGGTGATGAATTTCTCTCATACCTATTTTTTCTGCCTTTTCAAGGGTTTCCTCGGCTTTTTTTCTCTGAGTAATGTCATAGGCATACCCCTGGATAAAGATGGTCTCTCCAGAGGCGTCGCAGACATTGTGAATTAGCTCATGAACCCATCTTACGTTTCCATCTTTCCGCCTGATCCTGTACTCGTACTCCATAATGGAGTTCGGGGAAGAAATCATTTTTTCCCGACTCCGTTTGAGAAACGGCACGTCTTCCTGGACAACAAGGTCAAAGAATCCTATTTTGCCTGAAAAAAGATCTTTCTCCGTATACCCGGTTATTTCTTCAACAGCTCCCTCAAGAAAAAGAGGATTGAAGTTCCTGTCAAGCTTAAAAGAGATTCCTTTGAAATTTTGCAGGAACGACCTGTAAAGTTCTTCGCTTTCCTTCAATTTCTCTGAAGACTTCTTAATCTCGGTAACGTCTTCCATTACCCCAAGAACCCGGCATATACAGCCATCTTCATCTCTCAAATACACCCCTTTATTTCTCACATAAAAATAGCTTCCATCCTTCCGCTTGAACCTGAATTCTTCATTAATTTTTCCGCCTGTATTCCAGCAGTTCTTCAATGATTGCTGAACTCTTCTGTAATCTTCAGGGTGAATGTGATCAAGCCAGCCGTAAAAATCCAGGTTCTGAATTTCTTTATTACTGTAGCCTGCAAGTTCAGTTATTGCCCCTGCCCATTCAACATGACCGTTTCTCAGGTCAATATCATATATCAGCTGCCCTGTTTGTTCTGCAATAATGCGGTATCGCTCTTCACTTTTTCGCAGCCTCTCTTCCATTTTCTTTCGCCCTGTGATATCAAGCATAACTCCTATAATCCCTTCTATATTCCCGCAGGAGCTTTTGTACACGGCTTTATTGAAAATAAAGTCCCTTTTGAGCCCATCAGAGCACATTACTTTAGACTCGTAAACCTGGCTTCCTCCTTTCTGGAACAGCTGTCTGTCCATTTGCTTATAAACCTCTCCGAATTCTGGAGGAATTGAATCAAAAAGCTCATCTATGGTGTGCCCGATCACTTTTTCTTTTGAACTCCCGAGTATTATATTTGCAAAGAGCTCATTGCAGCCCTCATAAACACCCTCACGGTTCTTGTAAAATACAGGAGCCGGAATAGTATCCAGCAATGTTTCCAGGAAATATACCTTGTCTCTGAGTGCGATTTCCGTCTCTCTCTGTTGAATTGTAAAAGAGAGGATTACTACAACCGCTTTTATGAAACGAGCATCTTCTTCAGTAAATTTCTCTTTCCTCATGCTGTGTGCTGTCAACACCCCATAGGGTTTTTCAATGCTTCCTATGAGCACACTTATCCCGCTAATTATGCCCTGGTTTTCTTCAAGGCCCATTGTCCTGATGGAATTTTTTCTATCCAGTTCTTCTAGCAGGATAGGCTGGCTCGAGAGTACGGTATAGCCTGCGCGTGAGGCTGAGTCTCTTTTAATTATCTTGCCTATATTTTTCGAGTTCCAGCCAACTCCTGCCTCAAACAAAAAATTCCCATCAGGCAGGAGTTTCAGGACGCCGCAGTATTCTACGCCAAGTGCATCTGAAACTAGAGGCAGAACCTGATTGAGCAGAGCTTGAAAATCGGGGATTGAGAGAGAAAGCTCGTAAATTCTGGAAAGCACTGCATGTTCTCTTTTTCTTAAAAGTGCTCCCTCTTCAGCTTTTTTAAGGGAAGTAATCTCAGTTGCTGAGATAATCGTGCCTTCGCAGGGAAATATGGGAGTAAGGGTAATTGAATAAGTTCTTTCGCCTGCTTTTAATTCAGTTTGTGCAGGTGTCTGTCGAAGTGCTACCTGGCGGGCAGCCTTCAAAATTTCAGCAGGAGCTATTTCTCCAACCTGGCTTTTAAGAGTTTCAAGTAAAATTTTTCCTGCCTTATTTGAATAAAGAATTCTTCCGTCTTTTCCTACTCTCAGAATAGGATCAGGGCTATTTATAAAAAAATATTTCATCCAGTTTTCTTCAGTTTCCGCACCCATACTATCTTTCCGATTTATTCCAGAGCCCCCATCCTATCCTTACCTCTTCGTTTTTAGTAGGCTGCTTTTCAAGCTTACAGATTATTTATGCTCGAGTTCTGAACTCAGGTCAATTTTTTAAGCATTAGTTAGCTGTTATCATTAAATTCTTTTAACATATTAACATTCTGTTAATTTATCCGAAATAAATTATATAAGTTTTTCAGTGTATTTCTGTCTTTCTGAATAATTAGCCGCATATATTAATAAAAACCCTGAAATTGAGGAATTTGCCAACTCCGGCGAATTCTAAGATTGCTTCTTAAGGATTTTCGACTTTTGGGTATACAAATAAAACGTTCAATATAAACAATTGAATAAAAATGTTCAAATTAAAATATTGGCATACGTGTATCCAAATATTATAAAAACTAGTATTGAGATCAGGATTAAAACCTGAAATGCAAGGAAGGTGTTTTTTGTGAAGGATCTTAATCTACTCAAGAGAAAACTTGATGAGATGAGCGTAAATGAGCTTTATGAGTACGTAAAGGAGAATTACCCTGAAAATGAAGATATCGGGATCGGATCTAAAAAATTAATCATCAGAAGAATCCTGAACCTTGAAAGAAACAGGATAAACGCAGAAGAAGCTTGAAAAAATCTAGCCTATAAACTTCTTAGGATAAAGTTTGGATCACAAGCCTTTTGAAGAAAGTTTACGCTCAAGCACAACTGTTGCGCCGCTTAACTACGCCGACCACGCTGTTTTGGTTAAAGCATTGTTTTCGCTCAAGCCTTTTTTAAAAAGGCTTGTGATCAAACTTTTTTCTAAAAAGTTTGCGGTCAAGACTTTTCGTAAAAGGGTGCAGCGCAATGATTTTATCTAACAGATCGTGTCAGGTTTCCTTTGTCAGACTTCTTTAAATTTTTCTTTGGGAGCTCCACATCTGGGGCATTTCCATGATTTTGGGAGGTTTTGAAAAGGTGTATTGGGAGGGATAGATTGTGAGGAATCCCCGCGATTGGGATTGTAGAGATATCCGCAGGTGCTGCATCTGTACATTCGAACCACCCTTTTTGATAAATCACTGATAGGCTTCAGTTAGCTTCAAAATTTTTATGTTTCTGCCATTCATGTTAAATCCACTTAATTTAGGACCTTCTTTGTTAATATTTTCAGTTTTCATATCCAGCCCCTGAGCTGCATTGCTTCAACCACCCTACCGACAGCAAGGGTATATGCAGCCTGCCGCATCGTGACATTGTTTTTTGATGCAAAGTTGTACACAGAATGATACGCTTCTTTCATCTTTCTCTCAAGACGGCTCCTGATCTCTTCTTCTCCCCATTGCATGCCTGAATAGTTCTGCACCATCTCAAAATATGAAACAATGACTCCACCTCCGTTACAGAGGATATCTGGGATGATGTGAACCCCTTTAGAATTGAGGATCGCTTCTCCTTCTATAGTGGTTGGGCCGTTAGCCATCTCGGCAAGAATCCTGGCTTTGACCTTTCCTGCATTCTCTTTGGTTATAACATTCTCAAGCGAAGCTGGAATCAAGATCTCGACATCCAGCTCAAGCAATTCCTCATTGGTAAGGGTTTTTGCTCCCGGGTAGTTCAGTACCGAACCAGTTGAATGCTTATGCCCTGAAACATCCTCAGGGTCAAGCCCGTCAGCTGAGAAGATCGCACCTTTGCTGTCGCTTACAGCCACGACTTTACAGCCGAACATCTTCTTTGCCAGGTAAGCAGCATGATACCCCACATTTCCGAACCCATGGACTGCAACCCTTGCGGTTTTCAGGTTTATTCCAAGTTTTTTTGCGGCTTCCCGGACTGTATATAAGCCGCCTCGTGCTGTGGCATCGTACCTGCCTGCCGAACCTCCCAGGATTGTCGGCTTGCCTGTAATGGCACCAAATACGTTCTTACCTGCCAGTTTTGAGTACTCATCCATCATCCAGGCCATGACTTGTGGATTTGTATAAACATCAGGGGCAGGAATATCCCTGTCAGGACCTATTATCTGGTAAATTCCGCGGATATATGCCCTGCTCAGACGCTCGATTTCCCTATGTGAGAGTTCTTTTGGGTTGCAAATAACCCCACCTTTTGCCCCTCCCAGAGGCAGCTTATGAAGGGCACATTTCCATGTCATAAGGGCTGCAAGGGCTCTCGTTGTCTCTATGGTATCCTCTGGATGAAAACGTACGCCTCCTTTCGTGGGACCCAGAGCCTCATTGTACTGCACCCGAAAGCCTCTAAAGACCTTTATAGAACCGTCATCCATGTGGACTGGCAGGGAAACATAGAGTTCTCTCATAGGCATTTCCAGGAATGCTTCCATCTCAGGCGTGAGCTTAAGACCCTCTGCACATGTGCACAGATGCTGCTTAACATCTTCAAGAAGCTTGGAACGACGAGAACCCATAGTTCTTCCCCCTTTAAATAATGGGTTTCCAGAGCTTAAATATCTGCTGGAAGCCTGCCCTTTACACTCACTAAATCCATTAGAAAACAGCATTTAAAAAAGGGTTCTTAAGAACGCCCCAAAAGCTTTCATAAGTCTAAAGGAATTTCCTGAAAACATTAGCTTTCTCACAAGGACAGAAGGATGATCCATATCGCCGTATTCAGTAATGGTGTTGAGTATAGAAGGGGTATTTAGCGAACCTATAAGGTCGTTTAACTGTCTGTCTTCCAGCTTTCCCATGTAGTCATGGATTTTCATGCCTATCTCAAGCTCTCTTCCAAGAGCCTTTCGCCAGAGCTCATCATATTCCGAGAGCCGCCCTGCCGATGTATCCCCCTCAAGCGCAGCCTTAGCTGCAACCTTTCCAGCGATTTTTGCTGCATAAGCTCCGGTATAAACTCCACCTCCTGAAGTCGGTTTAGTCTGTCCTGCCGCATCACCTGCAAGCAGAATCCCGTCCGTAACTGTTCTTTCTGGGGGACCTATAGGGATTCCTCCGACTACAAAATCAAGCATGCCCCCTGAGTATCTTGATTTTACGTGAGGATTGGAGCTGAGGAATTTCTCAAGGTAAACGAGGGGAGAATTTTCTTCCTGACCGTTTTTCCAGGCAAGTCCGGGTTCAAGGGCAAGCCCGATTCTTGAGATTTTTTCGTTAACAGGTACGGTCCAGGCAAAAAAACCGGGAGCAGAAGAGCCAGGGAAAAGTTCCACAAAATCGATGTCGTCAGAAACATATGAAGCTTCAATCTGGATTCCCGGAAGCACACGGGCAGGTTTTTTAAGCCCTACATAGCTGGCTATCTGGCTTTTTACGCCGTCAGCCCCTATGACGACAGATGTGCATATAGTCTCTGGCTTTCCGTTCCTGATTACTCTTAGTTTTACCTGAGAGCCTTCATTTCCTCCCTTACCGGTCTCTGGACTGGTTTTCTCAAGTCCCACTGCCCTTGTCCTGAGTGAAAGTTCTACGCCTTCTTCCACAGCCATCACTGCAAGGGCGCGGTCAAAGTTTTTCCGCGACACCACATATGCCTTTGTTTGCTTTCCATCGATCGGCAGGCACTGCCCGTCAGGAGCGTACACCATCGCCCCGCGTACGGAATTGAGCACAAACTCGTCAGAAGGCTTGAGTTCGCATTCTGCAACCGCTCTGGTGCTCAAAAGCCCGGTACAGCTAACGGGCGACCCTATGGAAGCATGTTCTTCGAGCAGCAGAACCTTTGCCCCGTTCAGGGCTGCATAGCGAGCTGCAGTGGATCCCACAGGCCCGGCTCCGACCACAATAACATCATAATTCATAACACATTACCTTTGAGAGTAAGCCTTGCCATAACAGGAAGCTTAATATATCCATAATTCATAAGTATAATTAAAATCAATAGTTTAATATATAGATAAAGTTATATTTGTACTGAAGAAGTAAATTTTACTGATCAGGATTTTAATTATCGGCATAACCCTTTATCGTTTAGATAACGATTTTCGATGAGATTCTCATTATTAATCAGGTGATTCTTTATTGAGTTTTTAAGTTCGCCTGTCTTTGTCCCTTTATACCGCAACATGTTCCAGGCGAAATTTTAGATAGAGTTTTTCAACTTCACAATTTTAATATATTGATAAACGCATTCCTTGTGAAACTGAACTATAAACTAAAATCAAATACTTAACGATTTCCTCGAACTAATAATCAGGGTTTCTATGCAGCAGAAAAAAGAAAAATTCCAGGCTTCGGGTTCGCTGGAACCAGAGAGAAATAATCAGGATAGAAAAGGTTTTCAGATTTCAGATAATAAAATATCTCGAAATTCAGGTAATAAGGTTTCTCGATATCCGGACAAAAAAGCCTCTCGAAGTCCTGATAAAAAGAGTTCTCAAACCCCGAAGGGCAAATCAGAAAACAAGTCAACAGGTTTTAAAAGAGGAGCTTCGGAGAGGAAGCAAGCTTTCAGCAAGAGCCGTGGCTCTGAGAAAAGTCCGGATATAGCTAACCAGAAAAAGAGCTCCCATCGTTTCGAGTATGAAGACGATCAGATTTTCTGGTGTAAAAAATGCAACCTGCCCCTGATAGGTGAGGAATGTGGAAGATGTGGAGGTAGGGGGAAAAGCCTTCAGCTCTCACAGCCTGCAGATGTCCGTTTTTGTTCTCCTTATGAGAGGGAAGTCCTGGATAGGGAGCTTTATTTAGCCTTTGGCTGCAATCCCCTGGGAAAGAGGCTAATTCTCCTTAACAAGATCCCTGGTGAGGATAAAACCGATGAAGTGATCGTAGATGGCTTTGTGTTTGGAATTCTCAGGTTTGACCTCTCGAAAATGGATTACAGCTTTGAACCTACCCTGCAGGGAACAAAAATTCTCCTGAAACACGCTGAAGGCAGGAAAGTAGAACTTAAGAAAACAAACAGGCATCTTAGTGGAAAAAGCGTATCCTCGGAATCTATTGAAGCCTTTGACAGCAATATAAAAGCAGGGGATTTCGTCCTTATTACCGCAGGTAGCCTGACAGGATACGGGGTTTCTTTAATCGATGGAAATGACTTTTCGGATTACACAACCCTGCCTGAAACCAAGAACAGGAATAAACTGGAATCTTCAACCGGAGCCGGGACAAAAATTCTCAGGATAAAGAAGATTGACGGCAGCGAGATCACGCTTCATCCTGAAACCCCGGATCTAGATGCATGCATAGAAGCCAATAAAAAGCACCTCCAGGTGCTTGGAAAAAATGCGATCAACACTATCCGCGGGATTATCTCCAGGAAAGAATACCGAAACCTGCCTGTCTATGTATCTTTCAGCGGCGGAAAAGACAGCCTTGTAGCACTTGATCTAGCTCGTGCATCTCTCAAGCAGAGAGAACTTAAAGCTTTCTTCCTGAACACAGGTATTGAATTTCCGGAAACAGTCGAATTTGTACGAAGTTTTTGCCGGGAAAAAGGAATTCTTCTAAATGAAGCTAACGCGGGTTCCGCTTTCTGGGATCAGGTAGGAAAATTCGGACCACCTGCAAAAGACTTCCGCTGGTGCTGCAAGGTCTGCAACCTGGCATCAGCAGGCGACATTATTGATGCAGGGAAAGAGAATTTCTCTCTAAAAAGCTCCGGTGATGTGACTTATCTGACAATTGACGGTAAGCGAAAACACGAATCATTCTCAAGGGCAAGGATTGCAGCAAGCGAGACCAATCCCTTTGTCCCTGCCCAGCTCAATATTTTCCCTATCAGGGACTGGAAGGCAATTGAGGTTTGGCTCTATATCCACTGGAGAGGGCTTTCCTACAATCCTCTCTATGACCTCGGCTTCGAAAGAGTAGGCTGCTGGCTCTGTCCATCTGCCCTTGCTGCGGAATATGCCATGGTAAAAGAACTGCACCCTGAAATGTACGCAAAGTGGAACGCTTTCCTGTTGAAATGGGCTAAAGAACGGGGACTTTCCGAAAAGTTCGTAGAACATGGATTCTGGCGCTGGAAAGAACTACCGCCTAAAATGCTCAGGCTGGCTGAAGAGCTCGGAATCTCAGTCCTGCCCGGAGAAAACACTGAAAACTTTGAAATTGAAGTCGTGGGAGGAATTTCTCCCTGTCGTGCAGGCGGTTATTCCATAGAAGCAGGAGTAAAAGGCATAAGGGAAAAAGAAGCCGCAGGTTTCGTCAACGTGCTTGGGAACACGGTTTATGCCGAAGACCTGGGGATGCTGCTTATTAAAACCAGAACCGGAACTGTAAAATTTTTTTCGAACGGAAACCTGCTTGCAAGTTCGGAAACAAAGGAAAAGGCGGTTTCGCTTTTTAAGGAAACTGCAAGACAGTTTGTAAGGCTTTCCCGCTGTACCGGCTGCGGAATCTGTGTAAAAGCCTGTCCAGTTGGAGCAGTGTCTCTCGAAGGAAAAATCCCACACGTAAGCGAAGCCTGTATCAGGTGCGGAAAATGTACGGAATCCTGTGTGGTTACCCGATACTTTGATAAACTCGTACCTGACCTGGATCAAAGGTTAAAGATATGAAAAATTAAAAGTTCGGATTTTCCATCGCTATGATATTTTTAAATAGTTTCTAATTATATTTAGATATTACATTCTCGAATTAGCTTAAGTATTTATATTTTTATTACTTGCGATATATATTTGACTTGATTCTACCAGTTAAATTTAAATTTGCTAAACTGTTATTATTTATCTATATAAGGAATTGAAGAATGAGATTCAATCAAACCCCGGATGGAGTAAGCCAGTTAATCGCCAGTAAATGGAAAATTGGGGCAGCCCTGGCAGTAGCCCTGCTTCTATACTTTGCTATTCTAATCTTGCTGCCCCTCGCAGATGGAATCGTATTGGGCATAGTCTTTGCTTACATTGCCAGACCTATCCAGATAAAATTCAGAAAGCATAGAAAAGTCGGGGCTCTCATAGCCAGCCTGTGCATATTCATTCCTATAGTATTCATTATTGGGGCAGGCATTGTTGAGATTCTTAACCAGATCTCCTGGGTTATTGAGCATCAGACAGCGGTTGCGGCAGCAATCCTAAATTTTGTAAATTCCCTGAATATTCCGAGAGAGATATTGATAAGAATTAATACTACTATCTGGGATCTCTTTACCTCACTGCTCCCTACGGTGGGCAGCATAGGGCTTCTTTCATATGCACAGAGCATCGGACTTTTTGTCATCAATTTTATAATTTCGATCATTTTCTGCTATTTTATACTTGCAGATGGAGATCGGCTTTACTGCGCTTTTCTTGGCGTGGTACCGAAAGAATACAAGGAAATAGTAAACCGTTACGCAAGTCATCTTGATATGATCCTTAAGGGAATTTTCGTTGGCAATGCTTACTCTGCCCTGATAGTAAGTGTGACCTCGGTTTTTGTTTTCTACGCATTTGGGTTTTCCCATGTACTTGCCCTTGCAACCCTGGTCTTCATAGCTTCGATAGTTCCTCTTTTTGCCGGATATATGATACTTATACCTCTTGCTTTAATGAGGTACCTTGAGCTCGGATTTGAGAGTGCAGCGACTTTCTTTTTGGTCTCCACCATCATAATCTACGGTCCTCCGGAACTCATCCTAAGGCCTTACCTGACCAGCCTGAAATCGCGGATTCATCCTATGCTGCTCATGCTTGCTTTCCTTGGCGGAGCTTTTGTCGGAGGAATTGCTGGTTTTTTTGCAGCTCCTATTCTTCTGGGAGCTCTGGTTGCAGCTTACAGGGTTTATCAGGAACAGAACCATCCCGAACTTGTAGAGGCTAACCTCGAAGTTAAAAACATTGGACACCATTGCAGTGCTGGCTCAGAGAAGTAATTTCCAGAAAATCAGACTATGTAAGTAATTCGAAGAAGGTCTGAGACATAAGAGTCTATACGATATGAAAATATCGATCGAAAGGGATTGCTTTATATTGTTGAAGGATATTAGGGCTGTCATATATTCTTCTTTACTCCATTGTATCGAGCTCTACTGACGGGTACATCCTGCAAACCGTCTTGAATAAATTAATTGTCTGATTCAGAGCCGAAGCAGTTCGGTACAAAATTCCAGACCGAAGTTAATTCGGGATAAAATCTCATTGTGAAAACAGGTGGTAGAATGCAGTTATTGCTCATTCACTCTGATTATATTGAATACGAAACCAAAAAACAAACCCCAGTTGCTGAAAAAATTGAAGAATCCTTAAAGTCCGGCAGGCTTGAGGAAGCGCTTACCGCTTTTATGGCTGTGGAAAGTGTAGATGAGGCAAATCCTGAAGAGACCATAGAAAAGACAGTTTCTGAAATCGAGAAGGTAGCAGCCCAGGTCAAAACTAACCGTATAATGCTTTATCCTTATGCTCACTTAAGCTCGGATCTTTCCTCTCCAAAGACTGCAGTACAGGTTCTTAAAGGAGTCGAGGCTGCGCTCTCAGGTAAGTATGAGGTTAAACGTGCTCCCTTCGGCTGGTATAAGGCTTTCAGTATAAGCTGTAAAGGGCATCCGCTCTCCGAGCTTTCCAGAAGTATCCGCCCTGAGGCGGCTGCAAAACCGGCAGGCAAGGTAGAAGCAACTGGAGAAAAGGAAGAGGTTGTTTCCGAAGCTCTCAAAGCCGAAAGTACGGCAAAATCCTACTGGCGTATCCTCACTCCTGATGGAGAACTTCATGAAGTTGAGAACTTTGACCTTACGCCTTACCCCAAACTTCAGCAATTCGTAAACTACGAAATTTCCAAGAGCAGGGCTGTTGAGCGTACTCCTCCCCATGTGGAGCTTATGCGGAGACTTGAGCTTGCAGATTACGAGCCTGGGTCTGACTCCGGAAATATGCGCTACTATCCCAAAGGCAGGCTTGTAAAATCCCTCCTTGAGAACTATGTGCTTGATGTCTCAACCTGTTTCGGGGCAATGGAAGTCGAAACACCTATCATGTACGACATGAACCATCCGACCCTGAAAAAATATCTTGACAGGTTCCCCGCAAGACAGTATTCCATCGAGTCCGACAAACGGCAAATGTTTCTGCGTTTTGCAGCCTGTTTCGGGCAGTTTCTTATGAGTCACGACATGACAATTTCCTACAGGAACCTGCCTCTTCGGATGATTGAAATGACCCGCTACAGTTTCAGGAAGGAACAGCGGGGAGAACTTGTGGGCTTGAGAAGGCTTCGAGCTTTCACCATGCCTGATATGCATACTCTCTGCGCAGATATGGACCAGGCTGTGGACCAGTTTAAGCAGCAGTATGACCTCTGTATCGATGTGCTTGAAAACATTGGAATCCATATTAATGATTACGAGGTTGCTATCCGATTTACCAGAGACTTTTATGAGTCGAATAAAGAGCTTGTAGTCAATATGGCAAAGACAGTCAATAAACCCGTGCTTGTTGAGATGTGGGATACCCGCTTCTTCTACTTCGTGCTCAAGTTCGAATTTAACTTCGTAGATGCCCTTGCAAAGGCAAGTGCACTTTCCACGGTTCAGATTGATGTTGAAAACGCAGAGAGGTACGATATTTCCTATGTAAATCCGGATGGCAAGCTGGAACGACCCATCGTGCTTCACTGCTCCCCCAGCGGAGCAATCGAGCGCTGCATTTACGCCCTTCTTGAAAAGGCTGCAATGGAAACTGAAGAAGGAAAGGTTCCCATGTTGCCTGTCTGGCTTTCTCCTACCCAGGTAAGAATTTTGCCAATTTCAGAAAAACACATTGCCTTTGCTGAAGAGGTTTCACAAAAACTGGACTGCAGGGTTGATATTGACGACCGCGACTTGTCAGTAGGCAAGAAAATCAGGGATGCAGGCAGGGAATGGATTCCTTACGTGGTGGTAATTGGAGATAAAGAAGTCGAGGAAGGCAGCATTAATGTAACCATCCGGGCTGAGTCTGAACAGAATAAGCCGAAAAAAGTGCAGATTACTCCGGAAGAACTCAACATGAGGGTCAGAGGCGAGATTGCAGGAAAACCGTACCGGAAACTGCCGCTTGCAAAGTATCTCTCTTTAAGACCGAAGTTCTTCTAAATGCTTTAAAACTCCATAAATTATCTAAAAAGAGTTATCTGGAGACCATTGAGGAAGCAAAATTCCTTATTTGCTTCTTCTTTCCGGCTTCTTCGGCATAACATATATATTTGCGTAATTCTTATTAGTGAACAGGTATTCCTTTTGAATAAAAACAGTTCCAGGGTTATTCTTCTTCGCTTCTGGACAAAATGATTCTGACTCAAGTTTTCTGGACTGAAATTTTTACCAAATATTTGTAAGTTACGGGGAGTTACTTCTTATTTATACATGCAGCATTTCCTGTTGCATGGCTATACCAGTTTCCCAGAAACCTTTAGTAAGGCACTTTCTGGTTTTGAATAAGCATTAAAAAGTTTCTACATTGAAAAGTATAAGGACAGCGTACTGATGACAAGTTTAAATGAAATTCCAGCACGTACGGAAAGCGTCGAGCTTGAACCCCTGAGGGAAGATAAAAAGAAAATCTTCGAGGATATTCTGAGATATTTTGAAACCAATCAGAGAGGCTATATCAAAGTCCCTACAGGCTGGGGTAAGACCTTTCTTTCGAAGCATATAATGAAAAAGTACTATGATGAGGGTAAACTTATGCTTTTCCTTGTCTCGAAAAATAACCCTCTTCTTAGCCAGGCTTATTACAATAGAAAGAAAAATCAGCCTCTTTTTCCTAACAGCGCCCTTCTTTACTCCGAACGCAGGGTGGACAGAAAAGAGCTTGCTGCTACTTTGAGAGCCCTTGGTCAGAAAAAGGGCGAAGGTTTCGTACTTTTTGCCTCTCTGCAAACTATACTCGGGAAGCAGAGTGCTGAGATCAAAGACCTGATTCTTAAATTTACTGATCTTGCTATTGTAGATGAGATCCATAATTTCATAAATAACCGGGGAAATGATTTTCTCAATGAGTTTGGGGAAAGGACAAAAATTCTGGGAATGACTGCAACCCCGTTCCAGGGTGTTGTCGGGAATGTCAAATTCGTAGATGAGATTGCAGGGGACATGAGGGAAATATACACAAAAACCCTTCCTGAGTGCATCCTAGACAATGAACTTGCACCCCTTAAATATACGATTGCCGAGAGCTCGGAAGATATATTTGAGATATTTGACTTTGAAAAAGGACTTGGCGAGCTTGATAGACAGGATCTGTTCCTAGATTGCAGCACTCCCGACCGATTGAAAAAGGTAATCCGAAGAACCCAGCTTGCAAAAGATGTGTATGATTCCATGGTAAAACAAAGGCATGCAAAAACGCTTGTCTTTTGCGCCCCTGTCAGGAAACGCGTCTATGGCGTAGGGGGAGGCGATAAAGAAATTAACGCTTTCCATGCAAAGCTTACCTCCTCCATTTTCAATGGGGATATTTCAGCCAAGAAACTCGAGAAAGATATAGAACCTGTTCTACCTGTAGATTTTAAGAACTATACTCCTGAAGGGAAGTTCCGGGACGCCGTTTTTATAAGTTCCGAGCTGCCCAAGGATGAACAGAATGCTATTCTTGCAGCTTTCAGGGAGATGGGAAAGCCTCCTTATGTACTGTGTACAGTCGGCATGCTGATTGAAGGTTTTGATTTCCCGGGACTGGAAACTCTTATTTTGCTGCGCCCCACCCTGAGCATGCGTCTCTTTGAACAGCAGGTAGGAAGGGTGACAAGGCTTTCCCCCATATCAGGAAAGCAGCAGGGCAGCATCTTTGAGATTTCGGACAGTATTGATTCTCTCTACCAGCGTTTTGGGGAAGGTGTTTTCTCCGGGGAAAAGGTCGACCAGGTTCAGATGCTCCAGCCTGAAATCCGCCTTGAAGAACTTTTCTCCGAAGGGGATGCAGCCAGGGCGATCGAGGAAGGGAAGATAGAGATTAAGAAGGTGGAACTCGGGCTCCGTGGAAAGGGAAAAGGTGTTAAGATTAAAGAAGTCCCTGTAAAGCTTCCTCCAACTTCCATTCGGGCAAAATATTTCTCACGCTTGCTTGCACTAACAGAGGAGAAGGATGTCGGGGCTTTTGAACGAGAAAAAAGAGAACTCATGCGGGCTGCTCTGAAATTCCGGGTCAGAGAACTCAGGGATGCAGAAGAATTAGCAAAGCTTGCTGCCAATGTTAATAAGCTCAAGCGGGAAGCCTATGAAGACCGCAGGCTTGGAGACGTTTCAAGGCAGCACAAACCCAAGGTTTTTGGTGAAGTCGAATGGCTGCTTAAACTCCAGGCTCTGAACTCCCTTAAGTATGAAGGAGAACACCTCTCATTGCAAGAGAAGAACCGGATCTTAAAAACTTTGGGCTTTGAGCCCGACTTCCGGAAGATAGACTGCTACAGGCTCAAATGCCTGAAACTCGGTTCGGCTCACAAAACCATCCCTGAGCTTGTAAAAGTGCTAGGTTTTGTAAGCCGCCTCTCATCTTCGGAAACTTACCAGTTCCTTGACAAGAAGAAAAAAGAACAGTGGAAACGGGAGCTTCTGCCTGCGGTTTACTGGGGTTTCTGCTTTATCGAAGATTCTCCAGAACTGAAGGATCTTTTCGAATCTACGGAATGGGACAGACGGGTCAAGAATATCATAAGGCAAAAATGATCGGACGGTTTAGAAAATAATAAGTCCTGGCTGTCTAAATAGTCGTTCTTAAAGGTTTTGATATCTATGGCTCAAATTATCGTAGATGAGAATAGTTGCACACGATGCGGTGTTTGTGTAAAGATTTGCCCATCAGGTATTATCGATCCGGTTGATGAGGAACATCTTCCAGAGGTGCGGGAGACAGACGCTTCCCACTGTATGTACTGCGGGCATTGTGAAGCTTTTTGCCCATCCCAGGCTCTCACTTTGAATCTCCGTCCTGAGGAGAAGGTTTCCCTGCCAGTCGATGCCGGTATAATTTCCGCGGAAGACATAGGATTTTATCTTAAAAAACGCAGGTCTGTGCGGCATTATACTACAGAGCCCGTGCCAAAGGAAAAAATCCTCGAGGTGCTCGATATTGCCCGCTACGCCGCATCAGGAACCAACAGTCAGCCTGTTGAATGGCTGGTTATCCATGATCCGGAAAAGGTCAGGAAGGTCGCCGAACTAACCATTGAATGGATGAAGAGCCTGGAAAATACCCCGAATCCCATGAGTAGCTACGTGCCAGTACTTATTTCGGCATGGGAGCAGGGGCATGATGTAATCTGCCGGGGTGCCCCACACCTGCTTTTTGCCCATATCCCAGAGGAAAGCCCGATTGCACCTGTCGATGCCATTATCGCCCTTACCCATTTTGATATAGCTGCGCCAACTTTCGGAATTGGAACGTGCTGGGCTGGCTTTGTCGCAGCGGCAGCCACCTTTTATGAGCCTCTCCAGAAAGAACTCGGCTTGCCCGCTGGAAGAAAATTTGCCTATGCAATGATGTTCGGCTACCCAAAGTACAAAACACATGGAATCCCACGCAGGAAACCTCTTAAGGTTACATGGCAGTAAGATTCTTAGATTTGAGAGGAATTAACCAGTTTTAAAAATTTATAAAAGCTTTTCAAAAGTTTTTAAGAGCTTTTAAGGGTTTTTAAACGTTTTAGGAACTATTTAGTCTTTCTTATTATCTTTCTTATTATTTATCTTTCTTATTATTATCTTCCTTATTATTATCTTTCTTATTATTATCTTTCTTATGTTTTAGGGAATGAGTTAATTAACATGAAATAATATTATAAAGAAATAAAAGAGGTTCATATAATGGACATATTGAAAAAGATCTTTGGTAAAAAAGAAGCCGAAACCAGAATGGAATCTAAAAAAGCTAGAGATGATGCAAGAAGAGAAAGAATAAAAACACCTTCACCGTCAAAAACCTCAATCATTGACAAAGTTAAATCACAAAAAGAACAGAATGCAAAGAAGGCACCAAAAGGCAAAGCCGAACGTGCAGCACAGAAAGCCGCTCAGAAATCAGCACAAAAAACGGCACGGAAAGCAGTAAAGCGTAGATAAACTGTTCTTATTCTCTTCAATCTATATTTTAATTCACAACCGACAGTCCATTTTAATTTACATGCGGCAAACTAACATTAGATTTTGAAGCTATCATGAAGTTGAAACTATTATGAAGTTGAAACTATTATGAAACTGAAACTAGTAGGAAACTGAAACTAGTAGGAAACTGAAACTAGTAGGAAACTGAAACTAGTAGGAAACTGAAACTAGTAGGAAACATTACTGATGGCGTTTCATTCGCTCAATATTTAAAATAATGTAGTTTGCCTGTATCTCTTTTTCCTGTCCGGGTGGTCTTCCTTCGGAGAGTAATCTATAGCATTCATAAGTCTGTCAATAAAACCTATCTGTCCTTTTCGGATTTTTTTCCTGGCCAGCTCGATATCAAACCAGCCTGCTTTATCGACTTCAGGAAACTCCTGTATTTTCCCGGAATTCTTTGGCCATTCAAGCTTAAATGTATTACTTACAACACTTTTTACATCCAGATCTTTTTCAAGAGCCCATACATGCACTATCTTCTTGCTGGGCTGTTTTAACTCTCCCAGATCAATGAACTCGCCGTCAACCTCAAAACCTGTTTCTTCTTTAAACTCTCTCTTTGCTGTGTCAAGGGGGGTCTCATGCTCCTCAGGCAGCCCTTTAGGTATTGACCACGCTCCTTCGTCCTTTTTTGCCCAGAATGGTCCACCCGGATGAACCAGCATTACTTCGAGTCTCTCATTCCTGAACCTGAACAAAAGAATGCCATAACTATAAACACTCAATTTTCTACTTCCTCTTCAGACTGCTTTGGTCTTCAGTTTTATAATAAGTCTAGATGGTGTGTTTTAAATGAAGCAGAACAGCCAGTAACCATATAAAACCACTATAAATAGCTTATAAATAGCTTATCTGTATCTTACAATTAGTCCAGAACCAATATCCTATATAACCGGGTCAGTATCCTCACTCAGAAAAAGCAAAACCTTCTTACCGTTTTGAATTCCTATTCAGCGTCTGACGTCATGATAAAGTTTCCAGCTCTCCCACCAGTTGACCTAGCAATAATTTCTCTGGACGAGAATGGATTTTTGAGGTACTTACCCACACCTATTAAGATGACCGTGTATTAACCGGACGAGATCAGTTAGAACATTTTAATATATTCTCCTAAATTTTTATATAATCAGGGAACAAGTAATATACGTAACTAAAATTCTCGAAAAAGAACTGCATACCTGAGTCTCATTACAATCTAAAATTTCCTACAATTCAATACAGGCGACAATTCCAAATTATCTATAACTTTATACCCCGTATAAACTGCTTTATTATACATTTCCCTGTGATCCAATGAAAGATAAAAATAACCGCTATATCCCTAAGCCCTGGGAGTTTGCCAGCGAGATAACAGAAGAAACCAGGCAGCTCCGCCAGGAAATTCTTGAGGGGATCACGCGTATATATTATCCTCTGGACTTGAGGAGAAATGATTCTCTTAAAAGCCTGAGCCGCAACCTACTTGATTTACTTGAAAAGATACTCTGGCTGAAAATCCTGATAGGCATGGGACTTGGGGTGCTTTTCGGACTTTTTTTGGGACCCTTTGGAGGATATATCGATCCTGTGTCTGCGGAAATTATAGGAGAATGGATTGCTCTTCCCGGCTATATCTTTCTCGGGCTTCTGAAGATGATTGTTGTTCCTCTTGTTTTTGCATCGATTATCCTCGGGGTAGCCTCAAGCCAGAGCCTCAGCGAGTTAAAAAAAACAGGACTCTTTACAGCCGTTTACTTTGCAGTGACCACAGCAATTGCAACGGCAATAGGACTTGGAGTGGCGCTTTACATCCAGCCCGGAAAATACATAAGCGGAGATCTTATTGAAAGTGCGCTTGGAGGAAAGACTCAGGCGATATATACCAATATGGCTTTTGACGCTTCTATTCTTACTCTCCCTTCTTCGCTTGTTGGAGGGCTCCTTCCTGCAAACCCTCTCGGAGCCATGGTTAATGGAGAGATGCTTCAGGTTGTCATTATTGCAACCATTATAGGTATAGCCCTTGTTTCTCTGGAGAAAAGCCAGTCCACCCCTATGGTCAGCTTTCTGAATTCGGTGCAGGCTATTTGCATGACTGTGGTCAAATGGAGTATGTCGCTTGCTCCTATTGCCGTTTTCGGGCTCCTTACCAAGTTCACAATCAAGCTCGGAATAGACGCCCTTATGGGGATGGCTATATACATCGGTACAGTGCTTGCAAGCCTGCTGCTCCTTATGTGCCTTAATCTGCTAGTCATCACTCTTGTTGCCAGGTACAATCCTCTCAAATTTCTCAAGGCTATCCGTGATGTCCTGCTTCTTGCCTTTTCGACTTCAAGTTCTGCAGCAGTTATGCCCGTCACTCTAAAAACCGCAGAGGAAAAGCTGGGAGTAAGACCTTCAGTTTCCCAGTTCGTAATCCCTCTTGGTGCAACCGTGAATATGAACGGGACTGCGCTTTATCAGGGCGTAGCAACGGTTTTTCTGGCTGATGTCTTCGGCATAGACCTGAGACCTTTCCAGCTCCTTATCGTGCTTATTATGGCTGTTGCGGCTTCCATAGGGACTCCTTCTATCCCTGGCGTAGGAATTGTCGTCCTTGCTATGATCCTTGAGAGTGTAGGAATCCCTGCAAGCGGGATAGCGCTCATAATTGGAGTGGACAGAATTTTTGACATGAGCAGGACTGCAGTAAATGTAGCTGGAGACCTTGTAGCCTGTAAGGTTATGGACCGGCTGCTCGGAGGAAAAACGGAAAAATCACAAGAAGAAGCATCTGCTATGGTACAAAAGGCTTCAGAAGGCAAAAAAGAAGAAAAGGCTTCAGTAAGCAGTGAGCATGCAGCATCCGAAGGTTCTAACGTTTGAATTCAGTTCATGTGCTCACTCTCCATTCACAATAAATTGTGTTTTCTTTACCGAAGGCATCCTAATAAATGGTTAAATAAAGTCATTTTATAAGATTTCTTAACTCACACCCCTCTCTTTTCCCTGTACATCTTTAATGCCTGCCTGATCCTTTCTTCCTCAATTATCCCTGTAGTCGAGGGTGTTTCAAAAAACCTTTTCGGGAGGGTAAGATTTTCGAATTTGAAACCGAATTTCTTCTTGAGTTCATATTTTTTCCTGAAAATGTCCTTGCTCAGAGCTTTCAATTCTTCTTCGGTTCGATCTATTCCTATAGACTTAAGAGCCAGGATCACGTTTTCGTATGTGTAAACATTTCTCGCAAAAAGGCAGGGAATAAGACAGTTAAGGATACTTCTGCGGTCTTCTTCTTCAATTATGGCATCTACAATTTCCTCATCCGACATTGGATGGTTAAAGGCTTTCTGATCTGCACTGTATCCCGCATTGTCAAGATGGGAATGCCGGAAGCCTACAGCAAGCCCCAATACATTTCCAAGCCCTGTATGGTAGCCGGGAATTTCCAGACCACCGAGCTGGACTGCAAAATCCTCTCCCCCATACTTTTTTGAAGCATAGACTACTCCCTTCCCGAGAGCTCTGTAAAAGTCATTCGGAGCCTTGACTAAAAGGTCTATTGCCCTGAGATATGCCCCTTTATTCCCCCAGGAGAGTTCAAGCCCCATAGTCTCATCGGTTGAAATTTTCCCACGCTGCTGCATCTCCGTAGCCCAGGCGAGTACGACTCCCATGCTAATAATATCAACACCTGCCTTCTCACAGGCTTCAATAAGCTCAAGCACGGCTTCAGGATCGGCTATTCCTAGATTTGAGCCCAGAGCATAAATTAATTCGAAATCATAGGAAATGTTTAAAGCTTCATACTCATGAGCTTTTGAGAAAGCCTGTTTTAGCATGGCTATATGGATGCAGCCGATTGGGCAGCCTGCGCAGGAAACCCGTCTCAAAAGATACTTTTCGGCAAAAAGCTCTCCTGATATAGTTTCAGCTCCTTCGAAGAAAGCTGCCTGCAGGTTTCGTGTAGGCAGGCCTTTAAGCTCGTTCAGTACCAGGATGTTCTCGCTTGTGCCCAGATTGTGGTACTTCTCAGTAAGTTCGGTTTTCACAATTAAGTCATAGAGCAGGCTGAAAGTCTTCCGGTAGGCTTTGTGATTAGGGCTTTTCAGTTCCCTGTTTCCTGAGATGAGCAAAGCCTTAAGTTTTTTTGCCCCAAAGACTGCCCCAAGCCCGAGGCGCCCGAAGTGGCGGTAAGTATCGACATTAACATCAGCATATGTAACCCCTATTTCTCCTGCAGGTCCTATCCGGATAATGCTGCGCCTGCCTGCGCCGGGTTCTACCTCGCGCAAGATTTTCCCCACATCAATTGCTGAGGAAAGGTGCCATATGGAAGATGCATCCCTGAAGGAAACTTTGTCGTCGTGGACTGCCACATAGACAGGATATTTTGAAGCTCCCTTGATAACAATTGTTTCGTACCCTGAATAGCGCATGGACATGGCAAGATGACCGCCTGCATAGGATTCTCCCAGTTCTCCATTATGAGGGGAGCGGAACAGTGCAACTGCTTTAGTACAGGTAGGGTATACGCCCGAGAGCGGCCCTGTACTGAGGATAATCGGCATTTCCGGGTCAAGCGGCTCCGTACCATCTTTATACTCTTCAAGCATGAGGTTTGTGGCAACTCCTATGCCTCCCAGATATTTCTCATAAAGGTCCGGCCTTTCCTCAACGTGATAGCTCTGATTGCTCAGGTCAATGTAGAGTATATTCCTAAGCCCCTCGATAGCGTACTTTTCAGTTGTCATTTTTCCTCCCCAAGCTCTTTTCCCCCGTAAAGGTCTTTATGGGATGCAGTTGGGCTGACCGGGCTTGTATCCGGAGCCGGGCCTGTATCAGTAATTATTATTTCCCCGCTGTCATCAACCTCAATCATCTCCAGCACATCATGGGGACAGAATTTCGGGCAGACCCCGCAGTGTTTGCAGATTACGGCTTTTTTCTCCGCATCTAGATGTATGGCTCCCATTAGGCAGGCTTCTATACAGTTTCCGCAGCCATCGCAAATATCTTTGTTGAGGTTTACCCCGCCCCCTTTCCGTTTGGACAGTGCACCAATTGGGCAAGCCCTCATGCACGGAGGGTCTATACAGGCATGACAGACGATTTGAACATAAGGGGTTTCGATACCACCGCGCGTCTGTATATCAATCCGGCTGTTTTTCAAAGATATGGTGTCATACCAGGTTCTTGCGCAAGCCATCATACAGGAGTAGCAGCCTATGCAGCGGGCAGGATTTGCGACCTTTAATCTTTTTGGCATAATTCCCCCCAGATTCTTCCTTTAGAAAGTATGCGTCTCCGATTTATATAATCTGGTATTGAAATTCCACAGCGAGTCGAGTCCCAGGCTTACGGAATGCTTTTCCTAAAAGCAGCAAGGCTTTCCTATATGATATCCAGGGTTACATTTAAGGAAAGCTTTACTTTAATGTAAATCGAAATGTTTTTATTCTCAACTCGCGTAATAGGAAAGTGGATTCCGGTCAGTAAGACAACTAAATAAAAGCTATCTAAGACACTCTCGCCTGGAAGGTCAGTATGCAACAGATCGAAACTATACAACAAAACAAGATGATGCAGCAAAACAAAGTGATAATTGGTGCTTTCAGCTTACTGTTTACTTTGTTGACGCTTATAAGCCTGTTCTGGATCTGATCCGGCTTCATTGCGGTTCTTCGGGAAGCGGCAATTTGACTTTCCGAATAATGGAAAGTTTCCTCCAGAATATACCGGGCTTCTTGTGAAGCACAGATGCAAAGAAAGTTGTGTCAACCGGAACCGAGGTTTTCTTTGCGGTTCCTTCAATTATTTTAAAATCCTCCTTAATTTAAAAAACTCAGATTTTCCCTGGCTTACAGCTAATTTTTGCCTCAGAGTGCAGGTTTAACCAGAGTGCAGGTTTAACTATTCTTGCTAATAGTTTGTTTCTGGGTTGTTATCTTTCACCGGCAATTTATGTTTTCCTGCGAGCTTTCTGCGGAATGTTACTTTTATTATTTCTTCCAGCGGCAAAAATTATTTTTTATCAGAATTAAGTTATACCTTTAAAAACATCTATTTGTGTGAATTTATATTGCTACTTGAGGTTAGATACATGGGAAAGTGTGAAAGCTGCAGAAAAGAAGTTGATAATTTATTAATAGTCAAAGGGCAAAAACTCTGCACCGAATGTGCCGTTAAAGCCCAAAAGGATCTTGATCCCGACAGCCTGAATTTCAGCGCATGCATTTGACTATTTGATTGGAAGGAGCTTTTCAGGCTTATTTTTCTTTTTTAAATCAGAATGTTTTCTTCTTTAATTTTCCATTATAACACAATCGCGTATAATATCTAAAATAAACACTAAAGAGTGCTTTTATGAAATTTTCGCCTTCAATCTTTTGATAATTAAATATTTAAATGATATATGAGTATATTCAAATATACTCATATATGACGTGGTATTAGTGGATATCGTTCATATACTTAAGGCACTTGCTGATGAAAATAGAATAAGAATGATAAATCTCCTTAGAAACGGGGAATTATGCGTCTGTGAAATTGAAGCAGTTTTAGGTACTAAGCAATCTAACGTATCCAGGCATTTAAATAAACTGAAAGTTGCAGGACTCATTACTTCTGAGAAAAAGTCTCAGTGGGTTTATTATCGGCTTAACGAACCTACTTTCCAAAAATTTCCCTTTCTTTTAAACATTATCAATGAAGAGTTAGAAAAAATCGACATCTGTAAAGAAGATTTAAAGTTATTAGAAAAGTTCAGGGAAAGTTGTAGATGCTGTGATTGAATAAAAAAGACCGGTTTGTTAAAAAATAACAGGAGTAATCGTTTTGGAAAACACAGTTTCATCGAGATTATCATTCTTAAATCGCTATTTGACTTTATGGATTTTTCTTGCAATGTTTGCTGGTGTAGGACTTGGTTTTGTCTATCCTGATTTTGCAGTTTTCTTGAAGAGTTTATCCATAGGAGCAACTTCGATTCCCATAGCTATTGGTTTAATAGTAATGATGTATCCTCCTTTAGCACGGGTAAAATATGAAGAATTAGGTAAGGTATTCAGGAATCACAAAGTATTAGGTCTGTCCTTATTGCAAAATTGGATTATTGGTCCTATTTTAATGTTTATACTTGCAATTGTATTTTTGAGAGATTATCCTGAATACATGGTAGGTGTTATTCTAATTGGTCTTGCCAGATGCATAGCTATGGTAATTGTTTGGAATACTCTGGCAGATGGGGACAACGAATACGCTGCTGCTCTTGTTGCTTTCAATTCAATCTTTCAGTTAGTCTTTTTCTCAATTTACGCTTACTTTTTTATAACTGTACTCCCTGAATGGATAGGATTAAGTGGAATGGAAATAGATGTATCAATAGTAGAGGTTGCTCAGAGTGTTGCTATCTATCTTGGAATTCCTTTTGCAGCTGGCTTTTTAACTCGTTATTTCTTACGCCCCTCAAAAGGAGCTGAATGGTACGACAAAAAATTCATTCCAAGAATAGGTCCCATTTCCCTTTACGCTCTTTTATTTACAATTGTTGTTATGTTCTCGTTAAAAGGAGAATATATTGTTACCCTGCCTTTAGACGTAGTAAGAATTGCTATTCCCCTCTTAATGTATTTCATAATTATGTTCACTGTCTTCTTCTTTATCGCTATGAGAATAGGGGTAAATTATGGACAGACAACATCTCTTTCTTTTAGTGCAGCCAGCAATAATTTCGAACTGGCAATTGCAGTAGCAATAGCAGTTTTCGGCATCGATTCCGGACAGGCGTTTGCAGCAGTAGTAGGTCCTTTAATTGAAGTGCCGGTTATGATAGGGCTTGTTAATGTTGCACTTTACTGGAAAAAGAAATATTGTGTTTCCTTCAAAATGTGTGGAGAATAACCTTACCTCATCCACCTGTGGAAACAAATCTCCTGATTATGGGAGTGAGATGAGAGTGATTTTCTGAATAAACAATCTAAAAAGAACTGCAAATCTAATCAATAGGTGCATATTCAATTCTCAGGCGTTGACAAATTATGGATGCAAATGAAAAAAAGCAGGTAATTAAAGAAAAATATGGGAAAATTGCAATGGTAGGCGGATCCTGCTGTTCTAGCAGATGCTGCGAGGATTCAGATGTTATAGATCTCTCAAAATCTATTGGTTATTCTGAAGATGATCTTAAAGCTGTCCCGGACGCTAATCTTGGTCTTGGTTGTGGTAACCCCGTAGCTTTTTCAGAACTTAAAGCAGGAGATATTGTTCTTGACCTTGGCTCAGGTGCAGGATTTGATTGCTTCCTTGCTGCACAAAAAATAGGAAGCTCAGGAAAAGTAATCGGAGTTGATATGACTCAGGCCATGATTGAAAAGGCGCAGGCAAATGCCCTGAAATATGGTTATTCAAATGTCGAGTTTCGGCTTGGAGATATTGAAGACCTGCCTGTTGAGAGTGAGTCAGTAGATGTTATTATTAGCAATTGTGTAATTAACCTGGCTCCAGACAAAGAAAAAGTTTTTAGGGAAGCCTTCAGGGTTTTGAAGCCAGGAGGTGCAATGTATATTTCGGACACGGTTCTGCTGGCTGAGCTTCCAGAGGATTTGAGAAACAATAAAGACTTACTTGCAGGCTGTGTCGCAGGTGCTTTGCTTAAAGAAGAGTATCTAGCCCTTTTGAAAAAAGTTGGATTTTCCGTTGAAATCCTGAATGAAGATCTGGATATAAGTAAAAGAAAATATAATGGGCTACCTGTAGAAAGCTTACAATTTAAAGCCTGTAAATAAGGTTAAACTTTGTTTTGCTTCAATACTCTTTACTAAATATAATTAAAATTTTCCTGTTTAACTGTACCTTCCGATAAGGGCGCTTATGCTTTCACTTGTAACCATGCCTATGACCCGGTTTTCTGAATCAATTACCGGATGCGCGGAAATCGAGTAATCTTCCATTATTGAGGAGGCGACCTCGATTTTTTCGCCTGCGTACACATATTTTACATCGCGAGTGATTATCTCATCCAGTTCCGTGATCTTGCAGGCAACGGCTTTTGTGATATCCCAGGAGGTTACTATGCCTTCAAGCTTTCCGTCTTCGGATACGACAGGCAGATGGTTTACTTTCTTTTTTACCATGAGCATTGAGGCATTCTCCAGAGTCTCATCTCTGGAAATGGAATAGAAATTCGGGCTCATAATGTCACTTACAAGAACCTGTGAGAGAAAGCTCCTTATAAGGTAGTTGAGCTGCCCCTCCTCAAGCAGAAAAGCATCATGCCCGTACTGGGACCTGATCTCCTCGTATCTGGCATCAACCCCGTTTGCAGTAAGAGCAGAAACAATTTCCTGAGACTGGTAAGGGGGATAAAGCCAGTCTGAGGTTATGGCGATTACGAGATATTTCGCTTTGACCCCGGAAAGACCCTCTATAAGGGATCCGTTCTTTGAGAGGTCAAAGAAATCCACGGCTTTTGTAATATAAAGATAAGAATTGGCATCAAAACGCTTAGTAAAAGTATCACCCTGATGATTCAGGTAGCTCTCGACTTGGAAATTCGAGAAGCTATCAGAGAAAGTTTCAGAAGAAGTTTCGGAAGAAATTTTTGATAGATCCTGACCTGTTTCAGCCAATTGAGCCCTCCCGAACTTCTTTTGCATTGAAGCATCGCTTAAGTATGTGATGTGGCCTATCATACGGGCAAGTGCAAGACCCTGTGCAGGAATTTCCTTTCCGTAATAATCCCCCCCATTCCATTTTGGGTCGTCAGTTATGGCTTTCCTACCTATTGCCCCAAACGCAATCTGCTGCGGAGTCGTGGACGCGGTTGTTGCGATTGCTATTGCCTTCTTTACCATTTCAGGGTAGCTGACAGTCCATTGAAGCACCTGCATGCCGCCCATTGAGCCGCCTGCAACTGCATAAAGCTGTTTTACTCCAAGATGCTCGATAAGTTTCTTCTGGGCGTTTACCATGTCTGCTATGGTGATTATGGGAAAAGAGATGCCGTAGGGTTTCCCAGTCTCAGGGTTAATGGAAGAAGGACCTGTAGAGCCTTTGCATCCCCCGATTACATTTGAACAGATAATACAATATTTTTCAGTATCAAAAGCTTTATTCGGACCGATTACGATATCCCACCAGCCAGGCTTTTTGTCGCCTTCATGAAATCCGGCAGCATGGGCGTCCCCGGTAAGGGCATGACATATCAGGATGACATTGCTCTTATCCTCGTTCATCTTCCCGTACATCTCGTACTCAATCCTGACATGGGTCAGGGTTTTTCCACTCTCAAGCCTGAAAATCCCTGGAATTTCATAGTTCATTGAACGGACTATTCCCAGGCTCTGGCCTTTTTTTCCAGAAAAATAGTTATTATAAGAAGAATTCTGAGCTGAGAACTCCATGATCAAACCTCGGAGAGTGCCTGCTCGATATCAAAAATCAAGTCCTTTTCATCCTCAATTCCTATGGAAAGCCTGATAAAGTCCTCAGTTACGCCGCAGGCAAGCTGTTCTTCCTTTGACAGCTGTTCATGGGTGGTTGAAGCAGGATGGATTACAAGGCTCTTTGCATCCCCGATATTTGCAAGGTGGGAGAAGATCTCAAGCCTTTCAATAAACTTTTTGCATGCACTAATCCCGCCTTTAACCCCAAACCCTATCAGTGCCCCATAGCCTGATTTAAAGTATTTCTTTGCAAGCTCATGGCTGCTGTGGGATTCTAGCCCGGGGTATGAAACCCAGGAAACCTTAGGGTGATTTTCCAGGTATTTTGCAACCTCAAGGGCGTTGTCACAGTGTTTTTTCATCCTGAGAGGTAGAGTCTCAAGCCCCAGGCTTAGCAGGAATGAGTTAAAAGGAGAAATGCATGCCCCGGTATCTCTCATTAACTGCACCCTGGCTTTTGCAATAAAGGCTGCCTTTCCAAAGGCTTCCTTATATCTCAAGCCGTGATATCCGGGATCGGGCTCGCAGATTTCAGGGAACTTTTCAGGGCTCCAGTCAAAATTTCCTGAATCAACAATTACTCCTCCTATAGATGTCCCATGACCGCCTACGAATTTTGTAGCCGAAAGTACTACTATATCGGCTCCGTGCTCAATTGGTCTCAAAATCAGGGGAGAAACCGTATTGTCCACAACAAATGGAATTCCTGCGGCATGAGCGATCTCTGCGAGTTTTTCAAAATCAGGAATATCGAGCCCCGGGTTTCCTATTGATTCCACATAGAGAGCTTTTGTCTTTTCGGAGATTGCGGCTTTGAAGTCTTCTGGCTTATTTGCGTCTACGAATTTCACGGTTCTGCCAAGCTTTGGGAAAGTATAGTTGAAAAGCTCGTAAGTGCCCCCGTAAAGCTTATCTCCTGATACAATCTCGTCTCCGGGTTTTGTAAAAGTGAGAAGTGCTGTTGTAATTGCAGCCATCCCTGAAGAGGTCGCAAGTGCCCCTATGCCTCCTTCAAGGGCAGCGATTCTTTTCTCAAAAACATCGGTTGTAGGATTCATAATGCGGGTATAAATATTTCCTTCTTCCCTGAGCCCGAAAAGGTCGGCTGCATGCTCGGTGTCTTTAAATACGTATGCTACAGTCTGGTAAATCGGAACCGCTCTTGCTCCTGTAACAGGGTCAGGTTTTGCACCTGCATGCACAGCAAGGGTAGAAATTCCCAGACTTTCTGATCTGGCTTTTGTCCAATTTTCCTTATTTCCCCTGCTCTCTTTTTCAATCCGGTCTATGCTCTCATCCTTCATCTCATTTTACCTCAAAATATTTCTTTATCCCGCCAGACTATTCTCAGAGTCTCTGGATTTGATTCTATTTCAGCCTTTTGAGAAGTCAGGAGTGAGAATCGAACTCACGTAATTCCGGGTTGCAGCCGGAAGCATAACCACTCTGCCATCCTGACACTTATGGTTTTTGCACATGTTCACAATTGTGATTATATCTTCACAATCGTGATGCTAGTATAAAAAGCTATCTGTAAAAAAGAAACCACAAATTAGAGAATGGAGGGAAGTATTTTGTTGAAATAACTTTTCGCGAAAAGAGCGTCGATAGAGTCAGGAAAGAGGGCTAGTAAGCCCTTACCAGTGTTTTAATTCCCGCTGATCTCAAGCATCCTGTTCAGGGCTTTTCTTGCTTTCACCCTTATGTGTTCCGGAACGCGAATTACATATTCCATGTTTTGCAGACTATTCAGGACAGTTTCGAGGGTGATTTTCTTCATATTGTAGCAAGAAGCTTTCTCGGATGCAGGATAGAATTTCTTATCCGGATATTTCCTTCTCAGGCTTCGAACAATTTCCCTTTCGGTTCCTATTATGAATTCCGTGGAACCTGACCTTTCCACCTCTTTTATAATTCCTGAAGTACTGAAAATCCCGTTTGCATAGCTCAGGACTTCAGGCCTACACTCAGGGTGTGCCAGGAATTCAGCATCTGGATGCAGTTTTTTTAATTCTTCTATGTCCTTATCACTGATGTTCTCGTGAACATGGCAAAATCCAGGCCAGAGATGTATCTTCTTGTCGGTATGAAGAGCTACGAAAACACCCAGGTTTTTATCAGGAACAAAAAGAACCTCCTGGCTTTCAAGTGAATTTACCACGTTTATAGCATTTGCTGAAGTGCAGCAGATATCAGATTCGGCTTTAACTGCCGCCGAACTGTTCACATAGCACACGACTGCAGCATCGGGATGTTTCTCTTTTGCATCCCGCAGAGCCTCCGCAGTTATCATATCCGCCATAGGGCAGCCTGCATCGGGTACAGGTAAGAGCACCACTTTGTCAGGGGAAATTATTGATGCCGATTCTGCCATGAAGTGAACCCCTGCAAAGACTATAATATCGGCTTTTGAATCAACTGCGGCTTTGCAAAGGGAAAGAGAATCCCCGACAAAGTCCGCAACTTCCTGAACTTCACGCCTGGTGTAAAAGTGAGAAAGAATGACAGCATTCCTTTCGGCTTTAAGTTTTTTTATTTCTTCTATAAGTAACTCGTTTTCCATAACAATCTTATTCCCTATATTGCAAGCACATTCCTGTACTGAAGGAACAACCGGAATCAGTCATCCCACGGCTCAAGTCCCTTTTTCCTGAGATAATCGTTAATAGCCGCGTGGATCGCCTCTTCTGCAAGCATTGAACAGTGCATCTTTATTGGAGGATGTCCGTCAAGAGCCTCGGCAACAGCTTTGTTTGAAAGTTTCCAGGCTTCCTCCAGCGTTTTTCCTTTAATAAGTTCGGTCGCCATACTGCTTGACGCAATCGCAGCTCCGCATCCGAAGGTCTGGAACTTCACATCCACAATCCGGTTATCCTCAACTTTGAGATAAATTTTCATTATGTCTCCACACTTCGCGTTTCCGACCTCTCCTACTCCATCACTGTCTTCAATGATTCCCATGTTTCTCGGATTTGAGAAATGATCCATTACTTTAAGGCTGTAGTCCATTTGCTGTCCTCCAGTGTTATTTCAATTCTATTCTCTCATTTTTTCAACTCTGTTCTCTCAATTTCTGACTGTTCAAAAAAACAATTTAAACATCTTTAAAATGGTCTTCCTTTTTCAATTGCCGACCTGCATTGCTGCTGTTGCCTCTCAAAGAGTCCTGTACTCTTTCGGAGTCAGTGGAGACATATTCCTGAGCTTTTGCACAATCTCAGGTACAACTTCAAGTACCCTGTCCACATCTTCGCTGGTATTCATTCTTCCAAGACTGAGTCTTAGCGAGCCATGAATAATTTCGTGCGGGACTCCGCAGGCTGTAAGTACATGCGAGGGTTCAAGAGAAGAAGAATTACATGCGCTTCCCGTAGATGCATAGATTCCTTTCGCGTTCAACAGCAGCAGGAGCGATTCGCCCTCTATATACTCGAATGTGACATTTACGTTGTTTGCAAGCCTCTGTGTAGGATGCCCGTTAAGATGGGTTTTCGGGATTTTCAAAAGCCCTTCGATAAGGCGATCTCTAAGTTTCAGCAGGGTTCTGTTTGATTCCTCGATTTCAGCCGTTGCAAGCTCTATAGCTTTTCCAAGACCAACAATGCCAGGGACATTTTCGGTTCCTGCCCTACGCTTTCTTTCCTGTGCCCCGCCGTGTAGAAGAGGATCTATTTTCACCCCTTTCCGGATGTAGAGAGCTCCACAACCTTTTGGACCTTCGAACTTATGTCCCGAAAGAGAAAGAAGATCAATATTGAGCTTTTTGACATCTATAGGGACATGACCTATTGCCTGCACCGCATCCGTATGGAAATATATCTGATTCTCTTTAGCGATTTCTCCGATTTCCTTTATAGGCTGGATTGTCCCGATTTCGTTGTTTGCAAACATTATGGAAATAAGGATGGTGTCATCCCGAATTGCTTTTCTGAGTTCGTCAGGAGACACCATTCCGTATTTGTCCACAGGCAGGTAGGTTACCTCAAAGCCCTGTCCTTCCAGCCAGGCGCAGGTATGCAGCACTGCATGGTGTTCAATAGAAGAGGTGATAATGTGTTTTCCTTTGTCCCGGTTTGCAAAGGCTATTCCCTTAATTGCCCAGTTATCGGATTCCGTGCCCCCGGATGTGAAATAAATCTCGTTTTCTTCAGCCCCGAGCGCATCAGCAACCTTTTTCCTTGCCAAGTTTATTGCATGTTTTGAGGTTTTTCCGATCTCATAAATTGAAGAAGGGTTTCCAAAATTCTCGGTCATATAAGGAAGCATCGCTTCGACAACCTCTTTTCTTACAGGAGTTGTAGCCGAGTTGTCCATGTAAACTGCCTTATTTTCAGTGCTCACATTTTCACCTTCACAATTGTGAATGGCCATAACAATTGTGACTATTTAAGTTTTATCATATATGCCGAGAAGAAGGCACTTTAATAAGTTTTAGAACCTTTAATAGGTTTTAAAAGGTTTTCCGAAAGTAATCTGGATACTCTTGAAACAGAGCCATCTGACTGGATTTTTGCTTCCTATATCGCTATCTATGTAATCTTATTATTATTTTTTATAATGATAATAAATATATGTACTTAAGCTATATCTTCTCAATTGTAAACATTAAAAAAGGATGATAAATATGGAAACTCCGTGTCAGAAGATTGTGTGGGATCTGGTTCCCGCAATAAGAGCCAGTCTCGCAATCGAACTTGTAAAGAGAGGACAATCACAGGCAACAGCAGCAAAGCTGCTTGGGATTGCTCCATCGGCAGTTTCCCAGTATATCTCAGGAAAAAGAGGATACAGGATTGAATTTCAGGGCGAGACGAAGGAGTTAATTGAAAAGCTTGCTCAGGATCTGATCGACAATAAGGTTTCTGATTTTGTAGTAAGGATCTGTGAAATCTGCGTAAGTGCCCGTGGGATAGAAAAAAAGTGCAATACCGGCTGCGCCGAAGAGCAAACAGATAATAAAGCAGAAGATAAAGCAGACGATAAAGCAGAAAACCAAACAGATGATAAAGAAGATTCTAAAGAAAATTCAGAGGAATGAAGCCGGTTTTTATCGGTTTCTTCATTGGTTTCTTCACTGCTTTCTTCATCGGTTTCTTTATCGGTTTCTATATCCGGGCACCAGTTCTATCCAGTTTTTAATGTGCTTTTCAATAAGGTAATTTCTCGATAACTATATTTAACATTAAATATATTCACAATTGTGAATTTATTCTGAATCAACCGCTGCCGCAATAACACTGCACTCAAAACTTCGAAGTTTCAGGCAGGATGAAGTATAATGCGTAGACTGTAATGAAGCCTGAAAAAGGTTTGAGTGAAAAAACATACATCACTGGCAGTTTATAATATAACCTTAGGGGAATAAAAACTGCATGGAATCTGGAAGAAATGAGTTGCAGAAGACGGCAGGTAAGGAGACAGTAGAAGTATGGGTCGGATATTTTCTGATATAACCTGGACAATTGGCAATACTCCTCTTGTCAGGCTAAACCGCATAACCAAAGGACTGCATGCGGATGTGCTGGCAAAAGTCGAATCCTTCAATCCCATGGGCAGTGTGAAGGACAGAATAGGGCTGGCAATGATCGAAGAAGCCGAACGTGAAGGGAGAATCAAAGAAGGCACCACTATTATTGAAGCAACCAGCGGCAATACCGGCATCGCACTTGCATGCGTTTGTGCTGCCCGCGGCTACAATCTTATACTGGTTATGCCTGAAACTATGACTGTAGAACGAAGAAAACTGCTTAAAGCTCTGGGAGCGGAACTTGTCCTGACCTCGGGAGCGGAAGGAATGAGGGGGGCAGTCAATAAAGCCGAACAGATGGCTGCCGACGATCCTGCACTTTATTTCATACCCCAGCAATTCCAGAACCCCGCAAACCCTGAGATTCACAGAAGGACAACAGCCGAAGAGATCTGGAGAGATACTGACGGCAAAGCCGATGTTATTGTAGCGGGCGTGGGAACTGGCGGAACTATTACAGGGATTGCCAGTGTTATCAAAAAACGGAAGCCTTCTTTTAAGGCGATTGCAGTCGAGCCTGCCGAATCTCCTGTACTCAGCGGAGGAAGCCCTGGCCCGCACAGGATCCAGGGAATCGGTGCAGGTTTTGTTCCTGATGTTCTCCAGCTTGAGCTGATTGATGAAATTATCAAAGTTACAGGAGATGAAGCCGCTGCCACAGCCCGAAGGCTGGCAAAGGAAGAAGGTATTCTTGCAGGGATATCTTCAGGGGCTGCTACCTGGGCTGCACTTCAGGTCGCATCCAGAGAAGAAATGCGCGGAAAGACGATTGTTGTAATTCTGCCGGATACGGGAGAGCGTTATTTGAGCACTGACCTGTTTGACTGATTTACTGGCAACTGTGAAACTGAAATCTCGGCAAGGGTTTATTCATACGTCGGACAGCTGGCTGACTGATATGAGGACTTACATCGGAAGACTACTAATGAGAATCAGAGAAGATATAGAGACTGTTTTTAAAAAAGACCCGGCAGCAAGGTCTACGCTTGAGGTTATCTGCTGTTATCCGGGCTTGCATGCTATCTGGATACACAGGGTATCCCACTCGCTCTGGAATAGACACTTCTATTTTCTGGCTCGTTTGCTCTCTCACATCTCCAGAATGTTGACAGGTATTGAGATCCATCCCGGAGCAAAGCTTGGAAGGCGAGTTTTTATAGATCATGGGTCCGGGGTAGTCATCGGGGAAACAGCTGAAGTCGGAGATGATGTTCTTATATACATGGGGGTTGTGCTGGGCGGAACAACTCTGGAAAAGAAAAAACGCCACCCTACTATTGAAAATGACGTGGTTATCGGTTCAGGAGCAACCGTGCTCGGACCAATTACTGTTGGCAGAGGCGCAAAAATAGGTGCTGGCTCGGTTGTTATCCGACCAGTCCCTCCCGGAGCTACGGTTGTGGGAGTACCTGCAAGGATTGCGGAGCCGCGTCCATCCCCTTCAGCAGGGCAGCTGGATCATGATAAGCTTCCTGATCCTGGACTTATTGTTATAGGACAGATACTCGACCGGTTGAGCAGATTAGAAGACCAGTTCAAAGCACATGAGAAGTCAATCTCCAGAGAGGAGAAAACTACACAGGAAGCAGCACTTAAGGACGAGCAAATCTATTCCCTACTAAAAGAAGTGATTGACCCTGGAGTAGGCATGGATATCGTAAAACTGGGACTGGTCAAGGAAGTTATCGTAGATGGTCCAAATGTAGATGTAAACCTTGTATTGACGACTAGCTCCTGCCCCATGATCGAGTACTTTAAGGAACAGATCCGGCGAAAAGTCCTGAGCGCTGAAGGGATAGAAAAAGTTAACGTTAATATCCTCGACGAGCCCTGGAGCTGGGATAAATTCAAAAAACAGGCAGCACGTTAAGATAAACCTTTATTTTTCTGGCAGGTCAGTTAAAAGCTCAGAATGATTATCAAGGCTGTTTTCAGGAAAGTGCCAGTTTGGAGTAAACAACTGAGCATTCAGGTTATATTCTTTCTCAATTGTTAATTTCTTAATTGTTAAGTTATTCTGAGATGTTAAAGTCTAACTTTCTGAATGTATAACATAATATTTCATATGCGTATCAGAGCTACATTAAGTGCTTTTTTTCTGAATGTATAACATGATAGTTTCATATTCTTATCAGAGTTACGTTAAGTGCTTTTAAAGAACACTCTTCAATTGAAGGAAAGGTATTAATACATCTGAATACTTATTCATAAGCACATTTGAGCAGATGTTCATATATAATAGTATTTAAAAGTAGCCATATTGGAGAGTTAGCGTGGTCGAATTAGAAGACAGGTGTGAAATCAATTGTATACACGATGAAGCAGTAAAAGCAGTAAGAGAGGCTCTATTTAGCGAAGATATAGCTGTTTCGCTGGCAGAACTGTTCAAGGCTCTGGGAGATCCTACAAGAGTGAAAATATTGTTTTCCTTAATGACCAGAGAACTTTGTGTTTGCGACCTTGCAGCTGTTATTGGTATTTCTGAATCAGCAGTATCTCATCAGCTTAAAACCCTCAGGACTCTACGCCTTGTTAAGTTTCGGCGAGAAGGTAAAATCATGTTTTATTCCCTGGCTGATGATCATATTGAGAAATTATTCGCTCAAGGGCTGGAGCATGTTACTGAATAAAAGCTAAAAACGGAGAATAAGTTGTGATCCAGGTGGCACAAATAACGGAATCGATTATATCGTCCAGATTTCTTGTTACAGGCTTGGATTGTGCGGATTGTGCAGCCAGAGTAGAAAAAGCCGTTAAACGTATACCAGGTGTTACTAACGCTACAATCACTTTCCCTGCTGGTAGACTTAACGTAGACTATGACCCTCAACAAACCGGCATTACTCAGGTAATAGATAAAATTAAGAAATTAGGTTATGAAGCACGAGAAGAGGAGAAAAAATTAGAAAATACTTCAGAAGTTTTTCAAACCACTGACTTTTGCATCACAGGAATGGATTGTGCCGATTGTGCAGCTAAGTTAGAAAAACGCATATCGAAGATTCCTGGAGTCAAAAAGACGCAGGTAAATTTCGGCTCCTCCAAAATGACGGTAACTCATAGCGGATCAGTGACAGAAATTCTGTCAACAATTGAAAAATTGGGTTATTCGGGAAAAGTAGATACTGGATTGAAGACAAAAAAAGCGCCAGTCAGTTTTTGGAAAACGAACCAGTACGCTAAGCCCACAATCATTTCCTTCATCATGTTCATTTTGGGATTTACTGCTGGAAAGCTTGGAGCACCTGAACTAGCAGTTAATGGGCTATTTCTGACCGGAATTCTTCTTGGGGGTTTTCTACCAGCCAAGAATGGCATTTCTGTCCTTATTAACGCATGGGAATTTGACATGAATCTCCTCATGACCATAGCAGTCATCGGTGCATCCTTTATCGGCTCGTTTGAAGAGGCTGCAGCTGTTATATTTTTATTCTCTTTTGGAAATGCTTTGCAGAGCTATACTCTCGATAAAACAAGGAATTCTATTCAGGCTTTAATGGAAATTACCCCAGATGAAGCATTAGTCAGGCGAGGGCAGACCGAAATAAGGTTACCAGTAGAGGAAATTAAAACAGGCGACCATATAATTGTCCGCCCCGGAGAAAGAATTGCCATGGATGGCAAAGTATCTGCTGGTTACTCTACTGTAAATGAATCTTCGATCACAGGAGAATCTATTCCTGTAGAGAAGCAGCCTGGGGACGAGGTATATGCTGGAACCATAAATGGGCGCGGTTCGCTTGAAGTTGAGGTCACCAAGCTTGCCAGGGATAATACAATATCCAGAATTATTAACATGGTAGAGGAAGCTCAGGGACAGCGTGCACCATCTCAGCAATTTATCGATAGGTTTGCGAAATATTATACTCCTGCTGTTATAATCCTGGCTGCTCTAGTTGCTACAGTACCTCCACTGACTTTTGAACAGCCATTTGAAAAATGGTTTTACGAAGCCATGGCTTTACTACTGGTAGCGTGTCCCTGTGCTCTGGTGATATCTACACCTGTATCCATTGTATCCGCAATCGGTAATGCGGCGAAGAATGGCGTACTTATTAAAGGTGGCATGTATCTGGAAGAAGCCGGGAATTTATCAGTAATTGCCTTTGATAAAACAGGCACTCTTACTGAAGGAAAGCCTCAGGTGACGGATATTATCCCAATAAATGGGCTGTCCGATAAAGAATTTCTGGCAATAGCATCCGCGATTGAAAGTAGATCAGAACATCCTCTTGCCGAGGCAATTGTAAAATATTCAAAAGAACAGGGGGCTGAGATATCCAGCGTATTAGCCAGTATATTAACATTTGAGGCAATTCCCGGAAAAGGGGCTAAAGCAACAGTTAATGGTAAGACGTATCAAATCGGGAATTCCAGATTATTTACTGAACAAGCAATCGATATAGAAGCTGTAGAAAATGAGGTTTCTCGTCTCCAGAATGAAGGAAAAACTGTAATGATGCTGGGAGACGATAAACGCATTTTGGGGCTCATAGCTGTTGCAGATACCCTGCGAGAAAATTCAGGGCAGGCTGTCAGTAAGCTGAAAAAAGCCGGTATTAAAAAGGTCATTATGCTTACAGGAGACAATGAAAGCACTGCTCGTGCTATCGCTACAAAATCAGGAGTCGACGATTTCCGGGCAGACCTGTTGCCTGAAGACAAGGTAGATGCGATTAAGGATCTACTTGCCGAACATGGAAAGGTGGCTATGGTGGGAGATGGTGTCAATGATGCCCCTGCTATGGCAATATCTACAGTCGGTATTGCAATGGGAGCTGCAGGAACGGATACTGCACTGGAAACTGCAGATATCGCCTTGATGGCAGATGACCTTACAAAACTAACCGATACAGTTAGATTGAGCAGGAAAACCCTGGGCATCATCAAACAAAATATCATTTTTGCCCTGGTAATAAAAGGATTAATTCTTCTGCTTGTCATTCCAGGATGGCTAACTATGTGGCTGGCTGTAATAGGGGATATGGGCAGCTCACTTTTGGTTACCCTGAATGCAATGAGATTATTGAGGGTGAAACACGAAGATTAGACCTGAATCTACCAACTTAAGAAAAAAGGAGTAATAGAGATGGAAACCTTAAAGGTTCTAGGTGTGGATTGCAGCAACTGTGCAGCGAATGTGCGTAAAGCCCTGGAGGGTGTTAATGGTATAGAAAAACTTGACATAAGGCTTTCAGAAAAAGCCGCTGTGATAACCTTTGATCCAGACAAGGTCAGTAAACAGGAAATTACTGAGAAAGTAGAAGATTTCGGCTATGACATAGAGGATAAATAATATAAAATTGGTATTTTAACATACCCATTTTTACCCTCCAACTGATTAAAAAAATTGGATTTGTTTTTATTAGTATCTTCCTATATTAGTACCATTTTCAGAAGAACCTGTTGGGGAATATCCTGCACCAATGCAGGGAGACTCTGGTCTCAGACGATAATCATGTTTATTCCGGTTTACAAAGAGGGGGGCTTCATAGATGTCTGTAGTTGAACTTGCGTTTTTATAATTTCCTCCCAAATTGTTGTATAAACAGTTATTCTCCAGCACAATTGTATGCGTCTCAGGGAGATAATTAATTATTGCATATCCTGTTCCATCAGGATCCTTCGTGCGCTTCTGGGTGGCAAGGATTATGTTATTGCGGACAATGGTTTTATATCCTGTTCCCTTAGGTGAAAGATCAACTGAATGGTCTACATCTGCGGTGGTAGGATACATGTTAATAATAGCTCCATGATATACCCCGTCAAATACGTTATTTTCAATAAGCGTATCATAAAACCCGCTTGTCACTATCCCTCCTACCCAATTAATGTTGGGATTCGTACCGGTATTGTAGAAGGTATTGTGGTGTATGTGGACATTCTGTGCCTCTTCCCTAGGATAAGAGTTCCCATAGCCTATCAGCCATAACCCGGGACCGTACGTATCATGGATAGTATTATTATAAATCTCTACATCATTAACGATACCTGTCGTTTTTTCAATCAGAATTCCAGCTCCACCTGCACTCCAGTGGAAGAAAGAATCAATCACATTGTCATAGAATTTTACATGGTTAGAGTTCATTGCTCTAAGCCCGCCATTCGTCCTGCAGGTTATTCTGTTATTCCACGCTTTTATATTCTCACTATCGATGGCAAAAAGCCCGTCATGTCCTAATTTATACACCTTGTTATTGTAAAATATAATATTGGAACTTCTCTCCACTTTTAACCCATCTCCATGCCCATCATGCATATACATGCCGTGCACATCTATATTCTTAGAATCATAGAAATGGATCATATTGTAATATCCTTGCCCTCTCTTTTTGTCTAGATTATTGTCATGGTTTCCGTCAATCTCGAATCCTTTTATAGTGACTCTATTGACTCCGGAGCGGTCCATCTGTGTTATCATGGGCTTGCCCACTGTCCAGTCTGCATTGTCCTCGAGTTTAATTACAGCTGTACGGTCTCCCTGAAGGACTGTATTGCTCCCAATTAAAATACTGTCAGAGATAACGTAAGTAGTATTACCTTTCAAATGAACAGTTGAATACTCGGGATTTTCTGCAACATATGCAAGAGCTCTATTTATCTCTACCTGATCATCACTCCCATCACATGTGAAGTTTCCACTTTCATCAGCAGCTACATACACAATTTTATTTCCCGGTTTTGGAAAAAAGCTGGGTTCTATAGTATGAAAAATAAGTATTCCCAATGCAATCGAGAAAAAGAGGATTACAACGGAAATTCCTATTTTTTTCCTGTTTTGCTGTATGTATCTCAGATGTTTTTCATTCATTTTTATCCCTTATTTAATTATAAACTTCTAATATGAGAGAAGTCAGGATGCAAGTTCTTAATAAATACGAGAAATCGAGCATTGTTTTATATTTTGAGAAAATGTAAAGGAGTCACTGTGCTCACGGTTCTCAATAATTTATCCCGACAACCAGATAATAGCTAACTTAACAAACTATGTATAATGTTAATAACTTTATTAGTTTCTATTGCTGCAGTCATAAAACTTTTAGTATTCGTAGTTCACATATGTGATGAGTTTTTGATATATGGATAACCTTGTATTTATAGCGAACTCAATAATCGTTTTTCATTTCAATTTAAATAAAATACAGAAAATTTAATAACAACATGAGTGGATGTATTGTCCATGGGAGATAGGGAAAAAAACGTGGGGTTTGCTGCAGCTTTGAACATACTCTTCACAGTTATAGAATTTATTGGAGGAGTCTTAACAAACAGCCTGGCATTGATGGCTGACGCGTTGCACGATTTTGCTGACAGTTTTGCATTGATAATAGCCTGGTTAGCAGAGAAGAAAGCAAAAAAGCCCGCAACAGGTAAAATGACATTTGGATATCGAAGGTTATCCCTTTTATCTGCGGTATTTACTACTATTGTGCTTATAGCCGGGTCATTATTAATACTGTCCCGGGCTATACCGCGTCTGATCAATCCTGAACCCGTAAATGCCGAAGGAATGCTTTTAATTGCAATCATTGGGGTCATGATAAATGGGCTGGGATTTGTTCGCTTGAAGAAAGGGATGAGCCAGAGTGAGAAAATTCTGTCATGGCATCTTCTAGAAGACATTCTGGGATGGGTAGCCCTGCTCATTGGAGCAATAATTATAAATTTCTGGAATGAGCCTGTTATTGATCCCATAATGACAATAGGATTCACGATTTTTGTATTATGGGGAGTTCTCAGAAATGCAAAGGAAACATTTAACCTTCTTCTAGAGGGTGTTCCGGCATATATTGACATTGATGAGGTCAAAAATTCCATCGTATCGATAGAAGGAGTGAAAAGGGTTCATGATGTCCATATATGGTCTCTGGAAGGAGAGACGGATTTTCTAACAGCGCATATAGTTGTTGAGAACAAATACCTGCAAGAACCAGATACTATAAAGCAGTCTATTAAAAGCAAATTAAAGGAGTTTCATATCGTACACTCAACACTTGAACTGGAAGGCGAAGGAGTTTGTTCTGAAACAGTATGTTTTTTAAGCAGATAATGAGCCGATTATATACTCCAAACTTGCTCCTTATTTGATCAGTACTTTCTTTATAGATTATCCGATATTTGCCTTTTTATTCTCCGGATTGTATCAATGAAATATTCAGTTTCCTTTTTTACATCGTCACTGCACACGACTGCAGAAATCGCTACCAGGCTGTCAGCTCCGTTTTGAACGACGCTCTCGCAATTTCCTCTATTTATTCCGCCAATAGCGACTACAGGAATTCTTATTGCAGCTTTAACTTCCCTTAATTTAAGCAGACCGATCCCCTCTCCAGCATCTTTTTTTGTGGCTGTATCAAAGATAGGACCAAGACCCACGTAGTCAGCTCCGGCTTTTTCCGCCAGGATTGCTTCTTCCCTGTCATGCACACTGAGCCCGATGATTTTATCCTCTCCAAGAAGTCTCCTTGCCGTCTCAAGAGGCATGTCGTCCTGACCGATATGTACACCATCCGCATCAACCGCTAAAGCAATATCTATCCTGTCATTTACCAGAAATATAGCCTTACCGCTGCATATCTTCTTGATTTCGGAGGCTTCTTCGATCATCACTTTAGTACTTTTATCCTTTTCCCTGTACTGAACAATCTTGCATCCTGACTCCACGGCTTCTTTGACATCAGATAAAGTCCCTTTCTTCGAGAGCCTGGAATCCGTTACAAGGTAGAAATCAATTTCTTTTAAAAGGGAATTTTTTCGGCTGAAATTTTTCTGGCTCATATGCTTAAACCCGCTCATTCATGCACATTTTTCAAAATTGCCGTTTTTTATTTTTGAGCTTGCTTTTCTTCAAAATTCATCATATTTCTCGCTTTTTCATCCGAGAGGTTGAACACCTCGTCATACAGGTTAACCTTGAAGCTTCCAGGCCCACTTGATTTCACGGCTGCAAGTTCTCCTGCAATTCCAAAATAACACAGAGCGTCTCTTGAGGCTTCACAGTAATCCGGATTAATGGCAGCAAAAGCGCCTATCACCGATGCAACCATACACCCGGTTCCTACTATAGAACCCATCAGTTCGTGCCCGTTCCTTACAACAAATACCCTCTCTCCATCACTAATAATATCTTCTTTTCCTGTCATCACGACAACTGCGGAGCTTGATTTTGCAAACTCTTTTGCAATTTTTTCGGGATCTGCACTGATTGTAGTTGCTTCAACTCCTTTTGTTTCAGCATTTTCGCCTGCCAGTTTTGCAATTTCTGAGTAATTGCCTTTGATAATATCTACATGGACCGAGTTAAGAATTTTTGCAGCCATCTCGTCCCTGAATTTCGTAGCCCCAACCCCTACGGCATCAAGCACAACAGGAATTTTCTTTTCGTTTGCAGTAGCAGCCGAAAGTAACATGGAGTCGATGATTTCGGAGGTGAGGGTTCCAATGTTTAGCACAAGAGCCGAGGAAATTCCTGTCATCTCAGCACATTCTTCAGGAGCATGCGCCATTACAGGCAGCGCGCCAAAAGCCCTTGTCATGTTTGCGCTGTCGTAAATCGTTACCCAGTTCGTTATATGATGTATAAGGGGTTTTCTTTCTCTTATCGTTTTTAACGGGTTATTCATTAAGATTCCTCAATAGACGTTTTAGCACATATCCGTTGCTGCCAGTTGCATCAGGAAATCGAAATCAGTATCGTAATCAGGTTAAGCTCAGGCAGAATCTTTAATCCTGGTTCTTTCTATGCCTGTATAGATATTCATCTTCTGGCTCCGAACAAAACCGAGAATAGTAAGACCTGATTGTTCCCCAAGCCTGACGGCAAGCGGGTTGATTACACCTCTTGAGGCAATAATAGGAATATTGGCTATAAGACATTTTCTTATCATTTCCGAAGAGAGCCTTCCAGAGAGGCTACAATTGTCCTGGAAAAAATCCACATTGTGCTTCAACCCGTAACCTGTTTCCTTATCAAGAGCATTATGCCTGCCTATATCTCTATTACGCAAAATTCCTTCACATTCCAGGCTATCTTTTACACGGTGCTTGCAATCTCTTCCACGGTCTCAATAAGCAGGTCTATTTCTTCCAGGGTATTATACAGGTAAAGGCTTGCCCTGACTGTGCCGTTTTCAAGCCCAAGATGCTTCATTAGCGGAATACAGCAGTGATCTCCTGAACGGACGAGAATTGCGGTTCTTTCATCAAGCAGATAAGCGATTTCATGCGGATGGATTTTATCTATGGTAAAGGAAACAACCCCTATCCTGTTTTTCACATCCTCTGGTCCATAGACAGTGACATTTTCGATCTCGGCAAGCCCTGAAAGCAGGCGGTCAGTAAGTCTCTGCTCGTGTCTTAACACCGAACCCATTCCAAGGCTTTCGAGATATTTTACAGCCTGTGCAAGCCCTATTGCGCCTGAAATATTTGGAGTGCCTCCTTCAAACCGCCGGTAACCGCTTGTTAAGGTGCACCCTTCGGTTGTGACGTCCTCGACTGTGCCTCCGCCCAGTATGAGAGGAGAAATAATCTCATCCCGCATCCACAGAATGCCAGTGCCTGTAGGTCCCAGCATCTTATGCCCGGAAAAGCAGAGAAAATCACATCCAATGTGCCGGACATCTACAGGAAAATGGGGAACGGATTGTGCCCCGTCAACAAGAAAGTAGGCTCCCTGAGCTTTGCAGATGTCAGCAATTTCCCTCACAGGCTGCACTGTACCGAGTACGTTTGAGGCATGGCTGACAGCAACCAGTTTTGTTCCAGCAGTAATTGCCTCCTTAAATGTTTCGAGATCAAAAACCCCGACTTCACCAGGCTGGATAACAACTACCTCAACGCCTTTCTGGCGTAACCGAAGCCAGGGAAGCAAATTGGAGTGGTGCTCTACAACAGTTGTAACTATACGGTCTCCGGGCTTCCAATCAAAGCCGGCAGCAACCATATTGATAGCTTCGGTGGCGTTCCTGGTAAAGACAGTCGTGCCTCCTTTCCCGCCAATGAAACTGCCGACCTTATCGTGTGCGTCCTGATACCTCTGGGTTGCAACCCTTGCAAGTCTGTGCATTCCCCTGCCAACGCTAGCTCGGTATTGCCGGTCATATTCGTTCATTGCAGCTATTACAGGCTCAGGAATAAGGCTGGTTGCCGCACTATCCATATAATGGAGGTATTCCGGAATCTGGAAATCACCCAGACAATCTTCAATTCCCATAAAACTTTGCCCCTCCCGCTTTTATATTCCGATTAAAAAAGGTATTATGCTGTAACCTAGAAAGAGTTTACATTTATTTTCTGCTGCATAAATAATGTCCTTCACAAGACAGCAGGCGTATAAAGCGTATACATAGCTCCTGTTATGGAGTTCCCTCTTCAACACTGACCAAAAAGAATAAAACAGTTTAGTTCTGTAGATTTATAGGAAGTTTATTACCTACAGGCAGGCTGAAAAGCATTAGACTAAAAAATATTACTTAAAACCATAGAATAATATAATTTACTTGATAAAAATAAAAAAGAGGGAAACTTAATGGCAAGGGTTATGATTGTAGACGACGCCGAATTTATGCGAATGGCAATCCGGAATACTCTTTTTAAGCACGGGCACGAGGTTGTTGCTGAGGTGGCTGATGGGGATGAAGCCATTCAAAAGTATCTGGAGTTAAAGCCTGATCTCGTACTGATGGATATAATGGTGCCGGATAATATGCCAGACAGTATGAACTGGAAAAAGCTGCTGGACATGATCCTTGCTATAGACCAGGACGCAAAAATGGCAATGTTTTCCTCTCTTGGTCAGCAGGTCTTGATAACGGAGTCCATGAAGATAGGCGCTATGGGGTTTGTAGTAAAACCTTTTGACTCGGATGGGATGATGGATATACTTAGAAAAATTGCCGAGCCAAACTAGGAAATCAAATTCTCGTTTTTCGGTTTTTTACCTTCTAATAAATCCTTAAAAGCCGCTTGCATAAGTTTCTTGTTATCTTCCCGCTGTTTTCTGAGTTTTGCTTCGAGTTCATCACATAAACCCATGAGCTGGAGAGGATTTTACATCTCTCTTTCCAGTTCCTGATAAATGCTGCTGAACTGCTCCAGCGCAGATTCAAGATTTTCAACTGTCTCTACTGCTCGACCAGCCCAATAATCATTATCACTAATATAGCCATTAAACCAATGAACTAAGATATATCATTTCTTACCAAGACTTATACCAATGAAATAACATTACATCTTAAAAATAATATATGCCATGAATGCGTTGTATAACTTGCGTTCTCATCTATTGAAGCAAACCTCCACAAGCAACACCTACTCCACAAAGATCTGCGGCATACAGGCAAAAGGATTGAAAACTTAAACTAAGTCCTGAATTCTATTCCGAACCTCTTCTCAGACTCTGAAACTGGGCATTTTGAATCTTTTCAGCGATCCAAACTTGAGATGAGAACGCAACCTCCTTTAAAATAAGATCTTCTCTTTCCTCTGTGCAGCTTTTCCCTAATTTTTATAATTTTTATTTATTTTCCTGTCTCTGTTTTTGTTCCTCCCCCCTTTGACCATTTTTATAATGCCTTCGGCTGCTATAATGCCTGTAGCAGCTGCATTGACAATGTCCCTTGAGAGCCCAGCTCCGTCTCCGGCTGCAAAGAGATTCTTGACGCTGGTTTCCATCTGCCTGTTGACATTCAGGTGCATTGCGTAAAATTTGACCTCAGGGGCGTAGAGCAGAGTCGAGTCCGAGGTGACGCCGGGAATTATCTCGTTTAAGGTTTCAAGCCCTTCGATTATGTCCATAACTATCCTGTGAGGAAGAGCCATTGAGATATCTCCAGGGGTTACGTCTTTGAGCGTATTTACAACAAGGTTTCTTGCAAGGCGTTCTTTTGTTGTTCGTCGGCCTCTTCTAAGGTCTCCCATGCGTTGCAGGACTGGTTTTCCTCCCCCTATCGTGGTTGCGAGTTTTGCGATTGAACGGGCGTACTTTGTTGTATTCTCAATGGGTTCGGTGAGCTCAATTCGGACAAGGAAAGCGAAATTGGTATTTTCGGATTGGGTATTTGCCAAGGAATGACCGTTAGTTGCGATAAAGCCTTCATACTCCTCCTTTACAACAAATCCTCGCATGTTTGTGCAGAAAGTCCGGACAAAATCATCATAACGGCGGCTCTGGATATGGAATTTGGGGTCGCGATTAATTTTCGTTACAGGGTCCATTACAATTGCAGGGACTTCTACCCTTACCCCTATGTCAATTCCGCCATAACTGGCTTCGATCCCATGTTTCTCAATCATGTTCGAGACCCAGTTGCAGCCCCGTCTTCCAGGTGACAGGAGCACGTAGCTGGCTCGCATCTCCTGTCCATCAGACAGTATAACTCCTTTGCAGGTTCCGTCTTCGATAAGCAGATCCTTTACCTCGGTCTCAAGCAGGAAGTCCACTCCTCTATTAACAAGGTACTGTTTAAAGCGTGCTATCACTGTAGGGGCATTATCCGAACCTATATGCCGCTGTTTTATTTCTATAAAACGTGCTCCTACCGAGGCAGCCCTGCGTTTAAGCTCCTCTACTTCCGGGGTTTCGGTCAACAGAGCTTCCTGTGGCGCCCCAAACTTCAAAAAAACCTTATCCACCTTTTCCACAAGCTGCCAGGCTTCAGTCTGATCTCCTGTCAGGGCTGCCAGATCCCCACCGACATCAGGCCGCAGGTTTAAGGTCCCATCCGAAAAAGTCCCGCAGCCCCCTACTCCGCACATGATATCGCAGGGTGTGCAATGCATGCAGTATGTCTGAGTTTTCATTGGGCACATGCGTTCATCTATATCCCTGCCCATATCCACGATAAGAGTTTTTAAAGACTTGAACTCTGCAAGCTCATAAGCTGCAAACATTCCGGCAGGTCCTGCCCCTACAATTATCACATCATAGTCCGAATTTCTCTCCCTTTTCCCTGAATATTTGCCTTCATTATCCATGCGTAGCACCTTTTCAATTTTTTAAGCATTCAAATATCTGAAATTCCCAATCTCAGCATAGAGAACTCCTGAAAACAGTAATAATTTTAAACCGAAAGCTTTTCAAAGTCCCCTCTGTAAATCCCCAAATTCAAAGCAAAACGCTAACGTGCTCCTGAAATGCTCTTTATAATTTATTGTGACAGAAAATGCAAGCTGTAAAAGATCAATAGAAGCCTGTTATATAAGCAATCTTCGCAGGCATTTTTCCTATCTAGCAATTTTCTTCTGCACCCTAATTAAGTATAATTTTCCCCTGTCAGGTATACTTTTCCCCTATACCATAATCAGGCATAATTTTCCTTTATATCATAATCAGGTATGAAATTATCCGTATAAAAAAATTCTATTTCGCTTGAAGAATAGCTGAGGCACCTGTTATCTAAATTAAATATCCGGTTTAAAAATTTAAGACTTGAAACGCGTTAAAAAAAGAATTTATGGATTTATAATCTTTTAAATTGCATATAGTCTTCTCACTTACCTTATTTTTGCTAAGAAATTAAAAACAATTATATAATACCGAAAAGAAATTCAATTAGTCCTTAACCTGGCATTTTTTTAAGGGTTTAAGATCTTCTAAAATCTTATTTGTTCGATAAAATCTGATTTGGTTTAAAGGGGGAAGAACAGGTGTGGGTAAGTAGATTGATTGTATTTTTATTGGTTACTATTTTTTTTATGGCTGCAGTTTATAATCCTGCATCCGCCAAGGAAATTACTGTAGACAACAGTGGTCCAGGCGCAGATTTCAAATCTATTCAGGAGGCAGTAAACAATTCCTCATCAGGTGATCTCATTCTTGTTTATCCGGGCTTCTATAATGAATGTGTGGATATATGGAATAATGTAAGCATTCTTTCTGTATCTGAAAATCCTGAGGATACTACTGTTAGGGCTTTTAAACTAAGCGCGAATAATATTACCCTAAGCGGTTTTAGCGTACAAGAATATTTAAATTTACAGGGTCCTAGAAATGATAACTGGGAGGATTTGATTATTTATGATAAAATTGAGAACTGCACTGTTAAGAATAATATTCTAGAATCGGGCATTGGGGCTGATAACTGCGACAATTCCACTATTGAGAAAAATACAATTTTAAAATCAGGTATCTACATATCGGGATCAGGGCGTGATTCTACTTTTACAGTCTCTGATAATCTAATTGTTAGCGGAAATATTAGTGTTGATCACGGACCATATGGATGTCTTCTGCTTAATAACACCCTTTTGGAGGGTGGCATAGGATTAATCTACAGTGATTGCAGAATTCTCGGCAACTATATATCGAATGATCCAGAGTCCGGAATTTCACTCTCAGAAGCTTCTTCTTATATAGAAAACAATACAATTGTAAATTGTAGTGTGGGCATCCATCTAATCTGGTTAGCGGGAATGAATAAGATTTACAATAATACCCTGATACATAACGATAAAGGAATTTCTATTTGGGGCTCAGGAGGCAACTCAATTTTAAACAATACTATTTCAAAAAACAACATTGGGATACTGGTGGACGGCTGGGCTATGGACCAGGCGGGAGATAATTCAATCTTAAATAATACGATTTCAAACAACAATATAGGAATATCACTCGAAGGTGATTCCTCCGGAAATGTAGTAGCCAATAACCGAGTGGAGCTAAATACTCAATGTGGAGTATATATTAACCAGATTAAGGATAATCTCGGTGAGAAGTATGTCGGTAAAGAGTCATATTATGGAATTAACCGGTTCTACAATAATATATTCAATAATACAGTCAACTTCTTTAATGACACAGGCAACTATACAGGCGATGTTGCGAAGGAAGACTATAGCCCCGGAGGAAATTCTGTTTCTTTAAACACTTCCAAAACCTCAGACACTAACATTATATGTGGGCCCTATATAGGCGGCAATTACTGGGCAAAACCTGACGGGACCGGATTCTCACAAACCTGCAACGACTGGAATAAGGATGGAATCGGAGACTCTATCTATACGGTCAGTGCGTATGATATTGATTACCTTCCTCTCGTCTCTATACCTGGAGACCAGCAGCCGGTATTTCCTGTTGCAGAATTCAGTACTAATGCAAGCAATGGTTATTTACCTCTTTCTGTCCTGTTTACAGACCTTTCCCAGAATGCAACGTCCAGGGCATGGGACTTCGAGAATGATGGAATCATTGACTCTACCAATAAAACACCGGTTCACGTGTACCCTGTATCCGGTACCTATACTGTCAATCTGACAGTAAGCAATGAAAATGGTACCTTCTCGAAGTTATATCCAGTAGTAGTATCCGACGGGCCTCAGTATACCTTCATGGAGGCTCAGATTACCAAAAACAAATCAAATCAGGTAAAACCTGCTATTTACGGCGATAGAATAATATTTCTTGATGATTGCAATGTATGGGGATATTATACTATCTATGTTTACGATCTCTCCACTTCCACAGAGGCTCAAATCCCTACCAATATTTCATACTATAATTCTGAGATATGGCCTGCAATCTATGGGGATAGAGTCGTCTGGAATGAATATCGCGATACCAAAGGAGGAGCGGAAGGTTCCAATATACACGTATATAATCTTTCTACCTCTAAAGAAACTCGTATTACAAACAGTGGAAAAGCATTCGATCCTGATATTTACGGTGATAGGATAGTCTGGACGGATTATCGCAATGGAAATGGAGATATTTATATGTACAATTTCTCCACAGGCAGGGAAACAAGGATAACTACAAACGAATCCGATCAAGATGATCCAGCTATCTATGATGATAAAATTGTGTGGCGTGATCGTAAAAAAATAGTGTGGTATGATCGGCACAGAGGATATAGTACGTGGTATAAAGATGATATCTACATGTATAATCTCTCAACATCTACAGAAACTCAAATTACCACCGGCGGATCCGCATCGAATCCAAAAATCCACGGTGACAGGCTGGTTTACTTGAATGGCAGCCATATTTATATGTACAATCTCTCTACCTCTAAGGAGACCAGAATCACCATCACCAATGAATCTAAATCAAATCCTTCTATCTATGGGGATAGAATAGTATGGGCGGATTGGTACAATAGAAACTGGGATATTTACATGTACAATATCTCCACTAACACGGAAACCCAGATCACCACGAATAAGTCCGATCAGATACATCCCGCAATTTATGGCGACAGGATAATCTGGGTGGATTCACGTAATGGATATAGAGTCAATGAACTTTTCCAGGGAAACCAAGACATTTACATGTGTACGGTATCGGTAATGGACCCTTCATTAAAACCGCCTGTTGCCGATTTCTTTGCGAATGTGACCTCGGGAAATGCACCCTTAAAAGCATTATTTACTGACAACAGAAAAGCAGCGAAGAGCCAGAACTGCGGAGCAAACGGAAATTAGCTATCAGGTCTCAAAAGCAGACTTCTCTAGTAAAGCAAGTCCTTTAACCTTCCTGACAAATCTGAGAAACATTATCAGGCACATTATTTCTCAGACAACTTTCCTGATAATCAGTTTCTTTACAACTTTTTTTCCATTTTCTCCATTAACGGCTTCATTTCCTTTATTTTCGGAGATCTCAACCCAGAGCTGGAAGTTGTAATCATTACCTGCTCCAAGGTCTCTGACACGTATTTCAAGGGGTTTCTCCCTTGTGGGTTCTTTTTCTCCTCTGAGTTTCTGGTGGAAGGTTTTTGCGGCAGCTTTTTCAGGAGCAGGGGCAGAGATTACTCCGATCATTCTTCCCTTTTCATCCGTGACAATGAAGGTTTTCTCTTTTTTATCCTGCCCTGCAGGCGATTCCTGTTTTATGGTTTCCCGCCGGAGCTGGCGCCTTACCCTGCTTAGAGCATCGTCTGTACTTCTTTTTTCGGGAGCCTGCCTTGAAGCTCTCCGGACTTCGGAAAGGTGTTTTTCTTTCCTTTCGGGCGGAATATAGGGGGCTTTTCCGAGAATCTCATGCAGGAGCATGATTGCAGCATGTTTGTCCAGAGGTTCATTATTATTTCCGCACTTCGGGGACTGAATACAGCTCGGGCAGCCACTTTCACAGGGACAGCTCTCGATTGCTTTTAGGGTGCCGTCAAGCACCTCTTCTATAAGGTCATAACCTTTTTCTGCGTACCCCACTCCACCCCTGTGCCCGTCATAAATGAAGATCCCGCTTTTGTTTCCGAGGTCAGGATGGGACGGCGTGGAAACCCCACCTACATCGCTCCTGTCCACAAGCAGATGAAGAGGGTACATTGAGATCATTGCATGTTCTATGGCGTGGATCCCGCCTGCAAAATCCAGTTTATGTTCCCCTACAAGTTCCTGCAGCCTGTCCGGAAGCTTGAGCCAGACAGCCATTGTCTGGAGGCTTATTGAAGGCATCTCAAGGTTGTGTGCGCTCATTATTTCATTACTCTGGGTCTGGATTTTCCTGTAACCAATAACTCTGTCCGTCACCTCGACTTCCCCAAGCCCAACCTCAACCTCCGGCGCGTGCAGCAGAGGCTTTACCGCATATGTTTCCTGTACAATCACAGACGAGTCGATCATGGGTTTCGTATAATAAGCATCATGCGTTTTTACAGCATGGATCTCCTTCTTTTCATGGTCGATCCTGTTTATGTAATAAGGTTCTCCCCTGTGCATGTAAACAGCCCCGGGATGGCACTCCCTGAAGGCTAGAGTTTCCTCGATGTCTTTTTCTATAGGGAAGCATTTTTCCCCTTCAAAAGCGAGCAGAGAGTAAGTATTATTATCGATTCCCCGGAGAGAAACGTGCTTGTACGGGAACGGGTCAGTCGAATACTTCAGGTCGTTACCTGCAAGCAGACCTTCGATCTCCAGAAGTTCCACAACTCTTGAATAGCCTTGCCCGAAGTATTTCTCGTCAGATGTCTTTAGAGGAATTTCTTTTGCGGCACAGAGCAGGTGTCCAGCAAGGATATATGGATTTCCGGGGTTGAGTACGGCATTTTCACTGCTTCTTGCAAAAAAGTCAGCAGGATTTCTCATATAATACTGATCAAGAGCGTTTGTGCCTGCTACAAGGACAACAAGGCTTTCGTTTCCACTTCTGCCCGCCCTACCTGCCTGCTGCCTTGCACTCATAACTGTCCCCGGATACCCGTCCAGAATACAGACATCAAGTCCTCCAATATCTATCCCCTGTTCGAGTGCATTTGTGGATATAACCCCCCGAAGTTCTCCAGAATTCATTTTCTTTTCGATTTCTTCCCTTTCCCTGTCAAAATAGCCGCTTCTATAGGAACAGATTGCAGAAGAGAGATTTTTCCTCCTTAAAAGCTCCCGGCAGTGTTTATACATCCTTTCAACTCCCTGCCTGGACCGGGTAAAAGCTAGAGTTTGGAATCCTGCCTGTACAGCCTCTGCAAAAAGCGGAGAAGCCTCGGAAAAGCTGCTTCTCCTCAGTGTGCACCCTTTATTGTTTATGTAAAGTGGCGGGTTCCAGAAAACGAACTGCTGACTGCCCTGAAGAGAACCGTTGTTCTCAACCACTGCAGCTTTTCGCCCGATAAGGGTTTCCGTATGGTCGTCCGGATTTCCTATAGTCGCAGAACAACAAATAAACTGCGGAGATGCCCCGTAATACTTAGCCACGCGTAAAAGCCGCCTTAGCAGGTTTGCCATATTGCTGCCTATAACCCCCCGATAGTAATGACTCTCGTCAACGACTATGAACCTGAGGTTCGAGTAAAAGCGCCTCCAGAGATGATGCCAGGCAAGAAAACTCATATGGATCATTTCAGGGTTTGTTAAAACCACATTGGTTTGCCCTTCTCTTACCGTCCTTTTCTCGGCTTCTGAGAGAGCGCCTGTATATCTGGCTATGCCTGCCCCTGATTTCAGAGCTGCTTCAAATTCCAGAAAAGACTTTAACTGGTCGTTTACAAGGGCATTTAAAGGAGAGATATAAAGGGCGGTTGCTTCGGGCTCATTAAGAATGGTCTCAAAAATAGGAATCATATAAGTAAGGGACTTTCCACTTGCTGTAGTCGTACACAATACAACGTCTTTTCCTTCCCGGACTTTTTCTATGGCTTCTACCTGATGCGTATACAGATTTTCAATCCCGATGCCTGAAAGGGCTGCTTTTACCTGTGGTTTCAGCTCAAGAGGCGCATACAGGGCTTCTCTTGCAGGAATTTTTTCATTATGAATTATCTGGTTTTCATAGCGGCTAGAAGCTTGAATCTGATCTAAGAAGAGGGAAATGTCCATTTTTTTCGGCACCGTTTTATTTTATGCTGGAGATCTATCCGGATGTTATTCTTATAGTATTTTGCTTTTTCTTTCCTACTTTTCGCAGTTCTTCTGGCATCAGTCTACACAGGGTGTAACAGTATAGTGTAACCATAAAGCTGCTGGAGAATAATCCAAAAAAATATAATCGGCTAATGTAGCCGGAGTATAAAATGGGAGATACCCTGAAAACCCTGCAGCATCAATTTACGAATCTCTGCAGCATCAATTTACGAATTTCCTCAAGCGAATCCTTAAACCTCCAGAACTCTCGGAAGACCTCTTTTTTCCGAGTAAGAACGGGAAGTAATTATTGATAAGGAAAATTACAGGTATCAGGCAGAGCAGGTTCAGCACTGTCAAGCCAAGAGCAAAGCCGACATTGTAATAATATGCCTCAACATCAATCACAAAGACCAGAACTATAAGTTTTGTAAGGATATCTTTTACAGGGAAGTGAAGCGCAAGAACAATCAGGCTGTTTCTCCCGTAATATTCCAGTACCTTTGAACTCCCGATGTTTTTGAAAAGATAAACAAAGGTAAATATTCCTGAAAAGCCCAGCAGGTAGTAAGAGAAGAAGTTTCCGTATTTCAGCACGTTCATATTCATCTCTTCTGCCGTAGGAAAGTGTAAAAGGTATCCAAAATACAGCAGGTTTATAAAGGCAAGAATACCGGGAAGGAACTTCCAGACCTTGTTAAACCCTTTTTTGAGTTTCGCATCTGGCTAGGGCTGGGGACTCAGGCTAGCTTTAGGCTTTTCCAGCAGTTTCCGCTCTTCAGGTTCCAGGAATTTTTTGAACAAATTTCCAGCCCCATAAAAAACCACAGCCGTGAGAGCCACATCCGCATTCCAGGGCAGCCTGAAAGGCACATAGACCGAATAAAGATATCCCAGCACTCCGACAACCGTGAGCCAGAACATAAGCTTTCCCGGTTCAGCGTAATATCTCTTTGCAAACCCGTAAAAGAGAAGCTCGGTTATAAAAAGGCAGGTCAGGAACCAGAGAGGCGGATTGTAAGAGATCATGGGTCCCAGTGCATAGACTATGGAATGAATGTTTTCGGCAGGACTGTCTTTGAAAAAGTCAATATTCGTGATCCCTGGCTGGTACCATATATCCAGTAATAAATAAAACAGACAGGTAAGCAGGGCAAAGCCGAAGTAAGGAATGATAAGTGACCTGAATCTTTTCTTCACAAACTTTGCAGCCGATGATGTATATTTCCCAAAATCAAACAGCAGCCCGGATATGAAAAAGAAAAGCGGCATATGAAAGGAAAAGATGTAAGTATCGAGCGCGACAGGCAGTTTATGATGTGAAAAAACAACAAGTATAATCCCGATTCCTTTTAAAGCATCTATCCATTGAAGTCTCATCCTATTAAAAAATAAATACCTTTATATAACAATCTTTTGGACTGGATTTACGCTTCAAGAGGACGGGATCTTTTCACTGCCCGAGTCCCGTCTCGGGAGGACGGTGCCCTTTTCGCTTCGCTCAAGAGGGCTTATTTTTGGACGGAAAATTTTACTCATTTTTGCCCGATCCTGCAAGCCTTTTAACGGGCTTCCTTAAAAAACTTAAGTGTGTACTTTTTTCTAAAAAGTTTGATCACAAGCCTTTTCAAAAAAGGCTTGAGCGAAAACTTTTTGAGAAAAGGTTTTATCGAAAACGGCTGGTAGGCGTGGTCAAGCGGCGCAACCCTTGATGATAAACCGGCGCAACGGTTTCGGTCAAGCCTTTTCGTAAAAGGGTTGCAGCGTGACGTTTGCGTTCAAGAGGGCTAATGCTTCCTCTTTTTGCTTTCTCTCAATTTTTTTCTTCGACTTCCATTTGCCTTTTGTGAAGGGTGTCAAGCAAGCTGGTAGAGACTTTCGTAGTTATTTATTAACTAAAAAATGTTCCCGAGTAGAAGGGATTTTTTCCAACCCATACAACCTGTTCGCCATCCAGTCATTTCCAGTGGAGATATTTAGAATTTAACCTTTGGAGTCTCCCTTTCTGCCTGCTGGGTTTCAAATAAATCTTTTTTCGTGAATCCCATGAGGGATGCGACAATATTTTTAGGGATTGTCTGAATGCTGATATTGTACTTCATGACAGTATCATTATAAAACTGCCTTGAATAGGCAATTTTATTCTCAGTCTCCATGAGGTCTTTCTGAAGCTGCATAAAGTTCTGATTGGCTTTCAGTTCAGGGTAATTTTCTGCAACTGCGAATAGGGATTTGAGGGTTGAGGACAGATAATTTGATGCTTCTGCCGTTTCACTGATGCTATTTGCAGACATCACCGCAGCTCTGGCTTTTGTGATATCTTCTAAAAGAGTTTTTTCGTGTTTTGCATAGCCTTTCACGGTTTCTACAAGATTTGGAATAAGGTCATAGCGCCTTTTAAGCTGGACATCTATTTGAGCCCAGGCATTTTCTACCCTGTTTCTTTGTTTTATAAGATCATTGTAAATTATGACAAAAAGTAACCCCAGAATTATTAATATTATTATCGAGATCTCCAGTAACAAGAAATCACCATCCGTTAAATTGAAATATACCTTAACGGGCTCCACCGCCTCCGCCACCTGAACCTCCGCCCACTCCGCTTACTCCCCCGCTTCCGTATGAAGATGGAGCTGAAGATGGAGCTGAAGATGAGTAAGCACTCTCAAAGCCTGAACCGAACTGGCCGAAGCTGTGGTACACGTAGTAAAAATGGCTTGTTTCCATTTGTTCAGCAGGAACCACTAATGACATGTTTTTAAGGACTTCTTCTGCAACTCCAAGAGCGGTTGCATATACCAGATAAGAGTCCCAGAGTTCAATGGATTCCGGAGGATGCTCTTTTAGCGCGGAAAAATCCGTGAGGTATTTTTTGAAGTTGTTCCAGCGTTCATAAAAAAGCCTCCTTTCTGGAGTCCAGCGCCCAAGCGCCTTTTCGAATACCGCTGAGAAAATTATCATGACTATCCCGAAAGCTGCAATCAAAATTACAAGTATTTTTACATTGGATGCCCGAGGGAATGCATCTGATGGGAAAAAATTAGAAACTGCGATAAAATAAATGATTGCTGCAATTGTAGTAATTGCGCCGAAAATGCTCATGTATTTGTTCCCAGTGGATTTGAAGAGTTTTTCAACTGCAATATGCCTTTTAACCTTCTCATCCCAGGCGAGAATAAAATCATAGAAATCTGTCCCTTTTCCAAGTTCTTTTTTCAGTTTGTTCCATGAAATTTTGTTTCCAGAAGCATGTTTTTTCAATAAATTGAGCACGTCTTTCTCGAAATCTGCTAGTTCTGGGAACTTCCCCTCAGCTTTCGCGTAAGATTCTGGACTTTCAAGTTCAATTAAAATGTCTTCAGATTTGGATTTAAACAAACCATATGCCTTGCTTTCTTCAGATGTTATAGTACGAAGAGAAATATAACCAAGGTTGGCAAGGTTCATAACCGTAGCAGTAAATCCGTCCATTGTAGGGATGCCTATTTCCCCCTGCATTATAGCATTGACTATCGCAGGTTTTGAATCGGTAGGAGGTTCTCTTTCATATACTGCTTCGTAGTCTATTTTCGGTTCTCTTCCATATTTGAAGTAGATGAGGAAGGGAACTGCCAGATAAATGAGAGCGAAAAGAACTGTCAGACCGTAAAGGCTATTTAAAATTGATACTTTTCGCTGGTATTCATTTTCAATAGCTGTTATTTCTTTGAGGCCTTCTGAGTTGTCTATCTGAACAATACTGGAGTTGGGGGATTCTATCCTTGGAAAAACAACTCTGATTTCATACCATCGATATGAAGGAATTTCTCCCGTCCTTAAATAGAGAGTGTTCTTTTCCACACTAACATTCTGAGTGTAGTCAGCCGGGTGTATCCAGTACTGAATCTCACTCTCGTTTTCAACAGGGAGTGTAATGCTTCCTTTCAAGTTTCCAAGAGATTTTTCCCATTCTTCGCCCCAGAGCTTATAGTGAAATTCGGAAACATCGTTATGGACTTTAACTACACCGTAATGATCGTAAGAAACAAAAAAAGTCACTTTTTCAGGAGTCGGGGTTAGAAGTTCACCTATCAACTCGTATCCTTCAGAAGTCTCTTCTACTCTGAAAGTACATGCATTATCCGAACAATATCCCTGGATATTCCGAATAGATTCTCCTGGAGACACTTTAAGGACTCTAAAAACTTCACTATAATCCCCATCAAAAGTGTATGAAATCGATTCCTCAACATGAACAATGCCTGCGGGATCTATAGTTATATTCGTTGTCGCTTCTTCCAGAGTATAGTCCCTCGCACTGGCTGAGGGCACCAGAAAAAAAAGAACCAGCAGAGTAGCAGTTATAGCTATTTTCAGGAATGCAGGATTAGTACATGTTTCTTTTACAGGTTTAAGAGATCCTTTCAAAAATCTCAGCCAGATTCCCCCAAATCCATATTATATTCAATATATTAAATTTTACCGGAGTTCTCTTACAAAATAGCAAAACATGAAAATTAGAGTAGGTCTGCACTGCAATTAAGAATGCAAAATCCTTAAAAACTAATTAATTATAGGCTACTGATTTTCAAGGTTTTTTTGACAGATCTCAAGGTATCAGCTATTATTCAGTTCCGCTGTTCTCCTCAAAACCACCTCCTATATTGCCAGCCTCCTCTGTCTCCATCTCCTCCTTGATAGGATGATGAGAAGGCATTTCCGTGTCGTAACCAGACTTGCTATAATAATTGCAGCTTATAGGATGAAAGCGGCTCCTTTTTAACTGCTCGGGCGGAACAATCTGAGATATATTTTGAAGCATTTCCTTTGCGACTCCGAGAGAGACAGCATATATAAAATAGGAATCCCAGACCTCAACTGATTCAGGAGGGTGTTCTTTTAGAGCAGAGAGGTCTGTAATATATTTTTTAAAATTGTTCCAGTGTTTGTAGTAAAGGTTTCCTTCGGGAGTCCATCGTCCAAAAACCGTTATGAACGTATTTGAGAATTTTGTCATAATGAATCCATAAATCCCAATCGAAGCCGTCAACACACAAATCTTTGATGTCAGAGGAAAAACTTTTGAAGGGAAAAACCCGGTGATTAAAATATAATAAACAATTGCTGCTATTAAAATCAATCTAGAAAACCAGTACATGTACACATGTCCGGTGGATTGGAAGAACTTATCAAACGCCGTGTATGCCTGAACTTTCTTGCTCCAGGCAATTAAGAACTTATAGGAATCCGGTTCGTTTTGAAGCTCTTTTTCAAATTTTTTCCAGGAGATTTTCCCTTCGGAAGCATGCGCCTTTAACAAACTGAGCACATCTTCTTCAAAATCTTCCAGTTTAGTGGAGACTCTACTGGTTTGAGGGTCTTTCTCATTACCGGGAAGTTCTACCATAAAATCTCTGGATCCGGGCTCCTGAGTATCTGACAAGTCTTTCTCTTCGGGTTTTAAGTTCCGGAATGAAATATAGCCTCGGTTAACAAGATCCAGAATGGTTGCAGTAAATCCATCTATTGTGGGGATACCCATGCTCCCTTTCATAACGGCATTTACAACGGCAGGCTTGGAATCGGCAAAGATATCTCTTTTAGATATTGTTCTATGATCGATCTCCGGTTCTCTTCCATAGCGATAGTATATAAAAATAGGAAACGCCAGAACAAAGAGTGCAAATAAAACTGTCGCACTATACAGATCTTCCAGGATCAGCCCTTTCTTTTGATATTCACTTTCAATAGCCAGTATCTTTTCGAGCCCTGCGGAATTATCCACCTGGACAAGATCTGAATTGGGGGATGCAATTCTCGGGAAAACCGCCCGGATCTCATACCACTGGGTGGAAGGGATCTCATCTGTTCTTAGCAGAATGACATCATTTTTTACATTTACTTCCCGGGTATAGTCAGCCGGATGAATCCAGTACCTGATTTCACTCTCGTTTTTCACCGGAAGCATAACACTTCCTTTAAATTTCTTTAAAGGTTTCTCCCATTCACCTCCCCACAGCTTATAGTTAAGTTCAGAGACATCCCTGTAAACTTTGACTGCACCGTAGCAATCGTAAGAAATATGAAATGTTAATCTTTCAGGGGTAGGGTCTGGAAGCAAACCTATTAATCTGTACCCATCCTGAGTCGGTTCAATCAAGAGTTCACATTCTTTATCGGAAAAATGCGCCTCAACATTCTCGATAGATCCTCCCGGCAGGGTTTTTAGTTCTCTGTGAACATCGAAATACTTCCCATCAAATACATATGAAACCGACTCTTCAACATGGACAACCCCGCGGGGATTAACTGTTATATGTGTCTCAGCTTCTTCCAGTGAGTATTTTGCACTGACTGGAGATACCAGGCAGATAGCAAGCAGCAAAAAAGTGAGTGTTTTCAATAGCAAGGATCTGAGTTTTGCCTCTCTGGCACCCCCGCAGGAAGCATCTGAAAGCCCCAATAATTTCCCCCAACCCATATTATATTACGGATAATATAATTATCCGGAATCTTCTTAAGACTTGGGTATGAGCCGAGCCTCTTAAACGAAGAGAAGGTCAGTCATCTGGCAGAAGACTACAAAAGTTTCAAAGTAGAAGAGTTTGAAGAAGGCGAGTTTCCCAGGAAGCTTTATCAGTAACCATGCGGGAATAAAGATGGGCAAGCTTTGATAAGATTCAGATAGCAGGAAATTACTCAATAAAAAACCGTTATTGCTTGCAATCCGGAAATAGGAAAAGCTGCGCCTGTGTTTCCTGTTTTTTATTCTTTCCCGCTTTTCCTGATTAGAAACTTCTCATTTTAAATCATAAAAAAAATCAAAAGCAGTTGTACTTATTACTTAATAGCACGAGTATACGCTATAAAATCATGTGTATATAGTTGAATTTTATGTTTGCATTGAAAATTTTTATGTTAAAATCTTTTTTCGTTGAATACAATTTTTGATATAATTAATTTAAAATAATTTATGTCATTAGTATATTCTGGAGTGGGAAACCGGAGAAAAGGGGCGAACTGAGATCTACCACATAGGAGAACCTCCTGAGGGCGCTGATCCATCTCTTCGAAATGTGTTTGGGGGAGCACGAGATCTTCGAAGAGGCTGCATTGGGGGGATGCAGTAAACGGATTCAGCGCCTCAAGGTTCTTCATACTCTTACTACTCTTACTAACCGATTTCTTAATATCTCATAAGCTGATTTCTCATAGCTGGTAAGATATTTCTCAATATTTTGAATCTGCTTTTTAGTGCTTTCTTATTACTTTTTATTACTTTTCCAATTTTTTCGGGCGATTGCCTTAAATCTAATCCATGTTTTTCTCTTTTCTACCTGAACTAATCCAGTGCTTTTTGTGGATTTTTTACCCTTAATAGCTTTTGCATAGGCAAAGCTTTAAATCAAATGATTCAGTTTATCGCATGTTTCATTTTCGGGATTAGATCCCGTTGGAATGTGGTCCTGTAGGGCAGGGCTGAACCGTGAAACAAAAGTGAAACTTGGTGTTTAAATTGGTAAAATCTTTTTATACATACGTACGCGATGCATGGAAAAACCCTGATGAGACTTATGTGAACGACCTCCGCTGGGAGCGCTTGCAGGTCTGGAGAAAGCAGGGATCTGTGACCAGAATTGAAAGACCGACCAGAATTGACAGGGCACGCTCCCTTGGATACAAAGCCAAGCAGGGCATTGTAGTCGCCAGGGTAAAGGTACGCCGCGGAGGGCTTGGTAAAACAAGGTTCAACCGTGGAAGAAGAACCCAGAGAATGGGAGTAAACAAGATCACAGGTGGCATGAGCATTCAGAGGATTGCTGAATCCCGTGCAGACCGCAAATACCCCAACCTTGAGGTCCTGAACTCTTACTGGGTAGGAGAGGATGGAAAGCACAAATGGTATGAAGTTATTCTTGTAGATCCCCACCACCCCGTGATAAAGAGCGACAAAAACCTGAACTGGATTTGCGACCCGTCTATCAGGGACAGAGCCGCAAGGGGCAAGACCAGCGCTGGCCGCAAGGGCAGAGGCTTGTCTACACGCGGAAAAGGTACTGAGAAAACCAGACCAAGTATCCGTGCACACAAGAGTCGAGGCAAGTGATTCATCACATAATACTGCGTGTGATCGCCCACGCAACTGAAGATGTTTCCAGAGTCCGCGAGGCTCTGGACCTTTTTTTATCTGGTGCCGGCGTCCGGGAAGGAAGCGAATTGATTGAAGAGCTTCAAGCTGAAGGGCACCATGGAAATCCTATTACTATCCTGAGCGTACAGCTTAAAAGAAAGGCAGACTGTCTGAATTTTGCCCGTTTTGTCAGGGAAAGACTTTCTGAGGAAGACGTAGCAAAGCTCAGAGAAGAAATGCCTGAAAGGCTGGACGAGAACCAGGTCTTCCATCTCCGCTTTGACAAACAGGCTGCATACTTGCAGCAGGTGAGGCTGACCAATTCCTCGGATGCGATCACTGCAAAAATCAAGATCGAAACATATCCGAAGAGCCGGGAAAAAGCCGGAGCTATAGTGGAGGAGTTGTTTGGGTAAACCGAAATTCTACGATTTTTGCGTTCATGCGGTGCCAGACGGGGAAAATACTGCTGAGCAGCTTGCTGCCCTCGCCAGACATTTTGGGTACAGCGGGATTGCGCTTGCAAATCACTCGGATAAACTTCCTCAATCGCAGCCTGAACTATCTTCTACTAATGAGTTTGAGATTTTCAGGGGAATCGAGCTTGTAGAGGAAAATCCCTCAAAACTTCATGGACTTATTGGAAAATTTCGGAAATCTGTGGATGTCCTTATAGTGCATGGAGGTTCCGAAAACATCAATAGGGCTGCACTGGAAAATCCGCAAGTGGATATCCTTAACCATCCGGCTTTTGAGAAGAGCAGCGGGTTAAATCAGGTGCTTGCAAAAGCCGCAGCTGAAAATAACGTTGCAATCGGCCTGACATTAAGACCCTTTCTTCATTCAAGAGGTCCAAGGCGCGTTCGCCTGTTGTCGGATCTCAGGGCAAACCTTGACCTTGCCAGAAAATATGACGTTCCCCTTGTCCTTTCTAGCGATGCGATGTCCTGTTTTGACCTTCGTTCTCCGAGGGATGCCCTTGCCCTCGCTGAAGTCTGCGGGCTTGAAGAAGACGAAGCCCTTGAAGCCATGACGACTGTGCCTGAAAGAATAATCTCGAAAAACCGCCCAGGTCCCGGGTATATCAGGGAAGGTGTAGAGGTGCTTGAGGAGGGAAATTACTTTTGAAACGTCTGCTTCCTTCGCTTCGTGCAAAAAAACGCTATCTGGCTTTTGAACTGGTTTCTGAGGGGCAGGTCAGCAGGAGTGATCTCGTCAAAGAGGTTATGTCCTCGGCTTCTTCCCTGCTTGGGGATGTCACTGCAAGTGAATGTGATATCAGAGTACTGGGATTCGAAGACTGTAAAGGCATTATCCAGTGCTCTCACACTAAAGTGAAAGAAACAAGGGCTTCCCTGGCAACTCTTACCAGGGTTGGCGGAAAGAGGGCGACTTTGCACGTACTTGGGATATCGGGCACGATTAAAAAAGCAACCGAAAAATTTCTCCAAAATCATACGGTTTTCAAGCCTGAAATCAGAATGAAATCCAGAAAGGTTGAAGAATAACAAGCCAGGCAGGATTCAGGAAAGCCAGATTAAGTAAGTTTAGGAGTCACTGATTTTTATGCCAGGCTTGGAAAGTTTGGGTCTTGAGACAGTAGAAAACTATTTAATGAACTATCAGGATGCTGTTTAATATATACTATAATGAATGACTATATTAATGAGTATATTAGTTGTAACAGGTATAATATTGATTGGCAGGACTGATTGATAGGAAAGTAGTTGGCAGGAAAACCAAATCCGGACGATTGCGGGTCTGATTGGAAAGCAGACAGAAACCCGAATAAGATGATGCTGTAGAAGTAAGAGTTCTTCTAAGATTTCAAAATCCGGCTTTAAATGCTGAAAAACTCGAAGCTTCACAAGCATTATAACTGAGTAAATACACTTTATTAGCGAACTTAGTTAACATTGGAACTGAAATTAAAAACTTAAAAAAGCTCTTAAAGTGTGCGTATTCAGATCTGGAAACATACTTTGCAGGGTAGAAATACCTTTGAATTCCTGCAACTGGGGTATTTTCCGCAAGTTTCGTCCGAAAATTTCTTTCAGAACTGAAAGTTCCGAATGGAAGGTTAAAAACTCTAATAAGGTAGAAATACGTTATAGGAAATCAAAAGTCGGTTTCCTTACCTGAACAATGGGTCGGGGACTTTCAGTCTTTCAGTCCTGAATTTTCGGAATATTCGCGCAGCAGTTCATAATCACTGACCAAAGCCTTTTTGGGGAAGGCGGTGATTTAGCTGACTAGCCTGCGAACAGGAGATACTTAAAGGAAGAAAGCCCGGTTTCTTGCCGGGAAGATGAAAATAATACAAAATAAAAATTAAGGGAGATACGGAATATGCAGATGGCACCACAGATGGGCTATGACAGGGCGATTACTGTTTTCAGCCCTGATGGAAGACTTTTTCAGGTAGAGTATGCCCGCGAAGCGGTCAAAAGGGGAACAACAGCCGTGGGGATCAAGGCAGTCGATGGGGTAGTGCTGCTGGTTGACAAGCGAATAACAAGCAGGCTTGTGGAAGCCGAGTCAATTGAAAAAATTTTCCAGATTGACGACCACATAGGGGCAGCAACCTCAGGACTTGTAGCGGATGCCCGCTCCCTTGTTGACAGAGCCCGTGTAGAAGCGCAGATCAACAGGGTTTCTTATGACGAGCCCATAGGTGTGGAGGTTATCTCTAAGAAAATCTGCGATCACAAGCAAACTTACACTCAGTACGGCGGAGTTCGCCCGTATGGGACTGCACTTCTGATTGCAGGCGTGGATGACAATCTGCCCAGACTCTTTGAAACTGACCCGAGCGGGGCGCTCCTTGAATACAAGGCAACAGCTATCGGAGCAGGCAGAAATGCGGTCGTTGAGGTCTTTGAGGCTGAATACAGGGAAAATATGAACATGGACGAAGCTATCCTTCTTGGCATGGATGCGCTCTATAGGGCTGCTGAAGGCAAGTTTGATGCATCTACCCTTGAGGTTGGTGTTGTGTCGCTTAAGGATAAAAAATTCAGGAAATTGGTTCCTGAAGAAGTTGAGAATTATGTCCAGCAAATCCTTATGAAATATCGCGAAACTGAGCGCAAAGAATAAAATCTATATAATATTTGAGAGTGAGTAATCAGAGAATCTTCGGATTCTCAAATAATGTTTTGGAGAAGGTATTCGAAAATGGTGTCCCTGGACGAGGCAGTGACTGCACGGCTCAAGAGAGGCAACAAACACTTCGAGGTCCTGGTCGAGCCCGAAGGGGCTCTGGCCTACAAACGAGGAGAGGACGTAAACCTTGAAGATATCCTGGCGGTTGAAACTATCTTCGAAGACGCAAGCCGAGGGGATCGAGCAGCAGAGTCCGATATTGTCAATGCTTTTGAGACGACCGACCCTTTAAAGATTGCTGCCATGATTCTGAAAAGTGGGGAGCTTCAGCTCACTGCTGATCAGAGAAAACGCATGATCGAAGAAAAAAAGAGAAAAGTTATCTATACCATTTCCAGAAATGCTATAAACCCCCAAACAAAAGCACCGCACCCCCCCGCTCGGATCGAAAGAGCGATGGAAGAAGCAAAGGTGCATATAGACCCCTTAAAAAGCGTGGATCAGCTGGTCAATATTACAATGAAAGCCATTCGCCCGCTTATACCTATACGCTTTGAGGAGATCAATATTGCTGTGAAAATCCCTCCCGAGTATGCTCCCAAAGCATACGGAGAGATTTCCAGAATCGGAAGTATTACAAAAGAAGAATGGCAGCCTGATGGCTCTTGGATTGCAGTTGTAAGAATCCCTGCAGGAGTCCAGACTGATTTTTACGCTCTTATAAATCATCTTACAAAGGGAGAGGCTCAAACTAAACTTTTATAAGAGGATGTTGGATGGATAAAAAAATAGTGATCCCTGGTGACCTGCTATCCGAAAATTCCAAGAAAGCCGGATACGGGACTTATGTCAAGAACGATAAGATCTATTCTTTGTTTTGCGGTATTGAAAGTCTTAAAGAGGATAAAGTTGGAGTGATCCCTCTTGCGGGAGCCTATATCCCTTCCGTGAATGATGTAGTGATCGGGGTCGTTATTGCGGTTACGCCATCCAACTGGATAATGGATATTGCCTCTCCTTATGAAGGCCTGTTCCATGTATCTGAGTATCCCAGAAGAATAGAACCCCAAGAAATGTCCGAAGTTCTGGATGTAGGCGACTCTGTAATTCTCAGAGTAAAAGATGTAGACAGTTCTATGAAAGTCGAGCTTGCCCTCCGGGATTCAACCCTCCATAAACTTAAAACAGGCCATATTGTCGAAATTGAGCCTGTAAAAGTCCCACGTGTGATCGGACATGGCGGTTCCATGATCTCAATGCTGAAGAAAGAGACAAACTGTAGCATTTTTGTTGGCCAGAACGGTAGAATATGGATCGATGGAAAGGACGACGATGTGGAGCTTTTAAGCAGGGCTCTCAGAAAGATCGAAGCCGAAGCCCAGCATTCCGGATTGACAGATCGGGTCTACAATTTCATAAAAAATGAGAAGAGTAAACAAAAAGAATCTAAGCCCGCTAAGTTTTTTAAAAGCGAAAAGAAAGAGGAAAAGCTGCCTAAAGAAGATCATTCCGAAGAAATTTACAGGAAGATCGATGTGCTGCTGGATCCAAAGAACTGAGTTCCGGATATTATGAGGGATTTTAGGAAAGCTTCTGTAAAGTAGTTGTTTTAGGAGTTTTTTGGAGATTAAAGTATGAGTGATAAACCTGAAAAATTAATCACTGACGATGGGCTGCGCCTTGACGGGAGGCGTGCGGATGAAATCAGGCCCATGAAAATTGAGGTCGGAGTACTCTCTAGAGCCGACGGTTCATGTTATCTTGAATGGGGGAAAAATAAAATTCTCGTAGGTGTATTCGGCCCGAGAGAAGCCCACCCCCGCCGTTCACAGCGTGCAGATAATGCAGTTATCCGTTATAGATATAATATGGCTTCTTTTTCTGTGGAAGACCGTGCAAGACCCGGACCAAGCAGACGGAGCATTGAAATCTCAAAAGTTTCCAGGGAAGCTTTTGAACCGGTAATTATGACAGAGCTCTTCCCGAAGACCGCAATTGATATTTTTGTGGAGGTGCTTCAGGCTGATGCGGGAACAAGGACAGCAGCAATCAATGCCTCAAGCATAGCTCTTGCCGATGCAGGCATTCCAATGAAGGGACTGATAACTTCCTGTGCTTTTGGAAAAGTTGACGGGCAGATAGTACTCGACCTTAACAAGGAAGAGGATAATTATGGTGAGGCGGATTTTCCTGTTGCAATGACTCAGGATGGAGATATTACCCTGCTCCAGATGGACGGACATCTCACTCCCGAAGAAATCAAGAAAGGTCTTGAACTTGTAAAGAAGGGCTGCAAAGAAATTCTTGAAATTCAGCGGGCAGTCCTGAGAAAGAAGTTTGAAACTCCTGTCGAGGAGCCTGAAGAAGAGACCGAAGAGGCTGAAATTGAAGCTGTGGAAGCTGAACCTTCTCTTGAATACGCTCCGGAAGCAGCGGTTGTAGAAGAAATTATTGAGGAAGCCGGGGAGTTTGAGGAAGAGCTTTCCCAGGAAACGGTTGAAGCCTGTGCTGTTGATGAAGAAGCTTCCGAGTGCGAAAAACTCGAAGAAATCATTAAAGAGGCTGAGGCTGAAGTAATAGAAGCGGAAGCTATAGAAGAAGTAATTGAAACAGAAATCGAAGAAGAAGCTGAAGAGGAAGCTTTAGAAGCTGAAACTGAGTTTGAAGCTGCTTTTGAGGCTTCTTATGAGGAATTTGCCGAGTCTGTGGTGACTGGAAAACTTTGTCCCGAAAAAACTGTTTCTGAAAAAGCAGAATTAGAGCCTGAAATCGAGGAATTTGCTGAAGAAAAACCCGAGATTGAGGAAAAACCTGAGATTGAGGAAAAACCTGAGATTGAGGAAAAACCTGAGATTGAGGAAAAACCTGAGATTGAGGAAAAACCTGAGATTGAGGAAAAACCTGAGATCGAGGCAAAACCTGAGATTGAGGAAAAACCTGAGATTGAGGAAGAAGCCGGGATTGAAAAGGCTGCTTCAGAAGAAGCTTTTGAATCCAAACCAGAGATCGAGCCTGAAGCTGAATCCAGGGAAAAGGCAGTAGAAGCCGAAGAAGTGCCCGTAGAAGAGGAGTGCAAAGGACCCTGGAAGGTAGTGAAGGATCCCTCTGAATCTGGAAGCAGAGGTGAAAACTATGAGTGAAGTTATTGCCACACTTAAGAAGGACTACATTTACAACCTTATGATTAAGGGGAAACGCCAGGATGGGCGCGGCTTTAAAGATTTCAGGGATATCAAGCTCGAGACGAATGTTATCGCAAAAGCTGAGGGTTCGGCAAAAGTGACATTGGGAAATACCCAGGTGCTTGTAGGTGTCAAGCTTCAGACAGGAACCCCTTTTCCGGATTCTCAGGACGAAGGCGTGATTATTACCAACCTGGAACTCAATCCTATTGCTTCCCCCGAGTTTGAGCCGGGCCCACCCAGAGAAGAAGCAATCGAGATGGCAAGAGTTGTAGACAGGGGAATCCGGGAATCGGGCGCAATTGATATAAAGAAGCTTTGCATAACCGTTGGAGAATCCGTCTGGATCGTCTTTATAGATGTCCACGTCCTCAATGACGATGGAAATATCATTGATGCATCCTGTCTCGCTGCTATTGCGGCTCTTATGACCACTATTATCCCAAACGAGCAGCAGGGAATCGGGCCAAATGTGCCCCTTCCAATGAAAGAACTTCCTGTGGGCGTGACTCTTGCCAAGATAGGTTCAAAGCTCATGGTGGACCCTTCTCTGGATGAGGAAGCCGTTTGTGAGACAAAACTGACTGTGGTCTCAGGTTCGGATGGAGCCGTTGTAGGCATGCAAAAAATGGGCTCTGCTCCTTTAACCGAGGCTGAGGTGCTGGAAGCAATCGATATAGCGTGCGAAAAGGCAGCCGAACTCAGGGAACTTTACCTGAAGGATCTGGTAAGACAGGAATGATTTAGTAGGAATGGTTCAGGCAGGATTAATTAAATATAAATATGAAATGCCAGTATTACGGTCTAAGTACACGGCAATAAGTGACAAAGGAATCTGAGAAGCTGGGTTTCAGGGATCTGACCCATGTGCCAGCAGGTTCAGATTGAGTCTTTTCGAATTAAACGTTTACATTTATAAGGAGTTATTAACGATGGCAAAAAAGTTTACTAAGAAAGGAAGAATTTCCAGATCAGCAGGCAGATTTGGTCCCAGATACGGAAGAAAGGATAGGAAGCTTGTTGCAGACCTGGAAGAACGCATGCGAGCTCCGCATGTATGTGTAAAATGCGCCCGCCCGACCGTTAAAAGAATCGGAACCGGTATCTGGAAGTGCAGCAAGTGCGGGCACACCTTCGCTGGGGGGACCTATATTCCATATACCAGTGTAGGTCAGACTCTTCTGCGCACCATGAAGAATGTTGCTGAGGCAAAGTGAATCTGTAAGGTTGTGGTTGTATGGGATACAAATGCACTCGATGTAAGCAGAAAGTGGAAATCGACTACGAGTACACAGGTATAAGATGTCCCTACTGCGGGCACAGAATCCTGGTAAAAGAGCGTCCTACAACCATCAAGCGCATTAAGGCCGAATAAAGGAGTTTCTTTATAATTTTTCGGCAAGCAAATGAAGTATTAGATAAAGACCGGGCTTCTGTGAACATGAGCCCTACTATCTAATCCTACTATCTAATTATTCGATGTATAGGATAAACAGAAAAACGAATACTTTTAAAAATATATTTTCTATCAAGGTTAAAGATCTGAAAATTTATTTTGAAATAATCCCCTGATTTCTTCTGTAGTATCTGGGTTCAGTTCCAGAAATGGCTTAATACCAGGTTTATATGATCTTGTTTCCCAATGGAAGTAAAGATCGACATCTTTGCCGAAAATTTCTTTTTAACTTCTTTTGCTTGCTAATTGAGGTTGTTCGAAGAAAAGAATTGAACGGTATTGCCTAAGATTTCTGACAGTTTATTTTTTAACAATTTAAAAACCTAGTTCCCCTGCAACAGAGTTATAATAACTATCTTTTAACAGCCTTTATACAATAAATAGGATGAGCATAGTCGAGCTTATCCAGAAGGCTCCCTTTTTTCCTGGCTGAACGGCAGAGGGAATCCATACGCTCAATATTAATCTTCTCAAAACCTGCATCGTTTAAGAACCTGAATACCCGGTCAGGTTTCAAGCTATAAAGAGGCAGGTCGTTTTTAATCAGGTTATAGTGTTGCTTATAGGGATTTTGGTGTTTTCTTTCCTTTATGGAACGTATGCAATCCGATACCGTACGTATCGATCTCAGGAATATCCCTGAGTTGAACCAGTCGCCGTCGATAGCAATGACCATTCCGTCTTTCTTCAATACCCGCCCCCACTCGGACAGAGCTTTTTGCGGGTTAGGAAGCGTCCACAGGAGAAATTTGCTGGATACTACGTCAAATTGCATGTCCGGAAACGGCAGATCCTCTGCATCTCCCTGAATGAAATTTATGTCCAGAGATCTCTTCAAGGCATTTTTTCTAGCTTTATCCAGCATATTGGTTGAAAGGTCAACTGCAGTCACATGATGTCCCATCTCTGCAAACATCAAAGCAAGTTGACCTGGACCTGTACCGACATCGAGAATTTCGAGCTGTTCTCTTCGGTTTAATGCTGATGAAAGCATGTTTTTCCAAGCAGTGCGCTCTTCTTCTGAGTATTCTACAATGCCAGTGCTATAAACCTCACTGCGGTAATCCCAGTAATCTCTAATCATTTCTTTAATTTCCATATGTTCACCCATAAGATGAGTTAAGAAAATCATTTGCCTAAGGGCAAATTAATTAAAATGACCAAGTGTGTGAATAAATATCTCATTAAACGTAACACTATATCTTATAAGCATATAAAATATTAACTTTTTTTAACATTAGTTTGAATCGATATAATAAAATCCGTAAGATTTGATATAATAAAATCCATAAGAATGAGTAAGATAGAAAAAAGAAAAATCCGCTTAAAAATGTAAGTTTACAGGAAACAATGAGAAAACAGAAATGAGAAACAATTGATTTTTCTGTCATAGGAATGAGAGAAAAGAGACAGTAAATCTCTAACCAAATACCTGAAAATCAACATTAAATTTATTAAACTCCTGTAAAGCAGAATTAAACTATTCTCAGAATTATTTAGCAGCAGTTTTGATCAATAATAACCTTAAATCAAAATTTAAGGTATGTCTTAAAAGCCGTATCTTAAAAAATGCATCTAAAAGGTATATCTTAAAAGAAACATTATTGTTACTTTTATCCTCATATTTTTGCAATAAAAATGAACCAATATTATTACTTTTACATACAGGATAAATTCGAAAGTTTTATAATGATCATGTTTTATGTTTATTCCTAGCATAAAAATTTAGAAATTATTAATATTTAGTTTTATTAAATTCATTATTCATATGATATAGTGTTTTAAAAATGAAAAACATTGGAAGTATCTGTTATAAAAAACTACTCCAGCAAATGCAGGAGCGTTGCTTTATATCCAAATTAATAAGAGAGTGATTTTTATTGAATTTACTCACAATTTCCAGTTTATACGTGGATTTTCCCACTGACGACGGTCTGGTCAGGGCAGTAAATGGGGTAGACCTTTCCATAAAAATGAATGAAGTTTTAGGACTTATCGGGGAATCAGGCTGTGGCAAAAGCGTACTTGGACTTTCTGTCATGAGGTTACTGCAGGAAGATGTTATTCTCAAAGGGGAGATTCTCTACTGTGGAAAAAACCTGTATTCGATTGAAGAAGACGCCATGAGAAAACTCAGGGGCAAGGAAATTGGCGTGATACTCCAGAACCCTGGAAGTTCTCTTAATCCAGGATTGACAGTCGGCTCTCAGATAGCTGAGCCTATAATGTTGCATAAAAAAGTAAAAGGCAGCCTGGCTATTGAGATGGCAGAGAAGCTTCTGGGGCTCGTAAAGATCAAAGAACCTCGGAAAAGAGCAAAAAATTACCCTCACCAGTTTAGCGGAGGGATGAAAGAGCGGGCAGTAATAGCCATGGGTATTGCCAGTGAACCTCGATTTATCATTGCCGATGAACCAACAAAGGGTCTGGATATAACTGTAAAAAGGAAAATAGTGAGACTTTTAAGAGACATTTCTGAAAAAAATACGATGTTAATCATCACCCATGACCTGGAGGTTGCAGAGAAAGTATGCAATAGGGTTGCTGTGATGTATGCAGGAGAATTAGTGGAGATTGCACCTGCAGCATTAATATTTAAAAACCCGCTGCATCCCTACACAAGGGGCTTTTTTAACTCTCTCCCTGCAAGGGGGCTTAAACCAATAAAAGGCAGCAGCCCTTCTTTAATCGATCCTCCCAAGGGATGCAGATTCCATCCTCGTTGCAGTTATTGCAGTGATAGGTGTAAAACCGAACACCCTCTCATGCTCGAAAAAAATGGCAGGACTGTGAGGTGTTTTCTCTATGCTTGAGGTAAAAGGCCTTAAAAAAATATTTACTTCCGGCTTCCTTCCCAGAACCAGAATCAAAGCAGTGGATGATGTATCCTTTCACATAGAAAAAGGGGAGACTCTTGGCATTGTAGGGGAAAGCGGGAGTGGGAAATCTACTCTGGGACAGTGTATCCTCAGGCTTATAGAACCAACAGCAGGAAAGATTATTTTTAATGGAATAGAATTGACCGCGCTTGATAATAAGGCGTTGAATAACATCCGTCCCTGCATGCAGATGATATTTCAGGACCCTGACTCTTCCCTTGATCCCAAAATGACAATTGGGCAGAGCATAGCTGAACCACTAAAACTTAAGGGTAACAATCGGGAGGCGGTTAAAAGCAGGGTCTTAGAGCTTATCAGGCAGGTTGGGCTGAGTCCCGAACATGTCAACCGCTTTCCCTACCAGCTCAGTGGAGGCCAGAACCAGAGAGCAGTTATCGCAAGAGCGCTTGCTCTTAAACCTGTTTTTATTGTTGCTGATGAGCCAACCGCCTCCCTGGATATCTCGGTACAGGCACAGATATTGAACCTGCTAAGACACCTGAAAGAAAAGTATGCCCTTACTATGCTGTTCATCTCGCACGATCTTGAGTTGATCAAACATATGTGCGACAGGGTAGCTGTGATGTATAGGGGAAAGATTGTGGAAACTGGAAAAATAGAAGACATCTTTCACTCCCCTCTACACCCTTACACACAATTGTTGCTGGCAGAGGAAGCTGATTCTGAGGTTAATGTCAGTGAAATCAAAAAGACTTTGAGAACTACCTGTCCGTATTATCAGGAATGTCTCCTCAGGTCAGAAATCTGCCTCACAAAAACTCCAGAATTGAAAGAGCTGAAAAATCAACTTGTTGCATGTCATCATGTACTTGAAAAAAGTACTCAGCAGCCTTATCAGGACAGGTACGCAGGTAAAACGGGTGTTACCAGTGATCAGCTTGTTGCCTGACCTCGTTGCTGGATCTTAGAAATGAAAGAATGAATGTAATATGGATAGGGTTCTATGTACATCAATAAAAAATATAGGATTACAGTTCCCGTCATGCTGGTAGTCATGGCTACAGTCCTGGGATCGTTGTGTATCGACCAGAGTAGTGGAGAAAAAACGGCATCTGCAAACCAGACCAATATATCGAGCCAGGGAGGAATATTGAGATATGCCGATGCTTCTATCCCTACTGATACTCTTGACCCGGCGATAAAATGGACTGGCTGGTCTATGCGAGAAGCCGGGATATATGAAACCCTCTTCAGTTATGATGAAAATATGGACCTTCAACCCGAACTTGCTGAGAAATATGAACAGATCTCAGATACTGAATGGAAGATCCATATTAGGGAGGGAGTAAAGTTCCATGACGGCACCCCATTGGATGCAGATGCGGTAATATATTCTCTTAACAGGGTGCTGGACTCTAATAATTCAAGAAAAGGGGAATATGACTTTATTGAGTACATAACCAAAGATTCTGAGAATGTCGTCACAATAAAAACAAAATATCCATACGCTCCTACCATAGCAAGCCTCACAGACCCTGTTACATCAATAGTCAGTCCTAGTGCGAAAGATCTCAGTACCAATCCAGTTGGGACAGGTCCTTTTAAATTTAAAAGCTTCAGCAGGGATGTAAGCCTTGTTGTGGAAAGGAACGAAGATTACTGGAACGGTATTCCCAGGCTCCATGGGGCAATCATATATTACGTACCTGATGAAATGTCCAGAATCTTCAAGCTGGAAAATAATGAAGTTGACATCGCTAGCGATATTCCCCAATCCGAAGTGGAGAGGCTGAGCAATAATATTGATTTTACTGTATACGACAAAGAAACGCTAAGAACATATTTCCTGTATATCAACACGAAAAAGGCACCATTTGATGACGTAAAAGTAAGACAGGCTCTGAATTGTGCCCTTGATCGCCAGCAAATTGTGGATTCTGCACTTGAAGGTGTAGGGGGAACCCCTGCAAAGAGTATATTCCCATCTGTAATGGAATGGTCGATTAATGATAAGATAGATGCTCTTTCCCGTGATGAGCAGAAAGCTAAAAAATTATTGACAGAAGCAGGTTTTAGTGATGTTGATGCAGACGGCTGGCTGGAATATAATGGAGAGCCCTTTGAATTAAATATAAAGACTTATACTACCCGCCCACAGCTTAAGCCTGCAGCAGAGGTAATCGAATCTCAGTTTGAATCAATTGGGCTAAAAACCAGTGTCAGTATCCTGCAAAGTGGTGCAATTGAAACCGACATGGATAACGGAAACTATGACCTTTCTCTCTATGCCTGGGGAGTAGCTCCTACTGGAGATCCTGACTACATCCTTTCTAAACATTTTGAGTCTACTGGGAGCGAGGCACAGAGAACTGGCTACTCAAATCCCCAGGTAGATGAATGGATTGAAGCGGGAAGGCAGACCATGGACCCGGCACAAAGAAAGGAATACTATGACAGTGTGCAAATGCAGGTAATGGAAGACTGTCCTGAACTTTTCGTGTTCTGCCAGAATTCTATAGTCGGAGCAAATGCAAAGGTTGGCGGATTTAAACAATTTCCAAATGAAGTGTCATTCCTGACCAAAGACATTTACCTGGAGGAATAATATGGACACTAAAAAAATTATCCAGAGCTACTGGGATTACCGCAGTGAGAGTTATAACAACGGAGTTATCGAAAATTCTGAAGAAGGACGCAATGCCTGGAAAGCTATGCTTTTAAAAGCTGTAGAGGGAAAAAAAGGCTTGAAAGTCCTTGACGTAGGAACCGGCCCTGGTTTTCTGGCGCTATTATTCGCTGAAATGGGAAATGAAGTAACAGCGGTTGATCTATCAAATAACATGCTGGAGAAGGCGAGAAGAAATGCATTAAAAAGATCACTTAAGATAGACTTCCTCCAGGGGGATGCGGAAAACCTCCAGCTACCTGATGCATATTTCGACGTAGTTGTTAATAAATATCTACTCTGGACTCTTCCAGATCCCAGAAAAGCATTGATGGAATGGAGGAGAGTCCTGAAAGATGGCGGAAAAATAATTGCAATAGATGGAGAGTGGAATCAGCAAAGCCTGTCCGGAAGAAAGAAGGAAGAAAATTACATGAAGATTTTCAGAAAGCAGTATGAGCCCATTAAAAAAGATCTTCCTTTATTCAGTTTAAAGCCTGAGTATTTATCTAAAATCTTTAAGGATTCCGGATTTGGAACTGTCAGTATAACACGGATGGAGGACTTTTGTAAATTTGAAAAGGAGAAAGACAGTTTGTTTGATAAACATGATTCCTCCGATCCGATTTACTTCATCAAAGCAGAAAAATAAGCAACCTGGAAAGAAATTTTGGACATATAAAGGAGAAATGACCTGTGATAGAGTTCATAACTCGAAGGTTTTTACTTCTTCTCCCTGTCCTTTTCTTGGTCTCTGTTATCAGTTTTTCTATAACCTATATCTCACCTGGAGATACGGCAGAGAATGCACTTATGAATCCCATGGGAGGTGTCGATCAGAGAGCCGTAGAAGAATTCAGGGCTAAAACAGGGCTTGATAACCCTGTACATATCCAGTACATTAACTGGATGGAGAAAGTCCTCCGTGGAGACCTTGGAGAATCGTACATGACAGGTGAGAATGTCTCGGAGGCAATTCTCAGATGCTTTAAAGTCACCCTGAAACTTGCTGTAATCAGTATGCTGGTCTCCCTTATCATTGCAATCCCCTTAGGCATTCTCTCAGCCCTGAGAAAAGGAACAGCTGTGGATGCTGCCTGCAGGTTATTTGCCCTTACAGGAGTCTCAATGCCCAGCTTCTGGCAAGCTTATATCCTGATCATAGTCTTCGCGCTTATCCTGGAGATTTTGCCTTCATCAGGATATGGAGATGGAAGCCTGACTTACATTTTTTTGCCTGCCATCACCCTTGGAACGAGTTATGCAGCTGTAACCATGAGACTGATGAGAGCAAGTATGCTGGACGTGATGCAGCAAGATTACATCCGGGCAGCCAGAGCCAAAGGAGTTCCTGAACATATAATAATTCTTAAGCATGCTTTAAAGAACTCACTCATCCCTGTTGTAACGGTTGCAGGGCTGAATTTCGGGTATCTTCTGAACGGCTCTGTCATAGTTGAGACAATATTTTCCTGGCCAGGGATAGGCAACCTCATCGTTTCATCCATACTCAGCAAGGATTACCCCATGATACAGGGCTGTGTGCTTTTCATTGCTGTGATATTTGTCCTGGTTAATTTTGCAGTGGATATATCCTATGCTTACCTTAACCCAAAGATCAGATATGAAAGCAAGACTTAAAAACAACAATCTGGGACTGTTTCTCAGTGCAGGGATCCTCATTTTTTTCATACTTGCAGCACTTTTTGCAGGATATATAGCTCCCCACGACCCTGAAAAAGCAAATCTTGAACTCCGACTTAAAGAGCCGTGCAGAGAGTACCCGTTTGGAACCGATCATCTTGGCCGTTGCATACTAAGCCGCATAATTTTTGGCGCAAGAGTATCGTTATTAGTAGGACTTCTGGTAGTGAGTTCCTCCTTTGTTTTAGGTCTTGCCATTGGTACTCTGTCTGGATATTATGGGGGGTGGCTAGATGAGATAGTTATGCGGGTTGTTGACGCTTTCCTGGCTTTTCCTAGCCTGCTGCTGGCACTTGGTATAGCCGGGCTTTTCGGTGCAGGATTCATGAATCTGGTCATAGCCCTAATAACAGTGGATTGGGCTGGCTATGCCCGTCTTGCCAGGGGTTCTGTCCTGACAGTAAAAGAACAGGATTACATCAAGGCTGCTAAAGGGCTTGGGGCAGGAGATATGCATGTGATCCTGCGCCATGTAATTCCAAATATCATATCTCCCCTCATAGTAATGGCAACTATAGGAATGGGATATGTGATACTGTCTGCAGCAGGGCTCAGCTTCCTGGGTTTTGGTGTGCAGCCGCCTACTCCGGAATGGGGTTCCATGCTAAGTGAAGGAAAAACATACATTCGATCCGTCCCCTACATCATGATTTTCCCGGGGATTGCCATCATGCTTACGGTTATGGCATTTAATTACCTAGGAGATGAATTAAGGGACCTGCTTGACCCAAGAGAAAAGAAGGACATTGACTAAGACCCTATGTTCTATATTTCTTCAGAGTAGTTACCATGAGAAAATACCCATCGTTTAACAGTAAGCTTGTTCTAAATACAGCCATAAGTGCGGTTGCCGGGTACAGGGCAAAGCTAAACGGCTTCAGTAGAAATGCATGCTTGTTTTTAGTATACGTATTTCTCATCTCTTTGAGTCTGGGAATCTACGAAGTGATTTTCAATCTATACATCTTAAGGCTTGGATACAGAGAGGATTTTCTCGGTTTTATGCTCTCACTTGTTTCCATATCTACCGGACTGTCCGCAATACCTGCAGCCATGTTCTGCGATAGGGCAGGTAGAAAGAATACCTTGTTATTGTCCTGCTCGCTTCTCCTATTATCCTTTTCAATCCTGTACACTACCACCTCAAAATTCCTGCTAGCTTTTTTCAGCATTGTCTACGGTGTATCCTCATCGCTCAAGATTGTTACAGCGCCCACATTCATGGTTGAGAACTCTACGAGCTATGAGAGAATGCACCTGTTTTCGATGTACTACTTGCTATACACTGTAGGGGTCATGATAGGAAACTTTGCAGGAGGCAATTTGCCGCAAATATTCACCAGTTTCCTCGACATTAACCCTACAGGACCGGCTGCTTACCAGCTTTCATTATATGCGTCACTTGCCGCTGTATTAATTTCCCTGTTACCTTTAATATTCATTGATAGTAAGAGAAACAACCTGGTGGAAAGATCAGCCGCATTTTCCACCCTTTTTTCCACTTTAAGGTCAGTGACAATTCGAAAATTGATTCTTGTAAACGGGTTAATAGGCATGGGATGGGGACTTGCCCTTCCCTATTTTAATGTATATTTTGATATTGTATTAGGAGCCAGCCCGGAGCAAATAGGCGCAATCTTTTCTCTTTCTCAGCTGGTGATGATGTTTACCTTACTGTTTGTTCCCATACTTACAGAAGGTCTCGGGAAGGTAAAAGTTGTAGCCCTGGTTCAGCTTGCCTCAATACCTTTTCTCCTGCTCTTTATATCCACATCCATACTTGCAATAGCTGCTTTTGGATTTGTTATGAGGTCAGCTATAATGAATATGTCAAATCCAGTATTGAGCAGTTTCAATATGGAGATAGTCAGTGAAGATCAAAGGGCAACTGTGAACAGCCTGATCTGGATGAGCTGCTACACCTTTGTAGGATTAAGTACCTATGCAGGCGGCCTGATGATGGCTCATGGTCTCTATACCCTTCCCTTCCTCCTGACATGCATCCTATATGTAGCGGCTACTGTCCTTTATTATATCTTCTTTGAGAAAATGGAGAAGAAACAAAAAATAATCGATGTGTCAGTATAAAAGAAATATTAAAAGAGATATTGAAATAGTTAAAAGAGATACTGGCAAGTTGTCAGGCGATTAAACAAAACTTAACTTTTCCGTGGTCATTGCATTTAATAAGCTCTCTGGTATTCCATCCCTATTTTAGCATACCTTGCTTTTGAATCTCTAAAGGACAGTCTATCAATACGATCCCATACAACAACCCATAAATACTTAGCATAAGAGAACGGATAATTCACCCAGAAAATCAGTTTCTTGAAAAGCGATAGGTTTCTATAGTCATCTATCCACATAGATTCGCTTAGAAATCCTCTCCAGACAGGAGATTTTTGCATATGTTTCCACCGCCTGAACATATGTCCTACTATGAGTAAGGAGGTAAGAGCGATTGCAACTATTCTTTTAGCCATATTTTTCACCCCTCAACAACTCAATAATTAATTCAATAAACGTAATAATTGGCTAACAGGAAAACACATTAAAAGCAACATATTTCTTATAGATCTTACCTTAACCCAATGCAAATAAATATCTTTTCAGAAATATATTTTCTCTTCAGAGTTATGCTTCTTTATACTTTCTTTCTCCCCATTTTCTTTCGTACATATCGTAAAACCCCATACGAACAACCAACCAGAAGCATAATTTTAACAGGTTTCTCACCTGCTCTGAGGAGTTCTTCGATTTTTTCGTGATCGAATTTTGGTTTCTGACCTCTCCTTTTTGGAGGAGATCGGCGACTCATTAAGATTCCACCCCTTTCTACAATTTGCTGTACTTTCAAATTTACGAGGGCTAGTCATTTAAAGGCTCAAGTGTAGCTGAAAAAACACCTTAGCTTCCATAATCCTGACAGAATCTCAGGAAAGTTGGGAAATTACTTAACAGCCCCACATTATCCTACCACAATATAAGGATATTATAACAAAAATATAAAAGCCTTTCATGTTAATTATTAATTTGAACTATTAATATTTCCTGTATCTTTTAGGCAAGAGGAGTAAAAGTTATCAAAAGATTTATTTTTAGAGTCAACTTTAAAACTATATTTATTATAAAATATCAGAAAAACTATATTTATTTTAAAATACAGAAATTTCTAAGATTAGCTGCATAGTGTTAGCATGACTAATCACTTAAAATATGAGCTCCAAAAAGTAAACCTTGAATATTGGGATAGGCTTAATGTGGAAAACTCATTAACAACCTCTAAACAGAATAAATCTTAACCCTGCGAGGAGAAATTAATATATACTTCCAATCTATCAGGGGAAGTATGCTAATTACCACCTCTCGAAAACCTTCTGTAAGGACCAGGTCGCTTTGCAAGTTAATTTCACGGTTTATAGCCGGCAGGTGTATAACACGCGGAAAAATGGGCATGAAAGAACTCCTGGAATTTGCGGATGGCGGACCTCTCATAATTATAGGGGAGTACCACGGAAATCCAGGAGAACTCAGCTTTTATGATGAAAATGGGAAGCTCCTTTTCTCGATCAGGTTTACGGACTGGTATTCCGAGGAAGCTGATTCCTACTGGTTCCCTGGCGCCGAACCCGCGCTCTCAGGTCAGGGAGAGATTGCAGACGCCTTTGAGTCCTTTTTCCAGTTCAAGAGGGTTGAAAGCGACAAAATCGATCAGCTTCCTCCGAATTCCACTCTGATAGTTATCAGGGAAGAGTATATCGATTTTATTGGCAGCGGAAAGTCACTTTTTAAACTTAATCTCCGGGGTTTTAAAAAGTACTGACCTCCAGACTTTTATTTTATAACTGGCTTTTATAAATCGATTCCTCTATCTAACTCAAAAACCGTTAAAACGATTAAAATACTAAAAACAGGATTCTTCAGGAGGAATTCCTTGAAACTTTTCGCAGAATTCACCTTTGAAACCGAAACCGCAGAAATAATCTACAGGGCTCTCCTGCCCGAGCTCAGTGAGAGCTTTTCCGAAAGGTCTGTAATAGACCTGTCCCTTGAGGACAAAAACAGGCTGGTATTGAGCGTAAAAGCCGCAGATGTCGTTTCCCTTCGTTCAGCCCTCAATACCTGGCTCAGGCTTATCCAGATTGCCCAGGAAATCCTTGAAGTCACAAATGAGGCACGCTCTCCATGTCAGATCAGTTGATAGATATGGTTTGAAATTAGTATTTTAAAAAATTTTGTTATGTATAAAATGCGACATGGATGCCATTATGAAACATAAAGTATGCAGGAATAGAAAAAATTAATAGGATTTCTTTTAGCTCGTTTAGTTCCGGCAGCAAAGAAGCAAAGAAAAGTAATTAATGCTCCGGAATTTCTATCAGGGCTGGAGGTTGTTTCAATTCATTTTATACGTTAACCTCTTTTTTGAGTTCTTTTTGTAAACTCGAACTTCTTATGCCTTGCTTTAACTTCTTATGCCTTACCTTATCTACCTTTGTTTTTCACATTCTCTTAATAACTGTGGGCTCCGGATTTTTTTGATTTATGTCCTTTGTTTGGTCTGAAGGCCCTCTCCGGGCATTTCTTAGAATCGGTTTTCCCATGCACCTCAAAGCCCAGGCTGAAACATTCGCCTTTAATCTCATCAATAGCCGTATAAAATCTACAATCTTGGCATGTAGGCATTTGGATTACTACCTCCAAATATGTAAAAGCCACCCGGTTTTTATCCCAGAGTGGTTGCCCGGATACAACCTCTGAGGCAAGAAATCATTTCTCCTCAGATTTCTTAATTACAGGGATGTATCCTCTAAATAATATGTATCTGTAAATAAAACATTTTTGGTGGCTATCAGAAACAAGGTAGGTCTACATCAGGGCAATCGCCGGAGAATTACAACAAATAATTAAAGTTATTTATATATTAGAAAGCTTTTGCCAGCAGTTTGCCATTTGCCTGTAGTTTGTCATTTGCCTGTAGTTTGTCATTTGCCTGTGATTTGCAGCTTTACAGACTTGACCTTAAATCAGATTTTCCTCATTATCCTCAAATTCCACATCGAGTACAGGCAGCTCAATAATCTCTCCTTCTCTGTTATAGCATGTCCAGCTTTTTTTATTGTAGGGGCGCCCCACTATGATATGGTAGTTCCCTGTTCTCGAGAAGAGACGAAGATCAGCCTGAGAGGGGCTGCGGTTCGTGCCCGGATGGCTGTGGACCGAACCTACGGCTTTGATGTTTGGCATCATATAAAGCCTGAGAATTGCGCTCTTATTACTTGATTCTGTGCCAGGCAATATAAGAACTTCAGTGATGATGCCCCCTTTTTCCTGCAAAAGTCCGGCAAATTCTTGAGGAGCCATGGATTTGCTAGCCTCAAGAATAAAGTCGAGGGTATCGCGGGCTATTCCTTTAATTTGCATAAGGGATTATTCTCCTGAAAAGGTATATTTTCTGAGGTAATGACTGCCGAGTGCGCCGATTAGATTAGAGCGATTTTTTACCCCAACTGCTTAATAACTGAAGTTTTCGCGGGTTTAAAAGGCTGCTAATTTTGTGAGAACATTTTGCTCGACAGGTCAGACTCTGAAATTATCTGGCAGCGGGTTTATTTATGGTTTGCATAGAACTATTGTACAGGAGATTTTATTTCTCAGAGCCTTGTTGGATTGAAGCTTAGCTCTCAGTGCTGAATATTGTCAGGGGGTACTAGAATAAAAGATATACACTCGGTTTCAGACCCAGAAACGAGCCTGGAGAAAAACTCTGGAATGGATGCTGGAAAATACCAAGAAAAAGGCAATGATACACACATATCCCTGTATAAAGAATCGCTTGCAATTCACCGGCAGCTTGGGGGTGTACTGGAGGTTGCAAGTAAAATCCACCTTCGAACTATACACGATCTCAGCGTTGCTTATACGCCAGGAGTTGCCGAGCCGTGCAGGAAAATAAGCGAAGACCCGGAGCTCGCTTACCTTTATACCCTGAAGAGAAATACCATTGCTGTTGTCACTGACGGGTCTGCAGTGCTCGGGCTTGGGAATATAGGACCCCATGCTGCCCTGCCTGTCATGGAAGGAAAAGCGATAATTTTCAAGGAATTTGCAGGCATTGATGCCTTTCCTATCTGTCTGGATACACAGGAAACCGAAGAGGTGATAAAAGCAGTAAAGTACCTTGCTCCTGCTTTCGGAGGCATTAACCTTGAAGATATCAGTGCTCCCCGCTGCTTTGAAATCGAATCCAGGCTGCGTGAGGAACTCGAACTGCCAGTTATGCACGATGATCAGCACGGTACAGCAATTGTAGTTTTTGCTGGGCTTATAAATGCCCTTAAAATTGTGAATAAAGAGTTAAATGAGCTTAAAATCGTGATCTCAGGTCTTGGTGCTGCAGGTGTTGCGATTTTTCGGTTTCTGGTTCGTGCAGGGGCAAATCCCGCCAAAATTCTTACCTGCGACAGCAAAGGGCTCGTTTACCAGGGCCGAAAGGATGGCATGAACTCTGTAAAGGAAGAAATTGCCAGGCTTACAAACCCCGGAAAATTGAAAGGAGGACTCGAAAAAGCTTTCCCGGGAGCTGATCTTTTCATAGGGGTCTCGGTAGGAGGCATAGTTACCGAGGATATGGTTCGCTCTATGGCAAAAGATGCAATTATTATGGCGATGGCAAATCCTATCCCTGAGATTATGCCAGATGCTGCAAAACGGGCAGGAGCAAGAATTATTGCAACAGGCAGGTCGGATTTTCCAAACCAGCTTAATAATTGCCTGAGCTTCCCCGGGGTTTTCAAAGGGGCTCTGAGCACCTGTGCAAGGAAAATAACGCCTGAAATGGAAATGGCTGCAGCCCATGCGCTTGCTGACGTCGTAAAAGTCAGTGAGCTTTCAGAAGATTACATAATTCCTCATCCTCTTGATAGACGTGTAGTGCCCGCGGTTGCAAAAGCCGTCGCAGATGCGTCACTTGAGAGTTGTGTTGCCAGGGAGATTGACGAATACAAAGCCTGAAAAACCGGTTTAAAGTTCAGTTTGCAGGAGTTTTTCCACTTTTTCTGGTTCATCACTCCCTTTTACTTTTTTTTTCTTAATCTTAACTCCAGGTTCACAAACCAAACTTCAGAATTGATGTTTCGCAAGCAATTTGAATCTAAATTACATACTTTTTCATCAGGTATATAGGGGTGATTGAAATGAATTGTAATGATCTGAAAACTGATCAAATTCTTGTTTGTGAAAGATGCGGGATTGAACTTAAAGTGATAAGTGAATGCATAGATCACGACTGTGCTACAGGCTGTGCGGGGGATATGGACTGTTGTGGAGAGCCAATGAAACTGAAAGAATAAACAGCAGAATAAGCAATAGAATAAAAATGCTACTGTAATCATATATAGAACGAAAAACAATAAGTATGAACATTATGACTTCAATAAAAAGGGAAGATCCTACCTTCCCGGAATTTGTCATAGGTGTAGAGCCGCCAGCCAATAGGACCGAAAAAGCACTCTGGTTTATTTTCCGGGACCGTGAGATTCTCCTCAAGCTTAATAAAAATCCCGGAGCAATTCCCAGGCTGATTGACCTGGGAGAGCTTGGGCTTTCAGGTATCAGGGAACAGTATCTTGGAGCCCTTGGCGGAACACACTGCTATTCCGTGGAGCTTCCGAAAAACGCGCAGCCACCTGAAGGAATGGAATTTATGGATCTCAGGCAGGCATATACAGAAATAGGTGAAAAGTGTTTTGCACTTGTTAATAAAGCCGTTCAGATCATGGAATGGGACCGGACGAGCCAGTTTTGCAGCAGGTGCGGGGCAAAAACCCTGCAAAAGCCCGGAGAAAGGGGAAAGGAGTGCCCTGATTGCGGGGAGCTGTTTTATCCGAGAATATCGCCTGCCGTTATCGTACTTATCCGGAAAGGACATGAAATTTTACTTGCCAGATCTCCAAACTTCCCAGAGGGCATGTATGGTTTGATAGCCGGCTTCATTGAGCCCGGAGAGTCTGCTGAAGCCGCAGTTGTTAGGGAAATCAGGGAAGAAGTGGGAATCGAGGTTAAAAATATCACTTACTTCGGAACACAGGCATGGCCGTTTCCTAATTCTCTTATGATCGGGTTTACTGCAGAATACAGTTCAGGGGAAATCCAGCCCGATGGGTTTGAAATCGAAGACGCCCGGTGGTTCCCAGTTGGGGATTTGCCTGTATTGCCTGGAAAAATAAGCATTGCAAGAAAGCTGATAGACCATTTCCTTAAAGAAGAAGGGATGGAAGTTTAAGTACCAATGAGGGTCCTGAAAAATTTCGTCTATCTTGCTAAATATGATTTTCAACTTTCTTTTTGTCTTTTTTGCCAGCTTTTCAACAATTTTTGAACTTCTGATCTTACCTGTAACTGTACTGAATTGAAAAAAAGATCAGTGATGTTGAATTAGCGCTATTTTGACTCCGTTTGGATCTTCTAAGAAGGCAAGGGTTCCAACAGTTATGGGTGTGGGTTCCATTGTGATTTTGGCACCTTTGGATTTGAGTTCTTTCACTGTGGTGCTTATGTCTTCAACATCCATTCCCACTGAAAACAAGCCAGTATCATGTTCTGTATCCTTTATAAGCTCTATCATAGCATCTCCTTCCCCTTTCAATAATGTGATTGTTACTCCAGGTTGAGGGTTGTGCTGGCTATCTATTTTAAGTCCCATAACTTCCGTGTAAAATTTAATCGACTCATCCATATCCTCAACTATGATGGTAGCGTATTTAACTTTCATATTTATCACAATATGAATACTGTTTATCTTTATTTATTAATGTTGAATCTGTAATTTTTATCGCCGAGCTGCCCCAGAAGCCATTTTTAATCCTTTTTGCCTCTTTTACAAAATGATACATCTCAATTCTATACTGCCGTGAACAACATTTACACATATTCTGCACACAAATCTCAGAAACAGGGAAAAAGTGCAGCCAATATTTCATTGGGGAGATATTACGAGAGAAGACAGATTTATAATGCCATTTGCAGTCCAGGCTCATAATGAACCTGTTCGATAGTATTCATTTCGGGCGCGGTAGCGATTATTTTCAGACAATTTTGATTCCCAGAAACCTTGCAGCAAGTTCTGTTGCTTGCCAGGCATTGACTATAGCCCCTCTTAGTTCGTTGCATATATCAGATACTATCATCCCGTCAATGATACAATCCGATAAGTCGATGTCTTTGAGTGAAGTTTTAAAGAAGTCTGCTCCTGTGAAATTAACCTCTTTCAGCGTGGGCTTCTTTAACCGAATCTCGGATAATAAGGCTTCCATGAAATTGCAGCCATGAATGGCACAGTTCTCCAGTACAGAACTTGAAAAATTTGCATATCTGAACGAACTATCCGCTAGAGAGGTTTCTTTCATGTGGCTTTTGCTGAAGTTGCTGCCATCACCCTTGCACGTTAAAACTTTGGAGCCTTTCCAGTAGCTCCCTATAAAAATGCAATTTGCAAAATTGCAGTTATCAAACACAGAATTATAAAAGCTGGTTTTTGAAAAATCACATTTGTTGAACTGGCATTGTATAAACTCTACCGATTCAAAATCTATCCTTGCAATATCGAGGTCCGAAATAATCTCGCTTTCAAAGCGCATCCTTTCTATAAAATTGTCATCCGATTGTGCGGCTATAATTTTGCTTTCCAACATGCTTCCATCTCAGATATTGAGGTTTCAAAGGATGATACTATACAGGACTTAAACACTGGCGGGCAAAGATATAGTAAGAGAGAACCGCAAGTTTTAGCTGAGGATAAGTTAAGATTTGAAGTATTTGTACTTCTCACTGAAGGATAGTTTGGACGAAGGTTAAGAGGAAGACTTTATCTCTGTTTCCGCCTCTCTTGCCTTTCATAGTCAGAAAGTCCCGAAGCTGCAGATCTATAAAGCACCTATCTTTCATACCCTATCCTCTGGATTCTCTTATCTGAGGCTCTTGAATGCATCTTAGCTCCGGGGATCAGGCTTAATAATCTACTGACATGCCTGTAACGCTCAAGAAGGCACTGCTCCTGGCTGATATCATCAAGCTTTTGAAAAATAGACATATTTTCAGGAATAAAGGGAATTTGAACTCTAAGAGTGCTGAGCAAAGACTCAAGCTGCCTGTCCAGTTCTTTCCTATCTTTCTCAAGATCCTGGAAACTCCATGTCTTGACCCTCTCATTTACAGCACATGTAATTTTTTCCGTAGGCTTGCCTTTTGCCTTAAAGCATGCTGTTCTTGCTTTATACCTGATTCCGGAAAGAATCTCTTTTAGCTTCTGTTCCGTAATTACTTTTCCTGTTATTGAACACTCTTTTCTCAAGTTTTTTTGCTCAAGAATAGCGTCTTCTTCCATAATGTCCAGAAGTCCTGAAGCTCTTTCAAAAGCCTCAATGCTGGCTTCAAGAAGTTTCTTCCGGACAGGTAAATCTCCAGCAGTCAGATTTCCTGCTGCTAGAAGGAGGTCTGAGAATTCTTCCATAATTTTAAGAAGCCTCTTGTCTTCTTCCAGATTGATCTTATGGGTTACCTCTGAGATATATCGTTCACTTTCAAGTTTTGAGGATCTTTCCCCGAAAAGAATCTGTAAGAGAGCATTGTAAAAGGGATAGTATAATTCGGGAATAGCAGTGCTGGTAGAAGCCTCATTCGATTCTTTAAAATATTTGACCGCTTCTTTAAGCCCGAAAAGATAAGTAGCTTCGTTTTCAGCCTTGAGAGCCTTCCAGAGGGAAGCTTTTCCAAGGGATCGAAGTGCGTAAATCTGGACGTAGATATAAGGGTTGCCAATAAGAACCTGCAAGTCTTTAAATGCCTGTGTTTTATCAGGCACATAAAAAAAGGCAGATCCAAGAGTTCTTGCTGCTACCCTTTGAACAAAGCTATCACCATGAGTCGAAAGTCTGATAAGGTCGCTCCAGACTTTCGCTTTATCCGGAACTTCTGAATAACCTGACGAAAGAGCGAGTACAGCCTCTCTTCTTACCTCTCTGTCTTCAGCAGATGTAAGCTTCACAAGATCATTCCATGTTTTTTGTTTATCATCTGAGTATGCAAATGCGGCAGTAAAAAGCTCTGCAGCTTTCTTCCTGAGCTGGGAGTCCTGACTCTCAGTAAGCTTTACAAGGTCAGAAAAAACGGTAGATTTTTCCTCAACTACCGGAAAGACACGCGAAAGCATGCTTGCAGCACCTTTTCTAACACCTGTGTCCGTATCACCAGATATTCTTAGAAGTTCATTCCATATATCCTGTTCTTTGCCTGATTTTAGCGAATAAATAGTAAGAAGAGAATCGATTGCGCTTCTTCTTATCTGCGGGTTCGGATCCGAACTGAGTCGAAGGAGTTCTTCTATTATTTTCTCTTTTTCTGGAAGACTTGAATATGATTTTGCAAGAGGCTCTTCTGAATCTTTTCTCAGATATTTATATCTGTCATCTGCAGGTTCCAGGAAACTAAAGGTGGATATTCGGCATTCTTTTTCTTTGACCTGCTCACATTCGTTCCTATCCTCACTTCTCATTTCTCTTTCCCTTGTCATTCCTTTTTTCTCCTCTTTCCATCTCTCCTTCTCCCTCAATTTCTTCAAACTTACATATTCTTCAAATGAGTTTGAGTTATGTATGGAAAGTCGGAATGATTAATAACAGTACTCTTTTGAAATAGGGTATGGGGATATTGAGTATGCTATAGAGGGGAAGGGAAAACTGTCTTATTGCTACACGGCTCAGGAGGGGTTTATGATCAGGGACTTTGGGCTGGCAAAGTATTTTTCGGGGAAGGGCATAAATTCTCTCAGTTTTACGATAAGGCTATCCTCATTCATCCATCCCGATGATGCTAGTAATGCACAAAGGTTGGACAAATATAACAAAAAATGTTAACCAGAACTAATATAAGGTTCTAACTGTATAGTAAACTAAGTAGCAAAGAAATTTGCTTTTATAGTTGAAGAGATTTTGAGGCTCGTCAGGTCTATGGGGAAGAAATAGTTTACATGCTTAATTTCTGCTGGAAATGGTTTTTTTTCTAATGGACTTGATAACTTCAAATGTGAATATGAAAAAGTTACGTGAGAGCATATAGTTGAGGGTATTTTATGATAGGTGACAACTATAAAAATCCAATGGATAAAAATGAATTAGGGGAGCCACTTCCAAGCAGAAATCAAACAGTGGGAGACACTCCTGAGTTAACTACGGTAGCAGGAGCTCCAGTGGAAAACAATCAGGACAGCATGACAAGCGGTAGACGCGGACCTCTTATGCTACAGGATATCTGGTTTCTAGAAAAATTAGCACATTTTGACAGAGAAGTAATTCCAGAACGCAGAATGCATGCAAAAGGCTCAGGAGCATTTGGAACATTTACTGTAACTCATGATATTACCAATTACACTAAAGCAGCTATATTCTCTGAAATAGGAAAGCAAACCAAAATGTTTGCACGCTTTTCTACTGTAGCGGGTGAGCGTGGAGCAGCTGATGCAGAGCGTGATATTCGTGGTTTTGCTTTGAAGTTTTACACTGAAGAGGGCAATTGGGACATGGTAGGGAATAACACGCCTGTATTCTTTTTCAGAGACCCTCTAAAGTTTCCTGATTTGAACCACGCTATTAAACGTGATCCGCGTACCAATATGCGTAGCCCGAATACTAACTGGGACTTCTGGACATCATTACCGGAAGCTCTGCTACAGATAACTATTATTATGGGTGATCGTGGAATACCTTCTTCTTACAGGCACATGCATGGATTTAGCAGTCATGCTTACAGTTTAATAAATAAAGATAATGAACGGGTATGGGTAAAGTTCCATTTCAGGTCACAACAGGGTATAAGAAACCTCACTGACCAGGAAGCTGAAAGAGTTATTGGAATGGATCGCGAAAGCCATCAAAGAGACCTTTACGAAGCCATTGAAAAAGGCAATTTCCCAAAATGGAAAATGTATATACAGGTTATGACAGAGGAACAGGCTAACTCTATGAAGAATAACCCCTTTGATCTGACCAAAATGTGGTATAAAAAGGATTTTCCACTGATACCTGTGGGTGAATTTGAGTTAAACAAAAATCCTGAAAACTACTTTGCAGACGTGGAACAGGCTGCTTTTTCACCGGCTAACGTAGTCCCAGGAATTAGTTTTTCTCCGGACCGCATGTTGCAGGGACGTTTGTTCTCTTACGGAGACGCACAGAGGTATAGATTGGGTGTGAATCACCATCAGATACCTGTGAATTCTCCTCAGGGTGTTAAAAACTATCACAGTTTCCATAGAGACGGAAAGATGAGAGTTGATGGCAATAGAGGAAGTCAACTGAATTATGAGCCCAATAGCTATGGAAACTGGAAAGATCAACCTCAATATGCACTTCCAGTTGAAAAAACAGGTTCAACAGATATCATGAGGTATGATTTCAGAGAAGATGACAATGACTATTACACCCAGCCAGGAGAGTTGTTCAGAGCTATGACTCCTGATCAGCAGCAGGTTTTGTTTGAAAATACCGCCAGAAATATGGGCGATTCTACTCTCCAAATCAAACACAGGCACATTTACAATTGCTATCAGGCAGATCCTAAATATGGTGAGGGCGTTGCAAAAGCACTGGGGATAGACATCTCAACTGTTGATTTAAATTTGCCAGCGCGTGCTTCAAGACAAGCCAACTATGAAGCAAACAATAAGCATCCTGAATTAAATCAACCTACAGAGAAAAAAGATTCAGGTAGGGAAATTGATACTAACGGCGATCCTTACATTGAGCCCGAAGATGATCCGTGGCTTTTGTAACTATTAAAATTGCCATTAGCGGTACTATCAGGTCTAGAGGAATAAACAATTTACAGGCTTGAATGTAGCTGAAATAGTTCTTAATCCTCATAGACTTGATAATTCCTTTTTTTAATTATTTTGGAATATTGTAATATTTACTTTTTAAATACTGATGGACACATATCATAAAAGAGAAAGCAAACTTATGATGCTTTTGCAGTCCAAGTTCATCGTTGATGGAATTCATATTGGCAAACTTGCGGATAAGCTGCAGAGATACCTAGATGAAATGTAGATTGTAAGCATAATGGAAGAGCAAACAGTTCGCGAATCTTACTTTCCTAAAAGTTATGTCCCTAGAATATATAGGCTTACTTTAAAACCTGTGCTTGCGGAGTTTTACTCTACGTCTGAGTTTTTACGGATTAGTGCCTTCAAAAAGGCTTGAAAAACTCCTTTTTACTTCCGCAGAACTGAACGGTTTCCAGTGAGCAATATAAATCTTTCCGGATGTAATGTCAATCAGTTTTTTTATGCTCCTTCTGGCCTCAGCCGGATCATCTGCCCAGAAAGGAAGGGACGGCTTTCCTGAAAGAATTGAAGGAAATATAAGGTCTCCTGTAATTGCATCCCCATTTTTCAGAAGGACGAAAACGCAGCCCGGAGAATGGCCTGGTGTGTGGATCACCCGTCCTCGGACTCCATATTCCTCCAGTTCCAGGGATTCGTCAATAAGAATATCAGGTTCAAAAGCCGGGTATCTGGAGAGTGCTTCCTGACCTAAAAAGAGCCCAAGAATCCTTCCCGTAATTCCAGTAGGAAGTAGCTTCCCCCCTGCCTTCCTTCGCGAACTTTGTCTGCATCCAGGCGGTGCACAGCAACCTTTGCACCTGTTTTTTCCCTGAGGGCAGCGGCGCTTCCTGCATGGTCCGCATGTCCGTGTGTGAGGACTATGAGCCGGATATCTTCAGGTCAACCCCCTATCTCATGCAGTTTTTCAAGTATGGTATCTTCACTCCCCGGACATCCAGAATCGACCAGGATGGTCCCTTCATCTCTGATAATAAATGCATTTATCATTTTCACAGATACAGGTACGATATCTATAGAAAGATCCATTCAAACCCCTCTCAGAACTCACTCAAATACTACTTTTTACTCTAAATCCTATGTTTTGCAGTTATAAAAATAAGTAGTCATGGTTGTATTTGATCTCCTAAACTACAGACAAAAAACATATGAAATAACTCCTGATGAAAATAGCTGCATTCCCACCTTGAGATGTTTTTTGTTGAGAATCTATAGGAACAAATTAGTTTGTCATCTATTGATTGGTCTCACACTTGATGAACAAAGAAAAAGTCCTGAAGTTTTCAGCCTTGAAAATGTATCTCCTTTACTTGGCATGAAAGTACGTTATTATTTATCTTTCACGTCCTTTTTCTTTTCTTTTTCCTCATATATAGCTCCAAAAACCATTCCAAGAGCAGGTCCGAGAGCAATTCCCAGGATCATATCGTCTATCAAAAGGCCAAGTATCAAACCGAATGATATGCCAAGGGAAAGATCAAGCGCCACCGAATCCTCTTTTTCATCCTCGCTCTCATTTTCTTTCTCTTCAGTAGAGCTTCCAATATATTTTTCAGCCTTATAGAGCCTTTTCCATAAATGTAAGGGTATAAGTAAAATAGCTATAACGATGACAATAAAAACTGCAGTTATTTGTAAAGATGCAGAATCGATCATTATTTTGAATTTACTACTTTACTATAAAAAGAATTTGAAAATAGAGAAAAAGGGAAGTAGAGAAAAGGGATTTATAATAGAGCCAGTTATCGGGCAGGAAAACTTTTGCAGCCGGCAGGAAAGAAATTTTCAGGAACAATCTGACCGAGAAAAGGCAAATATCAAAATATTTATCCATTTAATCAGATACTTCCACTTCATGAACAATCATAGAGAAACAGAGAGTTCAGGTCATAATTCAGTCCACAGCGACGCCGATACTATTCCAGGCTGGAACAAAAAGCTTGAACTGGCTTTTTCTGCTTACAAGGGTTCTTACATTCCCGGAAGAGTCGCATCAAGGCATAAAACGGTCTGTGAGGTTCTTATCCCTGGAGCTGTCGTGCAGGCTGGAATTTCCGGTGCACTCCAGAAAATCGGGAAGCAGCCAGCTGTAGGAGATTATGTCGTTTTGTTTGACCAGCCAGAACTGGGCTCCCGAATGATTGTTAATGTCCTTCCCAGGAGAACCTGCCTCTCAAGAGGGGCAGCAGGAAACGAGGGTGAGGAGCAGGTAATTGCTGCAAATCTTGATACCATTTTTATTGTGACTGCCGTGGGAAAGGATCTCAACCTTAAAAGACTTGAAAGGTATCTCGCAATTGTATATTCCTCCGGGGCAAGACCTGTAATTTTACTTAACAAAAGCGGCTTGAAAAGGAAAGATTCAAGAAAATAGCGGTGGATATTAAAAATATAAGAGATTTACTGGAAAGTCGTAAGATAAGATTTATAAGATATTTCGATTTTAGGCAGGAATTACCAAGAATTAAGAATTATCAGGAATTTATCGCCATCCAAACATATTTTAAATTTTTTACAGAATCTTTGTGATATGTGAACTTTATTGACCAGTAACTTTTCTTTCCATCCAGCGCAATACCTAAAAATAAAAAACACTTTCTTAACTTCACACTTTTAATTTCACATTCAGGATAAAGCATAAATCTAGATTAGGAGGGACGTAAACGGCAAGTAAAGTTTATTTTGCAGATCTCAGGGCTAGAAACCCACAGGTAAATACCATCAGCAAGATTCAGAGGCTTTTTGATGAAGCAGGGTTTGTTGAGCTTCTGGGGTCAGACGACCTGACTGCAATAAAGGTTCATTTTGGAGAGTATGGGAACGATGGATACATAAATCCGGTCTTTGTACGGCAGGTTGTAGAAAAGGTCCGGGCAGCCGGGGCAAAACCGTTTATCACGGATACGAATACACTTTATTCGGGCAGCCGGCATAATGCCGTCGATCATCTGACAACCGCAATAGAACATGGTTTTGATTATTCCGTCGTCCGGGCTCCACTTATTATATCGGACGGCTTGAAGAGCCAGAACGCGGCAGAGGTCGAGATCGGGCTGAAGCATTTCAATTCCGTAAAAATAGGGTCAGATATTGCTGCTGCGGACTCCATGATTGTGATGTCCCATTTTAAGGGGCATATCGTAGCCGGTTTTGGAGGGGCTATCAAAAATCTTGCTATGGGCTGTGCTCCCGCAGCCGGCAAGAAAGAACAGCACTTCAGGACAAGCCCGCACGTTGTTGAAGAAAAGTGCGTAGCCTGCGGGAAATGCGTTGAGATCTGTCCGGTTGGAGCTTCTGCTCTTGTAGGCGAGGTTTCAATGATCGAGCCTAATATCTGCATAAGCTGCGGGCAATGTATGGAAGCCTGTCCGTCGGAGGCAATTGATATCGACTGGGAAAACGACATCCCGGAGTTTCTGGAATGCGTTACAGAATACGCATATGGCGCGGTGAAAGGAAAGGAAAACAGGGTAGGTTATATTAATTTCCTGCTTAAAATTACACCTGACTGCGACTGTGTGCCCTGGAGCGATGCGCCTATTGTGCCGGATATAGGAATCCTGGCTTCAACTGATCCTGTTGCCCTTGACCAGGCAAGTTACGACCTCGTAAATAATCAGAAAGGGCTTGTCAGCTCCTCCCTGCAATTTAACCACGAAGCCGGAGCCGATAAATTCAAGGGCGCCTGGCCAAAGGTTGACGGAACTCATCAGCTCAAATATGGAGAAGAAATCGGGCTTGGAAGCCGGGAGTATAAACTGGTTGAGATTTGAATTGATTTGTTTAAATCAACTCTCAACAATTTTTCCTTTTTACTCATTCCTCTCAAGAAACCCGGGTGTCAACCCAATTTCAAGATCAATTCCCAGATCAAACTATAACTCAACTTTACTTGCTTTGATCGCAATTCTATTTTTTAAAAAGATAAATATAGCAGATGCCACAACTTAATATATGAGTTAACTTTACCCAACTTTACTGGAGATGATTAAATGACCATCTGGGAATATGATGTTAAAGAGATAAGGTTCAGTGAGTGGTCAAAGACAAAAGAAGATCTTAACCGACTTGGAGTTGAAGGCTGGGAACTCATCAAGTTTGCGGATGAAATTGATGAAAACGGTATGATAACAGCTGTTTTTAAAAGACCGGTCGATTACGTAGACGCGTCTTTCTAAATTCCTTTTTTAAATTATTTTCTTGCTCTGAATTTTCCATTTAAAGTGTCAGTTTAAACAAGAGTACATAAAAAATAACAAAATATCTGAAATGATCTATCCAGATTTTAGATTCTTCTTCCTTATCCATAAATTCTATAAATTTTTCCAATGTACGTGCTGTTTTTGGATTAAGGATATGCTCAATTTTGCAGGCATCTTCTTCTGCGGTGTTTCATCAAGCCCGAAGTGCATGAGAAAATCCTTGAGCATGCTGTATTTTTCCCTCGTCTTTCTGGCAATTTCAATTTTCTAGTAACAGAAAAGAGTATTTCACTTGCTTCTAGAACAGAGGGAAATATAATAACAGCAACCGTTATTATACAAAAAAACAATTTCTAGATGGGGATCGATGTGATAAAAGATGCCATGCTTTACGAGAAAATCGGGGACAACAAAGTACATTGTAATCTCTGCGCCCAGAGTTGTAAAATTCCTCCGGGGAAAAGGGGCTTTTGTGGGGTCAGGGAAAACAGGGACGGACAATTATATACGCTTATTTACGGGACAGTCTCAAGCGAAGCCGTTGACCCTATAGAAAAGAAACCTCTTTATCACTTTTATCCGGGATCTTATGCTTACTCAGTAGGGTCGATAGGATGCAATTTCCGCTGCAAGCACTGCCAGAACTGGGCAATTTCCCAGGCTTGCCTAGAAGAAGCTTATACAATGGATATCCTTCCTGGTGAGCTGATTGAAAGGGCGCTTCTCTCACGTTCAAGTTCAATTGCCTGGACCTATAACGAACCCACGATCTGGCACGAGTACACTTACGAGTGTGCAAAACTGGCAAAGGACGCAGGGCTTGCAACAATTTATGTGACAAACGGGTACATGACGCCTGATGCCCTAAAACATATTGCGCCTTATCTGGATGCCGCAAATATCGACATTAAAGCTTTTAATGAAAAATTTTACCACAATGTCGCCAGCGCAAAACTGGCTCCTGTGCTTGAGGCTTCAGTCCTTGCAAAACAGCTCGGCATACATGTAGAGATTACAACCCTGATCATACCGGGTGCAAACGATTCCCTTGATGAACTCAGGGAGCTCTCAAAATGGGTCTACAAAAACCTGGGACCTGAGACCCCCCTGCATTTTACACGTTTCCACCCGCAGTACAAGATGCAGAACGTCTCCCCCACACCTATAAAAACTATGCAAGAAGCCTGTAAAATCGCAACTGAGGAAGGGCTTAAATATGTTTACATGGGCAATGTGCCTGGCAGTGAGAGAAACAATACCTTCTGCCCGAATTGCGGAAAACTGCTAATTGCCCGGGGCTTATTTGCGATCGAGAAGTATGATATTACACCTGAGAAGACCTGTCCAAAGTGCGGGGAACATATTCCCATTATAGGTGAATACGCTGGCTTAAAAGAAGCATCAGATGAATATGGATACTGAGCCGGATAAATATAAGTGTCAGGAAGCCCGGAAGTAGTGAGAGCCAGTAAAAAAAACAGGAGAGTGCCCGGAATTCAGGAAAAAGCCTATCTGAAATTTCTTTCAGAAATATCGTAATCTATCATCCTGCAAGATAGCTGAATTTCCACGGTTTCTTTTTACTCCGGTAATCATTTCTCTGGCTTATTTTCTACTACATGCTAAACTATTTAATTTCTTGTTGATAACACGCTAATTTCTTGTCGATAACATGATAAACTATTTAATTATGTGTTGATAATAACTATTATGTTTTTATCATTGCTTTGCTGGACAATTCTTTTAATATTTCTCAGTATATTGGCGTGTTGTGACTGGAAAAAAGCTCTAAAGTCGCTTTTCATAAAAGAGAAATGAACCATACCAGAATTGCATCATGGATTCTTTTCTCAGCCTGAAAGGTTTCCATTTCCTTTTTGATTAATCAATGGCTTCATTTATCGCAGATTAAGAGTGATTTTGTATGATCTCTTTATCCAGATTTGTTCTTTCAAATTTTTCTTTCAAAATTTGAGGATGTGATTCTGACGCGCCATTTATATGAGACCAGATTCTGAATGTATCCAATCTACTATCTTTTCATTCTATTGAGACTTTGTTTTTAGAAATATAAGCTCCAATCTCTTTAAGAAAAAGTTAAGAAAAGGTTTTCATTACTTGGAAAAAAAAGTTATTACTTTGTCAGAAGAGATATTTTTCATATCCTTCCTGGAAGATTTTTATAATTCCTGCTCGCAGGAAAGGCGTATATTTTTCAGGTTCGGCTCTGACAGCCCTGTACAATTCTTCCAGATCTATCCATTCAACATAATCGGCTTCTTCGGGATCTGGTCGAATTAAGTTTGCAATTTTTGCCGAGCATCGACCTGAAAATATCATGTGGAAGGCTCCTTTGTTTCCGAAAATACAGGAGATCTTAAATAGTTTCCGGAAAGGAACTGAGATTCCGATCTCTTCACGCATTTCCCGCATCATGCAGGCTTCATAAGATTCGTCCGCTACAGTACCGCTTACCGAGTATGTGTAACGGTTCGGATACCAGCGTTTTCTAGACGACCTTTTCTGTACGAGCATTTCATTCTCAGGGTTAAGCAGGATAAGCTGAGCAGCCCTGTGGATGTGTTCTCCTGAATAAAAATCCTCTCGATCACGTAGTCTGAGAAAGTTATCGTTTTTGTCAACTTCGCTGATTAACTCAACCACAAAAGGTCTCCTGATGAATTATAACACTATCCGGACCCGATTGAAAATAAAATTAAGAATATGAGCTAAAATAAAATTAAAATGACAGGCTTCGATAAAAGGTTAAACCTGAGTTAAATGCCATGAAAAGCAGAGAAGCAACTTTTCAGGTATTCTCAGGGTTCGGAGACTTCCTTTGGCTTTTCTGCAGATTTCTGGATTTCATCCAGGAGCTGTTCGTCGGTTTTACCTCTTATATCAATCCCGAGTTTCTCGGCGGTTTCCTGTATCTTGCTCTTCGAAGCTGCGGGCTCCTTAAGGGACCTTTCAAATTCCTTCAGACTTAGTTCCGATTCTCTCTGGGCTTTCTTAAATTCTCCCATTGAACTTCCCATGGAGCGGGCAAGTTCCGGAAGTTTGGATGCCCCGAAAAGGAGTACAATTACTCCGAAAATCATTAAGAGTTCATTTGTGCCTATCATTGGCTTGGCCTCAACTATCGCTTTCTTAAATAAATATAATTGATTCAGCAATAATGGGATAAAAATTTTAAATATAGCTAAGTTAAGCTAAGTTTTTTTATAATATATAAAGCTTCTACTTTATTTGTTATAAGATATTTTATGTAAGATATTTTATATATTTAACTCTTTTTATTTCATTTTTCCATTCAGTCTATCTCCCTGGCTCTCTCCTTAAATCTATCCTCCAGACCTTCTTTTCATCACAGCTAAGTCCTGAATTTCAGTTTTTTCTGGGCTCTTCCGGTCCAGTGGCAGATTTTTCGGCTTCGAGCGAATTTTCCATGCCTGTATTATTGACATTTAAACCTGCATCAGTTTTTGCTTCTTTACTGCTGCCCGGAGTGTCCTCTTGTTCCTTCTCTTTCTCTCCTGGAGCTGCCGTATTACTGGATTTTTGGGTATAGGCATCGAATTGAGTGAGATCAAGCTCAGCCGCACGCTGTGCTTTTTTAAATTCTCCCATTGCACTTCCCAAAGACCGTGCAAGCTCAGGAAGCTTCTGGGGTCCAAAGAGGAAGAGAGCAGCAACGATGATTGCTATCAATTCTGGTGTACCTATCATTGCTGGTTATTATCAACAATCAAATATAAAAGTTCTTGTAAAAAGATCGGTGGACTGGCTTACTTTGAGGTTTTTTAGAGTAGTTTATATTTTAAAAGAAAGAAATTATATTAAATAGACAGACTAATCTCAAAATAACCTGACAAGCAGCAGGCTGAACTCAAACAGTAATCCCAGTAGAAGTGCTACAACCATCTGGGCGATAAAAGTTGGATCTGGGGATAGAAATAACGAAACTGCCAGAATTATACTGTAGACCAGTATTCTCTGCTTTTTGAGGGTCTGGTACTCCACAAGCCCCATCTTTACGGCAAAGACTAAAAGCAGGGGAAGTTGGAACACAATTCCGAAGCCTGCCAGGATCGTAGTTACGGCTGAGAGGGTGTTCTGAACTGAGAGCTGAGCTGTAGCCATATCGCCCGAGTAAAGGAGGATGTATTTGAACATCACAGGCAGGACAACAAAGTAACCCAGAGCCACTCCGAAGAGAAAAAGCAGGAAAGACGCCGGAATAACCTTGAGGAAAAACCGTTTCTCATGCGGATAAAGTCCCTTGCCCGCAAATCTATAAAGCTGGTAGAAGAACTGCGGAACTGAGATTGCAAGGGCGAAGACCAGGCAGAGCTTGAGGCGGGCAAAAGTCCATTCAAGGGGGGAGTATGCTGTCATGTAAAGGTCAGTACTTATAAACTCCTTCCAGAGAAGCAGCATCCCTTTTGCCGAAAATGGAAAAGCGAGAATTATTCCCAGAAAGAGCCAGACTAAAACGATTGCCAGCCGGTTCCTTAGCTCGAACAGGTGGGCAGTAATAGGTACTTCAATATCTCCCGGAACACCTGAGGTATAAATATTCGTTCCCGATACCTGTCCGGTAGAAATTATTTTTCCGTTGTCTGTGTGCTGTGAGTCCATTTTTTCCGCTCATATGTACTGGATAAATATATTAATATCGGAACATAATATTAAATGTAATATTATTAAATGTGAATCTTATCAAATGTAAATATTATTAATCTGAATCTTATTAAATGTAAATACTATTAAATGTGAATCTACAAACCTTCTGCCAGGGTTCCGATTTGCCTGTGCAGGGGAACTTGAAGTTCATTTCACGGTTTCTTTTCGTAATATCTTCTACTGCATTTTTTATATTTGATTATAGCATACCTTAAGAAGGGCGTACCTGAAAACTTATGGCAGCTGAGTTACTAAATATAATGGAAAACACTTAAAATGATTAATATAACCAAATTAAGATAATTATTTTATTGCATCATGGTGATTAATATAACCTAATTAAGATAATTTATATAATATAGTTATCGCAATTGATATAATTTATTTGAGAAATTTGTTTAATATAGTTATGGTAATTACTTAATCAGATTAAGATAGTTGATATAATCTGAAGGATTATAAAACTCGATTAAGATAATTAATATAATATATTTATTATAATTAATATAACCTATTTAGGTAACTTATTAAGGTAACTGCTATTTCCCGGTCATCTGCACTTTGCCATCCTTATCACATACTCGAACTTTGGCTCTCTTTAACCGAATTCCTCCTGGATGGCTGGCAGTTCCGTGGAACATTCAAAGGATTCCGTGAAAAGAGCCAAACAAACCAAGAACGAAAAAACAAAATAGGTAAAAGAAAGTTGATGATAAGAACCACTGCAGTGAATAGTTCTCCTTGCCCTGGGCTCCTGCAATGAACCAGAATTCCCTTAAACGGGAGAAGGAACTTTCTTTTGCTTTTCCGGATAGGTACTCCATATGTCTGAAGCCATTGAAAATCTCAGTGTAATCCTGCTGACCCTGCGAAATAAGCTACTTGTGATTGCAGGGGTCCTTATTACAGGTATAATTCTCTCATTTCAGTTTACCGGACCCCTGATAGAAAGGATGAAAGAAGATCTCCTCCCAGAGGGTGCAAAACTTATTTACATTTCCCCTCTGGAAGTAATGATGCTGCAGCTCAAACTATCGGTGTTAATAGGGCTGCTCATTACCCTGCCTCTTATCGCATTTTATATCTACAGGGCTATTTCGAGGCGGTACTCAATTCGGATTCCAATCTCGATAGGAAAAGGTCAGATTGTTGTACTGGGCATCAGTGCCATTATTATGTTCATCCTCGGGGCTTCATATGCCTACTTCCTCATGCTGCCCCTCTTCCTCAAATACCTCTATATGGATGCAGCCGGTTCAGGGGTAACTGCAACTTATTCTATCTTCAAGTTCATCTCGTTCGTAGCCACAGGAACGGCAATGTTCGGTCTGGTATTCGAACTTCCGATAATACTCACCTTCCTTACCCGAAATGGATTTGTAAAATACAGCACACTTGTAACTTATAGAAAGCATCTTTATGTCCTTATAATGATTATTGCAGCCGCCATAACCCCGGGAGCGGATGTATTCAGTCAGATAATGCTTGCCGTGCCCATGGTAATCTTCTTTGAAATAAGCCTGATTATTGTCAGGATACTTGGAGTCAAGAGCAAACTTCCCAAGTCTAACACGTCGGCATCTGCATTCGGGGCTACGAGGAAAAACTAAATCACGAGGAAATTAAAAAAAGGATACAGTAAAAGAGTATGAGGGAAGATCTGTAATTCCCAAAGCTGAAAAAAGAAAAGCAGCAAAAAAAAGTGGGTGGCTTCAGGAAGATACACGAACATGAGGCAAGGCGTGTTTGGGGGTGATGTGATGATAGTTGAGAAAGCAACCCAAACACGCCTTTTATTAATCTTTTCCGCACTCGCCTATCCGCCATATATTTTGTTTTGACAGGATTTAAGATTATCGAAATTACTTTTATAAAATGATTTTTTTGACAGTGTTGCTAAGTCGTGATTTATAAAAGGCTGCCAGCAACCCGGGTATCTCTTTTCGGGCTGTTTGCGCTTTTTGGTATATGGCAGTCTCCTGAAACAGGGCTTATCAAGAACCTTCTCGAGCCCCTCCTCGAGGTGACAACCATATTCACAAATTCGATTCTTTAATTAACAGGGCTCATGAGCGTTATAAACCGGAACAACGGTTTCGGCAAGCCTTTTCATAAAAAGGTTGCAGCGCAAACTTTTTGGAAAAAATATTTGATCACAAACTTTTTAGAAAAAAGTTTGATCACAAGCCTTTTCAAAAAAGGCTTGAGCGAAAACCCCAAGCAACGGCGTGGTCAAGCGGCGCAACGCTTGGTGATAAACCGGCGCAACGGTTTCGACACAATAACTGCGTTCAAAGCTCTGGGAGGAGTAATCGTAACATAAAGAAAAACTCTAATAGTAGAGGAATTGTTTTCAGATATAAGAAGGAAAATATTCTTAAATGTATTATTCTTAAATATGTTCCTTTTAAAGGAGCTCTCATCGAGCCGGGTTGTATTTCTCCTCCATTCCAAACTTTATGGCTGGCAGAACAGAGTAAAATTTATTAAATAAATGTTCTGCATCTTATTTATCGTATACATTCATTGATTATTTGAAAAGAACCTGGTATTCTTATGGTAGATGTAGCTAAGGAATTGGAAGCACTGAGGCAGAATTTGCTTGATCTGTCCCTTCGAAACAATCTTCTCAATTACCGCCCTTCTCAGAGAAGGACAATCTTAATCTCAGGCAGAAAGCCAGAAGAGATTTATGAACTTTTTGTCCTTCATGAAAAGTCATTGAGGTTCAGAGCAAAAACCAGGTCCAAGAAAGGAAGAAAAACCAAAACTGGGGAAGAAGATGAGACTTCGGAAAAGGAAAGCAAACTTTTGAGAACAATAAGAAAAACCCTTATTTCCGAAGAAGACAGATCCCAGAAAGAAGACAATATCCGGAGTTTCCGTTCTGAATCCTTCCTGGAAACCCCGGATGACAGCGAAACCCTTGATAAGAAGCTTTTTTATGTTTTTAATCAAGCAAATTCTATTTTTGAAGAACAGGGATATCCTGTGCTCTACCTTGCTCTGGGTTTTCTGCAGTGGAACGACAGCAGGGTAGCCGTAAAAAATCCTAAAGCTCCCCTTCTCCTGGTTCCTGTCGAACTCAAACGCGTAGGAAAAAGCCGTGTTTTCAGCATCCAGTGGACAGGAGACGAAATCTTTACTTCAATTACTCTCCAGGCAAAAATGAAGGAATTTGGAATCTTTCTTCCCGAATTCGAGATGCCTGAAGAAGCTGCAGGCATTGAAGAATACTTCAGGGCTGTATCCCGGGAAATCCGCGAAAAAGAAGACTGGAAACTCCTGCCTGAGGTCTGTCTTGACCTTTTTAATTTCAAAAAATTTGTAATGTATAAGGATCTCGATCCTGCAACCTGGCCTGAGGACATGACTCCTGCTGACCATCCCCTGATTCAGAAAGTTTTTAATCCTGGGGATCCCGATTGTGAGGATTCCGGCTTCCTTGAAGATGAGGTTGACCTGAAACTCTCAGCAAAAGACACGTACCTGATAATGGATGCCGATTCTTCCCAGATCGCGGTTATTGAAGACATAAAAGCCGGAAAGAATCTTGTCGTTGAGGGACCGCCCGGAACCGGCAAGTCCCAGACAATTGCTAATGCCATTGCAGAGCTTATAGCACAGGGAAAAAGCGTACTTTTCGTGAGTGAAAAAATGGCTGCCCTTCAGGTGGTAAAGAGCAGGCTGGACTCGGCTGGTCTGGGAGAACTCTGTCTTGAAATTCACAGCAACCAGACCCGGAAAAAAGCCGTGCTTGAAGAACTGGAGAAAACCCTGAATCGTGCAGCCCCCTCCCCAATACGCCCTGACAGAGATCTCAATGAGCTCGAGAAGCTAAAACATGAACTCAACCAGTATGCCCTGTCCCTTGGAAAGCCTGCTGGAAATCTCTATCCCAGCCTCTATACCCTTTATGGCATAAGGGAGAAAACAAAGGCTTACTTCGAATCAAAAAATCTGAAAATGCCTGCTTACAAATTTCAAGAGCCTGAAACCTGGGAGCCTGAAGCCTGGACCGATGCAAAAACTGTTCTGGAAAAACTGGGTCAGGTACTTCCTTTTCTCAGTCCTATCCGGAAAAATCCCTGGTATGGCTGCAAACCTGGGCTCGTACTGCCTTCAGATCTCGGAGAAATCGAAGTCCTTACAGACGAATGTGCAGCAGCTTTTGAAGCCCTGGAAACTGCCATAAAAACATTTAATGACCTCTCTGCAACCTCAAAGCCCAGAACTCTCGAAGGAATTGAAACTGCAATCGAAGCCGCAAGGCTTCTGGGGAAAACAAACCCCCTGCCTGAAAGAATGCTTCAGAATCTGGAGTGGGAATCTGAAACCTCAAGAGCTGGGGCTGACGCTCTGCTTTCGAGCTTCAGACGGTATATTGAGCTCAGGACTTTTGTGGAGAAAACCTTTAACCCTGCGATTTTTGATCTTGATACCTCTAAATTCGAGGAGCTTTCCAGCAGTCTCCTCAAGTTTTTAAACCCAAAATACAGGAAGCTCAGGAAAGAGATTTCAGCCTGCTATCGCTCAGGAGCACCTTTGCGGGACAGCAAAATCCTTCTTGATCTTGCTTCGCTTTCCGAATATAAGGCCTGCAGGCTGGAGCTTGAAAATTCGGATTCAAAAGGTAAAAAGTATTTTGGAGATTACTGGAAAGGTTTAGAAAGCGATCCTGCTCTCCTTGAGGAATACAGTCAGTGGGTAATTCCCTTCCGGAAATACCTGAAAGAAGGAATTCTGACGGACAGAAGTTTCAGGCTTATAGCAGCCGGAATTGACAATACAGCTCTTGAATCGGCAGCCAACCGGGTGCTTGCTGCAAAGCAGGAGTTTCTGGAGTCACTTAATAAGTTTGGGATTCGAATAGGCGCGGATTTCAATAAAATGTTTGGACATAGCCTGGAAACTGTAAAATTGAGCCTGTTAAAATCCCGTATAATGAAATGGAAAAACGAAACTTCTTCCCTGATACTCTGGAGCCAGTATCTCGGATACCGGCAGGCATGTCTGGAAACAAAGGCAGCACCTATGATAGAGGATCTTGAATCCGGAAAACTTGATGTCTCGGATGCGATTCCTGCTTTTGAAGGTAACTACGCCGAGATCCTCCTGAATCGAGCCTTCAGGGAGAGACCTGCGCTCTCTACTTTCATCCGTGAGCTGCACGAAAGTAAACTTGAAAAGTTCAGGGAACTTGACAAAAAAGTGCTTCTGGAAAACCAAAGAAGGGTAATCTGTTTGGCTTATGAAGAAGCCCCAAAATTGAATTCAGGTGCTTCAAGGGCTTCGGAAGCAGGCATTTTACTCAATGAGTTCAACCGGAAAAGAGGGCATATGCCTATCCGCACCCTTATGAAGAAAGCAGGTGGCATCATTCAGAAGATCAAGCCCTGTTTCCTGATGAGCCCGCTTTCCATTGCACAGTATCTTGACCCCAGAAGCACCCGTTTTGATGTGATAATCTTTGACGAAGCAAGTCAGGTCAGACCCGAAGATGCAGTTGGAGCTCTCCTGCGCGGAAAACAGGTAGTGGTAATGGGAGACTCAAAGCAGCTTCCTCCAACAGAATTTTTCGATACTGTACTCGCTCCTGAGAGTGATCCAGATGACTATACTGCAGCCGGGGATATGGAAAGCATCCTGAATGTCTGCAAACGCAGCTTCCCGGTAAAGACCCTGCGCTGGCACTACAGGAGCAGGCATGAATCCCTTATCGCGATTTCAAATCAGGAATTTTACGATAACCAGCTCTATGTTTACCCTTCGCCAATGCAAAAAGACGAAAAGCTCGGGCTGAAGTTCGTGCACCTTCCGGATGCGGTTTATGACAGGGGTAAAAGCGGAGTTAATCGGTTAGAAGCAAGAGTTGTTGCAAGGGCGGTTCTCGAACACTTCAGCAGGTATCCCGACAAAAGCCTCGGTGTAGGGACTTTTAATGTGAAACAGCAGGAAGCCATCCAGGAAGAAATCGAAGCCCTGCTTAAAGTAAATCCGGGATTTGACCTGAATTCGGTAAATGAAAAAGGAGAGCACTTCTTCGTTAAGAATCTCGAAACTATTCAGGGCGATGAAAGGGATGTCATATTTCTGAGTGTGGGTTTCGGTTTTGATAGCAACCGAAAGCTTTCTCTTAATTTCGGTCCCCTTAACCGTGAAGGGGGGGAAAGACGCCTCAATGTTCTTATTACACGCGCCAGGGAAAAATGCGTTGTTTTCTCAAACTTTACATCAAGGGATTTAAATCTGGAAGAAAATTCGCCTTTCGGGCTCCGAGCCCTGAAAGTCTTCCTTGAGTTTGCTGAGAGCGGCAGGCTTCCCTCGCCCGCATGCAGTGGGGAAACCTTCGATTTGCCTTTCGAAGAGGCAGTTTTTGCTTTCCTGACAGAAAATGGCTTCGAAGTCCACAGGCAGATAGGCTGCGCAGGTTACAGGCTCGACCTTGCAGTCCCTGACCCTGTTCATTCAGGACACTATGTGCTTGGAATAGAGTGTGACGGAGCAGATTATTATTCCCTGCATGTTGCACGGGATCGTGATCGTCTGCGCCAGCAGGTACTCGAGGGGCTTGGCTGGAAGATCTACAGAGTCTGGTCAACGGACTGGTACCTGCATCCGAAAGAAAGCAGGGAGAAACTGCTTGAAGCTGTAAGAGAAGCTGTAAAACAGGCAAAGCAACAGGCAAAACCCGAAGCCATGCCCGAAATTCCTGTTATAAACGAACCATCTTCCTGGGCTGAACCCTTAAATTACACTCCTGCAGGAAAGTTTTCGGATTCCCCTGAAAACCCAGTATTCTCTGTTTCGGCTTTGCCCGCAGAAAGTAATGAGAATGCAGGTAGCGAGGAATTTGAAACCGGGTTTTTTGACCGAAGCTCCCTTTCAGAATCTTTCGAAGCCGAACTTCTTCCCGAGACTTCCTTTGGAACCGAAGTTAAAGAGCCTTATTCAGGCGCATATTTCAGACTGGAAGAAGGGCTTACTGCCCCTTCAAGTAAGGACTTTCTGCCAGAAATGACCTCAAGGGCAGAGTCACTGGTTAAGGTTGCCAACGCAAACTCCCGCAAGAAGCCTGTGAGAAGGTCAGGAAAATCAAAACTTCTTAGATTTAATGCAAACCCTCGATCGGACAAAGACAGAACTGAACCCATACCTGAGCCTGAGCCTGAGAAAGTAAGTTTCTTCCAGGCTTATCCTGAGATAGATTTCAGTTCAGTTCCCGAGAAAAGAAAGAAGCGCAGGCGACTTAATGAGTTTGCTTATATCTACGGTTCGGAAGGTTATTTTGAATCCGAACCTGACTTAGAAGATGATTATCCAGAAAACGAGCCTGAAAAACAGTCCGGGAAAGATAATTCATTAGAAGCGATGGTACCCCTTTACCAAGTCTGCCTTTCCTCAGGACTTCCGCAATCCAGAGATCTTTCTGAGGTTTCTGATAAGCAGCTTGAGGAAGCAATTATAAGGATTGTAGCATGTGAGGGTCCTATTCATGCAGAACTCCTGCCGCAGCGGATAAAATCGCATACAGGAATTCCCCGCATGCTCGGGAAGATAAAACAGCGAATATATGATGCTGTGGAGGCTGCCGAAAATTCCGGGAAAATTCGAGTAAAAGGTGAGTTTTACTGGCCGGTTTCGGAACCTGCCTGTCTCCTGCGCAGGCGTGCTGGAGACGCACCTGCAAAAATCGAATGGATCTGCGACGAGGAAATAAAAGAAGCTATTCGTTTTGTCCTGAACAACCAGTATTCAACCCCACTTGAGGATCTTATTGTCCAGACTTCAAGGGTTCTCGGGATAAAAACTACCCGTAAAAATACCTCGGGAAGGATAGAGAAACTTATCCTTTCAGGAATCGAGGATAGCGAACTGACAGTTCTGCCCAATAAAATGATCTATTTTGCAGAATAAAAGGTGTTTTCTCAGAATAAACAAATCATAAACACTGATTCAGGTACAGTAAATGTTCCAGCCGCTTTAAACAGGAAAAAAATATCGTTCTCCTGAATGTACCTGAAAGCGTAGAAAGACCATGTAACTTCCCAGGGCCAAAGACTAATAATACATTGGAAAAGAGTAATAATACATTGGAAAAGAGTAATAATACATTGGAATTAAGTATAGGAATTCAGAAGGTTCAATTGATTCATTAACCTGCGTTCCAGGCTACAGATTTCCACCTGATGGAAAAAATTAAAAAATTTCGGGATTGGGGACGAGCTCTTCCAGCCCTTGATCTTTTATTAGATGGGGGGAAGGCTGGAATTTCTTCCCCTTAACCCAATTAAAAATAGCCCTAATTTATTTTCTTTAACTGATCTTACTCTGTAATAAAGACCAGTGCAGCTACAACAGTAGTCCATTTTCCGTTCTTATCGCCTTTTGCAGTCTGGCAGATGTGGAACGTATCGAAAATGTGCCCGCTTGCTTTGTAGACCTGCTCTCTCTCGTGCCAGGCGGCTTCTGCATCAAATTCTATACCAAGGGTGGTTGCAAGCATAGTTGCTGCCAGATCTTCAGCATATTCTCCTGCAATAATTTCTTCTTCTCCAAAGGAGTGGTGTTCGGAGATGTACCCGTAGTTTTCTTCGTTTACAGGTATCGCAGTTCCTATAGCTGCAGCCATTAAACGATGAGGCTCATTAGTATCGTTCCTTGCAAGTACACAATGGACAATGGAACCAGCTTTCAACTCTAAGAGTCCTTCTTCTCTGGGTATTATTTTGCAGTTGGGAGGCAGGATGCTTGAGACACTTACAAGGTTATATTTCTCGATTTTTGCATCCCTCAGCGCAAGTTCAAAAGATGCCAGTCTGTCTTTGTGTACCCCAGTACCCTTTGTCATAAATGCTTTTCTTGGGATCATGCTAACTCCTTAAGGATTTTATGTGTCTACTATGCGGGTTCATTGTACAAGCAACCAATACACATAGATAGTTTAAGGTTTTTTTAAAGTAGTAAACTGAACTATTGGGTTGATAGTCCTATTTTTCATCACTGAAATGTACACCAGAGTTATGAACTTTATCATATTAACTTCAGCTTTAAAAGACTTAACACCTCAAATTTGAGGTGCAGTCCAGAGGGGAATTCAATTCAGTTAGTTCTCTGAAGCCCTCGTCGGATTTATCCTGTCCAGATAGAGCTTTTTCATAGACATTGTAATTCGCAATTCCTTCAAAGATAAATCTCATTTCCACTGAATTTCACCTGCATGGATTTTTATATCTTTCTTTTCTACACTAACTGTAACCTGCTCAGGTAAAAATTCAGGCTCAGTCATGTAATCAAGAATCAACTTTTTTCCAAATTCTTCAACGAAATCCATGGCTTCATTCCTATCATGAAATCCCTCCTTCCGTTAGGGGTACATACAAAAATACTTTCTGTTTTTTAAGGTCGTACTTTGACCCACTGTAAAGCATACGCACGATTATCCCGATACGTTTTGTCCCATTTCCTGCAAGAGCTCCGACCCCATTTCTAACATCTGAATACTCAGGAACAAAAATTTCAGCATCTATTAGCTTTCTCATTTCGTTCACATAAGCTCTAGATGGGACCCCCCAGAAGGACAACAGGAATATCCACTTTAAAACGGCAGAAGAAATTAGCTTCAAACATGTTTGCAAGTAAGGTAGCCCCGATTTCAAAAAACAGGCTTCTATTCTGTTCGGACAAGGAATTTTACTGCCTGGATATGTTCATCCAGTTTTAGTCTGTCCGGAAATTGCCGCCCTGCACCCAGATGTGGCTGTCCCCACCCGTAGCCGAAGTCTCCATGCGAAGTGCCTGGACTTTTGTCTACCAACCGCCGATAACCGCTTCAGTTTCGCTAGGGTGAGGAAGCCCTTTCTGTATCAGTGAGACATCGGTACTTGTCCTGCGGACGTCAATTACAGTGCAGGTTAAGATAATAGAAGTGTCCCAGAAAATTTCTGGAAATCAGACATTTGGCAGCCCGACACCTACAAAAACAAGCTTTGTCTCTACAGGTATTGCTCCGGTTTCACTCAAAGAGATATCTTTTTTGCTAACTTCTATCTGAACCTGCCCTTTATCGAAACCTGATTCGGTCATATATTCCATGACAAGTCTTCTTCCAAGGGTATCAGCGTATTCCAGAGCCTCGGGATAGCTTCCGAAGATCTCCCTGCCCAGTGGGGAGAATAAAAGAACCATTCTCTTCTTGTCTTTTGAATATGTGCTTTTGATCAGGATTTCAAGCCTTTTTATGCCCTTGCCCATAACAGCTCCGACTGCGTTTCCTACCTTGGCATGTTCAGGGACTATAATTTCAGCATCAAGAATCTGTTTCAGTTCTTTTATGTATGCAACTACTGGGCCTCCAATGAGCACTACTGGAATTTTCATCCTGAACTGTATAAACCTGTCGGAAAGGAGGATTTTCTCGATTTCCTTCGGAGGCACATCCTTGAGAACAAAAGATAACAGGTTTAGAGCCATGTTCCGCGCAACATCTTTTTTTATCTGTTTGCAGAGCTCGATATGGTCGATCTGAGTATAGCGCTCCAGAAGTTTTGCTCCAACCTTTGAAGCTTCTTCATCCCATTCGGTATATTCCCCAAGCACGTGAAGCGCATCCGTTGGAGTAAACCCAATTGCCTGTATCAGACGTTTCCTTATGAGCGAATCAAGCAAGCCCGGAAAAAGCGTTTTCTGGGTCTCCCAGAAGATATCGTTAAGAGATGTCGGGAAATCCCCTATCCTGTCAAAGAGTTCCTTTTCAAGCTTTCCGAGGTCGGAAGGTTCGAGCCCTGTCCTTACAAAAAACTTGGTAGGCTGCACATTTTCCTCAAGGTGCATAGTTCCGGGGATTCTTCCTTTTCTCAGGGTTTCGAGAAAACCCGGGTATTTGACAGCTGCAACGCAGAGTGGAATAACTCGTCTTGGACCGATGTTTATTTTCATATTTCGGACCCAGATATGGCTGTCTCCTCCCATTGCCGAAGTTTCCATCCTGATAGCTTTAACCTTTGTCTGCCAGCCTCCGACTACAGCCCCGTCGGCACAGAGTTCAGGAAGCCCGTTTTCGAGCATGGAAACATCCGTACTTGTCCCGCCTACATCAATAACCGCACAGGTATCAAGCCCTGAAAGGTAAGAGGCTCCTACAAGGCTTGCTGCAGGGCCCGAAAAGATGGACTCGATTGGTTTTTCCAGAGCTTCGTTAATGCCCACGACCGAGCCATCGCATTTGAGCATGAGCAGCCTCGAATTCATTCCCCGCCTGGAAATTTCTTCCCTGATTGAACGGATGAACTGATTTGCAACAGGAATAAGCTGAGCATTCAGGTAGGCTGTAATCCCTCTCTCATAGGCTCCAAGGTCAAGAGAGAGTTCGTGCCCGCAGACTACAGGCATTCCGGTAAGCTCCTTAATGAGGGCTTTGACTGCCAGTTCATGGGCAGGATTTCGAACACTGAAGTAGGAAGAGACTGCAAAAGCCGAGACTTTGTCCTTAACCTTACGGACAAAGGCTTCTACAGCTTCCAGATCAAGAGAAGTAAGTTCGGCTCCGTGGTGGTCGTGACCTCCTTTTACAATAGTATAGAACTCAATATCCATTTTTTCCGGAACTTCGTAGTCTCCTACAAGAATCAAGCCTACAGGATAGCCATTTTTCTCAAGGATTGTGTTCGTTGCAAGCGTGGTAGAGACCGAAACCATTTTTACATCTTTTAGATATCTTTCATCCAGCCCATCTATGGAGTTCCTTATTCCTTCAAGCAGGTCTGGATAGGTGGTAGGCGCTTTGCTAGAATCCATCACTTTACCATCGGAATCCCGAATAATGACCGAATCTGTGTAGGTGCCTCCTGCGTCAATGCCCATGCTGTATTGTATTTAAATGCCTCCTGTCCATTTTTTAGAATTGGGATTCTTTGTAATTGGGGCGCATTAGATTAAAAATGCGGAGATATATTTTATTTAAAAATATAAATAGTACGTGGGTAATTGTATGGAATGTATTCTAAACCATATTTAAAAACCCGAAATTTATATAAACGAGTATATTAAACTCTCCTTTAAACAAAGGTTCAAAAATAATGAGAAACAGTGCTTAAAGCCTGACATTAAAGTCCAGTATAAACTTTTAAATTCCACTGCTAATCGGCGGAGTCAGACCGGGAATTAATAAACTAATCCGGGAAGTTGCCTGATTTAATCCTGGGATTATTAGATGGATCTGTGGATTGAACGAGTTGATGAGTATGATGCTTGAGGAAATTTTCAGCCAGCTAAAAGAGCTCGAGAAAAAATTCAATGAAATCAAGTATCCGCCAGAGACTGCATTTCAGCCGTCCTTCGCTTCTAAGATCCGGAAAGCGGAACAGGATAGCTTACTCCATAACCTGCCTGCTTTTGAGCTTAATGAACTTTTCGAAAAGGTAGAGGAATGACATACAGAGTAGCCCTTCACCCCTCGGTCCGCAGAAACCTTAAAAACCTGTACCGACTTGACAGGCAAAGTTACGATTACGTAAAACACCGCCTCAGCCTTCTGGCTTACAGACCAGAGATGGGCATCCCTCTTGAAACCGAATTTCAGGGAAAATGGAGAATACATATCGGTCCCTTTGTGCTTGTCTATACTTTCGACAAAACCACGAACATCCTTACCTTGCTTGTTCTCGAACACTATACACGGGCATACAATATGTATACCGCTTATGTGTGAGGTCTCACTCCCGAACTCCATAAACCTTCCTACTAACTTTCTTCTGCAAAAGCTTTTCAGTAAAGCCTCTTTGTAAAAGGGTTGCAGCGCAGACTTTTTTAAAAAAACTGCTTGATCACAAGCCTTTCGAAAAAAGGCTTGAGCGAAAACCGGCATGACGGCGTGGTCAAACGGTGCAGCGGTTTGTTGAGAAAAAAGGGAAAAGTTAAAACGGAGCCTGATGTAAGATCAACAAGAGTCGAGATTTAATCGAGAAATCAATATGAGAAAATACGACAGTATAAAAGCCTGTGACCGAACTATAAGTTATGAAATTATTTATAGTAAAAAGAGAAAAAGAGCAGCTATTTTAGTCCGCCCCGACCTGAGAATTGAATTCCGGGCGCCTCAGGGTTTGAATGTGGATATTATCAGGAAAATGGTCGAAAGAAAAGCGCAGTGGATTGTTAAAAAACTTGAATTTTTCGAGGCAAACAGGCTGCCTGATCCGAGTAAGCAGTATTCCGAAGGTGAAAGCTATCTTTATCTCGGCAAGGAATATCCTCTAAAAATCGTATTCAAAAATAGTATTAAAAAACCCCTGGCTCTTCTTAAGGATTCTGAACTTAGAGTTGAAATTCCTGGGAATACTTCTGAAGATCAAATTCCGTTCCTGGTGAAAGAAGCGATCTGGAGTTTTTATAGTGAACGTGCCAGAGAGGAGATTGAGAAACTTCTGAAGATTTATTCGAAAAAACTCGGGGTAGTTACTCCGGTTTTTAAAGTGAAGCATCAGAAACGGCGCTGGGGAAGTTGTTCCGCAGACAATGTCCTGAGGATAAATTTCCAGCTTATCATGGCTCCTCCCGGTCAGCTTGAGTATGTGGTAGTACATGAACTCTGCCACGTAAAAGAGAAAAATCATTCTTTGCGGTTCTGGAAGCTGGTCAGGGAACTGATGCCTGATTATCAGGTACACAGGGACAATCTGAAAAAAGACGGCTGGAAATACGTGCTTTGAAGTCGGTAAAACTTGTATTGACTCTTCTTAAGAAGATGAAAGCACAGTATACTTTAAGATACCTTCCTATTATATACTCGAAAGGTAATGGTTAGTACGGATTTCTGAGAAGGCACGTCTCAAAACAAATCCAGGAGTTTTATTAATACTCTGACCTCGCCTTTTTACAGATACCCATTCATAATACACACCACTTTTTATTTTTTTACTATTTATCCTGATATCTTTACATTTGGATACAGAGTTTCCATTTAATATATGTCTGGTTTTGCTAAATTTTAGCTCTATTTACCGAATCCTATGTTTATTCCCTTCAACACCCTCCTCTTCCTCTGGCAATAAAGAACAGCGGACAGGAGGACAATAACTACTATCACCCCTCTAATTCTTCCTATCAAGCAATTTTAATAAGGATAGAGTATTGTTCAGATCCCATAAGTCTGCAATTGAAAGAGCAATATGAGAACGCACCCCCACAGTAAACTTAAATTTAGGAAGATTGTAATATTAACTATAACGAAAAAGCAGCCAAATTTAAAAACAACATTGGAAGGGGGGTATTTTGGTGGACAGCGAATCAGTCTCTTCAAATAGTATAAATTCTGGAGATATTGTTTCGGGGAATTCTATTGATTCAGGCAATTACACGGACACGGGCGGCGCAAGGAGACACCTTTTCAGTGAAATCTTTTATCACTTCTTTAATTTGAACCATGAAGAATCGTCGATCTTCCTTCTATGCGTACTGCTTATGACTTCAGGTCTCATTTTATTTATTTACGGATTTATTAGCGGGCAGCTTTATCAGTTTATAATGGCTTTCTTCTTCCTGGTTTCTGGACTTGTTCTGGACGATGCAAGACAGCAGCAGCTGTGCGCAAGGTAAAATTCCCGACTTCAACTATTCTTATTATTTTTCTAATTTCATCTGTGTTTCTATTTTTTTCTAAGCTGCTATTTTCCCATACTGCCATTACTTTCCCGATTTCATCGACGATTTTACTCAAAGTTGCTGGGTGATCATTTCCAGGGAAGCGCATTGTATCCCGGCTCTCTTATACAGGAAAAAGCAGGAGAAAGTAACAAGTATATACGAAACATATTTTTTTTGAGATGAGAGCTCTGAACGAGGTAATGGCTTTATGCGAGCCGAAGAAAGAGATCCGGAAGATTCTTTGATTGACATTCTTGATTCAATTGAAAAAATCGAGAGTTTCATTGAGGGATTTGAATTTGAGGATTTTTCTGCAGATGATAAAACCATATACGCTGCGATTCTGGCTCTTGAAATTATTGGAGAGGCTACGAAAGATTTTGCCGGATTCCTTGAAACTGAAACATCCTGAGATTCCGTGGAGAGAAATATCCGGACTGCGCGACAAAATGGTCTACGGCGATTTTGGTCTTGATCTTGAGGCTATCTGGAACACAGCAGTGGAATACGTTTCATCCTTAAAGCCATTGATTGTAAGAATTCTGAACGAAAGATAATCTATCTCCCGAGTTTTAATTTCGCCCTCTGGTATTAATCCCCTTAAGTAACGATCTTCTTAAGTAAGAGCCCATATACGGGCGCCAGCCCTGAAATAATACATCGTATGCAAGATCGTAAATTTAAGATCATCCTATAAAAGCAGTAATAATTTAGCTGCCATAAGTTTAAAAGTTTTGTTTAAATGTCGCCATTCCAGCATAAGGTCGCACATGCCCGTTTATCTGTTAGATGGATTGACTATACTTCGCCAGTTTGCGATTAAATCTTTAAGTTTATATACAATGAAGTACTCTACGGTATTGGGCATCTGGGAAGGTCATAAGAGACCTTTTAGCTCTTTTTAATAACCCCCCCATACCCCCTCCCCCAACTCCCAATAACCGGATGCCCAATTTCAATTAATGCCATATTTTTTGTATCCTTTTTTCTCCAGCGATATCGTTGCTATTGCATATGCGTGATAGTACCTTTTATTTTTCGGCACACAGTTTCATACCAGAAACCTTCCACACGTTCCACACCTGTACACTTATTTTCAAATTCGGTCAGGGTAACACATTATACGAATCCCGGACAGGGCAAATGTACACAATGCTATCTCCTGCACGTTCTGTGAGCCAATGACAGAGAGCGGCGACACAATGTTCAGGCAACCGAGAGATCCGTCCGGAATCCGTGCTTTCAGCAGCTAAGGCGAGTTTAATGCTTGTGTTTGAAATATATTAACAGGCAAATATATTGCATAATTTCCAAATCTTACATTTCTAGAAGGATCTTTAGGAAATTAAAAACATTTTTAAGGTTATTCTGACAATAAAAAGTTTAAAAAAACTTATTCCTGGAATATCACCTTTAAACTTTTTCTGATTTAGAATTGTTTGTATTTCAGATGAGAAAAACTTTTAATCAATAATTGATAGGGGCATTTGCAGGGCTAAGAGAATGCTCTGAATAAAAAGGATGCTCAGAATATAAAATCACGAGCTAAGAAATGATGAATACTTATCCAGTTTGGAAAACAAACATATTTTGATGACCCACAAAATGTGAAGAGATTTTTATACCTGAATTCCAACTATCTACCCTCAAAAACTAAAGTTTAAAACCTCTAATTCGATTAAAACTCATTATAAATCTATATAATTAGATTATAAACTTTATAAAGGCTTATTTATTCAATATAACAATTTTAAACTATTATTTTATTAAATAATCCTCCGTAAGCTGTTTTTGGGTATAGTATATTTATATTTAATCTAGCTAATTTTAACATTGTCAAGCCGCAATCAGGCGGCAGGACAATTGAATATAGCTCCAATAACCGGCAGATAGCCAGAAAAACAAAAACGAAGGACAAAACCGACAGCTTCAGAAACAGATATGAAACAAATCTGTATAGATCTGTCGGTGTTTATCATCAAATTGTGCTAATCTGTCGGTGCTTATCATCAAATTGGATCAACTAAAGTGGGTATAGATAAACTTTGAAGAGTTTATTTGAAGAGTTTAAATAAACTTTGAAAAGTTTAAAAGAATTGGATTTCGGAGTGGATAAACGTGAATATGAGAAAAATAATTGGAGTTCTCATGGCAGTCTGTTTTGTACTGTCAGTGACAGTTGCATCAGTTAGTGCAGCACCCGGGTACAAAGACAAGAAGTACGACGATAAGAAGAAGGTTGACGATAAGAAGAAGTTCGGCGACAGAAAGAAGTTGGACAACGTGAAGAAGAAGTGGGACAACGAGAAGAAGAAGTGGGACAGAGAAAAGAAGAAATGGGACAATGAAAGGAAGAAATGGAACTTTAAGAAGCACAGCAAAGATTACAAGAGATGGCACATGCTTTACATGAAATGGTACCAGCTGTACCTCAAATGGCTCTTCGGTTACAACAAGTTCATCTGCCACTATTACAAGTATTGCTGAAGCCGATTGTGAGAAATGGCTGAAAGCTAAAGGCTGAAAAGTAAACCGATGAGTATTCTTTGAATACCCCTTTGGATTAAAGAAGCAGAACTTGGATCAAGAACTCGTAAGATCCAGAGCAGTATGGTTCTTACTGCTCAAAGAGTGAGGAGGTCCATGAAACCGTCATCGAGAGATAGTGACCTCCTCCCTAGATTTTTTTCGTTCCATTGTTGTCAGTGAGAGAAATCCTCTCTAAGTCATATGAATTTCTTGTTATTCATGAATTTCTCGTTATCTACCGCACAAGTTTTATTATTCCTTTCTGTACACAAGCTTTAGGCTCTTTATATCATGTTGCCCTATTTGCGTCCCTCATCCGTCAAAACCACAATATTCTCACGACCATGCTTGAGCTTCTTAATCAGTCCTCTCTTTTCCAGTTCTGAAAGCAGGAGGCTGACTTTTACTTCGGAGTACTTCAGCTTGTGGCGAAGTTCTTTCTGGGTAATCTTGCCTTTGTGACTACGAATTATATTCAGAATCTCAAGCAGCTCTTCTGAAAGAGGAAGTTTTCTCAAAGCAGCAGTCTCAATTTCAGAGTATCCTGCAGTTTCTATTACCGGCTCTATTACTGACCCTTTTATGGAAGTTACTTCTCCTGTACCTCCAGACTCCGGCTTTGCCTCAAAACCAGGACTTTTATCAAGAATTTTTGCCAGAATTCCCTTTGTACTGGATTTTCCTGTCTGAGGGCTGCGTCCTTTAATCTCACTTAGCTTTCTGGAAAGTTTATAGCCTCCGCCGAGCAGAAAGAGAAACATAAGGGTTGCTGGCAGGTAACTTAAAGTTGGCAGGTAACTTAAGGTAGAAAAATCAGTAAAAGAGCCCGTCTTGGCTTCTTCGGTGGGACTCACCTCATCGTCATAACCACTTTTATCTTCAACTGTTCCTGTTGCCGGATTTTCGGACACTGGATAAAGCAGGAGATCGAAAACATAGTTGCCTTCATCTTCAATTTTTAAAGGTGCTTGTTTTAAATAAATCACAGTCCCGTTCCGGTAATATTTGGCTGTAATAATATATTCCCCAGGCCCCAGTTCAAAGGAATATGTGCCATTTTTTGCTACTATGGATTGAGGAGGATTGGAATTTATATTAATAACAGTATCATTCAGGGGCTCAAAGGTATCCCATGCATACGTTGCCCCGTGAATGGTTGCAGTGACGTTGCTGTCTGCTAGGAAGGGTACCCCTGAAACAGGTAAAGCAGATACCCCCAGAGCGAGTAAAGCAGAAGTGCAAACAATAATGTATGACCTCAATTCCATATCTACCAGTAAATCCAGTATTGTAAATTGAGGCCATGGGAACCAGTTGCTAAAATTATAAGCATGAATCTCTATAGTTCTGCAGATACAGGAAATCCGCTCATTTTAATCCGCTCGTTTTAAGATCTATATCGTTAACCCGCCCCCATGACCCGATATATATCTGATATAGTGAGATAGTGAACACATTACGAAATTGCTTCTGGTAAGATCAAATATGTAATTTTAAAGCAGGCTCACTGCGGACTTTCTTCACGTTTATAGACTGCTACGGTTACTGTTATACAAGTAAGTAAGTATAAATTATAAATAAATATTTCGTCTCTTATTTATTTCTATATTATTTAAGCAGCAAAAAGAGTCCGTCAAGCATATAAATAGATTTTAAATTATTATTAGCGTTATAATTCCATGTGAATATTTTAATTATTATATAATACCATGATATATCCTGTATACAGAATTATTCTCTTTAAATAAAGCTAACAGGCAATAGGACGATTTATAGTACAGTATAATATCCAGTACTTTTATCCGGACACAGCGAATAAACCTGAAAGAATTTTATAATTATAATTGAGCTAAAAATCTATAGATAAGATTGCTAAACAAGCCTACCATGTGAATCAAAAGCGAAATCGTTAAACAGGAGTTACAAGGTAGTAATTTTCACATGAATTCTTAATGCCGGCACGTCTAGCAACCACCACGTAATAATATTTTCCTGCTCGGGCTTTGAGAGTTTTTAACTCTTGCTTCAGCTCTTTATACCTAAGTACATCTTATTTTAACATCGTACTTTAACATCGTACTTTAACATTTTATTTTTAACACCTTTTAACATCTTACTTTAAGCACAGATACCTATATTTGTTGTAACCATCGAGGTACCCTTTCTGGAAGCCTCTGTTATAGTTATCTCTGTAAAATTTGGTCCATCTTTTGTCATTTAAAGGGGAAGGAATCTTCGAGAGAACTTCTTTTATGCCGTATTTATTGCAGTCTTTCTGACCCTGTTTTTTGCCGCCTTCGTAACCTTTCTTGTAGCCGTCATTGTAGCCATTGCTGCTATTAGCTGCACTTGCTGATGCTGCCGTTACTGATAATATAAAACAGACTACCAGCAAAACAGCAAGCACCTTTTTTATTCTACCAGATTCTTTATTTTCCATACATTATACCTCTGATTTATTTAACTAATTGAAAATCGAATTTATGCAAGCTTGAAGAGCATCTGTTCTAAATTGGTGAGTCTTGTTTATAGTAAGGGATTCGATTTTTAAATTCACCAGTTTGAGAGTTTAAGGTGCCTGCAATTTCTGTTCCGCCTTTGAATTTACAGAAATTATTAACTGTTTGCAGACTCCCCTCAATTGGTAGTCTTATATTATTGGCTGGATTAAATATAAGGATACTTACATTTAAAATGGCTCAAAAACAGTTTAATTAATATAATAAGTATTTCTAAAACTTTAATTTGAATTTATTGCTCTATTATGTTTTTAAATACATAAATATTCTTTAAAAATCCCCATATATAGATTTATGTGCAAAAATAGCCTTTATATATTTATTCCAACCGGGAATAATTTCCGGGTTAAAAGACTACAACGAAGCATAATAAAAGATAAATTCTGTTTGAATTCGATACCGAAGAGCAAAAGAAAAAATAAAAGATAGAAAAGGGAAAACAGGAGATGTCCCCTAAGCTCTTCTTTAAGATCCCTGTAGTTTTGAATTAAGAAATTTTGATTTAGGCATCAGGTCTTTCCAGCTTTTCCAGTATATCTGCCTGCCCTTTATACTGCTTTTGAGCCTGCTCCTTGAATTGTTTTTCGGACGAAGGAAGCCTGAAGGTTTCAATGTCCCAGTTTGCTCTTTTTGCTCCCGCCTGATATACGCTCTCAAGAAAGTCCAGAATCGCTTTTTCCGGGGAGTCTGCTGCGTTTCGGACATCTTCATACCTTAGTAGTGCAAGCCCTGACTGATGGCTCCAGAAAGCTTCTTTCGGGCTTAACGGCTCATTCATAAAACCGGCTGGCTGCGGGTACATGTACGCATAAAAAGCCGGCTCCCTCATTTTCTTATCTCCCGCCCAGAAACCGAAGCTTATCATCTCATTTGAGAAAATCTCGCGTTCGACAGAGTTTGCCCCTTCCATAACAGGTACAGGCCTGCCTGAATACAGAGTAAGTGCAAGGTCGGCATGGTGCCAGAAAAAGTGCACAGGTGAACTTTTTCCTGTAAACCAGCCTCTGAAAATCTGAAAAACAGAAGAGACCTGCACAAGGATTCTCCAGAACCGGTTCACATATTCTTCGTCATAGGACGCATGCTGGAAATCGGACGGAAAAGGCTCGGTACTCACTTCAGGTATATCATATGGCATCGGCCTGATGCCCGCCACAATCCCGAGATCTCCCAGGCTTGAAAACACCCTGTCATAAAATCCGGCAACCGACAGTCCCTTTAATGGCACTACCCTTGAGTCGCCTTCACTGGTCTCAATACTTAAAACGTGCACTTCGTCCCGGAAATTAAACTGCATCTCGAAAATCATATCTTCGTAAGGAATCGGTCCCGTCGTGAGCCCGCGCACAGAAACATAAAACGGGACATGCCACCAGTGGTTCATCTTCGGAGACAACCCAAGCTTGACCTTCCCCACGATCTGCAAAAACAGATGCAGCGTATTCTTCGTATCTTCCCATTCTTCAAGCGGCAGAGGTGGAAATTGAATATCCCGCGTAAAGCTAGTACTTACTATGTTACCCCCTCCGGAAAAACTCCTAGTCATTCGATTGGTAATTTTAAATTTACTTATAATGCTTTTAAAATTATAGAATTGTGGATATAAGTTGTAGTTTTCCTTAATTTCTAAGTTTAAAATCTTTCCCGCCCAAATAAAAAAATTGAGGTTTTGATCTGGAGAAAGTTTTTGAGATATATCACTCATTTTTATTTTTCAGGCTTCCTGGCGCTCAAAGAGGAATCTACAACTGTAAAAGATATTCGATAGGAGCTTCGGGAATTGTTACAAAGAAATCACAGCAGATTAAAGAAAATTATATGAACACGGAATATATAATTCTCTGATGCAGCTTCTCATACCCAATATCATTAACGGAAGGTGAGACAATCGGAAAAATAAAACTCTTTAGCTTTCTGTTCATTGTACTGGTACTTATTTCACTAATACTGTTATCTTCCGGCAGTTTTCTAAATATGCCTGGAAACGAAAATGGAAACTTAGAGGTCATAAAAGAAAACTTAAATGAGAAAAAAGACAACCTGACAAATCAGGTTCAAGAAATAAAAGAAACCTTAAAAGATGAAAAAGGAAATTTAACAGGCATAGAAGAGAACTTAACAGACTCAAAAGAAGACCTGATAAGTAAAAAAGAAAATTTGACAATTGCACTTGAAGGTATGAGAGAAAACGTAACACGTGAAAAAGAGAATTTAACGGCTCTAAACGAGAACTTTACGGATATAAAAGAGAATTTAACCGATATAAAAGAGAACCTGACAAGCATAAAGAGTAGCTTAACGAATATAAAGGAAACTTTGGAGCGGTAAAGCAAAAGTTCACAGATTAAATTGAAAAAGTGGAATAGTTACCAGTTATGTAAGAACGAGTGAGAGGATGGATACTAAACTCATTCACTGATCCAGGCTTTTGCCTCAGAGAGTTCTTCGTTTTTATATGTTCTCACCGGAAAGGGAATGATAAACTTAAAGAGCCCAACTGCACTGTTCATCCAGTCCACATCTGAAACAACTGCGATTTTTTCAAAAGCTGTAAGGTTCCTTATGCCAACCTTAGCATCCTCCTGCATGGCGCTGATGGTGAACCACTCGAGTTCTTTGTCCATCTGGTAAAGCATCCGGATTTTTCCGTACTTTTGTATCTTATCTTCAATAGCAGGAATTAGCACCTTGCTGTAATCGTCCCCAGTTACCTCTCCACTTACCCTAACTGCTACTACATTATCCGGCAAACCCTCTATAATTTCTATCATTTAACTCCCCATTTCAATATTCCCTTTAATTCTGTTTTATTTATTATTTTGAACGAATATAAGTTTTGACCCGATCCAGTTCAGGCTTCACGGAGCAAAGAATCTATTTATCATAAAGGTTCAATTTTTCTTGAGGAAATGATAAACTGGGTATGGGGTACTGGCTCTGGAAGACAATATAATAGAAGTAAATGGTCTTGAATATTTTTTCGGCGAGATAAAAGCTGTCGATAATATCAGCTTTACGGTGAAAAAAGGGGAGATTTTCTCCTTCCTGGGACCGAATGGAGCGGGGAAAAGTACTGTGATCAATATCCTCACAACGCTGCTGCCCGTTCAGAAAGGAGAAGTGAAAATTGCGGGTTACGATTTGAAAAAAGAGCCCGAGAAGGTCAGGGAAGCTATAGGGATTGTTTTTCAGGAACTGACCCTTGACAGGGATATGACCGTGAAAGAGATCCTGGAATATCATGGGAGGCTCTATTCCATGCCAAAAGCTGAAAGGCAAAAGAGAATTGATGAGCTTCTCGAGCTGGTAGAACTTGAGGGAAAGCGGGATACTCTGACAAGGCATCTAAGCGGCGGGATGAAGCGCAGGCTTGAGATTGCGCGGGGGCTTATGACCCGACCGAAAGTGCTTTTCATGGATGAGCCAACACTAGGGCTTGATCCTCAGACACGAATAAGAATCTGGGATTATGTAAGAGATATAAACGAGCAGGGGACGACCATTTTCCTGACAACCCATTATATGGATGAAGCCGACCAGCTAAGTGACAGGATAAGCATTATTGATCATGGGAAGATCGTTGTCACAGGTCGACCCTGGGAGTTAAAAAACACACTTGGTCAGGATCTCATATATCTTGAAACCAGCGAAAACTTGACTGCTTCAGACCTGTTGAAGAAGCTAGAGAATGTAAAAGGAGTACGGGAAAAATCAAAAGGAATAGTTGCTATGGTCAATGTGGATGGCACCTACCTGCTGCCCGAGATAATGGATAGGCTTAGAAAAAAAGGAATAAGGATAAGAGCCGTAAACCTGAAAAAACCGTCAATGGATGATGTTTTTGTCCATTATACAGGCAGGGAACTGCGGGATACCGGCATGGAAAAAGGCTCGACTGTAACCCAGAGGGCGAGGGGGCGTTAAAGATGCATACAGGTTTCCTTACCATCTACTGGCGGGATATGCTAAGGTTTGTTCGGTTCAGGACTCTCCTGTTTGCTTCCCTTGTCCAGCCTGCCCTCTGGCTTGCCTTCTTCGGAATCGCAATGTCAAACAACTTTGAAAGATTGACTGCAACCATGCCAGCCATTCCCGGGGTCAAGACTGTAGGTTACCTGACTTTTATAGGAGCAGGCGTTATTGCCATGACCACGCTTTTTACAAGCCTTTTCGGGGGGACAGTCCTGCTTTTTGACAAAAACTGGGGGCTTATGCGGGAGACACTCTCAAGTCCTCTCCCTAGAATCCATATAATCATAGGGATAGGGCTTTCAGCTATGACGAAATCTCTTATCCAGGCAAGTGTTATAATGGGGTTCGGGCTTCTGCTTGGAGTTGAGTTCTTTGAAGGATATACTCCTGCGCAAACTATCTTCTCGCTATTGGGGATCGGGCTTTTCATAGGGGCATTTTCACTCGGCTTTCTTTTCCTTTCAGCTGCAATAGCCATAACAATGGAAAGCCCGGAAGGAATGCAAGCTGTAATAACCCTGCTTACCATGCCTTTCTTTTTCACGAGCAATGCGCTTTATCCTGTGAACTCTTTTCCTCCTGTGCTCCGAGCTCTATCTACAATCAATCCTCTAACACATCTTGTCAGCGGGATAAGGTACTTTGCAATAGGGAGCGATTTTTCATCAATCGGACTCCGTTATACTTATACCCAGCAGGGAATCCTTATTTCCTTCATAGCTCTGCTGGCTTTTGCGGGAATAATGTTTCTTATTGCGAGGTGGAGGTTTACCAAGGTTAGAGTCACATGAGCTGCAACCCATATTCAAAGAACTTTTTTTCAGAAACTTAATTTCAAAAAATATATCCCCTTTTTTACCAGTTTTATCCTTGATTAAATAAAAAACGATTAGATAAAAATAAACTGTTCAAAAGTGAAGTGATTAAAGAAGTGAAACAGTAAAAGAAATAATACAAACAAAGAAAAAAAGCGATAAAAGTAAGAAAAAAGCATAAAAGGGATAGCAATGAGTTTAGCAGGTCAAACAGCTCTTGTAACTGGGGGAAGCAAAGGGATAGGAAGAGCTATCTGCCTTGCTCTGGCAAAAGAAGGAGCAAACGTCGTCATTGCAGCAAGAAATGAGAGTGAGATAGAAGAGACAATGAATAAGTTAAAATCGATGGGCAGCAAAGCCATGGCTATTCAGGCTGATATCCGCAGTGAAGAGGATGTAAGGCGTCTGATCTCAATGACAATCGATAAATGCGGCAGGCTTGATATTCTTATCAATAATGCAGGAGTGGCTCACAAGAAAAGGCTGGAGGAAACCACTCTGGAAGAATATGACGAGATTATGGATACCAATTTAAAAGGAGTTTTTCTCTGTACAAAATATGCGATTCCATATATAAGAGAAAGTAAGAACGGAAAAATCATCAATATATCTTCGGTAGGGGGATTACACGGGCTTCCTGAATTTTCTGTATACTGCGCCTCGAAGTTCGGGGTAAACGGCTTAACAGAATCCATTGCTGCCGAACTGGAAGGAGAAATAAAAGTCTATGCAGTCTGTCCGGGTGCTGTGGATACGGACATGTACAGGTCACTCTTTGCAGAGAGACCCCCACTCAAACCCGAGCATATTGCGGAAAAGGTTCTGGAACTTGCCTCGCCTGATTCAAGAGTTACATCAGGAAAGATAATCGAGATTCAGGCTCCTCCAGTCCCTCAGCTTTGATTGTGAGAGAGCAGGACATAGTCCGGCAATTTTGGCGAACTTACAATATGTTTTCAGGTCTTACTGCACTCTTTTGCCGGATTTGCTTTTTCCTTTTTAAGATTGCTCATTTCCTTGGCATGAAAGTATATTTATTTGTTTTTCACATACTTTCTCCTTCCTTTTTCCCATAATTGCGATCATTCCACTAATTATTGCTATCCTTTCATCAACTGAGAATATCTCAGTCTCAACAATCTTCCTCTTTTGAATTACTCCTTCTGATATCCTATCTCATCTTCATGCATCTCATCGTTTATGATAAGACGCCATATTATTGCTGGAATTTTTCCTTACCAGTGCGATAGCGCGTTCGTGAGGTCTTGCAGCCTGAATCGAAGGATAAGCCCAGGTAGGTGACAAAGATTTTACAGATTTTAGAACAGAATGTGAACTTATATATAATTCTTATACAGAATAATAAAAACCAGATATATAGCAACAAAGTAAAAGAGGGGCTTGGGTATGCAACAGATATTTCCAGTAACTGGATTATATGAAATTCAAACTTGTGTTTAAAAGCTTAAAGGAGAGAAAATTATGAGATTTAAGCTAATTTTTAATTAGGTTTGATACTATTGTGTGCAATATTTGTAGCTTTTGCTTCTGAAGAGGGGGGAATAATCTTTACAAAAGAAGATGCAAAGCAAATAAAATACCCTGATCCCTCAACTGCAGACGTAAATATTAGTTTTGAGGATGCAAAAAACAAGCTAATCTCAGAAAATCCGGAAGTAACCAATGAATCTATTCATGGAGAGTTGATTGATGATGAAAATTTCGGGATAATCTGGCGAGTGAGCTCAAAAACAACTAATGGAAAAAACATCTTTGCAGGAATAAATGCCTCTAATGGAGAGCTACTTTTTGTATATGATGGATCAAAGAATGTACAGGGCAGAGACAGTATAAGCAAAGATGATGCTCTGAAAATAGCAGAAGAATATATCGAATCCAGGGTTTCAGCGGAAAAAATTAATGAGATTGAGCTTGAAGATGTAAATTACATAGGACCTGCCGCTGACGATCTGCCAGGATATTATCATGTAAGTTATGCAAGAATTATCAGAGGAATACCTTCTCTTTCCGATGGAATACTGCTTGATGTTAATGCAGAAACAGGCGAAGTTTTAAGCTATGACAAAAGCTGGTCTATGGATGAGGAAGAGAGCACTCATCGATACTGAACCAAGCATTACGGATGAAAAAGCAGTTGAGATTCTCAAAGAATTCATGAGTAGCCAACCACCCATAGGAGAAGAAAAAGCAAGTACTGTAAAAGTTCTTTCGTCGAGCCTTGTCTGGAAAGAGGACAATGAAGATAAAACTCGTCTGGCATGGTGGATCCGATTCATTGATTCAAGTTTTGAAAGAGATGACAGCCTTCCTGCTTCAGTATTAATTGACGCACATTCAGGAGAAATGTTGCTTTTTGATTATTCAAGAAATTAAATTCGAGATGATTATTCAAAAATTAAATTCGAAAGAGTTCTAATCTTTTTATTCCTCTTTATTCTCTTTCTTTTTAATACTGAGATCGGACTTGACTACAGTTCAGAAATATTGCTTCCAAAGATATATCCTTATCCTGCCTGATAATTAATTAAGTGACTGTTAATGAAGTGACTGTAAAGTGACAGCTATGAAACTGAAGGGTCAGACAGCCATTGTAACCGGTGGGGGAAGAGGAATTGGCAGGGCTATCTGCCAGTCGCTGGCAGGAGAAGGAGCCAATATTGTAATTGTCGCAAGAACCGAGAGAGAAATTCGAGAAACTGCCAGGCTGGTGGAAAAGCAGGGTGTAAGGGCTCTTGCGGTAAAGACGGACATTAGAAAAGAAAAGGAGGTCATTAATATGGTTTCAAAGGCAATAAATGCCTTTGGAAGAATTGACATCCTCGTAAATAATGCAGGAGTGGCGTATAGAAAGTATCTTGTGGAGACTTCAACTGAAGAATATGATGAGATTATGGATACAAATGTAAAAGGAATGTTTTTCTGCACGAAGTACGCTCTTCCCCACCTGCTTAAAAGGGGAGAAGGCAGGATAATAAATATATCATCAGGGGCAGGAAAGCATGGAATACCAAAATTATCAATATACTGTGCCTCAAAATTTGCTGTAATTGGTTTTACGGAGTCTGTTGCCTACGAGACCGGAGGCGGGGTTCATGTATATGCGGTCTGCCCTGCCAGCGTGGATACCAGCATGTACCGGTCGCTGCATACCGATGAGCCTGTCCTCAAACCCGAAGATGTTGCAAAAAAAGTTCTGGAGCTCTGTTTGCCTGAAACAACGCTTCCTTCAGGCTCCTCAGTCGAGATATACAGGCGGCCTGTAAGGATAGTTTGATTTTGAGATCTGTACAGAAAAAGAACAGTTTATGAACTTAAGGGGGAAGTATGTTCAAAAACCGTAAAGATGCAGGGGAAAAGCTTGCAAAAGCTCTTGAGAAATACAGGGAAGAAAATCCTGTGATTCTTGCAATCCCTCGCGGAGGGGTGGAGGTAGGACTGCAGGTTGCAGCAAAACTGAATGCTGAATTTTCCCTCATTATCGCAAGGAAACTGCCTTTTCCGGATAACCCCGAAGCCGGATTCGGGGCAATAGCCGAGGATGGGAGTACGTTTATTTTAGAAGATGCATACTACTGGCTTGAAGGGGTAACTATTGAAAGGATAAAACAACAGCAGATTGCCGAGATCGAAAGGCGCATAAAAACCCTTAGAGGAGGCAAGCCCCTGCCGGAGATCAAGGGAAGAACAGTAATTCTTATTGATGATGGCATTGCAATGGGATCTACAATGCGGGCAGCCATTGAACTTTGCAGAAACAGAGAAGCCGGAAAGGTCGTGGTTGCAGTACCTGTAGCCGGAAGAGAGGTTGCAAAGGAACTTCAGAAAAAGGTGGACGATCTCATAGTGCTTGAGACTCCTGCATATTTCAGGGCTGTTGCCCAGGTTTATGAGAGATGGTACGATGTCTCGGATGAAGAGGTGCTTGACCTGCTCAGAGAAAGAATAAGGGAAAAAGAGCTGAAAGATCAGGAATTTCATGAGCTGGAAGCCTGAAAACTATTATTCTCTATAAACCTTCCTTTGTTGCTCCTATTGTAAGATAAGGAAACTACACACAAGAAAAATAATACAACAAGAGAAATAATACAAAATTTGGCTTTTTTGAAGTTAATATTCTCATATTAATTTTTCTGTTTTTTGAAAAGATTCTGCAGGGAAATTCAATCATTTTATGGGATTTTACGTTATGGAGAAGGTCTTCTGGAAGAAGCTTTTTGAAAATTCGCCTTCTGAAAGCCAGGTTACTGATGCATAATAAGATAAGTATCACGGAGCAAAAATCATTGGTCAATAAGCCTTTCAAACATCCTCTCTAAACATGCCTCAGAATTATACTGCCTTTAAACTTCTTTTAGATATTCAATAAATTCCCTGAAAGGCACATCTGGATAAAAACTTTTTGCTATTTTTGAATAACGGAAAAGCTTTCTTCTTCTAGAATATCTCCTCATCATTCTTACTGGAGAATTAAAGTTCGATTGAGATAAAGAGTATAAATATACCAAAAATAGGCGTATATAGATCTATAGTATATATAGAGATTCTTGAAGTATAAGGAAACTATAAAATATAATGAAATTATCTGGAATACCATAGGAATTCTAAATTTAAATAGGCATCTTGAAATTATAAGGATTTTACATAAAGATTGATCAAAACTTAAAGATGTTGATTTTACGGTGATTATAAAGTTTATAACAATTATAAAAGTTGAAGTTTGAAACTTGCGGAGTAAGAAAAATGGAATTACTTATCATAGCGCTTACTTTAGCAGGTCTTTACATGGCCTGGAATATAGGGGCAAATGACCTCGCAAATGCTATGGGAACTTCGGTTGGAACAGGTGCTTTATCACTTAAACAGGTAATTATTATTGCTGCTTTGTTTGAGTTTTTAGGCGCCGTATTCTTCGGTGATCGTGTTACTGAGACAATTGCAAACGGCATTGTTCCCATTGATGCAATAGGAAGCATGCATCCCGATGTAGTTGCAGTTGGAATGCTGGCTGCAATTCTTGCAGCAGGCTTCTGGGTAACCCTTACAACCTTCTACAATCTCCCCGTTTCAACTAGCCATTCTATTGTTGGCTCTGTACTCGGCTTTGGACTGGTTGCAGCCTACAATGGAACTATCTCTTTTTCTGACATCCACTGGGGACAAATTACAAAAATTGTTGTCAGCTGGTTTGTGTCTCCAGTTCTTGGGGCTGTTTTTGCTTACGTTACCTTTTCTATAGTAAGAAAGATTTACCTTCATAGAGCTATAGACCTTCCTTTCGTTGAGAAAAAATTCATATCCTTGCAAATCATAACTGGTTGTTATATTGCATTTGCTCACGGATCAAACGATGTAGCAAACGCTGTAGGTCCTCTCGGTGCAGCGCTTAAGGTTATAGGAGTGGCAGGAGCAGAAGCCGGAATCCCCATCTGGGTGCTTGTAATGGGAGGTCTTGGAATGGTAATAGGAATGGCTACCTGGGGTTATAAAGTAGTTCTAACCATCGGCTCCAAGATTACGGAACTCACTCCAACACGTGGCTTTTCTGCTCAGTTTGCAACAGCTTCTGTAGTTCTGCTTCACAGTTACAGTTCCCTCCCGATTTCGACTACACACACACTTGTAGGTTCGGTTATAGGGGTCGGGCTTGCAGGCGGAATTGCAGCGGTTGACCTGCGCGTGATATGGAGGATTATTTCTTCCTGGGTAGCAACAGTTCCTATAGCTGCCCTTACATCAGCATTGATCTTTGTAGGGCTTGAGGTGATCTTCTTATGATAGACTATATCCGCTCCGTCCTTGACGTGGTCGCTGAATCTCCCTTTGTGCCTCTGGAAGAACACGCTAAAAAGGGAGTGATGGCAGTTGAAAAGCTGGCTGAAGCAATGGAAGCCTACTGTGCAGGCAATTATCCCATACTTGAAGAGAGGACGGAAGAGATTGACAAGCTGGAGCATGAGGCTGACAAACTCAAACAGAAGATAAGGGCAGGGATTCCCTCTTCAGTGAAGCTGCCAGTGAACAAAAAGGATCTTCTTTCTTTCCTTAAGCAGCAGGATTCCATTGCCGACTACGCCCAGGCTGCCGCTTACTGGATGACCCTTCGCCCCTGCAAAGATGTTCCTGATAAGATTAAAGAAGGCTTTATGGAGTTAATGGGCACCTCCCTGAAAACTGCAAGGTTATACGATGAACTCGTAGGCAAGCTTTACAAGCTACTTGCAACTTCCTTCAGCAAGGAAGAGATAAAGGAAACACTGACCATAATTCCTGAAGTCGAAAAGCTTGAACATGATGTGGATGTGCTTGAAACAGCCCTATTAAGAGAAATCTTCGAAAATGAGGATGCTATCGGGGGCGCAGGCGTCTGCCACCTTATAGGGCTTGTCGAAAGGATAGGAGGCATTGCCGATAAGTCTGCAAGCGCTGCTGATAGGCTGAGAACAATGATTCTCAGGAGATGAGTTCTTACTTATTCTATTTTTCCTTAACTTTTCCAATATAGCTTTCAACTATCACTATTTCCTTATCTTTTTCTAATATAGCTTTAACTCTCACTACTTAATTTGCCTTTTCTTGAACTTGCTTTCTTCTTTTCCTGCCATCTCATTTATCATACCTCAAACGTGATTTCCTAGCTTTACCTTCTGAGAATTAGAATTTCAGCCATAAGTTTTAACTTATTCATTTTTCTAATATTCATTCCTTTCCGACTCTACAAGCGCAGAAACAATCCCATTAAAAGATCAGATATTCAAAGAGAGGCAAATAGAGAGGGAAAAAAAACGCCAGATTAAAAATGTGAAAGAGAGGAGATTATGAGAAGTAAAGTAACAATTTGCTTGGTCTTGCTGATTATTACTATAATGAGTCTGGGATGCACTTTTCAACCAGATGGACAGCAGCAAGACAGTTCACAAATTAATAACACGACTGATGAGGGTGTTGAAGATCTCAGCGACATAGAAGGCATCTGGATGGGAAATTTAACCGTCCCAGGTGGGTTGCAGTTAAGGATAGTATTCAATATTTCTACTAATCCTGATGGGTCTATCAATGCCAGCATGGATAGCCCTGATCAGGGAGTAAGCGGTATACCGGTTGATACTGTCAGTTATAAAGAAGGCATTTTGAACCTCGAGGTAAAATCCATCGGGGGAAGTTTTGAAGGGGTATATAAGGAGAGTAGCGAGACTATTGAAGGAGAATGGAAACAGGCAGGATCAACTTTCCCACTTATCCTTAACAGGACTGAGAAGATCCCTGATGTGCAAAGACCTCAGAACCCTGTAAAACCATATCCATATACTGAAGAAGAGGTTGTTTATGAAAATAAAGAAGCAGGAATAAAGCTGGCAGGAACATTAACGCTTCCACAGTCAGAGGGACCCTTCCCGGCAGTCATACTCATAACGGGCTCAGGTCAGCAAAATCGTGATGAAGAGGTCTTCGGACACCGTCCATTCCTTGTACTTTCGGATTATCTGACACGCCAGGGTATTGCCGTACTTCGGGTAGATGATCGAGGTATTGGAGGATCGACTGGGAATTTTTCACAGGCTACAACCGAGGACTTTGCAGGAGATGTACTTGCAGGTGTTGAATTTCTAAAAAACCGCCCTGAAATAAATCCGGACCAAATAGGACTGATAGGGCACAGCGAAGGAGGTCTGATTGCACCTATGGTGGCAGTAAAATCTCCAGACATTGCATTCATTGTACTGATGGCAGCCCCTGGGCTGACTGGAGAGGAAATTCTGTATATGCAAAGTGACCTGATTGCAAGAGCCGAGGGAGTAAGTAATGAGACTATTGCGCAAAATAGAGCTTTGCTGAATAGAATGTTTTCTGTAGTAAAGGAGGAAGAAAATAATACAATTGCTGAGGAGAAGCTTCGTGAGATTCTAAGGGCTGAACTGGCAAATCTGAGCGAAGAGGAAAAAGCAAATTTAGGCTATTCCGAGGCTGCTATTGACTCGCAGGTAAAAGAACTCACCTCACCCTGGATGCGCTTCTTCCTGACATATGACCCAAGACCAACATTGATGAGAGTTAAATGTCCCGTACTGGCAATCAATGGGGAAAAAGACCTTCAAGTTCCGCCTAAAGAAAACCTCCGCGCTATTGATGAGGCTCTCAGGGCAGGAGGCAATAAAGATTATTCAGTTAAAGAGTTGCCAGGTCTCAACCATTTATTCCAGACCGCTAATACGGGATCTCCCACAGAATACGCGAGAATAGAAGAAACTATCTCTCCAACTGCTCTAGAGGTTATCGGAAACTGGATTCTGGAACATACACAGAAAAAATAAAAGTAAACAAGTGAGAAGGAAATAGTGCACTGCAAATATAATAATTTCCATATAATTTCCTTCTCCTATTTCCAGAAAATGTTGATCAGGTTATTCTTATTATTTTGAGAGAAACTGACAGGTTTTATAAAAAAATAGCATGAAGAGCATTTTTAATGCTAGTTTTCCATTAAACGTATGAAATATAAGCTTCCTTTGTAGTTTTGACCTTTAAGAATTCAGTATGAAGAAAAATTCTCCATATGACTGATTTGTTCGATTGCAAAAGACTGTATCAAGATTTTAGAATATGTAACCTCCTTAAGAGCCTCAGGTTTAGTCTTAAATTGATTCTGAACAGAGTTAAAAACAATCTATAATTTTGTAATCTTTAATGTTTGAAAATAAAGCGTTACAAAGCTTTAAACTCTTTTTTGGATTTTTATAATACACTATAGAAATAAGTATGTTTATATTTTAATTTCTCCAGTTGGCTTTCGATTGCGAGTATTCTCGGATCAAATGTAAACAAATAAGGAGGAAAAAAATGGATTTTGACAGAAAGTCAATCTGGAAAATTACAGCATCTGTTTCTGTTGCATTAATGTTATTAACTATAGGAATGTTTACAGCCTCAGCATGCCAAGCTGAGAAATCCCCTGCTTACAGTGATCTAAACAGCCTGTCCTTTGGCGGCTGCGACAAATCAAACTGCATTGGAGACTGCTGTGACGACTGTACCGAGGCAAACTGTGAAGGCGACTGCTGCGAGAAATGTATAGACGTCTGCGGTCTGGATAACTGCACAGGAGACTGCTGTGACGACTGTACCGAGGCAGACTGTGAAGGCGACTGCTGTGATAAATGTATAGACGTCTGCGGTCTGGATAACTGCACAGGAGACTGCTGTGAAAACTGTACCGAGGCAGACTGTGAAGGCGACTGCTGTGAAAACTGTGTAGATGAATGTGGTCAGGCATGCGACCAGAGAAGCTGCGCTGACAACTCCGGAAAGACCTGTGATCAGATCGACTGCGCGATTAGCTCTAAACAGTCAACATGCAGCAAATAAAATCTTTGAAAGGCCCTAATCGCCTGTTCAAGCCCGATAAAAACGGGATTGAGAATTTCGAGCGTGATAACCCCTGAAAAATCCCTTTATTTCCAGAAATAAAAATACAGTTTATCGAAATTCTCTTTAATTTCTTTTTTTTAATTTGCAGGGTATTTAGTCTCTTCAATACCATTCTGAAACTTTATCATTCAGATGCGAAAAAGTTATGAGTGGATTACAGTCACTCAAATCTTAGGAGCAGGTGTTTGATCTTCAGGAGCCTGGGGAAACCGCGTCACAAGCACCTTATCTATTCGATTGCCGTCCATATCCACAACTTCATACCGCAGTCCTCCGTGTACAATAAAGTCTCCAGTTACTGGAATTCGCTGCAGAATAAAAATAATCAGCCCGGCAATTGTCCGGTAGTAACCCTCTTTCTCTCCTGGAAAGGAATCCACAGGCAGAAAATCCTTAACTTTTTCAATGGGCGTATCCCCGTCAATCAACCAGGAGCCGTCCTCTCTAACTCTAATCTGCGCCTCCTCAGGCTCGCCCAGAGAACGGACTTCGCCCACAATGGCTTCAAGGATGTCGTGCAGGGTTATCACTCCCTGAATGCTCCCGTATTCATCAGTTATAAGAGCAAAATGCACACCGGTCTGCTTGAACGATTCCAGAAGCTTCAGAACCGAAGCGCTTTCAGGTACGAAGACCGGCTTTGTAACCAAATCTCTGAGATCAACAGTGCCGCTTTTCACAAACTTCTCAAGAACCTTTTTTACGGAGATCATACCAACAATGTTATCCAGCTCACCTTCATATACCGGAAAATGTGATCTGCCACTTTCTATCATTTTCCGCAGATTCTCATCGGTCGAATCTTCAAGGTCAAGCCCGATAATATCAGAGCGATGCGTCATCAGGGAATCGACACGACGGTCGCCAATCTCAAGCACACCTTCTATCATGTTCAATTCGGCTTTCTCAAACACTCCGGCTTCGGTTCCTTCCTCAAGCATGATCTTGATTTCCTCTTCTGTAACAGGCGGCCCGGTAATCTTCCTGACCTTTAAGACCCTGAGCACAGACTCGGTTGAGTAACTGAGAATTATCACAAACGGCTTTGCAATAATAGAAAGATAGAACATGGGTTTTGCGACAGCGGAGGCTATGGACTCCGCATTGTTGAGTGCAAGCCGTTTAGGGACAAGTTCCCCAAAAATCAGGGTAAGGTAGGTAATCAAAACTACAACGAGAGTGATGCTGAGACCGCTGCTGTATGGAGCCAGAGCAGGGAATTCTCTAAGGTAAGCTGCAAGTTCCTTTGCTATCGTGGATCCACCGAATGCACCTGCAAAGATACCTACAAGGGTAATTCCTATCTGGATTGTTGAGAGAAAGGGCGTGGGCTCATTCGCGAGCTTAAGCGCAACATCTGCCCTTGTGTCCCCTTCTTCCGCCCGCTGTTTAAGGCGAGTTCTCTTGGCAGAAACAAGGGCAAATTCTGACATGGAAAACAAGCCATTGAGTGCGATAAGAACAAGGATGATTACAATCTCAGTCAAATATGGCATTTTGGAGGTATTAGATGGATAATAATTTAAATCTATTTATAGCATTATAAAAATTTATTTTTTGTAAACTTATAACCGTATTTATTCCCATTTAGCGGTTGATTTTCCCTGCGGCTTCTGCCTGCTGTTCTGGAACCTTGCTCCAGAAACTGCAATTTTAAGCCCTTTTCTCTCGTTCCGGGCTGAAAAACTTCTCATTTCTATTCCCAGATAAATTTTTCAAGATCTATACTTTCAAAATCCATGGTTTAAAAAATTTTTCCAGGCTGGTTTTCGTTAAGAGCTTTTACCCTTCTCACCAGGGTTGGATGTGTTGAATAGAGATTCGTTGACCAGGTCCAGAAGCCCTCAGGGCTTTTTGCAGTCTCAAGATATTCCTCGTAGTTAACATTTTTGTATAGGTGTTCGCCTGCTGAGAGGACTATAAGCCCTCTTTTGCCTGAAGGAACAAGCCGGATTGCAATCCTATCTGCAGTATACTCCCTTGCCCGGCTAAGGGCAGTCCATAAAAGGTTCTTTAGCACAGGCACAAAGGCAACCGGGAAGATTGAGAGGTTGTAGAGCAGAGTAACATGACCTGCTTTTATGTGTGCCAGCTCATGGGCAACTATAAACTCCAGAGAATCAAAGTCTCCTTCCCTGTATGCGACCTCAACCACATCCGCATAAAAAACTACATAATTTCTCCTGAAGTACAGCCTGGTAGCAAACGCGTTTATTAGCCCACCTTGCTGGATTAAAAATGCATCTGGAATTTCTTTGAGATTCAGTTCAAAAGAAAGGCGCTTTATAATTTCGTAGAGTTCAGGGAACTGCTTTTCGGAAAGCTTGATCGCATTCGCCCTCATTGCCCCGTAAGTCTGCCCAGAGACGTATGAGAGAAAAACAATCGTTCCCGGGACTATCAGCATATATTCCTTCCCGAGGAGATCAGGATATAGAATCGGAGCTGCCATTAAAGTAACATAAATAAAAACACTGATCAGCAAACATATAATGAAAAGAGGTATTTCGGCAGGATGCCTTAGAGATTTTATCTCACTGTCCAGCAAATAATTTGTCCCCCCAGTTTTAGAAAGTATCTTTCAATTGTTCGCTAGAACCTACAAAAATGCTAATTTTTTATCATAAGTACACGATATACTCTGGATTTGAATCAATGTACCTTTTACTATGTAATACTTTTTACTAGGTAATACCTTTTACTATGAAAAATAAAATTCATTGTATGGTGGGCATTTTACTTTTGACTTCTTTTACTGCCGCTAACACATAGCTCTTCCCCAGGGAAAAGTAAGGCAGCTTATCTAATTTCAGAAGAATTACTGGATTGAGCAAGATGTTAGTAGATCAGATTAATTGGGAAGTTTTTCTCATGACCCGCCTCTTGCAAAAAGCTCTGAGGCCCTACGACCGAAAGGGTTGCTTGTTATGGAAGCAATGCTGGTCAGAATAACAAAAACTTACTTTTAATTGTTCCTGCTTTAAAAAACATGTTATGAGTATGATAAAAGAGCGAAATAATATTTTTTGTAAGAAAAAACCTGGATTGCATAAAATATATAAATCTGTCAAATAATCAACAGGTGTATATAAGATACCCAATCTAGGATGATAAGAAATCCCAGCTATTTTCATATATGTTTACTAGTTCATGTTTGTTTACTCCTTTTTAAGAAGATAAGAAGGCATATTAAAAAATGAATCTCCATATATATTTGTACTGATCGGGCAATAGACTTTAAAGCTTTTATTATTATAATATTCTTAATTATATTTCTTTAAGTATTATATCATATAGCAGTAATCTTTCCTTGATACAATTTTGAAAGCCTGTTAAAAAGCCGTGGTTGTATAAAGATCTGGAAATAATTTTTAAAAATTGACGTGGGCGATAATCTGCAAAAATATTATATTAGATTTTTTGGGCAGGGAGGGTCAAATAATCAGGTCAAAATTGTATCAAACTTAGCAAAGTCTGGGGTTATGATAAATGGGGAAACGAAAGTTTGACAGAATACAGAAGATATTAAGCGTTTTTACGGTGACATTTTTTTTGTTATCAGTAACAGCTGTATCAGTAACCGCACAGAATGGAGAAACGCTATTACCTACAGCACCAGGAGATAATGAAACAGAAACACAACCAGTTGTACCAGAGCCTACCGAGACAGAAACAGAAGCACCAGAACCTGCTGTAACAGAAGCACCAGAACCCACTGTAACAGAAGCACCAGAACCCACTGTAACAGAAACACCAGAACCTACTGTAACCGAACCTGAAGTAAATGTAACAGAACCTGAAGCGAATGTAACAGAACCAGAACCTACTGTAACAGAGCCGGAAGTCAATATAACAGAGCCAGAGATAAATGTCACAGAGCCAACAGAACCTGAAGTGAATGTGACAGAACCAGAAGTGAATATAACAGAGCTAGAGGTGAATGTAACAGAACCTGAAGTGAATATAACCGAACCTGAAGTGAATGTGACAGAACCAGAAGTGAATATAACAGAGCCGGCAGTGAATGTAACAGTATCAGGGGATAGCATAACAGTACCAGATGAGAATATAACCGTACCAGAGAATTTATCGATACCAGAGATTATATCACCGGTAATCGAAACTAATGGTACTATCAGTGTAATTAACGAAGAAACAAATACTACAACCAATTTGAGTGTTGGTCCCGATACTGGAGGAGTTGCAGTTAGTCCAGATGGAACAAAGGCGTATGTGACTAACCTTAACAACAACACTGTCTCTGTAATTAACACAGTAAACAACAGTGTTGAAGCCACAATCAATGTTGGAGATTATCCTGCTGGAATTGCATTTGCAGGAACAAATGCGTATGTGACCAATGCTAACAGCAACACTGTAACTGTAATTAACACGATAAATAACAATGTTATAGGCACAATTAATGTTGGAGAGCATCCTTCTGGAATTGCAGTCGCAGGAACAAATGCATATGTGGTCAATATCAACAGCAATACTGTCACTGTGATTAATACGATAAACAACAATGTTATAGGCACAATTAATGTTGGGAAGAATCCTGCTGGAATTGCGGTTGCAGGAACAAATGCATATGTGACCAATGCTAACAGCAACACTGTAACTGTAATTAACACGATAAACAACAACGTTATAGGCACAATTAATGTTGGAGAATATCCTACCGGAATTGCAGTTGCAGGAACAAAAGCATTTGTTTGTAACGCCAACAGTAATTCTGTTACTGTAATTAACACAATAAACAACAATATTATAGGCACAATTAACGTTGGAGAATATCCTGCCAGTATTGCAGTAATAGGAAACGAAGCACATGTGACAAACCTTAACAGCAATACTATCACGGTAATTAACACGATAAACAACAACGTTATAGCAACAACGCCTGCAAGAAGCCTTCCTGTTCCAACCGGACATTGTGTGTGTGCTATTCCGGTACCAAAACCGCCATGTCCCACGTGTCCATGTCCTACCTGTCCTGAAGTACCAAAATGTCCTACTGCAAACTTCAGCAGCAAGCCCATTTATGCGGTGAAATTTACGGACATGTCAAAAGGTGCGACTAAATGGTACTGGACTTTTGGAGATGGGACAAATTCAAGTGAGCGGAACCCTCTACATGTATACGCGAGACCTGGGAGCTATAGAGTTAACCTGACCGTAAGCAATGAAAACTGTACGGATTTCAAATCTTCTATAGTCAATGTCTGTCCCCAGGTATCCAAAGCAAATAATACACAGGTACCGCCAGGAGATAGTGCACCTATATACTGAAAGCAGCTGAGCTTACAAGAGAACCAAAAAGAATTCTACTAAGGTTCAGTTGGAAATGAATCTCATAATGCTCCAGTTTTCGGAGCATTTACTCATTTTTCTTCAGAAATTCTGTTCTCTGCAGAAATACGACGGTATTATATGCAGGAGGGACAGGCTGGATTCTCTTATACTCTCTATAACCTTCAGGCAAATCAAGCGAAGAATCCAGGTTTAACAGTTTCATTAAGCCTTTCTCATAGATTCTGTAAGATAGCCTGAAGCCTTCAGGTATTACCTTTAGCAGGTGATCGAGAATTTCTTTTTTGGGCTCAGCCTGGGCAGCTATAATAAGAGCCTTTGAATGGGTGCCAGAATCTATGAAATCAGCACGGCTGATGGAAAGATGATTCCCATTAATTATGGTGATGTCTTCCGAAAGCCCGAGCTTATCAAGTACTTTTATTGAGAGTTGTGCACTTGCAGGATCCTGCTCTATCCCTGTGCCCTTTATCCCGTGGCACCTGAGGAAAACGATAAGGGTCAGGGGAAGGGGCCCGCTCCCGAGAAAAAAGATCCTGTCCTCGGGTTTTAATTTGAAACCTTCATATTCTATCTGGACCAGCCTGAGGTAATTCCTGTAAAAGAGATACTTTTCAAGCACCTTCCACGGCGACTGGCTTGCAAGGATCTCGTTTGAGTATCTGGTCTCAAGCCTTACAGTATATAAATTTCGGAATCGATTCATGTGAGCAAAAACCGGTTCCATTTCTGGTTTATTCAAAAGGTCAAAATCTTTATCGCTGTACAGATCACGGGTAATTAAAACATCTAGTTTCAGGAACAATCTCTCAACCCTGTCCGAAGAACAGTTGAGAATCTCATCATCAGACAGCTCCCTTATGTCCTGATACAAGCCAAATATTTCTTTGAGAATGCTTTCTGAAAACTCAGGGCTTTTGTTAATTGTACTAACCATACCAATCCCCAAACAGTATTACGGTGAGCCGGGATATATTCCTGTTGAGAATAATCACGACCCTGAGATTACGGAGGGAGATTTGTATATTTGCTCAGGGAGTGGAAAAGAAAAATCGAATAATTGGGAGAATATATTGAACCCTGTAAAACACCATCCTTATTCGAAAATTCGCTTTATATCCTCAATAGACAGGGAAACTTCAAACTCTTTTAATCTAAAAAACTTCTTTGCCCGCATATCGTCATCATCAAGTCTGAGGTCGCTTTCAACAAATCCGGCTTTTTCCAGGCGTTTCAAATGCAGGTTTACTACCTGCCTTGAGAGGTTCAGGTCTTTGGCGAGTTCGTAGACATACCTCTCCCTCTCAGCCAGCAGGTAGAGCAGTTTCAACCTTATGGGATGAGAGAGGGCTTCGCCGATCTCCACTATCTTTTCAAGTGATTTTTCCATCCTGAATATCCTCACGTATTTCTGGTGTCACCTGACCTGGAAGATTCCCTGAACCTGCCGCAGTTGTATAAAATTCTAGCACTCCGACTAAACTTTAGATTTCTTCCAGTTTGGATTTTATTTCTTCCACTGTTTTTTTGATTTCTTCGATATCTCTTTCCATTTTAATTATTCGCTCATTATCCCTTGGAGCTGCATACCCGGACCTGTTTAGCAGCACTACCACTGCACCTGCTATAAGCAAGATAAGTAGAAGGTTCAGGAGAAAACCCCAGAACGAGCCCATCATGCCGTATCCCATACCATTCAAGCTTCCCACCTCGAAAAAACAGGTTTTCTTGATATTATTTACTTTTCTTATCTCATCGAGTTTTTCTTTAGATATTGCTAAGCAAAATATAAGGAATATCTGGTAGAAAGGTAGCGATAAAAACTCAATAGAAATAACTGATAAAAGGTTGATAAAATGAATGCTTAAGCTGTAACTTTAAAACCTAATCTGATGGAATAAAGAAGATAATTATTAAGAGTTAGCTTGAGCACTCGATAATATTCTCAATAACTATCTCCTCTGCAGTAACCCTGTCCCCTGCAGTGCCTTTCGCCTGCCTGTGCTCCTGCGCAAATCGGGTAGTCAGTAAATACTTCACCGCTGATAGCATCAATTCTTGCCTGATTGTAAACCCCATCCTCGTCCTGATAGGTAACAATCCACCAGCGGCGCATCTGAGAAATGTCATCTTTAGAGATCTTGCTATCGATTTCTTTCCTTGCAATCTCGCGGGCTTCATCTGAAGTCTCGACCTCAACTTCAACCGGCTTATCTGAGTTGAGATATGGGCAGCTGGAGAAATTTCCTGCACACGGACCCAAGCCCATGCATCTTGCAGCCCACCTGTGTGGTACAGATCCGTAATTTGTCCCTGCATTATCCGAAGTAACTGCACTGACGACTGCTGCTCCGGAGGCTCCTACAAGCAGTATTCCCAGCAGAATTGCTATTATTGCCTTTTTCATTTTATGCACCTTTACGCCTGTTTTTGTTTTCGTCCACGCATGTAATCAACTATGAATTACTACAATAGCTGCAAACGCCTGTTGCCACACAATATGTAGTATTTACACTACATATGTAGTCTACGTGATAATATATAAACTATCACAGGTACTGCTGGCTTTCATGAAAATTCAGCTGTACTTTCATTTGTCCATCCTAGAGGCGGCGGAACCAAAATAGACCTGCAGCAATAGCCTCAGGGCTTTAAAAAGGTCTATGTTATGTAGATCTGAATTTAAAACCGGCAGTACAGGAAAATAGATATAAACCGGCTTACTAGATAATGTATTGGAGAGCACATGGAAATTTTAGAATGCAGCATAATTGATATTGCCCCTACGATCGCGACACTGCTCAAAATTCCTATGGTTCCGCCTGCAGGCAGACCAATTCGAGCAGTAGAAACCTACGCGCAGGAAAGAGGCTGCAAGCGAGCGGCAGTAATTATTGTGGTTGATAGTCTTGGGTATTCCCTTTACAAGCACCTTTCTAAATTAATGATAAAACTGAGTGAGCTTGCCGAAAAAGGAATCCTGTTCAGGTGCAAATCCGTTGCATCAACAACATCCCCTGCTATTGCATCAATCTTTACAGGATATCCACCAGAAATGCATAATGTCTACTCGACTCAAGATATCTATACCGAAAGAGCAAAAGACTCGGAAAATCCGAAACTGAAGAGTATCATGGAATGGGCTTACAGGGCAGGCATGAAAGCGTCAGCGGTCATCGAGTATGAAGGTGCAGAAAGTTTCAGGGGAAGAATAAGAGACTTTTATGGAGTTCCAGATTCCGAAGATATCCTGGATTATGACCTTCAGATAACGAATTATGCTGTGCGTGCTCTCAAAGAAAAGCCTGATATCCTGGCGGTTCACCTAAGGGCTCTTGATCGTTTTTCCCACAGGGCAGAAAGCTGGGAAGAACTGAAAAAGGCTGCAAAAGCCGTAGATGAAAACCTGGGCGAGATTTTCCGGAATGCAGAAAAAGGGACGATTTTCTTTATCTGCGGAGACCACGCAATCCACGGCGGAGAAAAATGGTTGAAGAATGCGGAAGGAGAAGATATCAAAAATCACAGGGAAAACATTGTAGCCCTTATTGTAGCCTGTAAGCAGGAAGTGTAAATTGACCGAACGCCTCCTCCAAGAAGCTAAGATTAGCAAGTTTATTATTTTAAAATTAGTATCAGAACCTTTGCTCAACCTCAAGAATCTTACTGAAACACCTGATTGTTCGGCTGGTATTCTTATGCAGAATTCCAATACCTCCTGCTTCTTCCCACTCGCGGATGTTTTCGGAATTATCATCAATAAGAACCCTTGCAGTCCCTGACTGCAGGGCTTTTTCCGGGCGGTAGCAGAGGATCGCATTTTCTGCATAAGAGGGTCCAAGTTCTCTCCTGATCCATTTGATTTTTCCTTCTCTCGCATTGGTTAAGGCTTTTTTTCTCTCAGGTCCTGGGAGCGCAGAAAGGATTGTAGGAAAGTAGCCCGAACTTCTAAGAAACCCATGCAGCTCTCTTCCTCCTGGCATCCAGGGCATCTCTGACCAGAATTCAATCCCTGCCGATGCAATTTTTTTCCAGAATAATTCTCTATCATTGCTGTACCAGAACATCATATCCTCACTCAGTTTTTCGCAGGCACCTGTGAAGTCCGTAAGGACTCCATCCATGTCAAGAAAGAGTTTTATTTCTTCTATGGGTTCGGGAGAAAAAGAGAGATCAGACGAATGGCTTGAGAGAGATCGCTGAGAGCTTGCAGGATTGATCTGGGTAAAATTGTACGGATTTAAAGAAACAGACATAATAAACCTCCCCTAATACCTCTAGCGGCAAATGACTTCCCATCAAACATTTAGAGACCGTAATAAAGAAAATACTCACAGTAAAAAATTATTATATAAAAGGTTAAAAAGAAGATTTCTATCTTCCCCGTGGAAGATTTCTACCTTCTCATCCGTCACTTCGTCGTGCTTATTTTTTCTTTGAGATAGAGCTTTCGAACCTGTCCACCAGTTTCTTTACATCGGTCTTGATGTCCGAGGCAAGCTTTTTTGCACTCTCACCGGTTGTATCAATGAGTTTATCAACTCTGCCAGTGATGCTTTTTACCTCATCCTTTACATCAATGGACTTCATCTCCTCGGAAAGAGATTTTATTTCTGCATTTATACTCTTTGCAAGTTTCGAGGCTTCGTCCCCTGTCTTCTTTGCAAGAAGATCAATGTCGTTTCCAAGCTTTCCTAACCGTTCCTGAATCCCGGAACTCTTTTTTCCGGTTTCTATTCCCTTGCTTTCACTTTCCATTTGTACCATATAGACCCCTTCATATATTTAATAAATATAATGGATTTAATAAATATAATGGATTTCTCTCAAAAGAAAGTCTGTTTTTCAGATATTTATTATGAACTTTCGGTATCATAAAATTACCCCATAAAGTTTTATTTAAAGTTTTGGAATTGTTTAAATATTATCAGTAAAATTCTGTGAACCCTCCACAACCAAAAACTAATTTTAAAAGTAAATTAATGTTACGCTACAAGCTTATAAAGTATAAATTAAAATAGTATGCTTGTAAAAGTAAGGCTAGTTAACTGATTCAAAGAGTTTATGGAAAGATATGAGAACCGGATTGAGACGCCGTACTCAGGAAAAATCAGCTCTCTGTGATAGAGTAAGCCATTAAAGGCTGTAGAGGAAGTATGCAGACCTTAGTTATATGCATAGACAGAGATAACGATCTGGGCGAAAAAGCAAAGCTCGAAACCCCGATAGTAGGACGGGAAGCAAATATTCAAGCTGCCGCCGCACTTGGGATCGCAGATCCGGAGGATTCTGATACCAATACAATTTTCGGCGGGATCAGGATTCTTGATGAATTGCGGGCAAAAGGAATCGATGCAGAGATAGTCTCTTTTGCAGGAGACAAAAACGTTGGAGTAATCTCAGACCAGAAAATTGCAGAACAGCTCGAAACCTTTCTCAATACGCATGATGTGCAGAGAGCGATTTTTGTATCAGACGGTGCAGAGGACGAGACGCTTGTGCCTATTGTCCAATCCCGTATAAAAATTGACTCCGTAAAAAGAATCGTTGTAATGCAAAGTGAAAATCTGGAAAGTACCTATTATATTTTGAAACATGCATTCAGCGACCCAAAGATTTCCCAGACCTTCTTTGTACCTTTAGGGCTTGCTTTTCTTATTTATGCAATATTTCTGCTTGCCCAGTATCCAGAAGGTGCAGTTGTGGGAATTTTTGCAGCTGTAGGGCTTTACATGCTGTACAGGGGCTTTGGGCTGGATGATCTTGTCGCCCTTGAGAAAGAAAGGCTCTGGGACGCTTTTCTGGAACAGAAGATGGTTTTCATAAGCTATACGGCTGCCCTGCTTACAATTCTTGTAGCAACTGCATACGGAGCCATGGAGGTATGGGAACTTTATTCGGCAGAAGGGGTGTGGTACCACGGAACCCTTACGCTTGTCTCGGTATTCATAAATGCCTCAGTCTGGTGGTATGCAGGAGCCCTGCTGCTTGCTAATCTTGGAAAAATTTTCGATCTAAGGATGGAGGAAAAGCCAATTTATAAAAATATCTCCATCTCTCTCTTTATAATCGCAACCGGACTGCTCTTCTGGGGTGCAAGCACGTATATTTTAGCGGCAGCCTCCCTCTCGGAAGGCATTACTAATAATGCAACTCTTGCCCTCCAGTATTTTGTATATTCAGTCATAGTTGCAATTCTTATTGCTCTTGTAGGTATAAAGTACAGCGTATCCAACCAGGCTTCCGAAAATGGAAACCCAGAAAGGGGTAGAAGAAAGAAAAAGCTCGCCTGACTGCGGTTATTTTTCCAGGTAACCAGAATCCGATAGGTCAGGCGAATAGAAAAATGGAGCAACGGTAAAAAACATCAGGTAGATAAAAATGGAAAAAGCAGCTGAAAATGTAGAGATTGCAGTGTTCGGTGGTGTTGGTTTCAATTCATACAGGGAATTTGAAAGCCAGCCAGTACACACTCCATATGGAGAAGTTACCGCTTATTTTACTACCATAAGAAGAAAAAGAGTTGCAATAATTCCGAGGCATGCAGGAGAAAACCATATTCCTCCACATAGAATTAACTACAGGGCAAATATCTGGGCAGTACATGCCATAGGGGCAAAGCGTATAATCTCTACAAATTCCGTAGGGTCAATGCGAGGACATCCTGTGGGCAGTTTTGTAGTGCTTGATGATTTCATAGATTTTACCCGGAACAGACCCTCTACCTTCTATGATGATAGGACTGTACATGTCGATCTCTCTGAGCCCTACTGCCCGGAAATCAGGACTGCTCTCAGGTGTGCCCTGGAAAAAAAAGGGCTTTCCTATACTGAAGGAATTTATGCCTGCACAGAAGGTCCGCGTTTTGAGACCCGAGCCGAAATCCGAATGATGAGCCAGTTTGCTGATGTTGTGGGCATGACGGGTGTGCCTGAGGTAGTCCTTGCAAAAGAACTCAGCCTCTGTTATGCTTCTCTCGCCATTGTCACAAACCAGGCATGTGGGTTGACCACACAGAAACTAACCGCGGATGAAGTCACTGAAGTTGTGGGAAAAGCCCAGGATTCGATCTTTGAAATAATTTCTGACACCATAGAAAATCTCAAAGAAACCCGAAGCTGTATGTGCAGATTTGCAACAGAAGGAGCATGCTTGTAACCATAACTTTTTGTTAAAAAGTTGCAAAAGAAGAGAGAAGAGCATGCTTGTAAGGTCTTATTTAAAGAAATTACAGAAGAAGTATATTATAAGTTTTATTTTAAAAAGGCAGCAGGGAAGCAGACTCCAAATAAATACAATCTCTACAAATAGGTTCTTGATAAGATATTTTTCCAGAATTTTCTTTACAATAAGCACTCTTACTAACATTTTCTTTAAGCATGTCTTTAGAAATTTTCCAGACAATTCACTTAAGTAACTTCTTCAAATATTACTTAAATGAGTCATGGTGTCATTTCACAAAATTGCATATTCGAATGCTTCAAGCAGCTTATTCAATACTGTGATCTTCAGGAAAGAGCAGATTATCTTATTTATATAATTATTAAGTGATAAAATATTTATATAATAGTTCCCTATAAGATGAGGTGCAAATAGGATAAAAGAATGACAAAAAAGGTGTGCTAAGGAAAAGTAAGTAAAATTGAGCACCGAATGAAGTTAAAAGTGTAAATAGTAAATTTTGAGAGAATTTAATAAATTTCAATCGATCAGGATAAAAATGATACTCTGGGTCTTAGGCTACGCTGAAAAATCGAAGATAAGAGTTATGGCTATAAAGGATCGGCTGAAACAGCCGATTTATACGGCGGAACTCTATATAAAGGATAGTCACAAAGGACCACGTCCCCACAAAATAAGGCTTCTTACCGGTAAAAAAGAAGAATTCATTCCTCACCAGCAGTTTATAGAGCTCTTACGCAGTGCAAACCGGATAATGCTTGCAGAAGGAGGAGACCCCGCAAATGAGACTGCGTTTATGGAGATGCTCAAAGGTTTTCAACTCAGTGCAGATAGAGTTAAAATCTGCAAACACTGCCTGATAAACAAACGTTTCAACTTTGTAAATAGTAAATCCATAAAATACCACGATGAACTCATCTGCCTGGACTGTGCAAAAGAAGAACTTTTGCGTGCAGTCCGTTCGGCTGGTGTGCAGTATGGGGAGAAATCCATAGATTTCCTTGAGCAGGTTCTCGTGAAGACCAGGGACCTGGATAGGACTATCAGGATGCTTACCCCTGATAGGCTGGACCCGGAGTTTACGCGTTACGATACTATATGGACAAACCCTGCGAGTGCTACTGTCAGGATAAAGAACCTGCCCCTTCAAAAGAAATTCAAAGACATGCTGCTCGAAAGATCCGAAACCTTACTGCCTGTTCAGGCTTTGTCGATTGAAGCCGGGCTTCTAGAAGGGAAAAATCAGTTTGTAGTCTCGGCGACAGCAACCGGAAAGACCCTTATAGGGGAGATGGCAGGAATCCAGAACCTTCTTGATAAAAAAGGAAAAATGCTTTATCTGGTTCCCCTGGTGGCACTTGCAAACCAGAAATACGACCAGTTCAGAGAGCGCTATTCGAAACTTGGGCTCACCACTTCAATAAAGATAGGGGCAAATCTCATAAAAACTTCCCAGCGCGTGAAAATGCATACAAGCCCGAGTGCGGATATAATCGTGGGGACTTACGAGGGTATAGACCATATGCTCAGGTCTGGAAATGCCGATTACCTGGGTAAGATCGGAACTGTGATTGTGGACGAAGTCCATACCCTCGAAGATCAGGAAAGGGGGCACAGGCTGGACGGGCTTATAGGAAGGCTGAGGTATGTGGCACCCGAAGCGCAGTTTATCTATCTCTCAGCAACCGTAGCAAATCCTGAGGGCTATGCAAAGAAGCTCGGAGCCAGGCTTGTCCGTTACGAGCACAGACCTGTCCCTATTGACCGGCATCTCTTATTCTGCCAGGAAAACGAGAAGGCAAAGCTAATTTCTCAGCTAGCGAAAGAAGAGTATTCGATGCTTTCTTCTAAAAAGCATAGGGGGCAGACAATTGTCTTTACAAACTCCCGCCGGAACTGCCACAAGCTCGCCGCCGCCCTTTCAATTCAGGCAGCTCCCTATCACGCCGGGCTTTCCCAGTACGAGAGAAAGAAAATTGAGACTCGCTTTGCAAAAGGAGAGCTTCCGGTAGTCGTGACTACAGCTGCCCTTGCGGCAGGTGTGGATTTTCCGGCTTCCCAGGTAATCTTTGAATCTCTGGCAATGGGAGTAGACTGGATTTCAGTCCAGGACTTCCTGCAGATGAGCGGAAGGGCAGGCAGGCCCGACTATCATGACCGCGGAATTGTCGTGCTTATGCCCGTGCCCGGAAAGTCCTACTCAGGCTCCCAGTCCGATACCGAAGAAGAGGTTGCAATCAAACTGCTTCAGGGCGAAATGCTCTCAGCAGGGGTACAGTACGGAGAAGCCGAGCAGCTTGAGGAAGTGCTTGCATCAGTTGCAGTCACTTCTTCGGTGCAGGATCTCAGGAAGATCCATAACATGATGTTTGGGAACTACGACCTGGAAAGATTAATCCAGCGCCTCCAGAATTATCGCTTTCTGGAAAGAAAAGGAAACCGGATAACGCTTACGCGTTTTGGAAAGATTGTTGCGACTCATTTCCTTTCGGTATCGAAAGCCTTCCTGATTCGGGATGCCGTGCTTGAAGAGAACAAACCCCTTCAGATTGTGACAAACCTTGAGTTTTTCGATGCAGCGTACTTCAAGTATGCAAACCAGATAGGAAGCTCTCTGCATGTTAATATGCCTTCAAGGGTCTTTCAGGGGGCTACCCTTGATATAATCTTTGACGGGGAATCCCTTTCCCAGCTTGATGTAAAAATCCGGGAGTTAATGTTGAGCTTTGCTTCGGACTTTTTAACCTGTGCCTGCAAAGATTCGCCTTACTGCGGCTGTGCAGAACAGAAGTTCTCGGAAAAAATTATCAAGTTGCGTACAGAAGCGCTTGAACCTGAACAGATTGTAAAGAGACTTGAAGAGAAATACGGAATTTCCGCATACCAGGGCGATGTTTTCGGGTATCTGGACAACGCAGTCCGTAATCTTGATGCTGTGGAACTTATAGCAAAGGTGCACTCCAAAAAGGGAGTGGCAGAAGAAGCAAAAAAGCTTAAAAAGAAAGTCCAAGGTTAAGAGATCAAAAACGTTTTTGCAGATAGCATTGTATAGAGAGTTAAGATGCTCCTGTTTATATGTAAAATGAATTGTTTATACGCAGGGCTGACAGGTTTTCCCAAAATCCAGCCAGTATATAATATATCAGAATTCGACAACAGGATATATTATAACAGAATTTTGAGAGAGTAAGATAGAGGTGATTTCATGACTGAGGACGTAGAACACAAGAAAAATATTGAAAATGAAGCCTCAAAGAAGGTTAAAAAAAATATCACAATAGAATTTTTGAAACCTGATAACTTCAGGCAGATATATGCTATCGGAGCAGCAGGAGGGCACAGCCCCTACGATTTCAGGATCGGTTTTTACAACGACACTCCTAAAATGTTTGGGGATGCCTCAGAACCAAGGGTTATCGAGAGGCGTGTTGAGGCTGAGATTATACTCTCTCCTGTTGCTGCACTTGAGCTTTCAAGGTGGCTGACCCAGCATATAAACGAATATGAGTCCGTTTTCGGACCTATTGCAAGAGCAATCCCGAGACCAAAAAAAGATGCTGCAAAGCCTATTGACGAAAGTACGGATATTCAGGGTTATATCTGATCCTGGCTCGAGTCAGGATAAAATAGCTTAAGGATTCTGGTTAACTGAGAAATCGAACTTGACTTCCATAAGGAGCTATTTGATCCAGGAAGTCTTTTGAGAACCCGGAAGATCGATGGTTATATATCTCTGTAAAGGGTAAGTAATTTTCAGTCTTCTTAAAAGCCGGTGGAGTGACGATATTAGAAAATTTTCTCGATTACTGACAGGAAGCGGCTGAGACAGGCAGCGAACAGACCGCACATGTGATGCGGCTCTGATGCAGCTCGCCCTTACCGGCTTGGGACATAAGAAACAGGAACCCGGGAGTACGGGGAAAAAGCAGAACAAATAAGCGAGGGTTTAAATTTGTTCCCAAATAAAAAAGTTCAGAAGATCGTTGGATCAAAGATCCAGGTAGAAATGAAAGGCGACCTTAATCTGCTTGAAGGCACTCTTAAGAGTGTGGATGACTACATGAACCTTCATCTCGAGGACACCATGGAGATCGTAAAAGGAGAAAAAGTCCGTTCCCTTGGTTCTGTAGTGCTTCGTGGTAATAACATCATACTGATTACTCCTGTCGAAGAATAAACTTCAGAAGGAACATCATAATGTACATAAGGAACGTCATAGTGTGCATAAGGAACATCATAGTGTGGAATCATGGATCTTGAAGAAGAAGCTTATAACATAATAAAAAGCCATAAAGAAGGCGTTTTCCAGAACCTTATCTGGAAAGAGCTGAACATCGATAGCAGAAAATGTTCCAGAATCATAAAAAAGCTTCTGGACAAAGACCTTATTGTACGAGAGGTTGGAGTTTCAAACGGTGCAAGAACATACCTGCTGAAAGCAAAAGAAGAGGTTAAAGAAAAATATGACCTCCTGCTTGCAGGAAATTTATTTTCGGCCTGTACAGGTTGCACCGGCGACTGTCAACCCGAATACTGCGGGAGACTCAGCGAATGGATTGAAAACCTCATTCAACAGGAAGCTGAGAGATCGGAAGAAACCGGCGAAATCAATGTCGATATCGAAGATGAATGAAGCTTAAGAAGAAATCTGAAAAGGTTACCAAGTACAGCAGTTAATAACATATCGAAAGTACAGGCAACCGATAATTATATATAGAAAAGCCCCTTATTGAAGAACCTCCTTCAATAAGGGGAACAACATACAAAACGCTCCGGTAGTGTAGTCCGGCCAATCATTCCGGCCTTTCGAGCCGAAGACTCGGGTTCGAATCCCGGCCGGAGCACCATACTTTTTTTTACAGATTTTCACAAATAACTTCTATAATTAAGAGAATTACTCCTCTGACTTTTCCATAGACGTATAATTTATAATGTATTGCCTTGCACAGATAGTGCTGTCAGTTGCCAGTAACTCATGTGAGTTTCAGGCGAGCTCAAAGTCCATAATTTATTGCCGCCTGCCCGCCCTAATTCACTAATTTTGAATCGAGTTTTTTTAAAAAAGCTTTAAGAGTTTAGAAAAAGTTTTTTTTAATGAGTCGCGGCATGTCTATAAAAAGAAATGAAATTCCTTTAAATAGTTCTCACATAAAACTCTATCTGACCAATAGATCCCCCAGAAGGGGTTTGGAGAGGGACAGCTTTATATATTACTAGTATCTATTGAAGGTCTCGTTGTGAGATGCGCTGTGAGATGCGCAATGAAATGCGATGTGCTCCGGTAGTGTAGTCCGGCCAATCATTCCGGCCTTTCGAGCCGAAGACTCGGGTTCGAATCCCGGCCGGAGCACCATATTCTTTTCTACGCGAAACGCCTTTCCTATAATGATTTCTTTTCTATAACGTCATTACAAATTTTATTACGAGCTTTTGTTTTTACTGATCATTTACACTATTTTACTGATCAACTACACTATTCTTTTTTTACAACCTTGTTTTCTAGGAATTATATCTTCAAACCCCACTGCCATCCGTTGAGCTTTGAATACTCAACTATTCCTTCCTTAACGCTTTCTCAAAATAATAGAATGGAGCTCTTTTATTTCCCTGATCTTTTCCAGATTCTGTACTTCATCAAGCAGACCTGCTGTATTGACAGATTCGAGTGCAGCCTTTGCGGCAAAGCATGCTCCTTTCATTCCACGTTCAAGAGTAAGCACACGTATTGTTTCCAGAGACCACGCAATCTGAATGATTACATTTCTCATGCCGCGCTGAGAGACTGCTTTGCCCAGGTTTTCAAGTGCCTCAATTATAGCCTTTGCATGGGACTCGCTGTTTTCCCTTCTTATGACGGCATTGCCCAGGTCTTCAAGAATAACTGCAGCTTCCAGAGCATTGGATTCAATTTCCTGTTCGGCTGAAGCTACACCTATTTCTCCAAGAAAATCTATGGCAGCAATTCCGGCATAAGGAAGACCTTTTTCTATTGATTTCAAGGCTACCTGCATAAGATAAACTTCAGAAAGGCTTACCAAGGTTTCCATTTTCATTCTAGAAGAGTTCTTCCCACAGTTCCCAAGCGATTCAGCTGCACTTTTCGCTGCCGTATCCAGTCCCTTTTCTGCAATCTCCTGGGCAAGGCTTCCTATAATGGATAAAGCCTTTATAGCAATAGTTTCCCTCTTCTGGCTGGCAGCCTCAAACACTATATCCCCAAGTACATAGCATGAAACTGCACATGCCTGCTGCATCTCCTTTTCAGCAGCAACCCTGGCTATATCCCCAATTGAGATGATAAGTGCTTTCAAATCCAGCTCATTTTCAGCATTGGCATCTAGATGAATAAGCTGAAACACGAAGTCCCTTAACCTGTTGATGGCTTCTATTGTGCCTCTCTGGTCTCCACTATACGCTTTACGGAACCCGTCTTCAATAGTTCTGACCTCATCAAGCTCATTTTCATTTACAAACGAAGTACCATGCCCCACACCAGTTCTTGTTAATCTTATTGTCCTTACAGCAGATTAGTCTTCCTATCAAAATCGCTTTCCTGTTTCTTCTTCAGCCTTCTGCACAGAAATCAGACAAGGCAATATTTGTTAAATATTTTAATAATCTTTTATGCCCTTACTCCGAGATTTCATTTATACGGCATTTTCAATTTTTCAGTAGTAAATCGCGCGCAAGTAAATCTCTCTCGATTCTCTGTAGCATGGAGTCTAGTAGGCTGAGTTTATCCTGAAAAAAGAAAAGAAACTTGTCTGACATATCTCACGGTTATTCTCTTCGGTGCAATCTACCCTGAAAGAGCATAGTCAGAACGCCAATTTTAAACCTAAGGCGGAAAATCCCCTCCTTGTTTTCATCAGAAAGCAGGGGATAGTTCACTAAAAGAGATTTTAGAGGATTCTTTCCGATTGGAATTACTTTCTTTATTCTCAATTCCATTTTTAGAATTTCAGCTCCCTGTGCCAGTGGGAATTTCCTCTAAAGTTTCTCGTTGAGACTTGATTTGGTCGGATTTATGGTGAAAAATTACTCAGTGCTATTCTCACTTTCTTTTTCCGCCTCTTTCTCAGCTTCCTTTTTCTCAGCTCTGTGTTTGTGAAGAGCCATCTCTATATTGCTGTGCAAATCCTCTTCTTTAAAAGGTTTTGAGATATATCCTGCAGGTTCTGTTGTTTTTGCCCTCTCCAGAGTCTCGTCATCAGTATAGGCGGTAAGATAAAGCACTGGAATTTTAAGCTTGTTCTTAATTTCACGGGCAGCCTCAATTCCATCCATTTCTCCTTTTAACATGATATCCATAAGAACAAGGTCTGCATTCGACAGATCGGCTTTTCTTATGGCTTCCTCTCCTGTGGACGCAGTACCCGTCACAGTATATCCAAGGTTTTTCAATTTGTTTCTGATATTAAGAGCCACGATATTCTGGTCTTCGACTACCAGAATTTTTGCCTTTTTCATTGTATCTCCCCTTTAATATCGAATAAGTCTCCGGATAGTCAGTCGTTTTCTTTAAACAATATTTTGAAGGTAGTCCCTGCACCATTTTGGAGTTCGATTGTACCCTCCAGTTGTTCAACAAGAATATTTACAAGTTGCAGACCCAGAGAACCAGTATTCCTGAAATCGAGATTTTCCGGAAAACCTAATCCATTGTCCGAAACTACCAGCGAATATTGGCTACTTTTATCAACTGAGCTCTTAGCACCAATTTTATTAGTGCTATTACTTATATTTTTATTCTCTCCGTTCTCTTCAACCCTGCAGAGTTTTATCCGAATTTCCCCTTTTCTACCCTGAGGAAAAGCATGTTTTAGAGAATTAGACACGAGCTCGTTAATAATTATCCCAAGAGGGACTGCCGTGTCCATTCCAAAGAAGACCTCCTCAATATCCAGCTCCATCCTGATATCGCCTTTCCTGACAGTGTAGGAGTGAAGAAGATCTGAGGTCAATTTCTGAAGGTATTCCGAGAAATCGAGGGTTTCACTATTTTTTGACCTGTAGAGCTCCTCGTGGATTATAGCCATAGTGGCAACCCTGTTCTGGCTCTCACGGAAAGCTTCAAGGACTTCTTCTTCGTCAAATCTTTCAGCCTGGAGTTCCTGGAGGCTGGAGATAACCTGAAGGTTATTTTTTATGCGGTGATGGATTTCTTTTTTACGGATTTCTTCTACCTTTTTCAGAGACTCTTCAGCTTCTTTTTGTTTGGTTATATCATAAACTGCACCTTGCAGGATTCTTCTCTTGCCTGTAAAATCTGAAACATTCTGGACAACTTCGCGAACCCATTTTATTTTTCCATCCCTGTGTCTTATACGGTATTCGTGTTCTATTACAAGCAGCGGATGTTTTATTAATCTCTCATTATTATTAACAAGGTTTTGCCAGTCTTCAGGGAGAACAATCTGGTTCCAGCTTACTTTTCCGGACATAAAATCTTCTCCCCGGTACCCTGTAATCTCTTCCACACTCCCGTCAATCATTATATGTGTAAAATCCAGATTTCCCTGAAAAGCTATTCCCCTGAAATTTTTCATAAAGGACCGGTAGCGCTCTTCGCTCTCTTTCATTTTTTTCGATGCAAGCTTTATCTCCGTAATATCTTTCATTACCCCAAGCACTCTATATGGATCTCCTTCCGCGTCCCTGAGAAGGACTCTCCGGTCTTCTACATAAATATAATTACCGTCCTTTCTCCTGAACCTGAACTCTTCTCTCAATCTCTCTCCTTTCTCAAAGAAGACCTTGACTTTTTCTATTATTCCACCGAGATCATCAGGATGAATGTGCTCCAGCAACGTTTCAGGATTGATTTTCTGGAACTCTTCAAAACTGTAACCGGTAAGCTCTGGAATAGCTCCTGCCCAATCTACCTCCTGTGTTTTTATATTAAAGTCATACACAATCTGCCCTGTCTGTTCGGCAGCGATCCGATATCTTTCCTCACTTCTCCTGAAAATCTCCTCAGCTTTTTTACGCTCGGTAATATCAAGCATTACACCGACTACTCCAGCCACTTTTCCCGAACTGTCTTGGTAAGTGGCTTTATGGAAAAGAAAATCTCTCTCTATGCCGTCGGCACAGAGCACCTTGGTTTCGTAATAGTTGCTTCCCCCTTTTTCAAGGAGGTTCCTATCATGCTTGTGATAGATCTCTGCAAGCTCCTTTGGAACTCTCTTCTGGAACTCTCTAAAAGAGCCCCCTATAACCTCAGCTTTGGGAAGCCCCATAATCTGCCTGGCAAAACTCTCGTTACAGTTTACGTATATTTCATTCAAGTCCCTCTGAAACACCGGGCTTGGAATGCTGTCAAGCAGGGTCTCCAGAAATCTCACATTATTCTGGAGCTTATTCTCAGTTTTCCTGAGTTCAGTTATATCAAGCAGTACAGCGACCATATTCCTTACGTTTTTTTCTTCGTCCAGAAAAGTTACCCTGCTCGCCAGGAAGTCTCTTTTTATGCCGTCAGCACACATGATTTCTTTTTCAGATACGTCGCTTCCCCCTCTCTGCAACAGCTCCAGATCGTCTTTATGGATTTCAAGTAAAATCCCCGCTTGCGACTTATTGTGCACTTCAGCAAAAGTTTTTCCTATAATTTCTTCTTTTTCCAGTCCCAGAACCTGCCTGGCTAGAATATTATTACAAGTGAGACACCTGCCATTATTATCTATATAATACACAGGTGCGGGTATGGTATCAAGGAGAGTTTCAAGAAATTTCAGGCTATTCGTGAGGTTTTTTTCAGTTTTTCTCCTTTCCATTATTTCATGTAGAAGGTTCTCATTTGCTTCCGTGTACTCAAGGGTTCTTTCTTCAACGAGCTTTTCCAACTCCTTCTGATGAATCCGGAGTTTTTCCTCGGCATGCCGACGCCCTATGATCTCGGATAATAAAATAGCAGCAGAATCCAGGAAATATATCTCATCCTCAGTAAACTCTCTCTTTTCCCGACTGTAAACTTCCATTACCCCAAAAGGCTTACTCATATCCCCTATCAGAACCGTAGCTCCGCTGGCTATGCCGTGCCGCCTGATAAACTCACTGCACTCAAAACGGGTTTCGGTATCAATATCTTCCAGGATAATAGTTTTTTTCAAAGCAAGGGTATATTCGGCTTGAGACTTCTCTTTTATAATAACGCTGTCTATGTACTTCTCTTTCCAGCCGTATCCTGCCCTCATAATAAAAGTTCCATCGGGCATGAGTTCCAGGATTCTGGAAAAGTCCGCACCAAGCCCTTTAGCAATAAGCAGGGCGCTTCTTTCCAGAATTTCCTGTAAGTTTTTGCAGGTTAAGGAGATCCTGCTGAGGTTGCTCAGAGAAAGGTATTGTTTTTCTCTTCTGCGGAGCTTTTCTTCGTTAAGAGCCCTGAAGCTTATATCAAAAGCTTGAAGGTTTACATAGTTCTCTTCCGGAAAAGGATAGAGTACTGCAGCACATGTTGTCTTCCCTGCCTGAATCTCAAAACTTTTCGGCTCCTTCTGTGCAAGGATTCTTTTTATATTGTGCCTCAGTACATCAGGCACTTTTTGCCCTTCTTTTACACCCCAATATTCAAGAAGAGCCTTAGCTGCCTTATTAGCGCAAAGAATTGTTCCCTCTTCTCCCAATTTCAGGAAAAAATTTGGGTCTGTCGGGAGAAGCTCCATCTTCAGCTCTTCTTTACCTGATTCGCTTATCCCTTCGGCATTTCCGAGCATACTATTGTCTTTAGTAATTTACAATCCCCCGTTTTTCTTAATTCGCATATTTGTGAGTTGTACAGAAATAGATATCATTATCTTTATCGAAATCCAGACCAAGAGCGTCTTTTGAGGATCTTTCCTCACTTTTCCACTCTTTTTTCTTGAGCCCGATGCTTCCTGGCTTATCTTTTTATTATCTTATTAAAAATATATGTTGATCCGTTATGCATCCCCTATTTAAAAAGCATCTGATATATTCCAAGATTTTGAAAGTTCAGCATAATTTATTAAAATCCGACAGCTTAAAACGACATTTGCGGAGAGTGCTTTATCGCTCTTCCAATTTGTCTCTTTGAATCTATTCTTTTATCATCAAATGAATGCTTAATCATGAAAAAAAGAAGTAGAAGCAATAATCCGGAATATTAAATGGACTCGGCGGGATTTGAACCCGCGGCCTTTACGTTGCGAACGTAACGATCTTCCCCTGATCTACGAGCCCTTATAGGAAAGGAGAATTGAAAAGATGGTTTTCCGGACTTGTGTCCGGTCTTTTCTCCTCTTAAATACGGTAGGCTTCCAGAACCTGAACGGTCTCGACACCGGGAACTTTTGCAAAAGCTTCTTCTGCAGGTTCAGTTCCGCCTTCTTCGTCATTGACAATTAATGTTACAATTAGAGCCTTCAGACCAAAAGCAATAGGCTCTTCAACAATATCTCCGTGAAGGTCTGCCCCGGCAGGAATTACGGATTTTATTTTCTCTTTTAATTCTGCAAGGTCGGTTTCAACGCTTTCTGGCATAATCTTAATTTTTGCTGCAACGTCACCCATTCTGATTCCTCTTATACTTTTATTTTGTCTTTTGATCGAGTTCAAGAATTTTATACACAGGCATTGATCTGATTAAGTTACCTGAATCAGGGTGCCTTAAATCCGCACTTGGGGCAGGTGTATACGTTACCCTGCTGCCTGCAGCTTGCACATCTTCCTATTTCTGATCCGCACTCCGGGCAGGGAAACTTTACATAACCCCTTTCCACAAGGCGAATTCCACATGAAGTACAGTACTCAATTTTTTGTGCTGACATTTTTTTCTCCTTAAATGTTAATTCAAATAGCAAACGGTTATGAGCTGCTGTGAATTGGGCGCCCTCCTTAAACATCGAGTTTCGATTTTCCCTGGCGCCTTTGTAAACATTAGCAGATTTAATTAACTGAATTTAATTAACGCTTTTGGATGCACTTTACTATACTCTTTGCTTCTCCCCTAGTCATATACAATATACAATTTAAACATTCCCCTTTACCATAGTACCAGGTACAGGCTTTCCGTACACAGCCCTAATGACCCTCTCAGGAGATTTTCCGTTAACAATCAGGCATTCCATTCGGTTTTCCAGAAGAAACTTCGGCAGGGCAGGGTCGATGCAGCTTGCATTGTTCCCTACGCAACTGGAGGCAGAAATTTCCCTGACTAGCTTTCCATTCCTGAATATGCCATCTACATCCGTAACTTTTATTAATCTTGCTCCGATTTGCTTTGCAATCCAGGCTGCAATAGTATCGGATGTTACGTCCCAGCTATGAGGCAGGGGATCTTCTTCTCTCAGGAGCCTGTATGGAAAGAGAATTGAAACCCCTTCAGGCACATCTGCTATTGAGTCTACAGCCCTTGAACCGGTTTTATCCTGAAGATAATAGGCATACTGCTCCATCCCAAGAATTGCCATCCAGTGGGCTGTGTCGGCACTCAGGCAAAACTTCTCATCGGCTTCTCTGACTGCATCAGCAAAGATGCCTCCTCCAGGCACTATGAGAATGGAAAAAGGGAAGCTTTCGGCTGTGTGCCCTCCCTCTACAATCTTCTGGCTTCCTGAGCCAAATTCCTCTACCAACCTATTTACAAGCTCGGTAGCCTCTTTGATAAGGCTTCCCCCAATCTTAACCACCAATCTCATAGTTTTCTTTCAGGTTTCAATTATCCGGTGTTTGTTCTCAACCTGCCTGCCCTGAGACTGGAATTCCTCAGGTGAAGATTTTACATCTCAATCAGCCTGGCAGCCGCATATGCCGGGAAAACTTTTGAGATTTCTTCTCCCCAGTGGCTGGATATCGATACGAATTCCATATCAAGCCTCTCTGCAGCTTCTTTTATCAGAAATTCCCCAAGGCCTGCGGCTGCGATTCTTTTAAGCCCGTTTCTCTCCGCAACCTCGGAAATCGCCTCAGCCAGGGTAAAAACTTGTTTTCTCTTTACCTGATTTGCGATTTCATAGATTTCCTCTTCCTGGATTTCAGAAAGATCCGCACAGACAAGCCTTGCAAGCCTGCGCATAGCATCGGTTTTGCTCTTGCCTGCTCCATCAGCAGTCTCGCATGTATACATACCCTCATCGATTTTTCCAAGCAGGAGATAAGCGTCCGCAGTTGTAGCAAAGAGTTCTGAAGCCGTCCTGCACCAGCCTCTCTCAAGCTTTACCTTTTCGAGAAGTGCGGCAAGGTTTGTCCTGAGTGTGCCTGCATACACGAGTTCACTCCTGCAAAGCCTCTCAAAGTCAGTAAGCCCTGCTTTATGTCCACCCGAAACGATAGGAATAATATCACTTGTGGTGCTTCCAACATCCACAAAAATACAATCTCCTAACTCTTTTCCTACCAGCCTGGCAGAAGCCGCCCAGTTGGCAGCAGCAAGTTTCCTTATATCATCAGTTTCATGCTGGAACCTGCCCATATTGTTTATATATGAAACTTTCGAGGGCCCGAAGGCAGAATCAACACATGCCTTTATATAGAGAATGCCCTGTTCCTTATCCTCAAAACAGTCTGCAAGTTCTCCGGTCATAACAACAGCAACTTTTTCGGGCTGCAGCCGCTGTGCGATTTCCTTCAGAACCTCAGGAAGCCGCGTGTTCTTCCAGAGAGGCAAATAGTGAAGTTCTACGATCTTTCCGTCCGAGGAAGCAAGTTTGGTATTCGCTCCTCCAATATCAAGCCCGATAATTTTTGAATTCATTTTTGAGCCCTTTATTAGGTTCTTTTTAAGCTTTCCAGCGTTTCTATTTTTCTGGTCTTTAATCTGCTATCTATTTTTCAAGTTCTTCCAAAAAGTTCGCCCAGAGCATCCTTTGAAAAACAGAATTCTCCTTCAATATTCACATGGTCAGGAAGTTCTCCAAACCTGTTTTTCAGAATCAGGTCTCCTATTTCCTCCCGCATAACACGGCTGATCCCGAAAAGCGAAGCTGTGGGCCTTGGATTCACATCCACTACATACGGAAAATCGGTGAGTATAATATCCACACCTACATATCCGAAACAGTTCAGACATTCCGCTGTGGAAATTGCGGTTTCATAGATTTCTTCTCTTCTTTCAGTCTGGTAAGGAGTAAGGCTCCCGTTATACTTTATTCCGGAAACTTCTGCTTTCCCCTTTTCTCCGGATTCAGCTTCTTTCTTGCCAAATTCTATGAACTGACGATTTACAGTAAGAGGAAGCGATTTTTTTCCTGCAATAAGGCTTACGCTCAGATGCTCTCCCTCAATATACTCACTCGCAAAGAATCCCTCTTTGTTCTCGAACTCTGTGACCAGGTATGTTGCCTCTGCTCCGCAGCCGAATCTTGGTTTTGTGATATATCTTTTGCCTTTTTCCGGCTCTTTTGCAATTTCAGGAGTTTTAATCCCGGCTTTCTTCAGGATTTCCGCACAGAGCAACTTATCCGCACAGCAGGCTGCCGACCTGGGAGAGCATCCCAAATTTACAGTATTCTCCTCAAGAACCTCATTCAGCTCGGGAAGCATTGAATCAGGGGCAATAATTAGCCCCGCGTCGCAACTTTTTGCTTCTCTCCCAATTACCTGCCTGAAATTCTCAGCTGTAGATTCAACCCGCATGCCTGCACAGATTTTCGTGCCTGCCGATGGGTAATAAACCTCATACCCAAGCCGGACAAAACTCTCTACAAGGGTTTTCAGCATAGCTGCTCCCTCAGGGATAAGGGATTTTTCAATTTCTGTGCCGACAGCAAATTCCGCAATCAGGATTTTCATTGGAAAGGAAAAACCCAGTCATTTATATATTACTTTTGCAACGCAAGCCTTTTAGAAAAAAGGCTTGAGCGAAAACCCCAGAACGGCGTGGTCAAGCGGCGCAACGCTTGGTGATAAACCGGCGCAACGGTTTCGGCTCAACGGTTGGAATTGAGGATTAAATTTGCTATGTAAAAGTTTATATAAATTATACGTATACCTTAAAAGTTAAACATCGTAAAAACATAAAGGTGCCTGGTACTATTAGCAGCAGAAACCCTAACTCTCAGTCGGTCTTTGAAAACTCGTTTGTGAAAACCCTTTCTATTGCGGTTCTCATGGGCATATTCCTGGTTGACATGGGGCTCGGGCTTTTTAAGATTTTTTCCACAAAAGAAAGTCCATTGCCTACTGCAGTCGTACTCTTGATCTTTGCTGTGATATTTATTGCAGGTATGGTTTTTTACGAAAGACAGGGACTGGACACTCTCAGCTCCCTTGTTGGAGGAGCACTTGCAGGTTTCGGATTTTCCTTTGTCTTTGTGTCGCTTGTAGGCGGCGTGCAGTTTGCACTGAGAGGAGGAATCTCGGCAATCGGGTGGGATCAGGTGATCTCAGCAATCGCAGCTTCTATGATTGCAAGCGTTGTAATACTCAAAGCACTTTCATATAAACTTCAAAATCATTTTTACTGATCTTTCTTTTTCTCACCCATTTGGATTAGAAGATATACCCGTTATCCGAAAAGTATTTATAGAATTACAAACAATCACAGATCAGGACGAGCGAAACCGCTATAATTACTTGATGGGGATCGATTAATGAAAATATTCGATAAAGAAGGAAATGCGGATTCTAAAGAAGATACCCAGGCTGAAGCTGGAGACCCTGATGCTAAGAATTCTGGTTCTTCGGGGGGAGAAGCTAAAAAAACACAGGATAATCCCGAAGAAGCTAAAGAAGCACAGGGTAGTCCTGAAGAAGCTAAAGAAGCACAGGGTGGTCCCGAAGAGGCTAAAGAAACACAGGCTAAAGAAGCACAGGGTAGTCCCGAAGAGGCTTCTGCCAGTTCCGAAACTGAAAAAAGCCCTGAGGAGCTGTGCCGGGAGGAGAACGAGATTCTCAAAGACCAGCTTCTTCGGCTTGCAGCAGACTTTGACAATTTCAGAAAACGGACCGCCCGCCAGATAGAGGAAACCCGAAAAGCTGTGCTTGAGCAGGTACTTCTTGATTTCCTTGAAGTAACGGACAATTTCGATCGTGCCATCAAGTCTACAAAGACTGCAGAGGATATGAGCTCGATCGCCAGCGGATTAGAACAGCTTTCAAAACAGTTTTTCTCAATCCTCGAAAAATATGGAATTGAGAAAATCGAGAGTGAAAGAGCCAGCGAATTCGACCCTCACAAGCACGAAGCAGTTCAGCATGTCGAAACCTCTGAACTTCCGGACAATACTATAGTAGAGGTTTACAAAGCCGGATACGCTCTTAACTCGAAAGTTATCAGGCCTGCTATAGTCTCAGTGGCAAGAAACCCAAATGAGACTAAGGAATAAAGGAGATTCAGGCATAATTTTACTCCTGTAATTCTGTTATGACCTGATTCTTGAATTTAATCGAATAACTTACCAGTTAACTTAATAAATAAATTAATTCAATGACTTGTCTAAGAACTTTTATCTAAATCATTAAGTGAAGAATTTAATCAGGATCTAGTGAGGATAAAACATGGGAAAAATACTGGGTATTGACCTTGGTACTACTAACTCATGCATGGCAGTAATGGAAGGCGGGGAAGCTGTCGTGATCCCTAATGCCGAAGGCGCCAGGACAACCCCGTCAGTGGTTGGATTTTCCAAAAAAGGGGAGAAACTTGTAGGTCAGGTCGCAAAGAGACAGGCTATTTCAAACCCTGAGAACACTGTTTACTCCATTAAGAGGCATATGGGAGAACCCAACTACAAGGTGACCCTTCAGGGAAAGCAATACACACCGCAGGAAATCTCTGCAATGATTCTCCAGAAACTCAAAGCCGATGCAGAAGCTTATCTTGGAGAAGAAATCAAACAAGCTGTTATTACAGTTCCTGCTTATTTCAATGACGCCCAGAGGCAGGCTACAAAGGATGCAGGGACAATTGCAGGTCTTGAAGTCCTCAGAATTATCAATGAACCGACTGCTGCATCCCTTGCTTATGGACTTGATAAAGGCGAAGTTGAGCAAACTATTCTTGTCTACGACCTTGGAGGCGGAACCTTTGACGTATCCATTCTTGAGATTGGAGGCGGAGTCTTTGAGGTAAAAGCCACAAGCGGCGATACCCATCTCGGAGGAGACGACTTCGACCAGCGCATTGTCAACTACTTACTTGCCGAATTCAAAAAGACTGAGGGAATTGATCTCTCAAAGGACAGAGCTGTACTCCAGCGCTTAACCGATGCTGCAGAGAAAGCCAAAATCGAACTGTCTGGTGTCGCAAGTACCAATATCAACCTTCCATTCCTTACAGTTGGTCCAGATGGGGAACCAAAGCACCTTGATATTGACCTGACCAGAGCCCAATTCCAGAAGATGACCGAGGACCTTCTTGAGAAAACTCTCGTTTCCATGCGCCAGGCTCTCAGCGATGCAAAGCTTACGCCAAACGATATCGACAAAGTAATCCTTATCGGAGGCGCTACAAGGATGCCTGCGGTAGTGGAGCTTGTAGAGAACTTCACAGGCAAGAAACCCTACAAGAACATTAACCCTGACGAAGCCGTTGCAATCGGGGCAGCCATCCAGGCTGGTGTGCTCGGAGGCGAGGTAAAAGATATCCTGCTGCTTGATGTCACTCCACTCACCCTTGGAATTGAGACACTTGGAGGCATAGCAACTCCATTGATCCCGAGAAACACGACAATTCCGACCAGGAAGAGCCAGATATTCTCAACGGCAGCTGATAATCAGCCCTCGGTAGAGATTCATGTCCTTCAGGGAGAAAGGGGAATTGCTTCCGAAAACAAAACCCTTGGGCGTTTTACCCTTGACGGCATCCCACCAGCTCCTAGAGGCGTCCCACAGATCGAAGTTACCTTTGACATTGACGCAAATGGTATCCTGCATGTGAGTGCAAAAGATCTTGGAACCGGCAGGGAACAGTCTATATCCATCCAGAAACCAGGTGGACTCACAGACGCCGAAATCGAGCGCATGATCAAAGACGCAGAATTGCATGCCGAAGAAGACAGAAAGCGCAAAGAAGAAGTCGAGACCAGGAACAATGCCGAAACCCTGATCAATGCTGCCGAAAAGACTCTGAAAGAAGCCGGAGATGTGGCTACAGAGGATCAGAAGTCAAAGGTAAACGCCGCAATTGACGACCTTAAAAAAGCTCTTGAAGGTAAGGACGCCGAAGAGATTAAGGCAAAAACCGAAGCTCTTCAGGAAGCTATATATCCGATCTCCACTGCAATGTATCAGAAAGCCGCCCAGCAGGCTCAACAGGCAGCAGGTGGAGCAGCAGGACGCACAGATGCAAAAGGTCCTGAAGAGACGGTCGTCGACGCCGATTATGAGGTAGTTGACGACGAAAAGCGTAAATAAAGAAAGAGCAAGTAATAAGACAGGCCTGGAGATTCTCAGGCCTTACCGGAAACCTGCACTTGCAGGCTCCGGAGCTTTATCTTTTTTAAAATGACAGGGAATCCTGATGGCCACAACGCGTGATTATTACGAAATTCTTGGGTTGTCTAGAGATGCTACACCCGAGGATATAAAGAAATCCTATCGAAAACTTGCATTAAAGTATCATCCTGACAGGAATAAGGAACCTGGGGCTGAGGAAAAGTTCAAAGAGATCTCAGAAGCTTATGCTGTGCTTTCAGATCCTGAGAAACGGGCTCAGTACGACCGTTTCGGACATGCCGGAATAAATGGACAGTACACCGCAGAAGATATCTTCCGGGGTGCGGATTTCAGCGGCTTCGGGGATATTTTCGAAATGTTTTTCGGCGGAAGCAGAAGGGGTCCCAGGGGACCGAGGAGAGGATCAGATCTCCAGTATGACCTTTATATAACCTTCGAAGAAGCAGCATTTGGAGTCCGTAAAGATATTGATGTCCCGAGGACTGAAAGATGCTCTAACTGTTCCGGAACCGGGGCTAGACCCGGCACAAGCCCAAAACGCTGCCCAACATGCGGCGGTACAGGTCAAATCCGCACCACACGCACAGGATTGGGCATGCAGTTTGTAAGCACTACCACCTGTTCTACCTGTCGCGGCAAGGGTCAAGTTATTGAATCTCCGTGCCCGGTCTGCAGTGGCACAGGTAGGGTTAGAAATACGAGAAAAATAACAGTAAACGTACCTGCAGGAGCTGATTCAGGCATGAGCCTGAGGCTTAGTGGAGAAGGTGATGCGGGAGACCCCGGAGCTCCGCCTGGAGATCTCTATGTAGTGCTTCATGTTATGGAGCATAAAATCTTTAAGAGAGTAGACTACGATGTAATCTCCGAGGTTCCAATCTCGTTTGCTCAGGCTGCGCTCGGGACTGATATTATGGTAGATACCCTCTACGGCAAGGTCAAGATGAATATTCCTGCAGGGACTCAGACCCATTCCGTGTTCAGGCTTAAAGGAAAGGGTATCCAGCACCTGCATGGAAGCAGGAGAGGTGACCAGCTCGTAAGGGTTGTAATAAAAACCCCAACAAATCTCAGCCACGAACAGAAAGAACTTCTTCGCCAGTTTGAAGCATTGAGCAGTGGTAAAAACCCGGGAGGCGAAAAAGGCAGGTACGATAAATTTACAGAAAAATCCAAAAAAAGCAAAGGATTTTTTGAGAAAGTAAAGGATGCTTTTGAGAGTTAAAAGCGCTTTTAGCTATATTTTAATCTTTTTAAAGGTATCTTCCTCTTTAAAACTGAAAAACCGAAATTCTGTAATATTGGGATTCCTTAGTACAGGGATTCTGAGTATTAAGAATTTTAATACTCAGATTCTTAATACTCAGATTCTTAACACTCAGATTCTTAACATTCAGATTCTTAACACTCAGGTTTCTTAATACTCAGATATTTAATAATCAGATATTTAATAATCAGATATTTAATAATCAGATATTTAATAATCAGATATTTAATAATCAGATCCGTAATACTCAGGTTCTTAATAATCAAATTCTTAATACTGAGACTTTTCTCCTTAATCCCAAATATACTTCCTTTTTATATTTTTCCTTGATCCTTTTCTTTTTATTTCCACACTTACATCTTATCCTTAGTGAAATTTTTGCTTATCATTCCTGGATTTCAGTATTTTTAGCTTTTTCAGGTAGTTTCTTATCCGTTTATCTCTTCTTTCTGCCTTCTTCCCTTTCACCTTTTACTTTTACAGATTTCGCTTACTTTCATATTTATTTTTCAAATATCTAAAAAGATTTATATATAACTGTTCAATTTTAAAAGTTTACTAAAGCTTTAATCTGAAATTGCTTTGCAAGAAATATAGTCTCTATATTTATTCGCAAGATATCTAATTTCCAGAGATGGTCAACACGCTGATTAATTTCATCAAAAACAATTCATTTGACCACGTTTTACAATTTTGTCCTGTCTATGTTCTCATAATTTCACACATTTTTTCATTATATTTGTCCTATCCTGATTTTCCGTGCTTTTTGCTTCTCGACCGCAAGGTTTTACAACATCAGGTTAGTTAAAAACAGACTTTCTGAAGGTGTGTTATGAAGATTATAATTATTGGCGCTGGGGAAGTAGGTTATCACATTGCAAAAGCCCTTTCCCCCAAAAACGATGTAATAATTATTGAAAAAGCTGAAGAAGCATTAAAAAGGGCAGACGAACTTGATGTCCTTGCTATAGAGGGAAACGGTGCAAACGCTGAGCTTCTCTCAAAATTTCTTCAAGATTCGGATCTGCTTGTGGCTGTGACCGGTCTCGATGAAGTTAATATTGTTGCCTGCATGACGGCAAAGCTGGTCATCCGAAGCAAGCCCGGATGGAAGGATATTAAAACCATTGCCAGGGTCAGCAACCCAGACTACATAGATTCACCTGTAACCTCCAGGGCTCAGGTTGGAGTCGATCTTATGATCTGTCCAGAGCTTGCGCTTGCTTCCGAAGTCGCTGAAATTCTATCAAGCCCGTCCGCAATAGATGCCGAGATGTTTGCTGAGGGAAAAGTCCGAATGACCGAGTTTGCAATAAGCCCCGAAAGCAAGCTTGTAGGAAAGCAGATGCAGGATCTCAAGCTTGCTGACTGCTGCATTGTAAGTGCGGTTTTTCGGGATCATGAAATAATTATTCCTCACGGGAGCGATGTTATAAAGGCAAATGACCATGTGGTGGTTGTTGGTAAGCCTGAAGCTATGGAAAGCCTGAGTAGCATTTTCGGAAATGAAGTACATCATAAAAATAGAGTTCTTATCATAGGCTGCGGAATTGTTGGTTTCTATCTGGCTAAGTTAATAAGCAAAGAAGAGAATGTTGACCTTAAGATTATTGAGCACAGGAAGAACCGCTGCATTGAGGTAGCGGAAACACTCGAAGGTGTCCTTATACTTAATGGGGATGGCACTGATCTCAACTTGCTCAAAGAAGAAAATATAGAGGATATGGATGTTGTTATTGCAGTCACAGACAGTGATGAGAAAAATCTTCTGTGCGCTCTGCTTGCAAAACAGCTTGGGGCAAAGAAAGTAATTGCCAGGGCTGACCGCTCGGATTATCTTCCTCTCTTTGAAATGGTCGGCATAGATATGGCAGTCAGTCCCAGGGAAGCAACTGTAAATGAAGTATTGAAGCTTACAATGGGCAGGGGAATACAAACCCTGACAACTATTGAAGGCGAAAAAGCAGAAATCATAGAATATACGGCTTCTGAAAGCTCTAAAATTGTCGGGAGACCGTTAAGCAAAGTAAAGTTCCCAAGAGGAGCTCTCATAAATATGGTAGTTCGGGGAAAAGAGACTATAGTCCCGAGAGGGGATTTTATAATTGAGAATCAAGATAGAGTGGTTATCTTTTCTATGTCTTCTGCAACACCAGAAATTGAAAAATTTTTCAGATAAAATCATACCTTCATGGAGCTGCCTTTTAATCTCACTATGGGAAAAATCTCACCTTTTCCCACTGAAGCTTTATTATGGTATTACTAAATAACACTCATCATAAACCAACCATTTACTTTTTTCTTTTTCCATGATTATTTAAGCAAGCAGGTTAATTTATCTGCAACCAAGCCTTTTTGAGGAACTCTTATGAAAGCTGTAGTTATAGGTGCAGGCGAAGTTGGATACCATATCGCAAAATTTCTCTCTCTTACACATGATGTGATTGTTGTCGAAAAAGATGAGGAGGTTGCACGAAGGGCGGATGAACTTGATGTTCAGGTTCTGGAAGGAAATGGCGCAAACGCTGATATTCTCACCAGTATCCTTCATGATGCGGATATTCTGATCGCTGTCACTGGAGTCGATGAGGTCAATATCGTTGCCTGCATGACTGCAAAGCTTATACTAAGGTCCCATCCAGGTTGGAAAGAAACAAAGACAATTGCGAGAGTGAGCAACCCGGATTATATTGATGTGCCTGTAACTTCAAGGGCTCAGGTTGGAGTTGATATCATGATCTGTCCTGAGCTTGCGCTTGCTTCCGAGGTTGCTGAGGTGCTCTCAAGCCCGTCAGCTATAGATGCGCAAGTTTTTGCCGAGGGAAAAGTTCAGATGATGGAATTCGCTATCCATCCAGACAACAGGCTTGTAGGGCAGCAGATAAAGGATCTCAAGCTTGATGACTGCTGCATTGTAAGTGCGATCTTTCGGAAAAACGAAGTAGTTATTCCTCATGGGGATGATGCTATTAATGCAAATGACCGTATGGTAGTTGTAGGCAAGCCCAGAGCCCTGGAAGAACTTGGTCGTATCTTCGGGAACGGAGAGCCCCACAGGAATAGAATTCTCCTTATAGGTTGCGGAATTGTAGGATTTTATCTTGCTAAACTGATTGATAAAGATGAGAATGCAGACCTCAAGATTATCGAGTACAGGAAAAGCCGCTGCATAGAAGTGGCTGAAATGCTGGAAAATGCCCTCATTTTAAACGGGGATGGTACAGATGTCAATCTTTTGAGGGAAGAAAATATCGAAGATATGGACGTTGTGCTTGCAGTTACGAATAGCGATGAAAAAAATCTACTGTGCTCACTTCTGGCAAAGCAGCTTGGGGCAAAGAAAGTGATAGCAAGGGCTGATCGTCCGGATTACGTGCCTTTGTTCGAAATGATTGGGATAGATATGGCAGTCAGTCCCAGGCAAGCAACAGTAAATGAGGTTTTGAAGCTTACAATGGGAAGAGGTATTGAAAAACTTGCCACTCTTGAAGGCGAAAAGGCCGAAATCATCGAGTATACAGCGTCAAGAAGCTCAAAAATAGTCGGAAAATCCCTTGATAAGGTCAAGTTTCCCAAAGGAGCGCTTGTTACAATGGTAGTCCATAATGATGATACTATTATACCTAGAGGAGATACCGTAATTCGGGAAGGAGACAGGGTAATAATCTTTGCTTTATCTTCCGCTGTTCCGGCTGTGGAGAAGTTTTTTAAGTGAACAGGTAAATACAAACGATCCAAAAGGGTCTAACAGCTCTAAAACAGTGGATCTGCATGAATTTTAGAATTATTTTATATGTGCTTGGCGGTCTGCTCAGGCTCCTGGGGCTTTTCATGATAATCCCTCTCGGAGTCGCATATTATTACGGGGAGAGTTTAACTCCTTTTCTGGTTTCAATTCTCGTAACCACTCTAACAGGCTTTCTCCTGCTCTCCTATAAGACCGAAGAGGAATGGATGCGCAAGGAAGGCTTTGCAATCGTTGCCCTGGGCTGGCTTGCAGCTGCCGTTTTCGGAGCAATTCCTTTTATTATGGACGGAATCTCTCCTTTAAATGCGTTTTTCGAATCCATGTCAGGATTTACCACTACAGGCTCAACAATTCTTAATGATATAGAAAGCCACCCTAAAAGCATTCTCTTCTGGAGAGGCATGATTATGTGGCTTGGGGGCATGGGTATTATCGTGCTTTTCATTGCTATCCTGCCCAAGCTAGGGGTTGCAGGCCGCCAGCTTTTCCGCGCTGAGATGCCCGGACCCACCGAGGATAAGTTGAAGCCCAGGGTAAGGGAAACCGCAAGAATTCTCTGGACAATTTACTTTGTAATTTCTTTCCTGCAGGTTATCGTCCTTATGCTTGCAGGAGTCTCCCTATATGATTCACTTAATCTTATGTTTTCTACAGTGTCCTGTGGAGGTTTCTCCAATTACAGACTGAGTGTTGGAGCTTTTAACAGCCCCCTTGTAGAGTATATAACAGCGTTATTCACTTTCGCTGCCGGTGCAAACTTTGCCCTTTACTACCGAGCAATATTTGTAGACAAAAATACCCTTCTTAAAGATGAAGAATTCCAGTTTTATACTGCCCTGATCCTTGCTGCAAGCGGGCTTCTCACCTTCCTGCTCTGGCGAGATTTTGGTACAAACCTTTCAGATTCATTCCGACTTGCAATCTTTCATGTAATCTCAGTCATGACAACTACCGGGCTCGTGACAACGGATTTCAATCTCTGGTCTGATTCTGCGAAAATGATACTTATTATAGTTGGGTTTATTGGAGGCTGTGCCGGCTCTACAGGCGGAGGCATCAAGGTTGTACGCGTTCTTATCCTTCTCAAGCACAGTAGAATGGAACTCTTTAAGGCCCTTCATCCAAGAGCCATAAAAGGCGTTAAATTAAACAGTAAAAACGTGCCCGAGGAGATTGTCAATTCCATAGTTTCATTTGTTGTCATTTATCTACTTATCTTTGTCTCAAGCACCCTTATTCTCTCGGTCCTGGGCATGGACATAATATCCTCGTTTACTGCGTCCATAGCTACGCTTGGTAATGTAGGACCAGGCATGAATATCGTAGGCCCTATGAGCAGTTTTGATTCTATCCCCCCTCTAGGGAAATTAGTCCTGATTTCGAATATGTGGATTGGCAGGCTTGAAGTTTATACTGTAATTTTACTCTTCACTCCTGAATTCTGGAAAAAGTGATATTACAGGAAACCCTTTGAGGAAAATTAAAGGAAAAATATAAAAACAGAAAATGCCCGGGTTTCCGGGCGTTATATTTTATTTTTTGCTACTTCTTTTGCAGCGTCCTTGAAAAGGACTCGAAGGTCCCAGAGTAGTTTTTTATTGGCTTTAAAGAGAGCCTGTAATAAATCGAGAAGGCTCATTCTTTCAAATTTTACATCTTTCAGGGAACGGGCAAGAGAGTTCAGGTCATCGTCACTCAGGTTGATAAAGCAATTCTTTACTATGAGGCTCATGTCAATATCATGCCCTATGGTTGCCCTCCAGCGCTTCTCATAAACCTCTTCAAGTTTCTGGAGGGAAACGTCCCCTGAGGAAATAGCCGCATACGCAGCTTCTCCTGCAAGCTTCCCTGCTTCCATAGCGTTCAGAATTCCGCCGCCTGTGATCGGGTCGGATTGACGGGCAGCGTCTCCGATTAGCATGAGACCATTAGTCGACGTTTTCTCAATGCTGCCTGATACCGGAACTCCTCCATAAACCATCTCAATAATTCTAGCATTGGGAAATTTCTTTTCCACAAAGCTGTTAAGGTAATCTACAGGTCTTGGCTTGAATTTTCCTGCCCTGCTTCCGAGGATACCAATCCCTACATTGGCTTTGCCTTCGCCCTTAGGAAAGATCCATATATAACCGCCCGGTGCAATCTCGTTTCCTACATAAAACTCGCAATAGTCCTGGGCTATATCCACTCCGGCTATCAAATACTGGGCACAGGTTTCTATGTCTATGGGCTTCAGGGAAGTATCGATGCCTGCCCATCGACCTACCTTTGATTCGATTCCGTCAGCACCTATAACTATCTTGGCACGCACATCATATGTTTTTCCAAGGTGCATTAGTTTGGCTCCCCTGACGAAACCATCCTCGATTATGAGGTCAATTGCTCGGGTTTTTACTCTTACTTCAGCCCCCGCACGGGCAGCCTGCTCTGCAAGTGCCCTGTCAAACACTTTTCTCTCAAGGACATAGCCTACTTCTCCACCAGAGATTTCTTCTGCCATCACTATCCTTGTACCATCTGGGGAGTAGATGTGAGAAGCTTTAAGGTCCGCGCAAATCCACCTTTTGTCAATTTCCACATGCTTCTTGAGACATTCTTTGTTCACGCCTTCAGCACAGCGTACAGGATCGCCTATCTCCTGGCGTTTCTCAATTAGAAGTACATCAAGCCCTTTTTCAGCTGCGTTTCTCGCAGCAATGGAACCTGCAGGACCTGCTCCTATTACTAAAACATCATATCTGTCCTTCATTTCATTACCTCAATTGCTCCTACAGGGCAGATGCGATCGCATATTCCGCATGCAATACACGTGCTTTCATCTACTTCAACCCATGTCTCTATAAGTTCGAGTGCTCCCTTAGGGCAGACTCCCACACAGGCACCACAATATCCACATTTATATCGGTTTATCTTGAAGCTCACCAGCTCACCTGTAACTTTTAAAGGCAAATAAGGCAATTTATGGCATGTTAGGCAGTTTGGCAAATCATGGTAATTTTAAGGCAGTAATAGCAGTCCTCTACCATATATTTTTTGTTGATTAAAACTACCATATCTGAACATTTTTAACTTCCGACTTTTAACTTCCGAGTGTCAAAGTTTTTTCCTACATATAAATACACACTTCTGGAAGACAAGCTAGATTTGTTTGCAGGTCACTTACCTGAATGCTTAAAGCTCAGACTATTAGTTTGTTTCCATATTATTCAATTTCAAACCAAATAGTAAATTATATTTATAACTTTTGATCTGAAGCCAGGTTGAAAAATTCGATACGTAGTTTTTTAGTCCTAGCGTAACTTTTCTAATATAAGATTTGAATACAAAATTTGAGCATAAAGTTTGAACATAAAGATTCTAATATAAAGATTCGTAATATAAAGTTTTTAATATAAGGTTTCTAAGTTTTTAATATAAGGTTTCTAAGTTTTTAATATAAGGTTTCAATGGAAATTTTTAATATAAGATTTCAATACAAGATTTCCAAATTAAAGCTAGTCAGGTTATTTACCCCATAACAGTTTATTTCAAATTTCATATAACCTTTCTGCTTTTCCAATTATTTGAGAACTGCCCCTGCTAATCTCATATTGGAGCCAGCCTTACTCTTCCTCTGCTAATCTCAAGCCTGAATTTTTTGCTAATATACTCTTTCGAAGCCCCGCTTCCATGTATAAGCAGTTCTACCAGGTCTTCAGGCTCATCTATATCTATACCTGCAAGGAAAGAGTCGTAAATCTCAACATTCTGCCCTGCTTCTTCTGCAATCGAACAATGAGTCAGGAAACTCGAACCGTAGTACCTGACCCTGTAATCAGAAGGATTTTTGATAAACAATACATTTGTGCCTCCACCTTTTCCCGGGACGATGCAAACGTCTCCTTCAGTTGAAATTATCCCTTTAACATGATCTGGAGACAGAAGAGGAAGATCAGCCATAACAATCATAACCGGCTCTTCAGCCTGCTCCAGATACAAGTTAAGAGCCTCATTGAGATCATTTCTATCCAGAATCACAGTGGCTTTCGTCATGTTCTCAAGTCCATACATCGAAGGACTGAGAATATCAATTGTCTCTATTCCGGCTTCCTTAAGGGTATCTATTACCTGATTCAACATCAGTTCCACAAGTTCTTCTCTTTCTTCCAGACTCAGGACAGGCGATAATCTGGATTTTGCACCGGCTTTTTTATAGGGGATTACAGCTTTCATCGGAACTCCTGAAAATATGATTGGAACATAAATACATGAATATTAAACATAATTTATTGAAATTTAGATAATTAAACCCCTGCAGCCCGAAAAAGTTCATTGATTTTTCTGTTAGTTCAGCTTGCAGGAATCTCAGCGGCTCTGATTTATTTGATATAGTCAAATCACATGGAAGAGACCGAATTGGAAATTGGGGGCTACAATTCTGTCTAAACTGAATTCAAGCCTCTAACGCTGTAGGCTAGAGTAGTTACTCTTTACTGCTTATCTTTGCCTTTCCGCAAGCTGGCAATGAGCCTGCTCTATTCGGGAAACCTGGTTCCACTTTCCGGTAAAGGGTATCTCTCTGTACAGGGATCTTTCCTGCCCCTTTTATCATCCATTCGAACTCGGCAGGAGACATGTATTCTCCGTGATTCCCTCCAGATGCGGTTGAAATCTGGTCTTCCATAAGCGTGCCTCCTAGATCATTAGCTCCGCATTCGAGGGCAAACTGAGCAAGCTTTTTCCCGAGTTTAACCCAGGTTGCCTGAATATTATTTATGTAGGTGTGCAGGATTACGCGAGAAATGGCAATGAGCTGCAAGTCTTCAAGCCCTGTGCTTGCGAATTTTCCAGATGCTAGCATCTTCTCCCCTATCCTGTTATTATAGGGCAAAAAGGACATTGGGATAAACTCTGAAAATCCACCGGTCTCTTTCTGTATTTCGCGGATAGTAAAAACATGATCAAGACGCTCTTCGATTGTTTCAACATGTCCGTACATAATAGTTGCATTTGTAGAAATTCCGGTTTTATGTGCGGTCTTTATAATATCGATCCACTGCTGTGCACTGATTTTTTCGGGACAGATTATATTTCTCACCCTGTCGGAAAGAATTTCAGCTGAAGTTCCGGTAAGGGAATCAAGCCCGCTTTTTTTAAGCTTACGAAGAGCCTCTTTTACGGACATGCCTGAGATTTCTGACGCGTAGTGTATTTCCATAGGGGAAAAGGCATGAATACAGAGTTCTGGATATTCAGCTTTTATTGACTCTACAATCTCCAGGTAGAATTCCATATCGATTTCCGGAATATACCCTCCCTGGATGCAAACCTCAACAACTCCGGCTTTCCAGGCTTCACTCACCTTTTTCAGGATTTCTTCCACGCTCAGTATATACCCTTTTTCTGTCCTGTAAGCGCAAAATCCGCAATTTCCTGCGCATTTATTTGTAATATAAATATTTCTGTTCGTGATATAACTAACAATATCACCTGTGGTACTGGCCCGAAGGCTATCGGCAAGTTCGAATAACTCGAATGGGCTTCCTTCAAGCAGGAGAAGTGCATCCTCTTTTGTGCAGTTTCCCTGATATATCCTCTCAAGGACATCCTCAGGAATTGCTGCCTGCTTTCTCATGTACATCCCGATCATTCCTGTTTATCTGATATATCTATCCCTAGATAGGTTCACTCTGAGACTCTGAACCCTGATCGCCTCGGATTTCCCGAAATCAGCTCATTCACTCTTCCGTACAGAGTGGTTCTTTCTTTTGGAACTCTCCCAGCTCCATAAATCATCCACTCGAGTTCTTCTACAGATATCGCTTCTCCATTAGAGGCTCCTGCAGACCTTGAAATACTTTCCTCCATAAGGGTACCCCCAAGATCGTTAACCCCACAATGAAGAGCAAACTGCGCAAGTTTTTTCCCTAACTTCACCCAGCTTGCCTGAATATTGTCTACATACCCGTGGAGAAGAATACGGGAAACAGCATAATTCTTAAGATCCTCAAGACCAGGCGTGGCGTATCTACCTTCTCTCATTAATTTCTCCCCTACAGGATTGTTATAAGGCATAAAAGGTAGGGGTACAAATTCCGTAATTCCGCCTGTTTCTTTCTGGATTTCCCTGACGATCAATATATGTTCTATTCTTTCTTCAAGGGTTTCAACATGCCCATACATCATCGTTGCAGTCGTAGGAATGCCCGCGGCATGTGCCTGGGTAACCACCTCTATCCATTCCGAGGTTTTGATTTTTGAAGGGCAGATAATCTCCCTTACCCTGTCCGAAAGAATTTCAGCTGCCGTGCCGGGCATGGTGTCAAGCCCGCTTTTTTTAAGTTGTAGCAGGGCTTCTTTTACAGAAATTCCGCTGACACGGGAAGCATGGTAAACCTCCATCGGTGAAAAGGAATGGATATGCATATCAGGGAATTCGGCTTTTATGGCTTCTACAATCCCGAGATAAAAGTCAATACCAGCGTCAGGCAGAAGTCCTCCCTGGATGCAGACTTCAGTAGCATTTGCCTGTGCCGCCTCCCTTACTTTTTCCATTATTTCTTCAAGGGTCAGAACTTTGCCGTTATTCGTCCTAAATGCGCAGAACCCGCAGGTTCCCACACAGCGGCTGGTAAAGTTAATATTTCTGTTTACGACGTAAGTAACCGTATCCCCTGCCGTAAGGGAGCGGAGTTCATCCGCAAACCTGAAGAGCTCGAAAGGAGGTACCTCAAGGAGTAGAAGCCCGTCTTCTTTTGTGCTCTTCCCCTGATATACGCGTTCTATAAGGTCTTCGGGAATTTTACTGTTCATTTTTCTAATTCTCCGCATGCCCTTTTCAGGGCTGTTTCCTGTAACCCTCCGAGTCCGAAAGCTGTGCTATCAGCCCGCTTAACCTGTCTGAATACCACCCTCTTTTCACATACTGGGGGTAAATCGGCAGGCGTTCCCTGAGCTGAACTGGTTCGAGTTTCATTTTCAAGTCCTTTACATCCGGCCATTCGGCTTCAGGATTAATCCAGTCAATTGTCAGTGGGGATATACCTCCAAGGTCACTAACCCCTTTTGCGAAAAGAGCCTTAGGGTCTATAAGGTTTGGGGCAACCTGCACTGCCACGTCAGGAGGAAGGATCTGCCTGGCAAGGCATATAGTATCAACCATTTCCTCTACTGCAGGTTCTGGAAAGTTTTCCATATGTGTTCCGGATTTTGGGGTAAAATTCTGGATAATAACCTCCTGGATATGCCCGTATTCCCTGTGAAGACCTGCAATAGCCTCAAGCGACTCAATTCTGTCTTCTCTTCTCTCCCCGATCCCTACAAGAATGCCGGTAGTATAAGGGATTCTGAGCTTTCCGGCTTCCCGGATAGTTTCAAGCCTGAGTTCGGGAAGTTTGCCAGGGCAGTCTTTATGTGCATCGAGAGCTGCCGTGCTCTCAAGCATCAACCCCATGCTTGCATTCAAAGGCTTTAGAGCCTTAAGCTCTGAGCGCGTCATGATACCCGCATTCGTATGAGGAAGAATTCCAATATCGATCGCAGCTTCACAGAGAAAGAGAAGGTATTCAAGAGTAGAAGAATAGCCAAGTTCTTTTAGCCACCTTCTATACTCCGGCACCTCTTCTGGAAGCTCGCCAAAGGTGAAAAGGGCTTCAGTGCACCCCGCCTTTACCCCATTCTCAAGTATGGGAAGAATTTCTTCAGGTTTCATGAGCCTGGCGTCCGGTTGCCCGGGTTCCCGCCGAAAGCCGCAGTACCCGCAGCGGTTCCTGCATATATTGGTTACAGGGATAAAGACGTTTTTCGAGTAAGTTACAAAATCGGGATTTTTCGGTGGAATGATAGAACACCTGCTGAATTTGTTTAACCAAGAATTTTTTTCATGGTTGCAGCCACGCCGAGAGCCACGCCTTCGACTTCTATACCCCCCCTTCCTTTGGCTCCATCCCCCACGACATAGAGCCCTGGAATCGGGGTTTCATTACCAGGATCAGTACCTGACGCTGCCCTGTTTACCGGCCAGCTGTCATGGTATGACTGGATAAGCAGAACTTCGTATCTCTTATCAGGGAAGATTTCCTTAAGATCCTGAAGTCCTAATTCGATTTCAGCCTCGAGATTTTTTATATTCTCAGGGGCTACGTACTGATGAGACATCACAAGGTGCTTGCCTGGTGGAGCAAGTCTCGGATCAACCTGGGTAACCTCATTTATCCCATTTATTCTTCTCGCATATGGGGTGAGAAGGACGCCGGAATGCCCTACAAGCGGCTCATCTGCAGCAAGACAGATCTTTATGCCGGCAGAGGGTCTCAGGGTCTCAAGCTGTTTCAGGTATTCTGAGTTTTTATCTCCTGAAAGTGCCTCCCCGCAAAGGCAGGCTGTTGCAACATGCCCGAGATTGCTGATTATCAGGTCGGCTTTATGAGCTTCCTCGCCAACAAGCACACCTGCAGCTTTACCATTCTCCAGAAGGATTTTTGAAACCTCGGCTCTGGTATGGATCTTTCCGCCGTGTGCGGCAATTACATTCTCAAGGGCGTCGATTATTCCTTTGCATCCGCCTACAGGAACACCAGGTCCGCCGAACCTGTACATGTTTTCAATTATCTCGAAGACTTCTTCTACAGGCACTTCATCACTTCTGAGACTCAGCGCCCAGCCGCAGAAAGAATCTGCAAATTTCACAAGCCATTCGTCCTTAATCTGGCTCCTGAGCCAGGCCTGGAGAGTGCTTCCTGTGGGTCGGTTCTTGCGCGTACTCACTGTAAGAAGGGCAATCTTCAGGCGGTCTTTATGCGAGAGAAGTGTGGGAAAATCGGAAAAAGGAATATCCCTGAAACCTTCACTGTAATCAGGGCTGTCCTTCTTCAGGGGAACTCGCACTGTTGTCGTGTCTGACCGCACGATCTCAACATCAGCTCCGACTTCACGGAGAAACTGAGCCAGAGGGCCTGTAGGTCCGTGAGGCAGGATGTGGAGAGCTCCACTCGAAAGTTGAAATCCTTTATAACTCAGGTTTGTAAACCTTCCTCCTGTGATAGGAAGTCTCTCATAAACCTCAACCTGATACCCTGCCTTTGAGAGCCTGGCTGCACTTAAGAGCCCTCCAAGCCCTGCACCAATTACAATTGCTTTCACGCCGGCACCTCTATAGCCTTAACGGGGCAGTAAACAGCACAGATCCCACAGTCTATACAGGCATTGGTAGTTCGTGCCTTCCCTTTTACCTCTATTGCTTCTTTCATACAAAAAGAAGCACACTGGCCGCATCCTACACAATTATCGTTGATCTTCATGCGATTCCACCAGCTTTCCTATCATAAAAGACTTATTATAATGTATTGGTACAGTGTGTTCTCAGGCTTATATCTCGGCGTGAATTTTACCTTTGCCATGAATGCGGCAACATAAATTATTATCAGTGATGTGATTTATTTTCTATTGAATATTTTTATAATGTAAGGTTCGGAATATATCATAAATGCAGCAGTACAGGTTGAAGTAGAAATGAAATCTTTCGCCCCAGCCTTTCGCAGACAACTTAAAAATATTTTTAAGCTTGTTATTTTATATTTCAATGCTCATTATTAAATTTTTAACCTTTAGATTTATTACGATTGTTCATAGATTTATCACAATTGTTCATAATATTTATGTGATTCTTTTATTCATTTGAAATAATTAATTTGTATATATAAGTAATCCTAAGTTATAGGATTACTTATATATGTAATAAATTATATTATTAGAGTTATGACATTTAATAGGCAACAACATAATTAAGGGTTATATAATGTCATAGACGGGCAAGTGCTTTTATTCTATTTTTTAAACATGCTCATATTCTAAAAGAACATCTTTAATTAATTAAATTCAATATTTATATAAATACAAATTATCTAGCAAATAATTATAAATATCCCCTAATACAATTGCAGAATTAGCTATAGTGTACTGTAATGGTTATTAATTATACTAATTTCACGCAACTGAATTAATACTATCTGAAACAGGAAATATCTGCACTTTCAACAATTTATTATACAACTCCGGGCAAATGAATCAAATTTTTCAGAGCCCGAAAGCAAATGTCTGAATGCAGTAATCCTTTTACTGAAATTAAGGATTGGTGGATTCAGGCGTTTCCAGAAAGGCCTGTGTTGTGGACTGAACGCGATTTGCTTAAAACTCGGGTGTTCGGACGCAGTTTATGTCCAAACCCCGCAGTCGATGTCATGTAACGCTGCAATTCAGGTTGCTGCATTCCAATAGGTGATATTAATGTCTGGAATAATTGATAGTTACATACCAGTCGCCATATTTCTTTTTGTGGCACTTGTTATGCCACCAATGACAATGTTTATGGTAAAGCATCTGAGTCCGAGGAGCAAGGCAGCAGGCAAGTATACGACATACGAATCGGGTTCAGTTCCCACAGGAACTGCAAGGATCCAGTTCAATGTTGAGTATTATCTTTATGCGATCGCTTTTGTGATCTTTGATGTGGAAGTGCTTTTCCTTTATCCGTGGGTTACAGTCTATAAGGGACACGGGATTACCTCTATCGCAGTAATTGAGATGTTTCTTTTTGTTTTTGTACTGCTCTTTGGATACATTTATCTCTGGAAGAAGGGGGCTCTCACATGGGTGAAGTGAAGGAGAAAAAAACGAATAAAACCGATGAAAAGTCTGAAGAAATTCCTGGAGTCATCACGACAACAACCAGTGCTATTCACAATCTACTTAAGAAATCCAAGGTTCAGGACATTATCAACTGGGGGAGAAAAAACTCGCTCTGGTTTATGACTCAGCCTATGGGCTGCTGCGGGGTTGAGATGATCGCTACAGGCTGTGCACATTATGACACTGATCGTTTTGGGATAATTCCGAGGAACTCCCCGAGGCAGGCTGATGTCATGATAATCAGTGGTTATGTGACAAAGAAATACCTGCCTGCTTTAAGGAGGCTCTGGGAACAGATGCCTTCTCCGAAATGGGTAATCTGTATGGGGGATTGTTCCATCAGCGGCGGGCCTTTCTACGAATCCTACAGCACTGTGCAGAATATTGATGAAATCTTCCCGATTGATGTTTACATTCCTGGATGCCCTCCAAGGCCCGAAGCACTGATTCAGGGATTTGTGGAGCTTCAAGAAAAAATTAAAGCCAAAAAAGACCGAGGCACGGAATACTAAGACTGCTGAGGCTCTTTTTGATTTTCCGATTCATTTGAGGGGAAATTATGGATGTTACAGAAATTCTTAAGTCACTAACAGATGCGTTTCCTGAGGCAATTTTCGAAGCAGCCGCCGAATCCGAAATCCGTGCCAGGGCTTACGTCGATAAGGAGAAAGCAAAAGAAGTCTGCCAGTACCTGAAGGATTCCCTTCAATTCGACCATCTCTGTTCAGTCTGCGGGGTGGACTACATAAAAAGGAATGAGCTTGAAGTAGTCTACCATATTGCATCATATAACCATCCTGTAGTTCTTACGCTCAAAGCTAGACTTCCGAGAGATAATCCGGAAATCGAATCCATTGTATCGGTATACTGGAATGCAAACTGGTATGAGAGAGAAACATACGAACTTTTTGGAATCCTGTTCAAAAACCACCCTAATCTGAAGCCACTTGTACTTCCCGAAGATATGCTTGGAGAATGGCCTCTAAGGAAAGATTACAAGGGTTTCCCTAATAAAACAGCAAGAAATCTGGTATGAGGGGGTGGAAAATGGAAGAAAAGCTTGGACCGAATGAGATGATTATACACCTGGGCCCTCAGCATCCTATGCAGCCCGGACCCTTCAGGTTGAACCTGAGATTAAGAGGAGAAACAGTCGTAGATGCCGAGGTAGAACTGGGATTCATTCACAAAGGTATTGAAAAAATCCTGGAGAATAAGACCTACCTCCAGGGAATTACAATCGTGGACAGGATATGCTACCTTGCAGCCCTTATGAACGAAGAATGTTTTGTAGGCTGTACCGAGAAACTGTTAGACATCGAGCCGCCTGAGCGGGCTCAGTATATCAGAGTCATTCTTGAGGAACTCACAAGGATTCAGAGCCACCTGCTGGGTATGGGTGAATTTGGAGAATTCATTGGCTTCGTGTCCATGTTCATGTATACGATCAGGGAAAGGGAAGAGGTTCTTAGCCTTATCGATATGGTCACAGGAGCCAGGATTACCCACAGCTACCTGAGATTTGGAGGGGTGCGTGAAGACCTTCCGGACGGCTTTAAAGAAAAGGCGATTCCTGCCCTTAACAATCTGAAAAAAGCCATCGATGACTTTGAGGAAATGTTCCACACTGACAGGATCTACAGGGAAAGGACCGTTGGAGTCGGGGTCCTGACTGCAGATATTGCAAAGGAACTTGGGGTTTCAGGGCCTCCTCTGCGTGCAACCGGTGTGCCTTTTGACATTCGGAAAAATGAGCCATATCTGGTTTATAAAGATCTGGACTTCAATGTCTGCACGGAAACCGCAGGAGATTGTTTTGCAAGAGTACAGGTCAGGCTCAATGAGATGAGGGAAAGCATCTACATAATAGAACAGTGTCTCGACCAGCTTCCAGGCGGGCCAATTTTTCCGGAAGATGCCCTGTACAGCAGGAGAACCCCGGTAATGAGAGTTCCGCCAGGTGAGGTATTCCACAGAGTGGAAGACCCGAGGGGGGAAATGGGAATGTATATGATCTCCGATGGCACGGACAAGCCATACAGGGTAAAGATCCGAGGTCCTCACTACCCAACCCTGCAAGCTCTGCCTCCGCTTATCAAAGGCACGACTGTTGCAGACGTAGCAGCAATTGCGGGCAGTATGGACGGCTGTACCAGTGAAGCGGACAGGTGATTATAATGCCAATAGAAATTCCTGAATTTATAATTCCTTTACTCCCCTGGATTCGCGGAACTGTTGGCCTTCTTCTGGTTGGATTTATCTTCATAGCAGCTATGGGAGCTGTGTGGCTCGAAAGAAAGCTTTCTGCCGATATCCAGTCCAGGATGGGACCTTGCCGTGTAGGAAAATATGGGCTTTTACAGCTCGTAGCCGACGCGATCAAGCTCTTTACAAAAGAAGACTTAAGACCACTGAATGCTGACAGCTTACTTTTCAATAATGCTAACATCTTTATGATTAGTTCAGTTCTTCTTATGCTGGTAGCTATCCCTGTGGGCGCGGTCTTTATTAATGGGGTAGAATACCCGCTTGCGGTCACTCAGATGGACATAAGTGTGCTTTATATTGAAGCAATGTCCGCAATCTCGATCTTCGGGATTTTCATGGTGGCTTACGGCTCGAACAATAAATATTCCCTGCTCGGAGCTTTCCGAAACTTCGCCCGGATGGTAGGATATGAAGTGCCTCTCGGATTAAGCGTGGTAAGTGTAGCTGTCATGACAGGCTCCCTGAGTATTGTGGAAATATCAAGAGCACAGGGGCTTCTATGGAATATCTTCCTCCAACCAATCGGATTCTTCGTGTTCTTTGTATCACTTATGGCTGATATGGGAAGGCTTCCCTTTGACCAGAATGAGTCCGAAGAAGAACTCATAGCAGGCTGGATTACGGAGTACTGTGGAATGCGGTTTGGGCTCGGTTTCTTTGCCGAATATATCCACATGATCCTCGGTTCTTTCCTTGTAGCCCTGCTCTTCCTTGGCGGCTGGAACGTACCTTCCTTTGTTGCAAACAACCCTGTGCTTGGTCTTATAGCCCCAACAGGATTCCTGCTTGTGAAAACTGTCTTTGTACTTATGGTAATTATAGGTCTCAGATGGGCTGTTCCGAGATTCAGGATAGATCAGGTTGTTGACCTGAGCTGGAAGAAACTGCTTCCTCTTGCCCTTTTAAACCTTGTCTGGGCTGTGGCGCTCGGACTCTACCTGGGAGCGTGATGAAATCATGGTTCTTAAAAACATTAAATACGCGGTTAGAACTATCACAAGGCCTCCCGTTACCAGAATGTATCCGGAAAAACCTACAGAACTTTCCGACCGGTTCAGGGGGCTTCAGATACTTGATAAAAGTAAATGCATAGGCTGCGGCATCTGCGCCAATACCTGCCCTAACGCCGCAATCCAGATCGTAAAAGCTCCTATTGCACCAGGCAGTGAGAAACAACGTTGGTTCCCCCAGATTGACATAGGACACTGCCTTTTCTGCGGGCTTTGTATAGACCAGTGCCCAAAAGGCGCGCTTTCAAGTGGTAAGGAATACGCTAAAGGGCTCATTAAATGGAGACATAAAGACTTGCTTATGACCCCTGAGAAACTCGCCAGAGAAGTCGATCTTGAGAAAGGTGACGAGAGATGATCTGGCTCGAAGCAATGGGACTTGAGACTATAGAACTCGAAACAATTGGAGCAGCTCTGCAAATGGCTGTTTTCGGGCTTCTTGCAGTTATCACAGTATTCTTTGCAATCTTCGTAGTAATTGCAAAAGATGTTGTCCGGGCTGGACTTGCTCTTATTTTGTGTATGTTCGGAATAGCTGCTCTCTATATCCTCTTAAACGCCCAGTTTCTCGGAGTTATCCAGGTACTGATTTATATAGGGGCTATCGGAGTACTGATCCTCTTTGCAGTTATGCTTACAAAACGTGAGATAGGGGGCGAACCAGGTGCGGACTAATCAGCTTCTAGCCTTTCTTGTAGCCCTGCTCTTTACAGCTGTCGTGATAGTCGGAGCCTTTGGAACCTCCTGGAATACAGTTTCCGAACTGCCGGCAAATCCTGAAGACCAGAGTAATATAGAAGGTATAGGGGTGCTGACCTTTACTCAGTATGTAGCGCCTTTTGAGGTTCTTTCAATTGTCCTGCTCGCATCCCTTATAGGAGCGATCTACATGGCAAAAGGGGAGGGAAACTGATGATTCCTTTAAGTTTTTACCTCGGGCTTGCAGCCCTGCTTTTCTCAATCGGGCTCTATGGGGTAATGACACATAAAAACGGCATTAGGATGATAATGTGCATTGAACTCATGCTTAACTCCGCAAACCTGAACCTTGTAGCTTTCTCAAGTTATACAAATACGCTTGACGGTCAGGTCTTTGCTTTGTTCTCAATTGCCCTTGCAGCTGCCGAGGCAGCAGTCGGGTTTGCAATCTTCATGGCAATCTACAGAATGCACGACAATATCAACCTTGATGAGCTCAACATCCTGAGGTGGTAAAAACGGCTCTGGAAGAGTATGCATTTTTAATCCCCCTGCTTCCTGCACTGGCTTTTGTAATCACCTTCTTCTTCGGCAAAAAAATGCCGTCAGGCGGTGCAGTCGTTCCTATCCTGGCAATTGCTGCCTCCTTCATAATCTCTTTAGTGATTACGCTCAGGCTACTGGCAAACCCGGAAGAGGTTGTAAGCCAGTCCTATTCCTGGTTTGCAGTGCTCAATATTGGAATATTAATTGACCCTCTGGCTGCAGTAATGCTGTCAATGGTCTCCTTTGTGAGCCTGCTTATCCATATCTATGCAGTCAGCTATATGTCCCATGACCCGGGAAAACCCAGATACTTTGCAGAAACTGCGCTCTTTACTGCGGCAATGCTTTCCCTTGTGCTTTCGGACAATATTCTTCAATTCTTTGTCTCCTGGGAACTTGTAGGGTTATGTTCCTATCTCCTTATTGGATTCTGGTACGAAAAGCCCTCAGCTGCAGCCGCTGCCAAGAAAGCTTTCCTGACAACAAGGGTCGGGGATGTGATGTTCCTTACTGGAATAATCTTACTGACTTCCGATCTTCTGAAACTTGCAGGAGGTTTCCAGGACGGAACATACCTGCTCCGATTCGATGAAATCTTTAGCTATATCCCTCAGCTTTCCGCGCTTCAGGCAAATATTTTCGGATTTGAGGTAAGCCACCTTACTATCATTACCCTGCTCTTCTTCGGAGGAGCCATAGGAAAATCCGGGCAGTTTCCCCTGCATGTATGGCTTCCTGATGCAATGGAAGGCCCAACAACCGTCTCAGCCCTTATTCATGCTGCAACAATGGTTACTGCCGGGGTCTACCTGGTCGCAAGAACCTTCCCGATGTTTATTGCAGCCCCTGAATCCCTTATGGTGGTTGCCTATCTCGGAGGCTTTACCGCGCTTTTTGCAGGCACTATGGGCATTGTAATGAACGACCTCAAACGTGTGCTTGCTTACTCAACCATAAGCCAGCTAGGGTACATGATGCTCGGTCTTGGAATGGGTTCAGCAATAGGGCTTGAAGCCGTCGGCATTTCCATATTCCACCTTATCAACCATGCTTTCTTCAAAGCGCTTCTTTTCCTCTGCGCAGGAAGCGTAATCCATGCCGTCGGCACACAGGATATGAGGGAGCTCGGAGGCGTAGGAAAGGTAATGCCGATTACGGCAGTCACTATGGCAATTGCAGCCTTGGCTCTTGCAGGGTTTGGAATTCCAGGGACTTCAATAGGAACAAGCGGCTTCTTCTCAAAGGATGCAATTATTGAAGCTGCCTATATTTTTGGAGAGCACAGCAACAACTGGATTCCCTACCTGTTCTCGATTGCAGCTGCACTCCTCACGTCGATTTACATCTTCAGGCTGATCTTCATGACCTTTACTGGAAAGCCCAGAAGTGACTATCATGGACACGAGTCCCCTGCCATTATGACCATCCCCCTTTCCATTCTGGCAGTCTTTGCCCTAGTGTTTGGAGGGCTGACACAGACAGGGTTTATGGCTTTCCTTGAGGAGACCTTTGTCAACACTTTCGTGAATCTTGATATAGGAAGCCTTGCAGGCATCGGCGGATATGAGCTTGTAGAGGCAGCAGGGCATGAGCCTCTTCTTGTCCTGTGGATTCCTTTGATTGTAGCCGTTGCAGGTCTTGCAGTCGCTTTTGTAATCTATTATCTGAGGATAATCAAACTCGGGCCTCTCGCTTCAATGAAGAATCCGGTTTACAGGCTGCTCTACAAACGCTATTACCAGCACGAGATCTATACCGAGTTCTTCTCACTCGGAATAATATACGGTGTAGTTGCTCTTCTTACTCAGGTGCTTGATGTAATAGTTGACAGCATCGTGGAAGGAATCGGAATTCTTACAGTCGGTATAAGTGAGGAACTCCGGAGAATTCAGACCGGAGTTGTCCAGACTTATGCAACTGCCTTAGTTGCGGGTGTGAGTTTGCTAATTATACTTGTTAAGTTAATAATGGAGGTACTCTGATGCTGCCGGTTGCATCACTGTTGATTCTGGTGCCGCTGATTTTCGCAGCCGTGACCTTTTTCACAAAAACGAAAAAACAGGCTGCAGGCTTGGGCTTTTTAGGGTCTATTGCGACTCTTGGTCTTACCCTGTATGCCTACCTGAACTTTGACAGCAGTACTGCTGCCATGCAGTTCTTTGAGTCTATAAAATGGATTCCCTCTCTCGGGGTTAACTATTCAGTAGGAATCGACGGCATTTCCATGCCTCTCATCCTCCTGAATTCAATTGTTATCCCATTCCTGATCCTTTACAGCTGGAAGGAAGACAGGGATGCCCCTAACAGGTTCTATGGTCTGATCCTTACCATGCAGGCTGCAGTTATAGGAGTCTTCGTAGCCCTTGACTTCCTGGTCTTCTATATCTTCTGGGAGCTTACCCTTATTCCCCTCTTCTTTATGGTGAATATCTGGGGAGGAGAAAAGCGGGTACATGCATCGTACAAGTTCTTTATTTACACGCATGTAGCCTCCCTGATAATGCTGCTTGGGATTTTCGGGCTCTTCTACGCCTCCTGGCAGCAGACAGGCGCTCCCAGTTTTGATATAAGAGAACTGGTTGCACAGTTCCAGTTCTTTGAATCCAGCCTGTTGAGAGATGCGATTTTCCTCTCGATTATCTTCGGGTTCCTGGCAAAGCTGCCGGTTTTCCCCTTCCACTCCTGGCTTCCGGATGCTTATACCGAAGCCCCTACGGCAGGTAGTGTACTTTTTATCCTGCTTAAAATCGGAGGGTACGGGCTTTTCAGGATTTCGCTACCCATGCTCCCGAATACAGGCAGCCCTGAACTTATAATTAACATGCTGGGATTGCTCGGAGCTTTCAGCATAGTGTACGGGGCGCTTGTGGCTCTGAGGCAGAAAGACCTCAAACGCATGATCGCTTACTCCAGTCTGAGCCACATGGGATTTGTCGTACTGGGTTCGGCCGGCTTCATTGCACTGTCAGTTTCAGGTGCTATGTTCCAGCAGTTTTCCCACGGACTTATAATGAGCATCCTGTTCATGTCCGCTGGTGCAATCCAGACCACCACAGGCACACGGATCATCAACAACCTTGGCGGGCTTGCAAAGAGAATGCCGAAACTGACCGTGCTTATGATGGTAGGATTTATGGCATCCCTCGGCCTGCCCGGGCTTAGCGGCTTTATTGCCGAGTTCCTGGTGTTTACCTTTAGCTATGTCAACCTGCCTGGTTTTGTCCTGTTTGCCCTGCTGGCAATAGTGATTACTGCAGGTTACCACCTCTGGGCAATGCAGAGGGCGATGTTCGGAGTGTACAATGCAAAAGTCGGAGATATCAGCGATATTAATTCCCTACAGGTCTTTTCGATGGGAGTAATTGCCCTTCTTGTGATCTATTTTGGCTGGAACCCGAGTCCGGTGCTTAATATGATGATTACGAATTCGGAAGCAATAGTTAGCCTTGGGGCTGCCGTGGGGGTGTAAAAAACGGTGAATTTTATGCTACTTGCACCTGAAATCGCAGTCGTTGCAACCGCCCTGATTATACTGCTAATAGGGGCCTTTATGTCCCCCAGAACCAAGAATGTGCTCGGTTACCTGGCAACCCTTGGAGTGTTCGCAGCTCTAGTCCTGACAGTGCAGAGTTTAGGGACCGAAGCTGTGATGTTCTACAATACTGTCAGTATCGATGCCCTTTCCCAGTTCTTTAAGCTGGTATTCCTGGCAGTTGCACTGATCGTCTCGGTTGCTTCAATAAAGTACAACGAAAATAGCGACTATACCGAAGAGTTCTATTGCCTTGTGCTCTTCGCAACCTTCGGGATGATGGGTGTGGCATCCGCAAATGACCTGATCCTGCTCTTCTGTGCCTTTGAGCTGGCAAGCCTTGCCACTTTTGCACTTGCAGGTTTTGAGAAGCAGGATACAAGGTCGCTCGAAGGCGCCATGAAATATTTTATAATAGGTGCAATCTCTTCAGCGCTTATGCTTTTTGGCATCTCTTTTGTCTACGGGGCAACAGGCACTACCAGAATTCCTGCAATTGCTGAAAACGCCGCTTTTCTGGCTCAGAATCCTATTGGGCTTGTCGCCATCGTGCTGCTTATTGCAGGTTTTGGCTTCAAGATGGCGCTTGTGCCTTTCCACATGTGGGCTCCTGATGCCTACCAGGGCTCGCCTTCAGTTGTTTCCTCACTGCTTGCAGCCGGGTCGAAAAAGATGGGTTTTGTGGCAGCTTTCAGGGTTTTTATTCTGGTTCTTCCAGCCCTTCAGGTTGACTGGCAGCTTGCATTTACAATTCTTGCAGCCGTTACTATGACCTTCGGAAACGTGGTTGCAGTATCGCAGACAAGCGTAAAACGCATGCTTGCCTACTCTTCCCTTGCCCAGGCAGGGTATATCGCAATGGCTTTTGTGGTAATGACCCCAATGGCGCTTACAGGCGGAATCTTCTATACCCTTGCCCATGCCTTTATGAAAGGAGGAGCATTTATTGCAACCGCAGCCGTTGTCTGGATGGTAACCTCACAGAAGACAGGGGATCTAATTACTCCGGATCATCTGGACAATTTCAAAGGTCTTGGGAAAAAAATGCCGCTGGCGGCTCTTTCAATGACGGTTTTCGTCTTTGCCCTTGCAGGTATCCCCCCGACTGCAGGTTTCATGGCAAAGCTGTTGCTCTTCTCTTCGACTATTGAAGCAGGAATGGCATGGCTTGCAGTAATCGCAGTCCTGAATAGTGCCCTTTCGCTGTTCTATTATGCAAGGCTTGTAAGATACATGTATTTCCTGCCCCCCGACGGCAAAAAGATAGGAATGCCTTTCCAATATGCGGCAGCTCTCCTGATTGCAGTAGCCGGCGTGCTGGTAATGGGAATCTGGTCCGAACCCTTCCTGCAGTGGGCAATGGATGCAGCACAGGTATTAGCCTAAGGAGGTATGAGAAATGACAGATTGTGATCTTTGCGGACGTGCACTCCCGACCGTTATCCCGGTCAAAACCTTCCCTCCCCTCCTCAAATTCGCCTATCCAGAGGGTGTGTGGAAAGGACTCTGTGCAATCTGCCTCGATTCCGCCCAGAAAACCTACATAAGCATTGATAAAGAAGAACTTTCCTGCAGGAGAAGCAAATGTGCTCTGTGCGGAAGAAAAGGCAGGGTTTACCCTGTAGAACTTCAGGTCCCCGATTTCTCAAAAGGAATCGTGAAAAAAGAAGCAAATGTCTGTACAATTTGCCTTAAAGGAATCAATGAGGCTTATATCAAGTTTAAAAGAGAACAGATCGAGCAGGCTCACGAAGAGGGCAGAATACACGGGCACGAGCATGTGCATGAGCATTAAGTGAAGCTGCGTTTTGCGGCTTTATTTCTTTTCTTTTTTTGAATTAATTGTTATTTTTAAGATTCAATGTGCAAATCTGTTAATCAAAATTTGTAATTGGTGCACAGTTAACTGGACTTTTATTCCTTGCGGATGAGTTGAAGAATTGGTTAATATTCTTCTTACAACGCCCTCTGAATTTTTCCGGTTTTCTGGTCTTGTTTTTAAACAATCCCTACGTTCATCCCTTCTTTAATATTTGCTCTGATAGTACCGTTGCTCATGCTGGGAGGTAAGTTCAGGATTATATAAAGGTGTGAGTTTGAAAAAAGTAAATTTCGAATTAGTTGGAACAGTACCGTAATACTGTATCCAGAATGTTCCTTTGGTTGGAGGATAAAGAAAGAGATAGGGAGGGGTGAGAAGGAAAGATGAGTTTTTTACCATTATTGTACTCCGACTCTGTCAACTGCAGCTCTTAATATAATAATTAGAAAATTAAATATCTATAAATACATTAGGAAGTAACTGGCATTAATTACTAGTGGAAGTAATTAAAGTGAAGATTAAACAGCTAGAAATTGATGGTTTTAGGTGTTTATGTAACTTAACAATTGCATTTGAGAATGATATTACTCTAATAGTTGGAGAAAATGACAGCGGTAAAAGCTCTATCATCCGCTGTTTAAATCTTTTTACGGAAGATTATTCATTAGAACTTGATGACTTTAATTATGGACGTGAAGAAATAAAAGTAAAACTAGTTACGGAAGACTTTGAATTTATAAAAAAATACAGCAAAGAAAAATTTCCTGACTCTAGTTTTATAATAAAACCAAGTCAAAAGTTCATTCAAGAAACTAAAGAATTTCTAAATTCTTTACCAGGTAGCTTAACTGAAGCTCAAGAATCTAAGATCAAAGATTTAGCTAAAATGTTTGGATTGACTGTACGCGTAAATAGTAGCATCCAAACTTTAAAAAATCAGTTAGTTTCGAAATTATCTGAAGATGAAATAACCATTAGTAATGGGCGTTTTTTTGGATTAAATAAAATTCAACTCGATGGAAAACAATTTGAAAATGTGGAATTTTTTTTTAAGGAAGTTTTTCTCAAAGACAAACAAGCTAATATTTGGGACACAAAAATTCAAGATGAGAAAACAATTAAAGAAATAATTCAAGAAGAATTGGATCGTTATGCCAAATCAATTTCTGAAAACCTTGAATCAAAAGGAATAAAAGAAAAATTGAAACAGTATTTAAATCGACTTACTGATATTAAAATAGAACCCCTGTTTGAACCTAAGAATTTAAATATCTATTCAAAAGTTAAATTTTTAGAAAATGGAAATGAAATTTCCGTTGAAAAAAAGGGGGATGGAACCAAAAGAAGAATTTCTTTAGCATTACTTGAATACAAAATGGAAAGTGAAGAGCCATGCAAAGACTCAAAATTGTATATACTAGATGAGCCAGACACACACTTACATGTAAAAGCACAGTTAGAACTATTAAACATTTTAAAAGAATTAGGTAAAAAAGGCTGTCAAATTATCATAACTACTCACTCACCCTTTTTAATAAATGCTATAAAGCCAAAACAAATACGTCTATTAGTCCAAGAGAACGCAAATGAAACAAAGATCAAATTTCTAAAAAATGAACCGGAAACTTCAGATGAGATCTTAAGAAAACTTGGAATTGAAAATATCTACTTGTATTTTGCCAAGAAAATTATTATTGTAGAAGGTGAAACAGAAGAATCATTTTTGCCAAGGATTTATGAAAAAATATATGATGTTTCATTAAATAGTGATTTAATTAAGGTAATAAATACAAGAGGAATAAAGAATATTCCTGGTTTTGCAAAAGCTTTGTTAGAGTTAGTGGACGAAAATAGTATTTACGTCGTTAAGGACAATGACGCAAGCGAAGAAACTTTAAAATTAATCGATGAGCTAAAAATCCACCCAGATAGGCAGATCACTGTAGGAACAAAAGAATTTGAAGATTCATTTAGTGATGATGTTATATATGAATCTTGGAAAAATTACTTAGTCGAGTGTGGAAAAGATATTAGCAAATCCAGATGGACTTTGGAAAACATAAATAAATTAAGAGAGGAATGTAGCTCTAATCCTGGCAAAAAGTTCAGTTCAGAACTTCAATCTTTAAATAGTGGCAGTGGAAAAAAATTCAGGAAAATAATTTTTGGAGAAGTATTAGGTAATTATTGTGATAAAACAAAAATCCCTAGTGAAATAAACGAATTATTGCTTAAGTTATCTAATTAATTTTTGCTGTTGGGTACTTATCTTTTATACACACATTGAAATACTTTCCATGTGAACCTGCACGAAGAAGATTTTGAAGAATATTGTAGGAACGCCTTTATATTGATATATACTTTCTTATTTAAATTCAACTTCTAATACTTTTTACTCTCATCACAACCTATCGATTCAATATTTGATGATAAAACTGTTCTTTCTATCAATCCATCTTTTTAATAAAATAGACCTTCAACTATATAATTTTTTTACAATTTGGATTTTCATAATATACATGATATAAAAACTTTCAAAAATTAAAAAGTTCCTTCTGCTTTTCGTCTTTTTTCTTTAAATAGAAAATCCCAATAATCATCCAAGTCTTGAAGCGGAAATGGGTTCCCATTACAAAATAAAGATCTCTTTCCTTCATGAAGTCATAAAACCTGTTTCGAATCTTTTTTTCAATGGATGCAGGATTTGCGTCAGTCCGCATAATATTTCTTGCAAGTTCGTTAAATTCCCAGTCAAGCAGGATAATCTGGTGTCCTCTGCAGGCAGGATTGTTTTTGCACCTGAAATTATATCTTAATTCGACAGGCATTTTGACTTTTTCTCTTTTCTCGACCAGATAATCGCCCATCAAATTAAAGTACTGCTGCTTGTCATATATTTCAGTACTATTTATTTCTACCTTTACATCAATAAGTTCAGGCTTTACTACTCCAAGACTTGCATTCTCTTCTGTTAATTTTTCTATTGAACTTACTTTCGACCGGAGTAAATTTCTTAGCTCTTCGTCCTCAACAGGAGAATGCAGGTTCTTGTAGCGGATTTGCTTTCTGCTTTCTTTTCTTTGGTCGTTATCCGGTTCTGTAAGGACAACTTCAATCCTGTCTTTCTTCTTAAAATCGATTGACTTTTCCCCATAACTGAATTCGAAAGGATAAACTCTCCTGAACTCTCCCTTCTCATTTATTCCGGCAACACATACAAGATAACCATGTTTTTTACTTTCTTCTGGTGTAGCCCTCACCAGAACTAAGATTCTCTCGGTTTCCTGTTTCAATCAGGAAAAGCCTCCAAAAAATATGACAATAGTATTATATGGCATTTATGTGTTTCAGATATTTAAAACTTCCACATTTTCTTTTTGGACTATATTTCGTGCAATAACTCCACGATGACACCTATTTACGTCCGCCTCAAAACACATTAGTGCAGCACGATGGTTTCGGCTTAACTCCACAATTTTATCTAAAAGTTCAGGGTTTTTTTTTATTGTGGTTTTCTCGTAATTTTCAAAGAGCTTTTCGTAATCTTTGTATGTGGCAAGGGCTTTTCTTTTTTCTCCTTCTATTCCAAGCTCAGGAATGTGAATATATTGAATCTCTGAGTTCTCAAGATAATTTTTAAGTCTATTTTTTGTAAAACTAAACTTCATACTGAAGGGATTCTTCCTAACGTCAATAAGAATATCTATGGAATTCTGAATTAAGATATTAAGGAAAAGGTCAATGTCTCTTCCTTCATATCCTATGGTGAAAAGACATGGTTCCTGTTTTCTCTCCTCTTGAGGGGGTAGAAGCTTACTTCTTATCGTATAAGCAGGGAATTTTCGATAGACATATGCCTTAATTTCTTTGTCAGAATTAAACTTCCCGACAACTCTGTTTATTTTTAGAGCTACCTTCTTGTCAATTCCCTTTAGAAATGCCTTACCATTTTCGGTTAGTTCAAGTTGCTTATCCTTCTCTATGATATAGCTTTCTTTTTGCAGCTTGGAAATATCGTTATAACAAACGATAGAGAAAGGTCCATAGTTATAAGGGAAAAAATTGTAGAATTTAATTAACTTATCAATTCGTTCTACGTGCACTAACAAAAAAAGACTCTTCACTACCATAAACTTAGAAGATAAGTCCCGTTCATGTAGTTTATATATAGTGTAAAGAAGAGCTCTTTGTTTGTGGTTTAAATTTTTCATTAAATTACCATCTATTGATTGCTTGTTTATGTTCAGAATATTTTCATTTGATTATTTTACATTCTTTTTGAATTAGCAAGTTTGTGTAAATTTTTACCAAATGACTTTTAATGTTTTATTTATTATGATTCTAGCAAAATTATAGATTACGATTACATTAAGCTTTAGGTCCAATAAGAATTCATTTAGTTAAAATGTCAATCAAAAATCGAACGAACTCGAAAAACCTGCGTTTTCCGGTCAACTTGTTGAGACAGAGGCTGAGATTGCAAGAAGAGAAGGCAGGGAATATGAGACGGCGGAGGTTTTGCTTGAGAGAATAAAAGCGGAAAAGAGGAAAATAGAAAATGTGAAAAGCAAGAAAAAATGACAATGTTATATCTTTTCGAATTTAATCTCTTTTCTTCTTTATTTTTCAGGAAAGGCCGCCTGCTGCGCAGCCGTTGAGTATCTCGGAGTCCAAGAATTCTATAATTTTCCGGTTCGCAAGCTCAAAATTAATTAGTTTGACATTTTTCTTCTGCTAAGATTTTAAGATAACGAAGATCCAGCCAGGATTTATGGTCATGCCATAATCGTTTAATATATTGAATGATCATTCAACATATTGAATGATAGACGAATTTAACAAATGTGTTGGTAATAAAATCCTGGGATGGTTTCTTTCCCACCCTACCAGTTCCATAAACATTAATGAGCTTTCCCGTGAGCTTGAGGTTTCACCCGGCAGCGTCAAGAGGTTCACAGATTTGTTTTACAGAGAACAACTTGTGGACATGGAAAAAATCGGTACGGCGCATATGTTTACCCTTAACAATTCCAGCTATATAGCAAGGGAATTGAAAAAAACTTTTATGGTGCTGAAGCTGTGGGAAGGAAAGCTGGAAGAACTGGCTCCAAATGCGATTTCTCTTGCAGTGTACGGGAGCATAGCATCTGGAAGTTTTGATGAAAAAAGTGATATTGATGTTCTGGTAATTGGAACAGAGCAGGACGTTAATTATGCACTCGTTCCAGAAATTGAAACAAATGTCGGGCATGAGCTTCAAGTGACTGTTATCCCTTACTATGAATGGGAGAGTCGAAAGAAAAAAGATGATCCCTTTGTCCTTAGCGTACTCACCAAACACATTCTTTTCACGGGTGCGGAACTATGAACTGGAAGGAGTGCCAAGCCGAAAAACTGATTAAGCATGATTCCCGAGCTTGGGAAAGAATACCTGTATCAATATCAGCGGCAGAACGTTTTCTGCGCTCCGCACAAAAGAATCTGGAAATTGACGAGTATGAAATGGTGCAACTAGCTGCATATAATAGTGCATTTCATAGTGCTAGAGCTTTACTTTTCTCAAAAGGCTATACAGAACGCAGCCACTCCTGTCTCAGTATCGCACTTAAACATCTGTATAAAGATGATCCTCTCCTACTAAAACTCGTAAACGTCTTCGATAAGATGCGCATCTCTCGTCACAACGTCCAGTACGCGGAACTTTTGTTACTTTCGAAGAAGCCGTATTTTCTATAAATTTTGCAAAAGAAATGTATGATACCGTCTCTAAGATTCTGCGATCATATTGATGACTATTTTGGCACTTGCATGCACTTTGCCTTCTCTGTCAATCCAAAAACTAAACAACAAGAGAAAAAACTGAAAAACTAAGGCAGTCCATTCTTGCAAAAGCATTTTCCGATCAACTTGTTGAGACAGAGGCTGAGATTGCAAGAAGGGAAGGGAGGGATTATGAGACGGTGGAGGTTTTGCTTGAGAGAATAAAGGCAGAGAAAGTAAAAAACGGGAAGAAACGATAATATTGCTGCTTTCTAAAGTTCAGTCTTTTTCTATTTTGTTTTTAGAGAAATGCCGGCTGCCTGACAGCCGGTGAGAGCGCTGGTACTCAAAAATAGAAACTAAATACACGTTAAAAGGCTAAAGAGACAATCCTGAAGCATCAAAATAAGGTTTGTACAGCCCATTTACAAGCTTTATTAGCTCCTCGTAATGTCGCACTCTTTTACAAACCGTATTAATGCATGGTCTATGTTATTACAGTTGACAATGAGAGGTTTGTCCGTAACCGTAATTGTAAGGTTCGATTCTCCATCCCACTGGAATTCTGCAGTAAAACCCTGCCCCGAAAGCTCTCCCTCATTCCCAGGCGTGACTGTTATTCCAGCGTCCTGAAGCCTCTCCTTCATGCACTTAAATCTATCAGGCGTGACATTAACGAATTTAATAGGCTTGCACCCGCTTCCTCCTAACTGCGCCTGAGCAAATCCCGCAGAGAAAACCAGAAACAGGACTGGCAGAAGAAATACCAGTTTGATTTTCACTTTTTACCCCCATTCCGAATTCAGCTACTTTATTCGGCTACTTATTCGGTTATTTGATTCAGCTAATGCATGGATATAATAAAGTAAAATAATCAATACAAATAGATAATATCAAAATTAATTTTTGTAGGATTAATAATAGATTAATTATATATTTAAGCACTCTTAATTATCGAATTTCTATTGAGCATATGAATATTCTGGTTTTTCAGAAGTGACAGGATTTTATACATCTAAAGTTTTTGAATCAGAGTTCAAGATTAGTCTTTCCTGCGCTTCTGGCTTGCTGAAGTTAATTATATAATTCTATTAGAGCATCATGAGTTAAAAAAGAGTTAAGAAAATTAAGAAAGAGCTAAGAAAGTTAAGAAAATGTTAAGAAAGTTAAAAACAGAGGTTCAGGAGCCCATAACTTCTTCACTTTCCAGCTCATCAAGGTATGGAGCAAGCGAGGAAAGAGCTTCAGCTTTTTGATATTCTGATTTAATTTCGGACGCCATATCAAGGGCTTTTTTAAGAATTTCTTTTCTTTCTGGTTCCTCCAGATATGGAAGAATGTATGAGAGGGCTTCAGGCCTCATGTCTTTATCATTAAGAGTGAAAGCCAACTCAAGCGCCTGGTCTATAACTTCCTGTTTTCTCTGTTCATTCAGGTATGTAATAAGAGATGAGAGAGCCTGTACCCTTTGGTATCTGGAGTGGATCACTGTTACCAGTTCAAGGGCTTTCTCAATAAGTATTTCATTCCTTGACCCGTAGAGATGAGGAAGAAGCGAGGAAAGAATCTGGAATTTTATATCCCCATACTTAAAGAAATAGGCAAAGCCAAAGATTTTTTCAATAAGCTCTTCTTTGCCCTGACCTCTCAGGTGGGGAAGAAGTGAAGAAAGGACAAGAGCTCTTTCATCCTCATCATGGATATGGGAGGCGGATTCAAGGGCTTTCCCGATAAGTTCGGCTTTCTCTGGTCCGTTAAGATGGGGAATAACTAGGGAAAGAGCCTGTGATCTCAGATCCCCGTACTGGATCCGGGAGGCAAAATCAAGGGCTTTTTTCAATACCTCTTGTTTTTCCGGCTTCTCCAGATAAGAAATCTGCAATAAAAGGTTCTTTGTCCTCTCGGACTCATTTTGGAGCTCAGGCTCGGCTTTCAAAACGCCTGTATCTCCAAAACAAATTTTTGCAAGATTATTCTTTGCGACGTAAGCTCTTTCAAAATCCGTTTTTTCAATTTGTTTAATTTCTGCGATTTGCTCAAGTCTCAGGGCACTTGCACTTTTTTTACCTGTAACGCCCGAACCAGTAAGCTTTTCGGTGTCAGGCATTTCAGACCGCTCCAAACCCTCAGAAGTGCCCTTTCTTGCTGCAAATCCCTCAAGCAGTCTGTTAAATTCTTCAAACACTCTAAGTCTATCAATGAGGGTTTGCTTTGAGATCTGCTTTGATTCCTGTTTTGAATTCTGATCTGTAGCCCTTGCCGGATTGTATTCGGTCATCAGCCTCTGTATGGATTCATCTTCCATAAAAGACGAAATTTCTTCAGTTAAATCAGGGTTTTCTTCAAGCAATTTTAAAATCTCCTGAGTCAGAACTTGCCTTACCTCCGTATCAGAGGGTGCAACAATCATATCTTTTGCGGCTTCTTTCAACCCAACGCACCCTGTCGAACATAATTTTCCCCATAATTTTCTTTTAATCTCCCAGACTTCAGGTCCTACCTGTTTGCGGGCTTCCTCAGCCGCTTTTTTGGACCCTATGACCAGATAGGGGATAACAGGTTCAATAAAATCTGTTACTTTTTGCGCCAGTTGTCTGGCTATTATGTCCTGTTGCCGCATTATTTCAGCCTTCCATTTAACATAATATGTTATTTTTATTTTCCTCTTCAGTCTAAATAAACTGATAGAGCCAGGTGCAGCACCCCAGGTGTAACACCCTCAATGACTACATAATTCACAATTATATAAGTCCATATTCAAATAATCCTATATTGAAAGAACGTTTTTAAAAAATAATGGGATTGAACAATTCCTGAGAATTATGTTTGCAGGTATCCCTAAAAAGAAATAATCCTGCCTCCTGCCTGAGAGATCTCTGATTCAAATATGATTCGTCCAGTTTTCTACTTAGTCTGTCATTTCATCATTCTTTACTGCCAGTTGAAATCTGGAATCAATAATTATAAGAGGGAATCTGCCAGATTGGATTGTAAATAAGAGCTTGCAAACAGGACGGTGTTAGAGCAGAGGTCGGTGACAATTCTTGAGTGAGCAGCCAGAGATACATAACAAAACTTTAAGTCAGGTTTCAGATGAGAGAATAGAGGCCGCAAAGCAGCTGGGAATCTTTTTTGAGGCATTTCCTGACAGGAGACAGGCTTTTGATGATTTACTAAGGCTTTGTTCTGACAGGGACAGTGCAGTCAGGGAAGAAGCCATCAATTCCCTTGTAACCGTTTTTCCGAATGTCCCGGATAAGGAATTTGTGTGGAACAAGTTCGTTAATCTGACAGCTTATCCGGAAGAAAATGTAATGAGAACTGCAGCCAGTGCTCTGGTTAGCGTTTTTTCTCTCATGCCGGATAAAGCCGTGGCATGGAGGGATCTTACCGGGCTGATAAGCTCCAGATCAAGCATGGAGGATGTAAAAAACGAAATTGTCAATTCGCTTTACTATTTGATAAAAGAAGTTCCAGATAAACAGCAGGTATTGAGAGACCTGCTTGCAATGGGAACTTCGGAGTATTCTTATGTGCGGGAGAAGTCGACTTCATTTTTGAGTCTTGTTTTCGCGGAACTGACAGATAAGGAAAAGGAAGAAGCCTGGAACGAGGTATTGGAACTGGCTACGGAGTCTGAGGATGAAAAAGTCAGGAAACAGGCTGCGCGTGTTCTTGGAACTGTTTACACCCAGATGCCGGATGAGATGAAGGATGAGACCCTTGAGATTCTGCTGGAACTTGCAGTATCGGGAAATCCTGAGGTTCAAGGGGAAATCCTTCTGGCTCTACCCTCGGTTTTTTTCCACGTCCCGGATAAGAAAAAAGCCTGGGACGATATCCTCAAGCTTACGAGAGACGAGGATGAGCATATCCGGAAGCAGGCGATTAATGCCCTGATATTTATATCTCCTGATATGCCTGACAAAAGAAAAGTCTGGGAAGATTTCCTGAGCCTGATAAAGGCGAGTGACAATCATGTAAAGAGTGTGGCAGCTGATGCGCTTATATCTTTATTCCCGGGTATGGATAACAAAGACTCACTCTGGATGGAACTTTTGGAATTCTCAGAGAATGAGGAAGAAGATGTACAGAGCATAACGGCTGACATTCTCACGAAGGTTTTTCCATATCTCTCCTTAAGAAGCGAGGCATATTCCGAACTTATACGCCTGGCTGAAACGAAAGAGAGTTCTGTGCTCCAAAAGCTTGTAGATACGCTTATTTCTGCTTATTCCGAACTATGCAAGGAACGTGAGGCAAGGGAGTGGGAAGAGATAGGAAAACGTGATCGGAGAGAGCCGGAAGAAAAGGATTTCTTCAGAGATAAAGATAAATCCGAAGCGCAGGTTAAGCTCGAAAAAAGAAGCAAGGCTGGGGAAGCCTATGAAACTGCATCAGAAAAGGGTACTTTTCTTCGAAAGAAAGCAGCTAATTCCCTGAGTTCTGTCCTCTCCGGGGAAAATGAGGAAAACGGCAGGTGGCAGATTAAAGAAAAAGGTCGTAGTAAGCTTGCCTCCGAACCTGCCAGGACTGAACCTGACAGCAGCGCATACGTACGCAAGAAAGGTATGGTTGACCTGTTTGCAGGGTCAGGCTCCATTCCGGACAGGAAAGAAATTATAAGCAAGCTCATACGCCTGGGTTCTGATTCGGATCCCCAGAGACGAAAAGCTGAAATAGAAGCTCTGCTTGCGGCTTATTCACGATATAACGGCAAAGTGCAGGATATCTGGGATGAACTTATTGAATTGACCGGGGAAGAGGACACAGGCACCAGAAGAGATGCAGCAGACCTGCTTAAGAATATCTTTCCGGCAGTAGAGAATAAATCTGCAATTTTTTATGACCTTGTCAGGCTCACTGAAAGCCAGGATGCCTACATCCGAAAAAGAGCAGCAGAACTTCTTGCTGCCGCTTTTGTTTACTCTGAGAATAAACAGACAGCCTGGAACGAGCTTGTCAAACTCGTGTCCGTTGAAGATCGGGAAGTCAGGAAAGGGGCTGTTCTCGCTCTATCTTCAGGCTTTGCAGAGGTTCCAGATAAAGGAAAAGCCTGGATGGATCTGGTAAGGCTTTCTGATCACAGCGATAGTTTTGTGCAGAGGACGGCGGTACGTGTGCTTGGATCTGCCTTTTTCCATGTGCCGGACAAAACCCAGGCCTGGAGAGACTTGAAGGCTCTTACTGACAATTCGTACATTTATGTTCGAAGGTATGCTCTTCGTTCCCTTGGAAAAGCTTCCCTCTGGAGGTCATTGAGGGCGGAAAACGAGGCAACTTACATTTTTGGGCTAAAAGAAGCAGTCAATTACTTCAAAGAGGCATCCGAAGCTTCTATAGGCTTCCATATTCCTGAATTCTATTATCATTTCTATCAGGCTCTCTTATTCATCCTTTTCAGCGACAGACCTGGCATAGCAAAAATTGAGAGCGAGAAATACCTCTCAAAAATGGCTGAAGAAATCGGCAGTGAAGATAGAGAATTGCCTGGAATTTTTGAACAGTTTGCAGAACTTCTCATACGTGCCGGAAAGCTCAGTCCAGGCGACCTGCCCGGGCAAAAGAAACTTCTTCAAGAATCTATTCAAACTTTTGATACATATTCAGCGCTTTTAGAAAGTAAGGAAGAAGAGGTTATTTTTACTCAGAAAACTGCGAAAAAAGAAAAACCTGCAAAAAAAGAATACTCTAACCTTGGAAAAGCCCTTCTGGAACGGGTTGAGCAAAAGAAGTCATCCTTAACAAAAGACCGCAAGAAAAAAAGATTCTGATCTGAGGGGAGAGAATTAATCGAGCTCATATTAGATTTCACGGCAAAGGAGGGAATCCGCAGACCAAGATATGAAAATGGTATAATCTTTCATCTTTCGGTCCGAAATTCCGGAATTATACCATTCTAAGATAGAGTAAATCTTGCTTAAAAATAGATCGCAGAAAATGGGAAATGGAGTAAATGAACCTGGAATAAAAAAGATAAAGTTTAATCCAGTGTGAGTACCTGATTGTTTTTTTCCTTCTGTTCAGGTTATTTATAGTTTTATTCCAATTATAAAACATTAAAAATTTTATCTTTATCATTATTTGGAGGGGTATTAAACGATACATCTATGGGAGTATGATGCTCGAAAACTTGATGGCTTAAGTCTGCCACAGATGATGGGAGAACTTGAGAGAATCGGAAACGAAGGCTGGGAACTGGTATGGATAAAGGATCACATCGATGAAGAAGGGAAAGTAATCGCGATTTTCAAACGGAAAAAAAGTGAGGTAATCTCAGTATAAAAACTCTTTTTTAATTTACTACCTTTTTACTTCTTTTTTATTGTTTTTGCAGTTTTCTGCTGCTTTACTGCTCTTTACCGCTTTTGATCTTCTAATATATTCTGATGTTTAATTATCTTTCAATATTCTTACTATCTTGAAGACAATATCCTTACTATCTTGAAAAACCAGAGTAATACTTTGTTTAGAGAAAAGATTGCGTTCTCATCTGGAAATTTCTGGAAGTTCCGAACGGCACTTATCAGGTCTTGTAAGAGGTGTGGTACTGGACTCACTTATAGCGAGTTTTTATATTGTCTCTTCGCTTTTCTGGTAATTTTTCGGAGTAGGCGTTGAAGTATTTCTTGTGGAATAGGTCTGCTATGTGGTCTTGCGATGAGAACGCAAATTATACTATGTTCGCACCATATATAATATTTTTAACACATAATGTTATTTAAGCTGCCTTTTCTTAGTATAAGACTCTAATTTTTCTTCACCGACCTAACCTTATAGCATTGAACTACCCGAGTCCCGTCTCGGGAGGACGGTGCCCTTTTCGCTTCGCTCAAGAGGGCTTATTTTTGGACGGAAAATTTACTCATTTTTGCCCGATCCTGCAAGCCTTTTAACAGGCATACTTAAAAACTTAAGTGTGTACTTTTTTCTAAAAAATTAGATCACAAGCCTTTTCAAAAAACTGCTTGAGCGCAAACTTTTTCTGAAAAAGTTTGATCAAAAATCAGCGTGACGGCGTGATCGACCGGCGCAGTGGTTGCGGTTAGACAGTTTATCTTGAGGATTCTAAAATTTCTTTAAAAAAAAGAGAGGTAGCGTTCTCACCTAAAATCCTGGGAGTTCCGAACAGTGTTCAAGAGACTCACTTTTTATAGCTGGGGAAGAGGTATTGAGGTATTATTAATTCTGGGGTGTGAGTTTCTCTTTTTATCCCTTTACAGTGGAGTAATGTCTTGAAGTAGGTGTTATTTGCTAGTGGGGTATTAAAGAGATGAGAACGCAGATTATACTATGCATTTATTATATATAATATTTTTAACTGTTAATATTGTTTCATTTATCTTTTTTTGTATACCTTTCTAACCTTAGTCCAATGATTTAATGCTTATATCATTGATCTAATGGTGATATTATTACACGAATTGTGCACTAAACCGGATGAAAAAATTTCAACTATTAAACACTTGAAACTGGTTTCAGGATAGCCGGGGTTAATAAGATTCATACATCCTATTCCCTATTGGGGATATAGCCGGGTTTGACTCCAGCAAGGCTCTTGGCTCATTTCGGATGGAACTTACAGGTGGTGCTTGGTAAGTCTGGCATCAACTTTGCGCTGAAGGGCGAAACACACTTAACTTCACGGCTGTTCAGAAGATGAGGGAGTATTAGAGCAAAGTTACGGGGAATAGAATATTTGCACTTCGATATGTTAGAATGTGTAACATGTCAGGTGCAATATTTTCTGCAGCCATTTGAGAGCTCAAAGACCTCTTCACTGTGGTTGCTGGCATGGTACCAGCAAATCAATATGTATCTTTGACTTCCCTAATAGATCCTGGTACATATATTGATCTTATTCAAAGTCCAGTGTTATATAGGACATCCAGTTTATGTTGACACCCAAGCTTGTGAAGAATACTCACTCTTGAATTAGTCCATCTTTCAACCTTATTATCCTGTCAGCATAATCAGCATGCCATTCTTCATGGGTAACCATTACAATGGTCTGCCCCTGTTCCAGGTTGAATTTTTTAAAGAGGTCAAGGACTTCCTTTGAAGTTTGGGAGTCCAGGTTGGCACAGGGCTCATCTGCAAAAAGGACTCTTGGGGAGTGGGCAAGAGCCCGGGCTATTGAAACTCTTTGTTGCTGACCTCCACTCATTTTGGAAGGAAGCTGCTGCAGGCGGTCTCCAAGGCCAACTGCGGTAAGGATTTCTGCGGCTGCGGCTTCGCATTCGGCTTTACTCTTTCCCTGCATCATGAGGGAGATATAGACATTTTCCGAAGCATTGAGTTCGGGAAGAAGGGCATAATCCTGAAAGACATAACCCAGGTTATTCAGCCGGAATTTGCCTTTCTCGCTGTCGGACATGCGAGAGGTATCTGTGCCTTCTATAATGACTTTTCCCGAGTTTGGAGTATCAAGCAAGCCAAGCTGGTTTAAAAGGGTTGTCTTCCCTGAGCCGCTGGGTCCCATGATTGCAATAAATTCTCCGCGCATAATTCTTACAGTTACGCCGCGCAGGGCTCGAACCTGAACCTCCCCCATTCTGAAGGTGCGCACTATATTGATGCCCTCAATGATCGGAACCTGTGCAGGTAGGTTAAGGTTCTGGGTTATAATCTTACCCTCCTTTTCTTTTTCAGGCACAATTCCGGCTTTTGTCAGAGATTCCATTTTTTTCACCTCAGTCTCATTTCTCCCAGATAAGCTCCAGGAGGTTTTTATTTGCCAGTCTATATGCAGGGATTACAGAACCCACAACGGAAGCCAGGAAAAGTAGTATAGCGCGATTTAAGGCTTCAAGGCTATCCAGCTCCAAACTGATCGCTCCTGCTGGAACCTGCAGAGGATGGGAAACCGTGTACGGGACGATTCCATAATTCATCAGTATATAACCAAAAATCACACCCGCACCTGCATAAAGCATTGCCTGAAGGACAAAGGAAGCTATTATTACGTTTTGCTCGATCCCTATAGCTTTCTGAACGCCTATTTGTCTTTTTTTATTTACAATATTGACGTAGATAACTACAAAAATTATAACAAAAGCTATCAGTAGACCTATCAAGTTCATAATATTCCTGACCATTCCCAGGGTGTCTTCTATCATGCCCAGTATACCGGCAAATTCCCTCCAGGTACGGACATTTTCTCCTATCCCAAGAGAAAGGAGTTTTTCTCGGGTTACAGCCTCGTCCGTACCTGGGATAGTCCTGACAGCAATTTCCTGAGCCAGACCCTGGTTCTCTATACCGAGCATTTCCTCCATGTCAGCTCTGGTTATATAGGCACCAGCATCGATCATAAAAAAGAGAGTGCTGTAGATTCCCTTAACCCTGAACTCTTTAGTTTTGCCCTGGATTGTAACCTCAACCCTGTCTCCGACTTCTACACCCCCAAGGGAACGAGATTCCATCAGGCCTCCAAAGCCTCCTGAAACTTCCCTGCCCAGTATGATCTCGCCCCTATCTGATTTGCTTAAGAATTCTCCACTTATCATAGCTCCTTCAAGCCCCGTGACAAAGCTCTCATCCGTCGGGTTTACGCCGTACACAGTAGCTCCCATTTCTTTTCCCTTGTAGCGGAAGGAGCCCGATGACTTCAGACGAGCAGAAGTCCCTGTGACCTCAGGTAAACTCTCTATCTTTCTTTGCATAGCTGAAGCGTCTTCAATATATCTTTGCTCTTCTCTGGGTTCGATTACAATGTCTCCAGTCTGGAAGTCTACAAGGAGCTTGTTGAATTGTGCCGTAACTCCTGCAAGTATGGTTGAAAAGAGCACAAGCTGCACAAAGATCAGGGTCAGGACAAAGACCGTAAAGATCGTAATCCCTTTATTACCCCTGATTATGGAGCGGCTGGCAAGAAAGAAGGAGACTCTCATTTTTTCGAGCATAACAGGCATCCTTTAAGGTTAATTCAGCTTTTCAGCTTTTTTAATTCCACGTCTCAGATTTTGCCTTTCTTTTTCATATAAAAAACTATAGCTGCAAGAATGAGGACTGCTCCGAGCACAAGCGGAAGAATGTTTCCATTCTGGCTCTCCACATTGAATGTAAGATCTTCGCTAAGCTGATGTTTACCAAAGTCATCCTCATACTCAACTAGCAGCGTCACTTCCTGCTCACCTGCTTTTTCAGGGGTAAAGGTAAAAACTGCAGGGGCATCGTCATTCTTATCCAGGCGTCCAAGGAAGGCGGCAGTACTTCCTGAACCTTCAAGCCCTTCAAGCCTTGCTTTAACTGAACGGGCTTCCCCTTCTCCAACATTTTCAAGCCTGACAGTCATGGACACCTGCTGCCCTCTCACAGGCATGCCAGAATCGAATTTCAGGCTTGAGACATCGATTTTCGCCCGGTTAAGCACGTTAATCCCGATTTCCTGAACCTTGTCTATCTGGAAGGTATCGGTGTTATTCGAGGCTGTTATTCGCAGGGGGATCCTGTAGGGCTGCACATCGGCATTGCTGCCGAGCAAAAGCTTAAACGACAGGTTTTCGGAACTGCCTGCACTAAGATTCTCAAAAAAACGGACATTATCTTCCAGCGGGATCAAAGGCGAGGAGTTATTGAGGTTAATCATTACCCTGACATTTTTCGCGTCCCCATTTCCTGCATTCTTAACAGTTGTCCTGAGGTAAAACTCCTGTCCCGGAACTATGGCTCCCGAAGAGTAATTATCTCCGTTTGCAGGAAAAATTTCAGTGCCTGTAAGCACAAGGTCAGGATTTCCTTCCACCCTGATCGGAATTCTTCTCGAAAAACTTGTACCGCCCTTGTCCTTGACAGTAAATTCCAACTGATAAATTCCGGACTGAGCTTCCGGGTCCACCCTGAAATAGAAGTTCAGTTCGACTTTGGAACGCTGCCGTATCTGTTGAATCTGGAAGGTTCGCTCCATGTTAGTCCCGGAGCCGTACACTTCTGACGTGCTGTACTTAAAAACGAAAGGAGGAATTTCTTCAATCCCTATTATCACGTCCTCTGCAGGATCATCTCCGATATTCTGTATATTGATCCTTATGAGCAGGTCTTCACCCGGCCTTGCAGGGTTGGGAGTGATCTCAGATACCTCAACTCCAAGCTGTGTACTTCCGGACACTACAACTGCAGATGCTGAGCCTGTCAAAAAGACAGATATTATTAACACGGCAACTGCAAAACGAAGAGCTGATGCCTGTGTTTTATTTACAGGCATTTTATACACAGATTTTCTGTCTCTCAGCTTTTCATTATCTACCGATCCTCTTTTTGCCGGCACTTGATATATCAGTTTATGCTTCTTTTTCCCGGGGCAGGAACCTTTCTCTGGATAGGAGAGCTTCATAGGTAACAGTCCTAATACCTGGTTTATAATGTTTGCACTTTATTTGCAATCTCTGACATGTTGTATTTTTCTAATAAGCCTTTTGAAAAAAAGAGCTTGACCGAAACCGTTGCGCCGGTTTATCACCAAGCGTTGCGCCGCTTGACCACGCCGTCATGTCATTTTCGATAAAACCTTTTCTCAAAAGGTTTTTGATCAAACTTTTTTCTAAAAAGTTTGCGGTCAAGCCTTTTCGTAAAAGGGTTGTGGCTCAGCGGTCGCAGTGCAACAGTTTATTTCGATACCTTAGTCGTGTTTGAGGTTTCAGCTTCCAGCTTCTTAAAATACTGCCTGGTTTCGGAGGCAATTACTTTCCGAAGAGCCAGCAGGGCAATGAGGTTTGGAATTGCCATGAGACCGTTTACGATGTCTGCAAGCACCCAGATGACATCGAGAGTCAGGAAAGCGCCTGAGGCGACAATAAGGATATAAACTAGCTTGTAAGGGAGAATTCCTTTTACCCCGAAGAGAAACTCCGTACAGCGCTCGCCATAGTAATTCCATCCTAGAATAGTTGTAAAGGCAAAGCAAATTAGCCCGACTGTTACGATATAGCTTCCGATTTCTGAGAGTACGGTCGAAAAAGCGTAGCTTGTCATATAGGCACCTGCAAGTTCGCCTTTCCAGGAATCCGTTATAATCAGTACTGTTCCGGTCATGAGGCAGATGATAAAGGTATCAAAGAAAGTTCCTGTCATAGAGCAAAGTTACGGGGAATAGAATATTTGCACTTCGATATGTTAGAATGTGTAACATGTCAGGTGCAATATTTTCTGCAGCCATTTGAGAGCTCAAAGACCTCTTCACTGTGGTTGCTGGCATGGTACCAGCAAATCAATATGTATCTTTGACTTCCCTAATAGATCCTGGTACATATATTGATCTTATTCAAAGTCCAGTGTTATATAGGACATCCAGTTTATGTTGACACCCAAGCTTGTGAAGAATACTCACTCTTGAATTAGTCCATCTTTCAACCTTATTATCCTGTCAGCATAATCAGCATGCCATTCTTCATGGGTAACCATTACAATGGTCTGCCCCTGTTCCAGGTTGAATTTTTTAAAGAGGTCAAGGACTTCCTTTGAAGTTTGGGAGTCCAGGTTGGCACAGGGCTCATCTGCAAAAAGGACTCTTGGGGAGTGGGCAAGAGCCCGGGCTATTGAAACTCTTTGTTGCTGACCTCCACTCATTTTGGAAGGAAGCTGCTGCAGGCGGTCTCCAAGGCCAACTGCGGTAAGGATTTCTGCGGCTGCGGCTTCGCATTCGGCTTTACTCTTTCCCTGCATCATGAGGGAGATATAGACATTTTCCGAAGCATTGAGTTCGGGAAGAAGGGCATAATCCTGAAAGACATAACCCAGGTTATTCAGCCGGAATTTGCCTTTCTCGCTGTCGGACATGCGAGAGGTATCTGTGCCTTCTATAATGACTTTTCCCGAGTTTGGAGTATCAAGCAAGCCAAGCTGGTTTAAAAGGGTTGTCTTCCCTGAGCCGCTGGGTCCCATGATTGCAATAAATTCTCCGCGCATAATTCTTACAGTTACGCCGCGCAGGGCTCGAACCTGAACCTCCCCCATTCTGAAGGTGCGCACTATATTGATGCCCTCAATGATCGGAACCTGTGCAGGTAGGTTAAGGTTCTGGGTTATAATCTTACCCTCCTTTTCTTTTTCAGGCACAATTCCGGCTTTTGTCAGAGATTCCATTTTTTTCACCTCAGTCTCATTTCTCCCAGATAAGCTCCAGGAGGTTTTTATTTGCCAGTCTATATGCAGGGATTACAGAACCCACAACGGAAGCCAGGAAAAGTAGTATAGCGCGATTTAAGGCTTCAAGGCTATCCAGCTCCAAACTGATCGCTCCTGCTGGAACCTGCAGAGGATGGGAAACCGTGTACGGGACGATTCCATAATTCATCAGTATATAACCAAAAATCACACCCGCACCTGCATAAAGCATTGCCTGAAGGACAAAGGAAGCTATTATTACGTTTTGCTCGATCCCTATAGCTTTCTGAACGCCTATTTGTCTTTTTTTATTTACAATATTGACGTAGATAACTACAAAAATTATAACAAAAGCTATCAGTAGACCTATCAAGTTCATAATATTCCTGACCATTCCCAGGGTGTCTTCTATCATGCCCAGTATACCGGCAAATTCCCTCCAGGTACGGACATTTTCTCCTATCCCAAGAGAAAGGAGTTTTTCTCGGGTTACAGCCTCGTCCGTACCTGGGATAGTCCTGACAGCAATTTCCTGAGCCAGACCCTGGTTCTCTATACCGAGCATTTCCTCCATGTCAGCTCTGGTTATATAGGCACCAGCATCGATCATAAAAAAGAGAGTGCTGTAGATTCCCTTAACCCTGAACTCTTTAGTTTTGCCCTGGATTGTAACCTCAACCCTGTCTCCGACTTCTACACCCCCAAGGGAACGAGATTCCATCAGGCCTCCAAAGCCTCCTGAAACTTCCCTGCCCAGTATGATCTCGCCCCTATCTGATTTGCTTAAGAATTCTCCACTTATCATAGCTCCTTCAAGCCCCGTGACAAAGCTCTCATCCGTCGGGTTTACGCCGTACACAGTAGCTCCCATTTCTTTTCCCTTGTAGCGGAAGGAGCCCGATGACTTCAGACGAGCAGAAGTCCCTGTGACCTCAGGTAAACTCTCTATCTTTCTTTGCATAGCTGAAGCGTCTTCAATATATCTTTGCTCTTCTCTGGGTTCGATTACAATGTCTCCAGTCTGGAAGTCTACAAGGAGCTTGTTGAATTGTGCCGTAACTCCTGCAAGTATGGTTGAAAAGAGCACAAGCTGCACAAAGATCAGGGTCAGGACAAAGACCGTAAAGATCGTAATCCCTTTATTACCCCTGATTATGGAGCGGCTGGCAAGAAAGAAGGAGACTCTCATTTTTTCGAGCATAACAGGCATCCTTTAAGGTTAATTCAGCTTTTCAGCTTTTTTAATTCCACGTCTCAGATTTTGCCTTTCTTTTTCATATAAAAAACTATAGCTGCAAGAATGAGGACTGCTCCGAGCACAAGCGGAAGAATGTTTCCATTCTGGCTCTCCACATTGAATGTAAGATCTTCGCTAAGCTGATGTTTACCAAAGTCATCCTCATACTCAACTAGCAGCGTCACTTCCTGCTCACCTGCTTTTTCAGGGGTAAAGGTAAAAACTGCAGGGGCATCGTCATTCTTATCCAGGCGTCCAAGGAAGGCGGCAGTACTTCCTGAACCTTCAAGCCCTTCAAGCCTTGCTTTAACTGAACGGGCTTCCCCTTCTCCAACATTTTCAAGCCTGACAGTCATGGACACCTGCTGCCCTCTCACAGGCATGCCAGAATCGAATTTCAGGCTTGAGACATCGATTTTCGCCCGGTTAAGCACGTTAATCCCGATTTCCTGAACCTTGTCTATCTGGAAGGTATCGGTGTTATTCGAGGCTGTTATTCGCAGGGGGATCCTGTAGGGCTGCACATCGGCATTGCTGCCGAGCAAAAGCTTAAACGACAGGTTTTCGGAACTGCCTGCACTAAGATTCTCAAAAAAACGGACATTATCTTCCAGCGGGATCAAAGGCGAGGAGTTATTGAGGTTAATCATTACCCTGACATTTTTCGCGTCCCCATTTCCTGCATTCTTAACAGTTGTCCTGAGGTAAAACTCCTGTCCCGGAACTATGGCTCCCGAAGAGTAATTATCTCCGTTTGCAGGAAAAATTTCAGTGCCTGTAAGCACAAGGTCAGGATTTCCTTCCACCCTGATCGGAATTCTTCTCGAAAAACTTGTACCGCCCTTGTCCTTGACAGTAAATTCCAACTGATAAATTCCGGACTGAGCTTCCGGGTCCACCCTGAAATAGAAGTTCAGTTCGACTTTGGAACGCTGCCGTATCTGTTGAATCTGGAAGGTTCGCTCCATGTTAGTCCCGGAGCCGTACACTTCTGACGTGCTGTACTTAAAAACGAAAGGAGGAATTTCTTCAATCCCTATTATCACGTCCTCTGCAGGATCATCTCCGATATTCTGTATATTGATCCTTATGAGCAGGTCTTCACCCGGCCTTGCAGGGTTGGGAGTGATCTCAGATACCTCAACTCCAAGCTGTGTACTTCCGGACACTACAACTGCAGATGCTGAGCCTGTCAAAAAGACAGATATTATTAACACGGCAACTGCAAAACGAAGAGCTGATGCCTGTGTTTTATTTACAGGCATTTTATACACAGATTTTCTGTCTCTCAGCTTTTCATTATCTACCGATCCTCTTTTTGCCGGCACTTGATATATCAGTTTATGCTTCTTTTTCCCGGGGCAGGAACCTTTCTCTGGATAGGAGAGCTTCATAGGTAACAGTCCTAATACCTGGTTTATAATGTTTGCACTTTATTTGCAATCTCTGACATGTTGTATTTTTCTAATAAGCCTTTTGAAAAAAAGAGCTTGACCGAAACCGTTGCGCCGGTTTATCACCAAGCGTTGCGCCGCTTGACCACGCCGTCATGTCATTTTCGATAAAACCTTTTCTCAAAAGGTTTTTGATCAAACTTTTTTCTAAAAAGTTTGCGGTCAAGCCTTTTCGTAAAAGGGTTGTGGCTCAGCGGTCGCAGTGCAACAGTTTATTTCGATACCTTAGTCGTGTTTGAGGTTTCAGCTTCCAGCTTCTTAAAATACTGCCTGGTTTCGGAGGCAATTACTTTCCGAAGAGCCAGCAGGGCAATGAGGTTTGGAATTGCCATGAGACCGTTTACGATGTCTGCAAGCACCCAGATGACATCGAGAGTCAGGAAAGCGCCTGAGGCGACAATAAGGATATAAACTAGCTTGTAAGGGAGAATTCCTTTTACCCCGAAGAGAAACTCCGTACAGCGCTCGCCATAGTAATTCCATCCTAGAATAGTTGTAAAGGCAAAGCAAATTAGCCCGACTGTTACGATATAGCTTCCGATTTCTGAGAGTACGGTCGAAAAAGCGTAGCTTGTCATATAGGCACCTGCAAGTTCGCCTTTCCAGGAATCCGTTATAATCAGTACTGTTCCGGTCATGAGGCAGATGATAAAGGTATCAAAGAAAGTTCCTGTCATGGAAATAAGACCCTGTCTGGCTGGCTCTTTTACCTTTGCAGCCGCGGCAGCTATAGGGGCACTCCCAAGTCCTGATTCGTTTGAGAAAACCCCCCGAGCAATTCCTATTCTTATTGCAAGCATCACCCCTGCCCCAAGGAAGCCGCCCTGTGCAGCAGTTCCTGTAAATGCGGAGCTTATTATCAGGGCAAGGGTTTCAGGAACTTTTTCAAGATTTAACCCTATAACTAACACACAGCCCAGTACATAGCCTGCTGCCATGAAAGGCACTAAAAACTGGGCTACGGCTGCAATTCTCCTGATCCCGCCGAGCGTGACAAATGCTACAAGCAGGCTTATTACAGCCGCACTCAGGACTTCAGGAATATCAAAGGCAATCCTTGCTGAATCGACTATGGCATTTACCTGCGGAAAAATACCTATCCCGAAAAGGGATACACTTACTCCAAAGAAAGCAAAAACAGATGCAAGAACGCGGCTGTACTTTTTTTCCTTCAGCCCGTCTCTGATATAATACATGGGTCCTCCTGACATCTGCCCGTTTGCATCCACAGTCCTGTATTTGACTGCAAGCAGGGATTCGGAATACATGGTTGCCATTCCAAAAAAAGCTGCAAAAAGCATCCAGAAAAGAGCTCCCGGACCTCCGGTTTTTAGTGCAGTTGCAACCCCGACTATATTCCCAGTCCCTATAGTTGCGGACAGCGCAGTGCTGAGCGCTGCAAAGCTCGAAACATCCCCCTGCACTCCAATTTCAGCTTTTCTTGAGTTTAAAACATATTTGAGTGCAAGGGGAAGCCTGAACACCTGGATCATCCCGAGTTTCCATGTCAGGAAAATTCCGGTCCCCACAAGCAAAATCAGAAGTGGTGGTCCCCAGATAAACTGGTCTATCGCTGTAAGAATATCAAATATGTCGATACCTGCCAGTTCCATAAAGCTAGCCCCATAAGCAAGGAAACAGTTTTAGAAAAAATAGCTTTGGTTCAGTATTTGTTCAGGGATGATCTTAAACCTTGATGTCCATAATTCAGAATTTGAAAAGCGATGAGAATGAACATTTTTTAACTTTCACAAGGCAGGAAACTCATTTCTTTGATTAGCGCATAAATATATTTGGAACATTAATACATTGATAGTATCAAACATGCGATTAGGAAATTGGATTTTATAGGGAACGTCCTGACCTTAGCCGAGGTTTATAAATTTAACATGAAAGTTTAAATGTGTTGCCGCACTTTTACATTACAGTAAATAATTTTAAAAGGGGATTTCTGGGAGATGTTTGAGAAAGAAAACAAATACATCCGCTGGTTTGAAGAGACCACGATTGATGACATCCCGCTTGTGGGCGGGAAGAATGCTTCGCTTGGGGAGATGTATAGGGAGCTTACCAAGAAGGGGGTGAAGATTCCAAACGGGTTTTCAGTTACTGCTGATGCTTACTGGCATACACTTGAAGCCGGAGGTATTCTGGATAAACTTAAAAGAACAATGGAAGGGCTCGATACCTCAAACATTGCAGACCTTGCAAGAAGGGGAAAAGCTGCAAGAGACCTAATTCTTGGGGCTGGAATCCCGGATGACCTCTGGGAGGAAATTAAAGCCGCTTACGACCGCCTCTGTGAGCAATACGGGGAAGATACGGATGTAGCAGTGAGGAGTTCAGCGACGGCTGAGGATCTTCCCACAGCTTCTTTTGCAGGTCAGCAGGAGACTTATTTGAATATCCGGGGCTATCCCGCGCTTCGTGACGCCTGTATCCGCTGTTTTGCTTCACTCTTTACAGATAGGGCTATTTCCTACCGTGTAACCAACAATTTTGACCATTTTAAAGTAGCTCTCTCCATAGGAATTATGAAGATGGTCAGGTCGGATCTGGCTTCCAGCGGGGTTATCTTTACCCTGGACACGGAGACTGGTTTTAGGGACGTGGTTTTCATCACAGGCGCATACGGGCTCGGGGAAAATATCGTTCAAGGGCAGGTTAACCCTGATGAGTTCTATGTCTTCAAACCGACATTCAGGAAAGGATACAGACCGATTATCCAGAAAAAGGTAGGGAGCAAGGAAATCAAGATGATCTATGGCCAGGGCGGCTCCAAAATACTTACCCGCAACGTTGAGGTTCCCGAGGCTGACAGGCTGCGATTCTGTATCAATGACGACGAAGTGCTCAAACTTGCCGAGTATGCAATAGCCATAGAAGACTATTACTCTGAAAAGTTCGGGGAACCCAGGCCAATGGATATTGAATGGGCAAAAGATGGCATAACAGGGGAACTCTTCGTAGTGCAGGCAAGGCCAGAAACGGTCCAGTCCCAGCGGAGCAAAGATGTCCTTGAAACCTATGTGCTTGAAAAAAGATCAAAAGTCCTTGTGAGGGGCAGGAGCGTAGGCGACAAGATTGCATCGGGAAAAGCGCATGTAATTCCAGATATCTCAGACCTGCCTTCTTTTAAACCCGGGGAGATTCTGGTTGCGGATACCACAACTCCGGATTGGGAGCCTGTAATGAAAACCGCGGCTGCTATTGTTACAAACAAAGGAGGAAGAACCTGCCACGCAGCTATTGTCAGTCGGGAACTCGGGATTCCTGCTGTTGTGGGAGCAGGCAATGCAACTGAGGTGCTTGAGACAGGCAGGGAGATCACGGTGAGCTGTGCCGAAGGCGAATATGGGCTTGTATATGACGGTATTCTTCCTTTCCATAAAGACACTCTTAGCCTGAAAGACATAAAACGCCCGAAAACCAAGATTATGATGAATCTGGGAAATCCGGAAGAGGCTTTTGGTCTTTCCATGATCCCAAACGACGGGATAGGGCTTGCGAGGCTTGAATTCATCATTACAAGCTATATAAAGATCCATCCTATGGCGCTTGTGCACCCTGAGAAGATCAAAGACCCTAAAGTCCTTCAGGAAATTGAACAGCTTACTCAGGGCTACAGGAAAGAAGATTACTTTGTCGAACAGCTTGCTCAGGGAGTTGGGACTATTGCTGCGGCTTTCTATCCGAAGCCTGTTGTAGTCCGTATGAGCGATTTCAAGACCAATGAATATGCAAGCCTTATAGGGGGCAGTTATTTCGAAATGGAGGAAAGCAATCCCATGATAGGGTTCAGGGGAGCTTCCCGCTACTTCGATGAACGCTACAGGGAGGGATATGCCCTTGAGTGCAGAGCTATGAAAAAAGTCAGGGATGAAATGGGGCTTACAAATCTTATTCTTATGATTCCCTTCTGCAGGACGGTTGAAGAGGCAAGGAAGGTTATTGCCGAAATGGAGAAAAATGGGCTCAAAAGAGGAGAAAACGGACTTCAGGTCTATGTTATGTGCGAGATTCCGAACAATGTTCTCCTTATCGATGAGTTTAGCGAGTTTTTCGATGGCTTTTCCATAGGCTCAAATGACCTGACCCAGCTGACCCTTGGAGTTGACAGAGATTCCGAACTTCTTGCCGGAGAATTCGATGAGCGGGATCCAGGGGTTATGAAGATTATGTCAATGGCTGTGCAGGGAGCAAAACGGAATGGAAAGCACAGCGGAATTTGTGGACAGGCTCCGAGCGACTTCCCTGAGATTGCGGAATTTCTTGTAAGGGAAGGCATAGACTCCATTTCGCTCAATCCTGATTCGGTTATGAAAATCACTCTTAAAGTTCTGGAAACAGAAAAAGAACTGGGACCTTAATGAGGTGAACTGAGAACTCAATGAGGTGAACTGAGAACTCAATGAGATGAACTGGAAAAGTAAACTAGAACAGTTAAAATTGTCTGAAATTTAATGGAAGGAATTCCAATTAATGATCTTTACTGGGAGAGATTTAAATGTCTTTCTTAAAATATTGTCCTGAGTGCCATTCCAAACTTGAAAATAACCTTTTCGAGGGATTCCAGTACTGCCACGTCTGCGGGTACTGGACAAAAAAAGAAACTGTGAGGCTTGAACCACTTATAATCATGGAGTGAGACTGAGATGTTTGAATCTTCTGTAGAATGTGTTCGATGTGGAACACCGCTCAAAAAGCAGGTAATTGGTTCAAATGTATTTTATTACTGCAGGAAATGCGGGTGTACTTCTTCGGCTGCATTTGCAAGTGTATCTTCTCACTCTACAGCCCAGCTTATCAAATAATTAATTTTGAAAATCGGCATCCTGAAAGAACTATTTTAGAATCAGAGACTTTCAGCAAAACCAGTTCTCATAAACTCTGGTCGATTAACCAGTTTATGACCTGCTGGTTTTGCTTTAAATCTTTTGTGTTCGATTCTGGTTTTCATGCGTGTTGTTTTACGTTTTTCCTGATTCTCTTCTAATACTGTTTTTCACCTTTCCTACTATCTCTGTTTCCTGAAAATGAACTCTCATATTATCCGGGAAGATAAAGTATATTATTTAAACCCGTAACTGAAATGATAACTTCAGGAACTCCTATACTTCATAACCTTCACAATCTGATCATCTATGATTGAGAAAATAGTAAATACCGTATGCAGTGAGTATGGCCTGAGATTAACCAGTCTCTCAGAGCTTACTTTAAAAGTTAACCTGCCAGATGCAAGTCTTGAAAGAGGTTTTATTGAACAGGATAACTCCCTCTATCTTCCTCTCAATGAGGAAAGACAGGCGTTCTCTTCGCTTTCCGATGTGGAAGTTGAATTTCGGGCTTATATCCAGTTTGTACTCAATCCCGAAAGAGTAAGTGCGGAATATCTTGCAGATTTTTTCAATAATTCTCTGGGCATGAGAATTCGAAAAGCCTGGATAAGGACGGATTTTATCAGGGAATCAGAGAGCCAGTTTAACCTGCATGAGTCGGTTCTTGACTCTTTGCATGGATCAGTGGAAGCTCCCAGCCGAAGGACCAGGTTTTCAGGAGAATACGGGTTTCCTGAAACAGCTCCCATTACAGGTGGGTTTGCAGGCAGGGATTCTGTGGAGGATATATGTACAGAGCTTGATGGAAGCATTGATTTGTTTCCAGGTCAGGCAGCTTCCATTCCTGCCAGAAATTCGCAGTCCATAGAGACCGGTATCGATTTTCTTATGCACAGTAAACTGTACCTGCCTGATTTGCAGGCACAGATTAAAATCCTTGAAATTAAGGACCTCACAGAGACACTCATTTCCCAGCTTACCCTTTTCAAGCACAGGCTCTCGACTTATCCTAAGAATCTCACACACATTCAAGAGAAGCTTGAGCTTATCAACGAGGCTATCAAGCTTGCAAACGACTCAGACTACATCCTGGAATTGATCCGCAGGGGAGAAGGTAAGAAACTGGAATTCAAGTCCACCCTTCGCATGAATCTTATGACCGGCAAGCCGGATTGGAGTGTTGAACATGCAGTGTTGAAAACAATTGTTGCCTATGTTAATACCGATGGCGGCATTTTGCTTGTAGGAGTCTCAAATACCGGAGAAGTACTGGGGATCGAAAGCGATAATTTCCTCAATGAAGACAAGTTTCTCCTCCATTTCAAACAGCTCCTCAAACAGCACATAGGTCTTGCTTATGCTTCACTTATCGATTATGCTCTTGTACCTGTTAACGGCAAGAAAATCCTGAAGATAGACTGTCAAAAGAGTGACGACCCTGTGTTTTTAAAATCAGGCAAAGAAGAAGAATTTTATATCCGGATAGGCCCCTCCAGCGAAAGACTCACAGGCAGTGACTTGCTTGAGTACGTTAACCGGCGGTATGGTAGAAGCCGAATTAACTGAGAGATCACGTTGAGAATCGGCTGTAGAAACTTGATTTTGAGAAAACGGTTGGTAGAGACTTAACTTAGGAATCTCCTGACTTCTGAGGCTATCAGTTCTTTCAAATGCCGGTTTTTTACTTACCTTTCTAGATTGTACTTAATTTGTTAAATTAAAAATATTTATTAGTCCTGTTGAAGTCAGGTCTACTGCAAGGGCTGCAAGCAGAAGTCCCATAAGCCTTGTAAAGACCAGCATTCCGTTATATCCTATTAACTCATGAATTCTTCTTGAGAAAAGGAAGATATACAGACAAAGTACAAATGTCAGTATAATCGATACAAGAATTATTATTTTTTGCTCGAGACTTGCTGTACTTTCCATCAGGACAATTACAGTGCTGATAGTACCCGGGCCTGTCAGAAGCGGGAGACCTATAGGAAAGATCCAGATATCTGCGCGTTCCTGAGACTCTGAGATCTCTTCATCGGTTATGCTTTCTCTTGAAATCTTCGCATGCATCATATCAAAGGCAATGCTGAAGAGTAGGAGCCCACCTGCAACCCGCAGTGAATCGACGCTAATGCTAAAGAGATTAAGTATTACACTTCCTGTTATTGCAAAAAAGAGGGCAATTGAACATGCAAGTGTAACTGATTTTTTTGCAATCTCGTTCTTCTCGTCACGAGTCATTTTGCTGGTCAGGGAAATGAAAGTTACTACCCCACTTATTGGGCTAACAACTACGAAGATAGATGTAAACATATAGATGAAGAACATAACGTTGCCAGTTATCATCTCAGTTATCATCTTTCTTCACTGCCCTTTTAATATTCTCGAATATAATTTTATTCTGTTATGTATTTACTTACTGAAATTCTGTTGTCTCGTTTTAAGCCAGTTTTTATACATCATGCATGCTCCTGCAGCGTGTTCCAGAATTCCGATGTGCCAGTCAGCATATAGACAGATATCCCCCATTATTTGTATAACATTTATGAGAAAATAATAAAGACATGGAACAGATATAAAGATATCCTGAAAACAGATTAATTGAAATAAGATATAATGAATTTAAATAAGACATAATGAATCAAAATGCAGAGTGATTCAATCTGGATAAAAACGCAGAATGATTCGAATCTGGATAAAAACGCAGAATAATTCAATTTGGATAAATAAAGTGCGGCTTTATTAACCGCCATCATAATTATCGAGCTGTTATCCCGCATGTATCATAAAATTAAAAGCAGCTTTTATTGATAACAGCTTTTGCCCGCAATTTCTGAGCCTGCTGGATTTCTATCTTTTAACCCTTAATCTCTATATCTTCCTGGGCATACACTTAGAATGGCACTTCTTACCCCATACCTACGATCCTTATCATGAAGCCTAAATAAAGAAGGAGCATGACAAATCCCTCTAAGCGTTTTACTTTCCAGCCCGTTCGGATAAATAAGAGGAACAGGGTGCTTATTATCAGCAAAAACGGTGCTACGTAATAAATGTCGATGCTGGTTGTCATTATAGGATGGACAAGCCCTGAACAGCCTAGAATCAAAAGTATATTCGAAATATTTGATCCTATTACATTTCCAAGGGCAATTCCACCGTAATCGCTCCGCGCTGCCGAGACAGTTACCATAAGTTCTGGAATTGATGTCCCAACCGCAACAAGGCTGATCCCTATAATTGTCTCCGGAACATCGAGCAGCAGAGCAAAGAAGATTGCCTCTTCAACAAAGTAATTTGCCCCAATTATGATTGCAGCTAAGCTTGCAATAAGCTTGAAGAATTCTGTTAAAAGGCTGGTTTCTTGAAGATGTTCTTCTGTAACATCGATATCAATATCTTCATATTCCTCGGTTACGGATTCGGTCTCTGATTCGGTTATAGTTCTCTTTTCGGTTCCGTTTTTCCTTTCAGTTTTGTTTACTGCTCCCTGCTTTTCTTCTCGGGACTTCCGGGCCTGGAGGTTAATTCTTGATATTAGATCAAAAATATATTCGAATTTGATTATATAAATCATAAAATCTTTAAAATAAATATCCCCTTCGTGCTTTTTCACTTTTTCAAACAGGAACAAAAGATAGATGAGGTATAATAAAATAAAAATTAAGGCTTCTAGCCTCGAAATTTTAAAGTCAAGCATAAAAAGGAAAAGAAGAAAAGAAGAGAATAACATTATATAGCCGTCCCTTCTCAGCATGACTTCTTCAGTTCTGATATTCATCAGGAGAGCAGCCGTACCAGCAATCAGCCCTATATTTGCAATGTTTGACCCAAGTATATTGCCCATGATTATTCCGCTTGCCTGCTGAAAAGATGCCGCAAGGGAGGATGCAAGTTCAGGTATCGACGTGCCTATAGATACAAGAGTCAATCCTATTACGAATTCGGATACGCCGAACCTTCTTGCAATTCGGGATGAAGTTAATACGAAAAGGTCTGCTCCTCTTACGAGCAATACTAGCCCGGCAAGAAATACAAGAATATTAATTACAGGCACATTGAAATGTGTGCCCGAGATTTATTTAAACATATCCCAAAGCATAAAGTTGGTATGAGCAGAACTTAATAATCTGAAAATGTAGGCGAGAAAAATATGAAAAATCAAAATTATCTCACTTAATACTGTACATAGATCGGTTTATTAGTAAAAACCAGAAAGTTAGGAAATATCCTAAGAAAGTAAGGAAAATTTGCCAGAGCAGAAAAACAGGTCACGCAGGGAAAAGCTTCAAGCGAGTCTCAACCCCATCTGATAACATTTTTCATTCTGGCCGCATATGTTTTCTACCTGTTTAATTATGCGAAAGCCAGTTTTTTCGTATAATCTTATAGCAGGAAGATTATTTACATTGACATATAAGAGAGTGACGGATATTCCGTTTACCTTCATTTCTTCAATGCTGCCCTTTAATAATCTCTCAGCAAACCCTCTGCCTCTAAAATTTTTATCCGTTGCAATTGAGGATATTACGGATTGTTTCTCAAAGCCTCTGAGAGAAAGTACAGGTTTCAGGTAGTAAACACAGTAGCCCACAATTTTATCCTTGTTCTTGATGACGTAAAAAATATTTCTTGACTTTTTAGAATATTTTATCAGTTTTTCCTCATTCCCGTTTTCAAATCCATCAAGCTGGATTCTAAGAACATCAGGAAGCATGGAGTCCTCAAATGACACAATATCTTTTTTTTCTATCAGCTTCCATTGTTTTACAAGAAGACTGCCAGCGGTATCTTGCAGTAGCCTCTTAAAAAAGTATATAACTGATCTAGTGTGAATTTTTGTAAGATCCATAGGATCACCTTAGAATAAAAAGCTGATTTCATCAGCTTTAAAAATTTTTTAATTCGGAACCATTAAAATTATTACCTCCGAGGCAACAGAAGTTCCCTATAGCCGGGCAATTAGACATATATAGATAATTCAATCTTTATTAAATATATCTTTTAACAAAATTTTCCCAAATATCGTCATGAAAGAGAGAAAATCCAGGTAAAAAATGTTATATCAGGTAAAAAGACATTTGAATAAAATCATTTCCCCATAGCTACTTATTCATCTAAAAGTTAGTAAATCCAGGTAAAAAATGTTATATCAGGTAAAAAGACATTTGAATAAAATCATTTCCCCATAGCTACTTATTCATCTAAAAGTTAGTATCAAGAAGTTTGAGAAATATTGCGGAAGCGATAAAAATCAGGGAATGATGAAGATAAGAGAGTTATGAAGATCAGAGAATGATGAGGATGAAAGAGTTATGAAGATAAGGGAATGATGAAGATAAGAGAGTTATGAAGATAAAGGAATTATAGATAGCCTGAGATTAAAGAATTTTCAATTCCATCTCATAACATGTCTCTTTAAGTCCGCATATGTCTTTTATTTCATTAGTCGTCTTGAAGCCTACTTTTTCGTATAACTTTATAGCAGGAATATTATTTACGTTGACATATAAAAGAATTGAAGTTATTCCATTTACTCCCATTTCTCTGGCACTTTCTCTTAAGAGTTTTTCACCATAACCTTTTCTTCTAAATTCCTTATCAATTGAAATTGAGTAAATTACAGACTTTTTCTTAATTCCCTTTAGAGACAGGACAGGCTTTATATAATATATGCAGTAACCTACAACTCTGTCCTGGTCCAGTACCACGTAAAAGATTTTCCTCAGTCGTTTTGAGTATCGCCTGATACCATTACGGCTTTTAGTCTCAAAGCCTTCTGCCTGAATTCGGATAATCTCAGGAAGCATGGAATCCTCTATAGATACAACATTTTCTTTTTCTACCTGTCTCCATTTCCTTATGCATAAAGTGGAAATAATATCCCGCACCAATCTCTCAAAACTAATCAGATACACATTTAAAGTGAAATGAACTTTTGTCAGATCCATGCAGATCACTTTTAGTCAAATTGACAATTAGCAAATCTATTTCTTGTTAATTCTTAGATCTCACATCCCGTGAATTGAAAATAAAATATGCTTCGAACTATTTCAGGACTGGAAGGCTTTTAAGACGTCTTTTCAATTTTTTCTATAGGGACAGTCATTAGTCTGGAGTGCTTCACTCCTTTTAAACTTAAGATTTTTTCAGCCAGCTCTACAATTTTCTCCCCTTCGCCCTGCAAAATTATCACTTCAAAACAGGAGTTTGGCTCAATATGGAAACGTACTGAGGAGTTTATCAGATCCATGTTTTCATGTTGAATTTCTGCCAGCTCGTTCGATACCCCTGTTTTTGAGCAATCGTATACAATCGAAATCGTTGCAACTCTTCTGCCCCTTATCTGCTGCATCCACTCATAGTGCTGGTTGTATATCCTTATGGAATCCCTTATTCCTTCAGACCGAGATGAATAACCTCTCTTCAGAAGAGTTTTATCAAATTTGTCCAGAAGTTCCCTGGGCAGGGAAATTCCTATTCTCATGAGCTTCTTTTCCATATACCCTCTCTTGGAAACGGAAACTTTCTGTTAAGTATCCTCACAGTCCGGCTGATAAAATATAAAAGGATACTTAACGAGAAAATAAATATCACATTCCCGAATTCCCCAAATTATACCCTGAATTATATTCTAATATTTTATTGTAATTTTGTGGCATAAATAGTAATCGAAAGACCTATGGAATATCAGAAAGTGATTTAGACTTAGAAATATATTAGACTTAAAACGTAGTAATACGAATTTTTGTGCCCGAACTTTTGCTTTTGTCCGGGCAATTTGCGGGGGAGCGCATTTCTGCAAAAGCTGACGATCACTATAAATATAATATAAAACGGTTTTATCTGTTCACTTCCAGAACCGTTGTTTTATACAAAGTAAATTTTGTGGTCAACCGGTGCTGATTCAGACAAAGCTGTTCAGGAGTCTGATGTTTTTAGAACTGTTCTTATAATAGGCAGTAACCCCCCGGATTCCCAAAAGATTATTAAAGGCAGAGTTCTATAGCGTGAAACACGTTTATGCTGAATTGGCTGACAATGAATAGCTATCTTGCTTATCAATTTAGTTAATTTATGAAAGAGTTGAAAATTATGGCAATCCAAAAAGGCGACTTTATAAAGTTGAACTACACAGGTAAGTTCGAAGATGGCAGGATTTTCGACACAACAGACGAAGATCTTGCAAAAAAAGAAGATATTTTTAACCCGCGTGGACTTTACGGCGGAGACGTTGTTATTGTCGGGGCAGGTCATACTATTGAAGGCCTTGATGAGGATCTTGAAGGAAAGGAAGTCGGTTACAGTGGGACCGTTGTAATCCCTCCGGAAAAAGCCTTTGGCCCAAGCAACCCCAAACTTATAGAGACAATTTCCATTACAAAACTAAAAGACCGTAACGTCCGCCCTGGCCTTGCAGTTGAGGTAGATGGCAGGAGAGGTATTGTCACCAGGGTTATAGGCCGCAGGGTAACTGTAGACTTTAACAGCCCTCTCGCAGGCAAGACTGTTACTTATGATTATACTATCGAAAAGGTTCTTGAGACCGACATTGAAAAAATTCAGGGCTTGCTCGCCCTCTATACCGGCTTGAGGGATCTGGAAGTTGAAACAGCAGACGGCGTCGCAAAAATCTACATCCCTACTGGCCTGACCTTTAACCAGCGCTGGCTCATGGCAAAGAACAGAGTCGCATCCGAACTCATTAAATACGCCGGCTTTAAGGAAGTCCAGTTCATTGAAAAGGTGACTGCTGAACCTGAAGCTGAAGTACCCGCCGAGCCCGAAGCTGAAACCAAAGCTGAAGCTGAAACCAAAGCTGAAGCTGAGCCCGAAACTGAACCAGAGCCCGAAGTTGAAACCGGCGGATCCTCAGAATCTGAAGCCTGATTTCACCTTAACTTCAAAAAAGCGAAGGGTTCTTCCTCTTCGCAAATTTTATATATCATAATCGGGTTTTCTGTATACGCTTGCGGGAATTTCATAGTGATTTGATCATAGCTTTACTAGGAACTGTAAAGATAATCCTATCAACCTGCTGAGGTAGCCAAGTGGACTACGGCGCCGGTCTTGAGAACCGGTAGCGCTTCGCGCTGCGGGAGTTCGAATCTCCCCCTCAGCGCCTTTTCTCATGCACTTCTCTAGAAGTTGAGTTCATTCTTATTATTACCCTTGCATTTTACGAGTTGCCGCATCAGTTACCCACTTAATATTTTCTCATTCTTCCTCCCGCTGAAATTAAACTACATAACGGCTTGAGTGAAAACTGCTGTATTGGCATGGAGGGTTTTAAAGCTTCGATCTTCTTCCAGTTTTCGACCGGTTACTTGCTAACTTGCCGGAGTCGATTGTGGAGTCTGTAAGGGAGAAATCCCTGTGAGGGACTTTTTTGTGTGAGAAGGATTTCTTCAGATTTAATTCAAGAATCTGGAGGTGGTACGAGACAAAAAGCAGGAGGGGTAAAGCTACAAAAATTACGATGGCATCGTGCAAGAATGGATTGCTTATAAAGTTTGTAGCCGTATTCCAGAGTGCCAAGAAAGGTCTGTGGAAGAGGTAAATGCAATATGAAGCTGTAGCGATATACGTAAGGGCAGAATTCCAGGAGTTTGATAATTTATCAATGAATTTCATTGCAAACCCGTACTCCAGAATACAGAAAGTAATTATGAAAACATTAAGAAGTACAGTGTCGATGATAAATTTCAGAGTAACGTACCCCAGACCCAGAGAGTTTGCAACGCTTTCCAGCATCGATACAACTGTTGAAGAACCAATCGTGCCGCTGCCTGCTGACGTAATGGTTAACGAAACCTTGGGGTCGAGGAGTAGGGTCACTCTTGAGCCCAGAACAATAATCAGTACGAATATAATAGGAAGGGCTGCCAGGAATATCTTGACAAAGGGAATCTTCAAGATAGATGTAATTGACTTTTCAAATAGACCCTCTTTACAGGTAAGAATTCCAAATATAAATACAGGGAAAAACATAAAAAAACGGTGTTCAATAATGTTAAAACTCCTTGAGATTAATAAAAACCCGAGGAACACTAGAGAAGAATAAAGTAACAGCTGCTTTGAACTCTTTGAAAGCATTATTATCAATGGATAAACCGCATAAAAGACAATAATCAGACCTACAAAGTACAGTGTCAGCATAGGAGATGCATAAGCAGGCGCAAGGAAAATCTGCAGTCCCAGTATATGCACTATTATATTATGAAAAGTAAACACTTGCTCAGCATTAGGGTATACAAAGCCTGAGTTTAACTTCGGGGCAAATATAAAGAATACAAGTGTAAAAGCGGCAATAGCAGCCCAGTAAAGAGGGAAAATCCTCAGAAGTCTTTTCCTGTAGAAAGACAATATATTCTGGAATGAACGTATTGAGTGATTATTAAAGTATAGCAAGTACCCACTCATGAATATAAAAAGTCCCAGACCCATGTTTGCGACATAAGGGTCAACCGCGTAAAGGGCTAACTTGCTGTAAGTAGAAGACAAAAAGTTACTTAAGTGAGCCGGGATGATCATTGCTATTGCTAAAGCCCTGAGAAAGTCAAATGCGATTATTTTGTTTTTCATAATCTCAACTCTGTAAATTAAAGCCCAAATAGTTGTGAGGATTTATACAGCGCCTGTTTACTGAAGAGTGAACTTATGAAATAATTTTTATTTAATCACTATAAATACTTTAAACAGATATTAATCGTTTTATATATAAACTCTGTGATTTTTTATTTTGATCTCCATATAATAATTATCCAGATACCCGTATTCACATTTATATTATTAAGCCTGAAAGAGTTCTTGTTCTCTCTGGAGAAATTATGTCTTATCTGTCCCCTGTATACAGATCTCTTAGGAAGCACAGGATAAAAAGGATAATAAGCTTTTATTCCGAATACAGGGCTTTAAGGTCATACCTGAACCTTGCAGAAGGTTGTCATATTATAAATGAAAGTACAAAGACGAGATAAAAAAATAATGAAATTTATTGAAATAATAGAGAATTATGTAGATAACAGAGAATTATGTGAAATTAGAACCTTACTGCCTCCAGACCAAGCTCAAGGGGCAAATAATAGAAAGTTCTAGACCCAAAGAATAGAAAGTTCCAGATCAATATTTTCTGCATTTTCCTTTTATGAATATTACAGAAAGCCCGGGAAGTGCAAGTTTCGTCCGGATCAGTTCCGAGAGCCTGGTATTAAGGATATGGTATTCGATTTCATTTCCCGCTTCTCTATCATTCCCGATTCTATCTGTCGTTTTTTCTACCTCATATGTCACTTTCCCTCTATCTATTACTTCCCCTGTCTTGTCCGGCACTCTTTCTTCATCTGTGTCGATATCAAAAAATGAAACATCAGGAGTTATTGCCTCAACCACTTTCCTGAGATCAGGGACAGTTTGCCCACCGGTCATGGCTGCAACTTCGTTATGGAGAACGAGCACAAGCACATTGCAGCCTGTAGTCGCGGCATTTAGCAGCCCGAGAATGCCCGAATGTGCAAGAGCAAAATCCCCAATTACGGCTATGCCTTTTTTCTCAAAACCACAGGCAACCGAGATTGCCGAACCAAGGGCAAAGCTAACATCAACTGCAGCAATGGGTTCGGGTGCACTTAGGACAGAACAGCCCATATCGCCTGCAACCCTCACGTCAAGCTTGCTAAGCAGGTGATAAAGGGGAAGATAGGGGCAGTCGTTGCAAATTAAAGTCCTGCCTCTGGCTTTAAATGCCGCAGAAATTGCAGGTTTTGGGATCTCTCCTCCTATATGCTCAAGGGCGAATTCGAGGTCTTCAGGCTTTACCTGCCCGTATGGAAGATGCCCTGTCTTTTTCCCGTAAACCTTGCCTGCGATCCGAATCTGTTCTTCTATAAAAGGTTCGGACTCTTCGACAACGAGTACCTTATCGTTGCTTTTCAGGAAAGCCTTAATTTTCTCAAGGGGGAGAGGGTTCACAAGGGTAAGGGACAGGTGCGAGATCTCAGGACAGGAATCCTCAGCCTGGGGCTTAATCTGTTTTTTGAGAATTTCTTCGACAATCGAAGATGCAAAACCTGAGGAAATAATCCCTATCTTTTCATGCTCCTTACCTGATGCATATCCTGTGTTTTCAGTTGCTTTTTCCTTTACCTCATTAAGGTCCGTATTTTCGGCTGCCTTTCCCCTTACCTCATTTAGATACGTGCCCTCAGCTTCCTTTTCCAGCAGTGGATAAGTTACGGAGTGGAAGAACTGATGTTTTTCTACCATCCGTTTTTTCCAGATTGTGCGGTCGAACTCAGGATGGAGAGTTGAGGCTTCTGGAAGGCGTTCTAATTTCCCTTTACTTTTTTTCAGATCTGCAGTAACTCTGAGGATAACAGGTGTCCTGGTCTCTTCTGAAAGCTCGTAAGCCCGCCTTAGAGCCCTGTATGCCGTATTTGGGTTAGCCGGATCAAACACAGCCACCTCTGCTATCCTGCCGTACCAGCGGGAATCCTGTTCATTCTGAGAACCTTTTACACCAGGGTCATCACCTGCAATTATAACAAGACCGGCTCCTATAGTGTGTGTAGTCGAAGTTATAAGTGGATCTGAGAGGAGGTTCATCCCTACATGCTTTACAAGCACAAGTGCTCTTCTGCCCGAAACCGATGCCCCAAGAGCCATTTCCAGGGCAACTTTCTCATTTGTCAGCCACATGGCGCTGTAGTCCCTCGGAATTTCGGAAGCAGATGAACTGGAAACCCGAGGCTTATCTTTAGAAGCTTCGACAGGCTCCTTTTCCCCGTGTTTCCTCAAAAAAAGTTCCATAAGGGAGGTAATCGGGTACCCGGGAACACCTGTTATAAGGCTGACATCACTATCAAGGGCTGCAAGGTAGAGAGCTTCAAATCCGGTGCACTCTGATACTTCTTTTTCTTTTTTCAAACTGACCCCACACTGATGGAATTTCAAGAATATTGAATTCAACCTTTATAATGTAAGCTATATAGCTCAAAGTTTCATGTAACTCAAAGCCACATAACTCTACTTTTATACTCTAAAATTTCGAATAATTAAGCTTTCATTCTCGGCTGAGGTTTTTATTTCAAGATTCTTGTTTTGCTGTTTCCTGAATCTTAAATGCCGTTTTTAATCTCTTTCGTGATAAGGGGCTTGATCGGAGTGCCGGAAATTATAGACTCATCAGGTCTTGCAAACCAGGGGAGAGAGGCAAGCGCACCTATTACTCCGTTGCCATCTAACAGGACTCCCACGCCGTTTTCTCTGGCGCACTGCAAAGCCTCAACTTTCGAAACCCTTTCAGTCCGACTGCGGTTGCTGAATTCATATAGTCCTTTTGCATAGAAATCCGAAAGGACAACCATTCCGGTCTGGGTTGAAGCACTGTACTTCTTAAGGGTTTTTTTGAAAGCGTTTACCAGCCATGATTTAGCTTTCTCGTCCACACAGCCGAATTCGAGCACGGTAGACATGCAGTTCTGGGTTCTTTCCGGAACCGGAAAAAGCTGGACAAGTGCATGGGAAAGATAAACAGCTTCCTGACAGTTGAGTTTCTTTGCAATATTGTGAGTCAGGGTCCAGGTCGCTCCTATCTCTTTTGAGTCGGTGTCATCTATGCCTATAAGGACGCGGTCCCTACGCGGAACTATAATCGTCCCCCTTGCGCATTTTTCGCCTCCCGACTCAGAGATGTTATAACGAAGCACTCCATTTGCAAATGCTCTGCAGCGGGTCGCGCCCACGCCTCCGCCTCCTAGCCCAACATAGGTAATTTCTACCTCATCTCCATGCACAATCACGGATTCAATGCCCGCAGCTGCAACCGATGGTTTGAGCTCAAGCTTTGAGGATCCGGTTTTCATGAGATAGCGGATCATATTTCCGGTTGAACGGGCTTTCAGGACAAGAGGTGCTTTTGCATAATGATAAAGGGACCACGCAGCCCCGCTGTAGCAGTTAGAGTGCTCAATGATCTCCGCATATTCATTTGCTGCATCACAGATAGCGTAAATGCCCTTATAAGGTACAGTATAAGGGTCATCCAGGGTTATTTCCTCAATCTCTCTGCTATCCAGTGTACAGGCGTTTATATGTTTTGTAATTCAGAAGACCTCCTTTTTTAAGGGGATAGGGACTGGGAGGAAAATTTGTTTAATCGAAAAGCCCATTTCTTTTAAATATATATAGATATCGCAATTTTAGAAAGTCCGATAAAACGAAATTCAATAATACACGTTTTACAGGATGATAAACTGAAGGTAAAGCAACTGATTCTGGCATTTGTTGACTATAGCCCCTGAGAACAGAAGTCTACAGATTTCGATTTAATAAATTCGCTCACATTAAATGAGTTTTTCCCTGACAGTTAAATGGGTCAGGTTTAAATTTCCACTTTATCAATTTTTCAAATAAGGTTTGAGCAGGATCGCATTGTTGTCTGTTTTCACAGGGTTTTGTTTTACCAGCATTTTCAGAGTTTTCAACTATCTTGACAGTTTCTGTATTTATAGTCTCTATATTGAGGGTTCTGGTCTTTAAGCCAGATTTCACTTTACAAAACCTTCATCTTTAAGGCTCACATATCTGCCGTCCCCGATAATAATGTGGTCAAGCACGTCAATCCCAAGAAGTTTTCCTCCTTCTACTAGTTTCTCGGTTACCATTATGTCTTCCCGGCTCGGGCTTGGGTCTCCTGAAGGATGATTATGAACTATAATTACCGATGCCGAAGATTCCATAAGGGCGGACTTGAAAACCTCACGCGGATGAACAATACTTGCATTCAAGCTGCCGATGGATACGACTTCTTCTTTCAGAACCTGGTTTTTTGTATCAAGGCAAAGCGTTATAAATTTTTCTTTTTTCTGTTCCCGCATTTTAGGGTACATAAGGACATATACATCTTTTGGGGAACAAATTTTCCTTTTCGGTTCTTCTACAAAAGTCTCAAGCCGGCGAGCAAGCTCGAAAACCGCAGCTATCTGGGCAGCTTTTGCCTTCCCTACTCCGTGAACCTGCGTAAGCGTTGAGACATTTGTAAGACTGAGCTGTTTAATATTATATTTCGAGAGTATTTGGTTAGCCAGGCTGACAGCATTTTCTTCCCTTGATCCTGTCCTCAGGATAACTCCAAGCAGTTCAGCGTTTGAAAGCGATTCCGGTCCGTTTCGAATAAGCCTCTCTCTAGGGCGCTCCTCTTCAGGGATATCGCGAATCCTGATCTTACTTATTGCCAAGTTACCCCCCTCTTTTTCCCATCTTATTTGCAATTATTTATATGGATTGAATGGATTAAACTGGTTAACTCTTTACAGATAATATCAAAGTCTCAATATTTGAATCTTCACAAATGCCCGGTAAAATCAAGAAGAAAAAGAAGAGAGAAGATGAGAAAAAGTGCCGACCCTTACTTATACCGGGAAGTATATAACGCTCTTTAATGAAAGTCATTTCAGTTGTTGGGTATAAGAAATCAGGCAAAACTTCCCTTGTTTCCGCTCTTGTCCGAAACCTTTCCGAGCTCGGAGCCGTAGGCACTATAAAGCATATGGGAGAACAGCGACTCAATCCCGCAGATACCGATACGGGAAGGCACTTTGATGCAGGCGCTGACGTAGTAATAGGAATAACAGGCACGGAAACAACCGGTACCGAGCTTGTCAGCTTCTCCAGGGGCTCTGACCTTGAGCATGCACTTGACCTGCTTTGCGACCAGGGCATGGATTTTGCCGTGGTAGAAGGTTTTAAAGAAAGCAAGCTTCCGAAAATCGTGATTGGCGATCTGCAGGAAGTTTCAAATGTAGTTTTTAGAGTGCCTGCTGATATTGATATGCATGAAGAACTTACAGCTTCCCTTGTAGAAATCGCCCTTGCCCAGCCAGACCGCTATACCCTGGAAGCCCTTATAAAGAAAGCCCGGAAAAATCCTGCCATCCGAAAAGCAGGCGCAATCGGCACCTTTACCGGAATAGTCCGCGAGCTGTCAGGGTATGTAAGAACCTCAAAGCTCGAGTTTGAGAAATATGAACCTGAAGCCTCAAAAGCCCTTGACCGCATCCGGGAAAACCTGAAAAAGAAAGAAGGAATCCTTGAAGTCCTGATCCATCACAAAACAGGCGTTATCAAAGCCGGAGAAGACATAGTCTACATAGTCATCGCAGCCGCCCACAGGGCTGAACTTTTCCCTGCACTCAGCGAAGCCATAGAACGCATAAAAGTAGAAGCTCCTATCTGGAAGAAGGAATTTACGGAAAAAGAAGAATTCTGGGTGCACGACAGAGAATAAGATGAGAAACAAACCTGAGAGAAGACAAGAATTAAAAACCCTAGGCAAACAGAAGAAAAAACAGAAAATTACACCAGAGCAATAAAACCCCCGGAAATGAGCAAATGAGCGGAAAAACAGAACCAGACAGGGAACAGATAGAATTCAGAAGCGCTGTCGTGCTGGCGGGCGGCAGGGGCAGGCGAATGGGCATGGTTGAGAAAGCCCTTCTAAAATTCGAAGAAAAAACGATTCTTGAACGCCTGCTAGAAAGCCTTTTCCGAGCTGTGGACGAGGTAATTCTCTCAGTCCGGGACAAAACCCAAGAAGAAAAGTTCAGCCCTGTGCTTGAAAAATTCCCTGCGTGCGAGATCCGTTTCTGTTTTGATACCCTGGAAGACGCCGGTCCTCTTGAAGGCATCCGTGCTGGGCTGCTAGAATCCAGAGCAGAATACTCTTTTGTCTGCGCAGGAGATATGCCTTTTGTAAATTCCAGAGTTGTAGACCTGCTGTTTGAGAAAGCAAGCGGGCACGATGCTGCCCTTCCTAAATGGGAGGATAAGAAGTTCGAACCTCTGCATGCGGTTTACTCAAAAAAACTGATTCCTGAAATCGAAAAAGCCTTTGAGAAAGGAAAAAGATCTGTACTTACGCCGGTTTTTGAAATGAAGGATGTAGTGCTTGTTGATGTTTCGGAAATTAGGGAGATTGATCCTGAATTAAGGACTTTTGTTAATATTAATACGGTTGAGGATATGAGAATTATTATAGGGTCTATGAGTAAAAATAAGAAACTGAATTAAAAAGTTATCACATATTCTCGGTAATTTCCGAAAATTTCTGAAATATCCAGATGAAATAACTTTATTTACTGTCCTATTTGCCTTATATTTCCCAATATCGACTAATGTTAATTAAGATAGAAAACGTATTTAAGTAAAAAACTATGTTTAAAAATTTGATTTCATTTTATTTATTTTATTTTCAGAGATTGCGATCTATTACAAACATTGGTCTTTAATTATTCTTAGGGATGTGGGCTTTCAATGGAATTAAGAGAGATCAAAGATCTGATTATAAAAGCTAAAGAAAGTAACGCGACTATGCTGGACCTTTCGTGTCAAAAACTGACTTCTCTGCCCCCTGAAATCTCCAAGTTGGAAAATCTTAAGACACTTTGCATGTCTTGCAATAAATTAATTTCTTTGCCTCCTGAAATCTCCAAGTTGGAGAATCTTACTGAACTTGAGATGTCTGAAAATCAATTGACCTCTCTGCCTCCTGAAATATCCAAGCTGAAAAATCTTACTTCACTTAACATATCTTGCAATCAATTGACTTCGCTGCCTCCTAAAATATTAGAGTTAGGTCTGGATATTAAATGGAAGTACCAGTTCCTACAGGAAGGAATATTCCTCGAAGGAAACCCTCTTGAAAATCCTCCAATTGAGATTGTAAAAAAAGGTAGAGAGGACGTTATAAATTATTTTAAGTTTCTTGAATATGGGAAATCTAACCATTAAACGAAGTTAAAGTTTTACTGGCAGGAGACGTCGGTGCAGGCAAAACTTACTGGTGAAGAGGATCTCTGGGAGAGGTTGAAGGAAATTAAGCATTTGCGTAAATGAGAATCAAAGAAGAGACTATTTCTCCGTTATCCTCTAGATGTTCAGGGAAATAATGAGAATATACCCAAAAAGTAAGAAATCAAAAAAGCGGAAAATGATCTGTATTCAGGTTTGTTTTATGTGATATGAGTTAGATCAATTAAAAAGTTGATCTCTTCATTTTTTACGTCTTTGTCTATGTGTTTTTATGAGAAAGCCAGTCGCCTGCGACGACGGTGAGTGCATGGGGTTTTAAGAACCTATTTACTCTGATGGCTTTGTAGACTGAAGTAAAAATCGACTTCAACTTTTGTTGATATTTTACTACTCCTTTATCCTTACTTTCCCGCATCCTCTATCTCAAACTTTACATTCCTCTTCTTAAGCTCCTTCATAATCTCTTCCATAAACACCCCAGGTTCCGGTTCATGCCTGTGATGAAACTCTTTTACCTTGCCTGGTTCCCCGCCGACGGATGTTATTTTCACGCCGCAGGAGGGGCTTTTTGGAACGCCGACAATTTTTATATTTGCGCCCCTGGCTGAGAGGTCTTCGAGCAGGTCTGCAATATGAGTAAAGATTTCCCGGCAAAAGCGCCGGTAGGCAGGATGGTCGAGCTGGTCTTTAGTGATTTCTCGGCGCCGCATGCCGAAAAACATGGCTTCGGGACAGGGAAGCTGGATAACGTTTGCACCCCACGTGTCGATAGGACGGGCGGGTTTTACGCCTTTTACCCTTACAATGGGGTTGAGCAGACAGTGGCTTATAACCAGAACCTCTTCTTTATCGCCGCCAGCAGTCGGGTTTTCAGGAACTTGAGAATATCTACAATTGTCCAGCTTTTTCACTTCATCACCTTTGTTTCGCCTTACCTGTAGTTCTTTCTAACTGCATCTACCTTACCTGTGTTCCTTCCTACCTGCGTCTGCCTTACCTGTATTCTTCTTGTCCGTATCTACCTTATCTGTATTCTTCCTACCTGTATCTGCCTACCTGTACTCTTCCTACATATATTCGCCTTTCTTTATATGTATTCGCCTTCTACCTACATCTGCTTTTTATATGTCTATTGTCCGCCCTCTATATGTTTACTACTCAGCGTCGATATGTTTACCATTTGCCTTCTGTCGGTTTACCATTTACTTTCTGTCGGTTTACTGTCGCCTTCTGTATGTTTACTGATTGCTTTTAGTTCAACTCTGGTATTCGCTCAGCACTTTCTAGTATTCTTTTGGTATTCAATGCATGCTTCTTCGTACGAAGACAAGAGATTTTATATTTATCTTCTGCATATGTACTCAAAAATGGTATCTGTGAGCCTGCATACAAGTTATACTTTTGCAAGCTGTCAGGATATGATTGCAAAAGGGATGCAGGCTCACTGCCTTTATACTGGAAGGTCACAGCATATGCATGAAGAATTTGGGACAGTACTCCACAGAGGATTCAAAACCTGGGTTAGAAATTTAAACATCTGTATTCCGTATATGCTTAATTCTTTTATTAGCTTGATTCTTTACCTCCTTTTCTTTGCGATAATGGGCTTGCTGTTCTTTACCTCAAGTACCGGAACTATTATAGATCCTGCTACCCTTTCTGACGAGGAAATTTTTGCTATGATGTGGGAAGGATTTTCTAAAAATCTAGGACTATCAGTATCTTTGCTTCTCGCAGTTTTCCTGTTTGCGGCGCTCACTCAGTCTTATTTCACGGCAGGGGCGATAGGGATGGCAAAGAAAGCCTCCGAGACAGGGGATACAAGAATTGCGGACATGCTGGATTCGGGCTCGAAAAACATATTCAGGCTCTTCCTGACAGTCCTGCTGACTTCCCTGATCCTGCTTGTAGGAATCATATTTCTGGTACCCGGTGCCCTTGCAGTAGGGAACTTAAGCGCACTGGTTGAAAATCCGGAAGCATCTATACATGGCATGACCGCGCTGGTTATAGGAGTCATTCTCTGGACAGTGTATATAATAATTGTAAATCTCGTGCTTTCCCTGAGCTCATATGCTCTTGTGATCGATGAACTTGGACCCCTGGAAGCTCTAAGTACTAGCGTTATCTTCTTTATAAACAATAAGCTTGATGTTTTCTTTATGTGGGTATTCACTATAGGGCTGGTTTTAATCAACAATTATGTCGGCGAATTAGCAGGCCCGGGAAACGGGATGATTGCAGCAGTTACATTATTCATTCCCCCTGCGATTCTGCAACCTCTCACTGCTGTCCTGTGGACACGCCTCTACATGACCCGAAGAGGAAAGAAGTTATATGACCCTTCAGAACTGCTTTTAGACCCGGATAGCTTCTGAAAAGCAGGTCTCTAGAGGGGCAGTTTTTGTTTTGATTTTTATTTTTAAGACCTGCCAAGCAATTTACAGGCCTGGCAAAGATCTTCAGTGCAGGTTTCGCCGCAAATCCTGCATTTTTCGATTTTTGCTGGAGGTATTTCCTTTGCAAGGGCTCCTACAAGCTTATCAAAGCCCCTTAGCAGGGAATATTTGGTACCAGGATGCTTTGCCTCAAAGTTATTTAAAAGCTCTCTTACCTCCCCTCGCAGGGCTTCTCCGGCATACGGGCATTCGCTGAAGTCCACAGGAAGGGAGTTTACCAGGGCATAGAGTGCTACTTCTTTCTCAGGAATATTCCTCAGGGGCTTTGCCCGCAGGACCAGGCCTTCAACCGCTGCAGGCGGTGCAAGCCTGACCATACGCTCCATATCTCCCCTGAAATAGTTGAGAAGAATTGTCTGTGCTTCGTCGTCCAGGTTATGCCCTGTGACGAGTTTTGTTGCACCGATATCAAGCGCCGTCTTATTAAGGATATTTTTCCTGAGTACACCACAGTAGCTGCATGTGCCTTTTTCTCGATCCATTGCTGCCAGCTCATCCATGGTCACCCCATGTACATCTTTAAAAGATTTTATAATATGCCGTACTCCGAGTATCTCAGTGAGGTTTTTTGCAAGTTCTAGGGAATGCGGACGGTATCCGTGTATTCCTTCATCGATAGAAATTGCAACAATTTCAATGTCAGGTCTGATTCCCAGAATTTTATGCACCACATACAGGGCAACCGAGCTGTCCTTACCTCCGCTCAGAGCGACAGCTATAACCTCATTCTTGCGTATACGGCATTCTTTCCTGATAGTTAGTTTGATTTTTCTTTCGACATCCTCCACAAAATGCTTCTTGCAGAGGTGCATCCCGGAATACTTCTGAAAAATAATAGCTTCATTATTGCATTTTTTGCATTTGATTGTCATTTAAATCCTTTTTTCTGCTAATTAACAAGAAATAACTGAAAAATTAAAATTTAATAGACGGAGATATAATTTATATATAATTATATTTTTAGCTGCAATATAATAAACTACTTCTAACTGTGCTGTGCCACAATTCTTTTAGGAAAGGAAGCGATAATATATATGGCTTTTTATGTTTTTATGGAAAAACTGTTTTTAAACTCCCCTGTAACTCCTTTGTTTACTTTCTGTTCTTCCTGTCTACCCCTTTCAAGCCCTATAAATGTAGTTCAGAATCTCTGTTTCCAGGGGTATTATCCTTTTCAGCTAATAAAAATCTACATATTACTCAAGTAATTAATATAATACTTGGGAAGCAGGGGGTTTTACAATCAGAATTATTCCGGCAGAAGCAAGGTACTACAGGGATAAAGGCTGGGTTGAAAGCTATTTTCTTTTATCCTATTCTGATTACTATGATCCTAAAAATCTCAATTTCGGCAGCCTGAGGGCATTTAATGAATTTATTCTTGAACCAGGTAAGGGTTTCTCATCTCATCCACATGCCGAAGTGGAAATAACAACAATAGTGCTTGAAGGAGAGATTACTCACGAAGACAATATGGGAAACAGGGGGGTTCTGGGAAAAGAAGAAGTGCAGTGTATTACCACAGGCAGGGGCATCGAACATTCGGAGTTTAACAGAGGAAAGGAGCCCCTGCGTTTTTACCAGATCTGGATTTCTCCTTATAAAAATAATCTGGAGCCGGCATACTCTAAAAAGAAATTTGAGCCTTCCGGCTGGAAGAACAGGCTACTTCCTCTGGCTTCAGGGCAGGGTTTTGAAGATGCTCTGAAAATTAATGCAGATGTGACAATTTATCGTGCCAGCCTCGAAAAAGAAAATAAGCTTCATTTTAATTCAAAGGAAGGCAGGTTTGTTTTCATATATATCTCAAATGGAGAACTCTCTGTCAATGGCCAGAGTCTCAGGCAGGGAGATCAGGCACGTTTTGATGAGGAAGAAACCATTCACCTGGAAACGGCTACTTCTGCAGAGTTAGTGCTGATTGACATACCTGTAAACCAGGTAAATATATAAAACCATAAAGATATATAAAAAATAATAAAGATATATAAAAATCATAGAAATACAAAAAATTATAGAAATATATAAAAAAATATGAAAGTAAGAAATTATGGATAAAGAAAAACAAAAATGAGCTAAAATAAAAAGCAGAAAACGAGGCATTGCATGAGTCTGAGACAAGTTGAGAGGGATAGTGAAAGAAAGCACGAAAAACTTCGAAGAGGGAGTAATGGAAAGCGAGTGCAATCGGGAGAAGTTGAAAAGGAGCTGCCTCGAAGAGGAAGTAATGGAAAGCAGGAGTATTCAGTAGAAGTCGAAGAGGAACAGCCTGATAGGGGAAGTAATGGAGGAACAGAACACTCAAGGGAAGTTGAAGAAAAACAGCCTGACAGGGGGAGTGACAAAAGAGAGGAACATCCAGGAAGAGGAAGTGGATGAAAAGCAAACCGTCGTAAGAGAGGATTGGCTGGAAATTAAGGCAGGCTCATGAACCCGCATTGAAGATAGGGCTGCACCTAAAAAGATTAGGGGGAGGTTTAGAAAAGGGTTGAGAATAAGTTTAGAGGGGAGTTAAAAAAGTTCTGAAAAGAGTTAAAAGAAGTCCTAAAAGGAGTTAAGAGAAGCTCTGAAAAAGGTTAAAAGAAGTTCTAAAAAGAGAGAAAAAAGTTCTAAAAAGAGATAAAAGAAATTCCGAAAAAAGTTGAGAGAAGTTTAGAAAAGAGTTGAAGTGAGAGGTAAAAAATAGCTTAGAGAGGGATTTGCCTCTCACTTCTTTTTGGCTTCTAATATTCCGGAATCCGGAGTGAGGAGAATGGCGAACCTCACTCCATTTCCTTTTTGAAACCTCTCCTGAATTCAAACCTGAGGAATGGCAAAACCTCAAGATCTTTCCTATTCAGGAGGGGCTTCAGATCTATGGAGGCAGGGTTGAGGAATGGCGAACCTCATAACCCTTGCTCTGCATTTCACTAAATGCTACTCACGAACCCCATTCAATATTAGCATTTAGAGCAGCAAGATATAAAATATCAGTCTTATATAAAACATAAGTGGAATTGATTTTTCTTTTACTTTGATGTGATAAAGAGAACTCAATTTTTTGAACGTTTTATCGCCTAGAAGGGCTATAATTATTCCTATTAGCTAATTTCCTTGATAATTGTCCAAATTTGAAGATAAAATATTTATACAACAAATAACTAAAATATTGGGTTAGATTTTTTATTTATTATATTTTAAATTAATATATTAGTTATGCAAATGTTTTAAATTAATATATTAATTATATAAATATTTTAAATTAATATACTATTTTTTGCAAATTGAAACATACATTTAGCACCTGGATTTATATTATAGGGTCATTTTCTTCTTTATATGGTGTTTTCCTCTCACACATTCTGTCTTCTTTCAGCAATTCATTCCTATATTTTTTCACAGAGTTATTCTCTCTATTTTATTAATTCTAATTGTTCAATCAATGCCATCATCCGCTCAGCTTCAATCGTTTTTTTGTACTCACTCTGAAATTAAAAATAATTTTTTTCTCATGTCTACTTGTAAAATATCTATAAATAGAGATAATTGTAATTATTGTGTATAATCTGAAATCTGAAATCTAAAATCAAGGTATCGGTGGTTGGCTGAGTGGAAGACATCTCTCTATTTTTACTTTTTTTATCAGTCGTGGGCGGTTACCTGCTTGGTATAATTTCCGGACTTTTGCCAGGGATACATAACAATAATTTTGCACTTGCCCTTGTAGCCCTCGCGCCTTTCCTGGCTGAAAAAGGGCTTACACCTTTTTATATAGCCGTGATTATTCTTTCAAATGCACTTTCACAGACTTTTCATGATATTATCCCTTCAATATTTTTAGGGGCGCCTGATGGGGATACTGCGCTTACAGTCCTGCCAGGGCACAGGCTTCTGATTGAAGGGGCAGGAGCTGAGGCAGTCCGGCTTTCAGCACTCGGAAGCGCAGGCTCAGTAGTTGCTTCCCTGATTTTCGTACTGCCATTCTCTCTTTTCTTCAAGGCTGTCTATCCCTATATTGAAGCGCATATGGCAGCGATTCTTATTCTAATAGTGTTTCTTATGCTTGCAACTGAGAAAGGAGAGGATCCAAAGGAGAAAAAAGGTTCACTTGCAAAATATAAGTACAAAGCTTTTGCCCTGGTGTTATTTCTGATTACAGGAGTGCTTGGACTCTTCGCTTTTGCCAGGGAATCACTTATGGCTCCTATTATTAATTTCGGGGAGCCTTCCATACTCCTGCCCCTGTTGAGCGGGCTCTTCGGTGCATCTCAGCTAATAATAAGCCTTCTCACAAGCTCTAAAATTCCCGAGGAATCCGTGTCTGCACTCAGACTTTCCCGAAAAAGAATTCTCAGGGGAATTCTTACAGGCAGCGCAGCAGGCTCACTTGTGGCATGGCTGCCAGGTCTCTCCTCTGCTATTGCCGCACTTATTACTGGGCTTTTTGCAAAAGTCGATTTTGACAGGATCCCCCTTAAGAAAAAAGTTCCTGAACCTAAACTCGGAAGGCTCAAGTCCTCTCTCTATTCTGATCCCTATGCCAACAACCCTGAAACGCTTGAGAGTTCCAAAGAATTCATAATCTCGAATTCCGGAGTGAATACCTCTAACGCGATTTTCGGGCTGGTAGCGTTTGTAGTAATAGGAAGAACCCGAAGCGGGGCAATGGTTGCTATAGAAGACATCCTGGGAACGAATATACTTGATTTTCCTTCAATACTGCTTTTCTTTGCCGCCATGGTATTAACAGCCCTGCTTTCTTACTTTTCCACGATCTGGATCGGAGATAATGCACATCTTATTCTAAAAAAAGTCGACTACAGCAAGCTCTGCGCAGGGGTTCTTATAGGGCTTGCAATAATGGTTTATCTCTTCACTGGACTCTTCGGGTTTTTCATTTTTGTAATTTCGACTCCCATAGGCATGCTTGCCTCCTTTATGAATGTCAGGAAATCTCATGCGATGGGAGTCATCTTACTGCCTGTGATCCTGTACTTTTTATAAAATGGCTTTTTATTTCCCTGAATTGCTTTCATCTTCCTGATTTCTAATTCACTCAGATTTTTTTAATTTACTTAGATTTTTTTAATTTCCTCATGTTTTTTTTTAATTTCCTCATGTTTTTTTTAATTCCTTCAGGTTGTTACTTTGCAGGGGCTTTTCCGACAATTGCCCTCAAGCCCTCTATCAGGTCATTTAGCAGGTTTACAGGAATCCCGACCGTTAACTCTGATTCCTCAATGCCGGTATAACTTCTGCTTCCCGAACAGCCTACTGTTATTCCCATTTTGCCTGTAAGGTAGGGCAGGGCAACGGCATCTGAACAGAGGCTCTGTTTGCCTGCAAACTCCGCTTCGAGCCTGCCTCCCTCATTATAAAGAATCGCCTGGGTCAGGAGCATTACCTGTTTTGCGTTACAGATAATCACAACAACATCAGGCATGAAAGTGGCACTCTCAAGTGGTGCATATATGCTTGCGACCTTTGACCCGGCTTCGATCCTGGGAATTTTCTCCACGGTTTTTTGTGAGGCTTCGAGGGTTTTGAAATGCTTCAGGATCTCGTAGTAGAACTCTCCACTTTCAACTTTAGGAGGCATCTTTCCCAAGCCAAGGGCTGCTGCTCCTCCTTTGCAGGTCTCATCCTCAAGCGTTGCATAAAATTCTTCCCCGGTTTTACGCACACGGTCAACCATCTGACAGTGCCTCATACTTTCTTCAATTTTCTTTATATTCTCAGGTACTTCGGCACCTTCCGGCACCAGGGCAACTGCTACAGGAGAAGTTTCCAGCTTAAGTAACTCGATCATCTCTTTACCGTACTCGTTGATTTCCTTAATTTGCTCGGGACTGGCTGTTTCTATAAAATCACCCTCATATAACTTTATTATATATAGTGTAACACTGATGGCTTAAATAGGACTCCGAAGCAATATTTCTTTTTCTTTCTGTATCCAGAAAATTTTTTCCCGCATCTCAGAGATTATATATTTTTAAGCCGGTTACGTGTAAAAATATAAAACTTAAAATGTATTGGGCTGGAATTTACAGAAAGGAAAAAGCACATTATATTAAAAAACAGCAAATGAAACTATAGATAAAATCAAAAGATAAAGTCATACTTAAATCAGGAGAGCCTGGCAAGAAAATAAAGGCAAAAGCGAGGTAAAATCTTAGGTAAAGTCGATTCTGAATCCAGAATGAAAGGCAAATCTAAATAGAATGGAGATTCAGAACGAAATGAAGAAGTCTGAATAAAATGGAAGCAATTGATCAGAAGGGGTTTGTAGAAGTATGAAAGCACAACTTGAACAGCGTTTAGCTGAGCTAAAGGCAGAATATGAGTCTGGGCAGAAAATCCTCAAAGACATCGAGTTAAAGCTTGCAGAGCTCGAAAAGCGGAAAAAGGGTCTTAATGAAACCCTCCTCCGCATTAGCGGTGCAATCGACCTGCTCGAAGAAGTGCTGGAAGGAAAAGAGGGCACATCGGAGCCAGAAATCAGAACAGGAGAAGGAACCGTAACAGGAAATGTGGAGGTTCCGAATGTTGTAAGACAGCCCCTTGAGAAAGCCGTGAAAATCCTGCAAGAATCCGGGTTCACCGCAGGAGAGATAGTCGAGCAAAAAGGAGTTTTTCCCATAGGGATTATGATCGGAGAAGTTCTAAGGCAGGACCCAAAACCAGGCACGATGCTCCCTGCTGGATCGGCTGTAAAACTTGTAGTTGCGGCAAAGGGCAAGCACTTGCCACGTAAGAAAGACTCACTGTGCAACTATTTTTCCGAGCAAGCCTGAGCTGAGGCAGAGGAGGGCTTAAAACGGAGACTCTTTCTTCCAGAACAAAGACCTCCCTGAACGAACTCAGGGAGCACTGCAGAGCAGCAATTTCAGCCTTTTCCGCATTTGAGCAATCCAGGAGCCAGGCATCCCTGAGGCTCTGCCTGGAAAAGTTTCTCAACGAATGCCAAGGCATTTCAGCAATCTTATGGCGCAACAACGATAAAAAACTTAGAAAACACCTTAGATCTGTACTCTCGATCTCAAGCAATTCTCCTATTTCTCCAGTAGCCTTCTCCAGGCTGAAAACTTTGATTAAGGAAATAAAAAAAGAGAAAAATTCAGAAATAGAAAAAACTGTGGAAATAATGGCTACCAAAGAAATGGAAGAGACTATAAAAATAGAAAAGCCCTCTAAGAATAGAAAAAAGGAGAGTGTACCAGAAGGAGAGGCTGGTCAGGAGAAATCGGCAGCTCTCTCATATAATATGGTAACAAAATCACTTACATTTCACGGGGAAAATTATGAAATCCTGCCTATTTTCCTGGCTGTAAGAGACCTTTATGCCTCCCTCCCGTTCTTCAAGGAGCTGCAGTACTGCACTGAGAGGCTTGAACAAGATCCTCAGGATGCCACAGCCCTCTTTCAGAAGGCAGTGCTCATGTATAAAGCCAGGCGGTTTGAGACTGCCCTGCAGCTTACTTCACAGGTTCTGAAGATCGCTCCTGAAGATCACAGGGTATGGTATAACCGAGGCGTTATCCTCTCTGAGCTGGGCAGGCTTGAAGAAGCACTTGCTGCTTATGACAGAACTATTGAGCTTGAACCGACTTTTGAGGTTGCCTGGGACAATAAAGGGGTTGTTCTTGCCAGGCTTGGCAGGTTTGAGGAAGCCCTGGAGACCTATGAAGAAATCCTTTTGAAATATCCCGGATACGCTGAAGCCTGGGCAGGTAAAGGTTCCATACTTTCGGCTCTCGGCAGAGAAGAAGAAGCCTTTGAAGCTTACAGTACCGCTCTTCGAATAAGACCCACTTACCTTGAAGCCCTTACCTCGGCTGGAAGTCTGCTCTCCAGACTCCACAGGTTTGAGGAAGCCCTGAAAATTTATGATAAGGCACTTGAGCTTGCCCCGACTGAACCCCGCTTCTGGGCAGCCAGAGGTTTTGTCCTTTCCGAAATTGGTAAACACGATGAAGCCCTGCAAAATTGCAACCAGGCTCTCGAACTGAAACCAGGCTTCATTCCTGCACTTGAAACCAAGGTGAAGATACTCTCGGAAATCCAGAGGCAGAAGGTCTGTTCTTCTCAGTAACTTTTTTTAATTTTTTCGATCGTTCCTTTACCATTTAATTTCTTTTTATTTGTTGTTTTATTTTCCTGTCCGTAATATTATTTTGTTAGCCTTATTATCCGGTGTGCAAGGCTTTGAGCATAAAATAACTGTGTTTTAATTAAAAGACATTCAGTATGTCAGGTAAAAATCCAATCAGAAAAGGTATATTGCATTGAAAACAAAAGTTCAGAATACCAGTTTTAGCTCTGGTTCCATGCATGAGATGTAAAAACGGCAAGGTGCGGCAAAAACCCGGAAGGGGTCCGGAATGGGCTTTCACTGGAAAAGCGAGGATTCCTATATGACAGAAGGAAATGCGAATGCGAAAATAAACAAGGCAAAGCGAGAGGAGTCGAAAGCGGCAGGAACAACAGAAGAACCAGAGGATCCCAAAAAACTCCTTACAAAGGCCGGTGAGACTGATAATTACGAGGACAAGCTCAAGCTGTATGATAAAGCCTTAACACTGGATCCCTTATACTTCGAGGCGTGGGTTCAGAAAGGTTTTGCCCTGGACAGGACTGGAAAATCAAAAGAGGCTCTTATCTGCTACGATAAAGCTCTTGAAATTGATCCTGAAAACCTGGGAATTAAGTGCCTCAAGGGCTTTGCCTTCAATAATTTAAAGGAATTTGAAAAATCGATTGAGTCCTACGACGAGGTACTGAAAATAAAGCCCGATGATATATTCTCACTATATCAGAAGGGCATGGCTCTGGAAAGCCTTGATAGATATGGGGAAGCTATGAAGTGTTACGACAGAGCACTTGAGATCGATCCGACGGATGTTCTTGTCAGAGAGAAGCAAATGAGACTTCTTGAGCTGATTTACAAAAAAGGAACAATGGAAAACTCTCCGGACATCGGCTATAACTAAATTTAATTAAAAACTGAGCTTAAAAGTCTTAATAGGCCTGAAACGGATCTTTAAATCAGAGATGATTTGTAAGCAGATCAAAAAAGAATTGAAAGGATCACAAGAAGAAAATAAGTGTTGTTAAAAGAATTGCACGGATTATAAAAAGGAAAGAATAGATAAAAAGGAAATGTAAGAACCATAAAGAGTAGAGCAATATTGAAGAAAAAAAGCAAAAAAAAGCAATATTGAAGAAAAAAGCAATATTGCCAAAAGGACTGGAAAATTCCTGAAAGGGAGTGAAGAGGACCGGTTTCCAGCATTTATTTTTTGCTCTCTTTTTCCTTTCGGATCTCTTCAACAATTTCCACAAGTTTTTCCTTAATTTTTACTATGGCGTCTACAGCCTCGCCGCCTACATCAAGAGGAGCACGTTTTTCGAGGTCGGCTTTCATTAACATGGGGTCAAAGGGAATCTCACCAAGCACCGGAATCCCAAGCTCTTCAAGTTTTTCATTAACTTTACCGGAGCTTCCTTTATTAATTACGGCAGCAAGGTGTTTTACCCCTATTTCTGAAGAGAGCTTTTTTATTCTTTCAGCCGTCTCAAGTGATCTTGCTCCGGGCTCAACTACCACGATCATGAGATCCATTCCTCTTGTAGTGCCCCTCCCGAGATGTTCGATCCCGGCTTCCATATCAAGGATAACTGCACTTTTTTCCCTGTACATAAGGTGCCTGAGAAGAGCTCTAAGGAAAGCTGAAGCAGGACACATGCACCCGCTTCCTCCGCGGTCCACGGTACCCATGACAAGCATTCTTACTCCATCGGGGCCTATAACTCCGTATTTGCTCGCAATATCATCGACTTTAGGGTTATAGATGAATGCCCCACCTTCGGCACCTGCCCTTTCCCGAATAAGGTCTTTGTAATCTGTCAGGGGCTTCGGTGGGTTTTCTACCCCAAGCGAAGATGCCAGATTCATATCCGGGTCTGCATCTATTGCCAGTACCTCGTATCCATCCCTTGCAAGCAGTCTTGCCAGAGTACCTGAGAGCGTTGTTTTTCCAACGCCGCCTTTTCCGGTAATTGCTATTTTTATGAGGATTCCCCCTGAACATTGTTCAGATTAACTACAGTGATTTTTAAGCAGGAATAAGAACCTCAAACTGTTTATATCTGTTCATTTATCCCCGACTTCGTTTCGTAATACCTTACAGAGTATTGTTCAAAATCCTTCCATTTAATAAAGATTTAGGAATTAAATACCTGATTACGCATTAAAAATACTTTTTCTTTATCGAAGAAAGAGTTCATATCTTTTTATGAAAAGGAAATTAACTCACTTTGCTATAAAATTGAACCCTTTGTCTGCAGCAACACATTTAAGGTACTTCTCAATATGGTTTCCTTCCTTTTTTGAAAATCCTGCATCCCGGGCAAGCCTGTCGAGCACCTTCTGAACTCCTGTCCCATACTGGATTGCTTTCTTTTCCTTCCAGAGAAGTTCCGGCGGGAGCAAGCTGTCGGCAGCTTTTCTCAGGATGTACTTTCTTATATAGCGGTCACTTCTTTTAAGGACTTTAAGTTCGGGGCGGATTGCAAGCCCTGTTCTTATTACTTCCTTATCCAGGAAAGGTACCCTGAGTTTCACAGAATTAGCTGTGGTGACCATATTGTCTCTCTCAAGGTTTATAGTTGAAATCTGTTTGAGGTCAGAGTAGATCTCCCTGTCAAGAACCTCAAGCCCCTGTTCAAAAAAACCCTCATATCTGCTGTAACCACCAAAGAGCTCGTCTGCGCCCTGCCCCGTAAGAAGAGCTTGTTTTCCATCTTCTTTTACAGTTTTCGCAACAAAATAAAGGGGAAGTCCTATTGCAATTTTCATTGGGTCTGTTGATTCTGTCGAGTATATTATATCAGGGATTGCGGCTTCGATTTCTTCGGGGGAAAGAAGGTGGATTTTGAGGGAATCCAGCATGCCAGCCGCTTCAGTCGCAAACTCAGCCTGAACCAGATCATGAGAATTCGGAAGCCCTACGGCATAAAGTGGAACCGAGGGATCAATCCTTTTTGCAAGAGCCGCTAAAAAAGTACTGTCAATACCTCCTGAAAATGCGATTCCTGTTGTTTTTGTGAGCCTTATCTCCACAGCTTTTTCGAGAGCCGCTTTTAGTCGGAAAGCCGCCTCATGCTCTTCCACAATCCTTTCTTTCGGAGGTTCAATTCCAAGAAATTTCTCCTTAACTTCTCCGCTCCAAACATTGAAACTCATTATGCTGCCAGGAGGGAGAGGCTGTATATTACTTCTTTCACCGCAAAAAGCTTTTCTTTCAGAGGCAAAGAAGATTATTGGCTTTTCTGCCTCTTTCTCCAGGGAATAAAACAGGGATTTGATTCCGACAGGATCTCTGGCGAGCACAAGCTCATTATCAAGGGCATAAGCCAGGGCATAACCTCCGTTTGCGCCAGAAAGTGAGGAAAAGACTGCGTTTATCGGGGAATATCCTTCCTTAATTTTCTTTTCTACCAGAGTAGAGAGCATTTCAATATCAGAATCGCTTTTTATCCCCTGTTCGGTTCCGAGTTCCCTAAAATTGAAAATATCTCCATCGAATATAAGAGCCCCTTTTCCAACCAGTGATTGGGGCATATCGCCTGTAATTTTAAGCAGAATGTTTCCTGTACTCAGTCCTTCGACTTGAGATGTTCCACAAGCATTTGACTCTCTGTGTCCCAGGGCTACAAGCCTTCTTTTTACCTTTTCATTGATATCAGGAGCTCCAGCTGCTCCTGCTATTCCACACATATTTACTCCTTTTTTTCCGTTCTAGTCAGTGTATACACGTGCCCTATCCCTATTTATTGTTTTTTATCGTTTTTTAATTCAATAGAGCACACCAATTGGAATAAGAAAAGCCATGAATTTATGAATTATAAAGTTACGAATTAAAAAGAATAGAATTATAAATAGAATCATAAAGTTATGGATTAAGAAGAGCAAGAAACAGCAAGTTAAGAATATTAAAAGCTGCGATTTAAAAAAGGAAATTCCGTTTTTATTCCCACTTTTTGGCTTCAGATTCTCGCCTTTATCTCTGTCTCATCCGGAGATTCTTCCCTTACGACTTCGATTGCATAGACCGGGTCCCCTTTCAGGGCAGCAAATGGGTTTATCGCGCTCTTCTCATCCCCTATCCAGATTGAGTTTGCACAGTAAAGACAGCAACAGCGGGTTGGATACAGAACGTTTTCAGGTCTATAGGCGCTGCAGCAGTTACTTCCTCGCAGAACTCCGTATTTACAGAGGACAAGTTGCCTTGTAAGGTGCAACTCCTATTCAAGGCTATCCTGGCTGTACTTCTGGCTATTCGGTTCATTAAAATCCAGAATTTCACCCCATTTATAATATGTAATATATACTTTTAAAACTTCTGGATTTGTATTTTCATAAATAAGTTTGAATATTTATGGTCTGAAATAAGCTTTTTAATAATTTGTTCAATAAAAATAGCCGGATAGGATGCCCATTAAGCGAGAAATCAGACCAAAAGACATTTCTGCCTTTGCATCCCTCTACCGAGCCTTAACGCAATTTCCGGAGAATCGTTATGGGTTCATGCCTAGCATCCCCTTATGGCGGAACAGAAACGGAAAAATCCGGATACTGCTTTAACAGGAGGAATTGTCTGTCTGTAGACATTTAAATCTATATGGAACTTATATTTAACACTTTTCTTATAAATCGTAATAATAAATTAAAATATACTAGATTATATTATTAAATAAGTTATCACTAAAAAATACAGGTAAAAAATGACAACTTGAAGGAAAAGAGCTTAAATAGAATTAAAATATTCATTCTAATCAAGGGGAATATTCTGAAAAATTAAAAACAGATTTCCTGAGAACTTAGACCGAAGTTAAGAAAAATTAAAGGGCTGAGTATTAAAGATAACGAAAATTAATAAAGTAAAAAGATTAGGTTTTATCTTCCCTGCCAGTCAATCATTAGGATTTTCTATAACGTGCTTTCCCCTTTCTGAAGGCACAATTGTCAGTTCAGCATTGGGGAATTCCCTCTCAAGCGGCTCACCATCTGCAATCCTGTCCAAGGTAATAGCAACTGCTGCAACTTCGGAATGGGGCTGGTTTCCAACCGCGACGTTCCAGTCCGCGAGCTGGTAAATTTCTGGAGGGACTTTTTCTGCTCCTACGACAATCATAAGCTTGTCACAGCTTTTAAGCTCGTCAGTGACGCCGGGAAGATTGACTCCGTACATAGAAAGATGGCAGACTTTTCCGCCAGCATCTTTCCATTCCTTGATCTCCTGCTTAAAATTGACGTTTTTCTTAACGTAGAAATCCCCACCCCAGCGCCTGACAACGTCCTCAAGCGTCTTTACTATTCCTGGATCGTCTGAGGCGAGGAGCATACCTTCTGCACCGAGCAGACGGGCAGTTAAGCCCACATGGGTGGTAATTCTCTTATCTCTTTCCGGGCGGTGCCCAAGGCGCAGTAAAACAATCCTTTTCATGCTCGTGCTAACACCTTGCAAGGTATTAAAAGATTTCACTGAAAAAAGAGAAGATTACTGGAACCCGTAGGTTCCGGGAACTCTTCTTAGAAGCATGCCCTCAACAACTATCGGATTTGTTCTCTGTGCCGTTGTCAATGCGTTTTCTAACTTGAATTCTTTCTCAGCATAGATCGTGAGGATTGAGTCTCCTTTTCGAACAGCTTCACCCATTTTCTTATGGATAGAGACTCCGGCTCCCTTGTCATTAGGAGCACCTGCAAGCCTGGCTATTTCGATTATCCATTTATTGTCAAATTCGATTACATACCCGTCTGCAGAAGCAAAGATGTCGGCTGTATATTGCCCTACCTGTACATCATCCGATTTTATGTTCGGATCTCCGCCCTGGGTTTCAATGATCTGTTTCATCTTCTCAAGAGCTTTCCCGCTCCGCAGAGTTTCAAGTGCAATTTCCTTTCCGCGATTTCTTGGAGCCGCACCTCCCATTTCTAGAAGAATACCCGCAATTGCGGCACTCTTCTCAATAAGGCTGTTTGGACCTTCCATGCTCTCCAGCACTTTCATAGCCTCCCGTACTTCCAGAGCAGGTCCAACTTTTCTTCCTATAGGCGAGGAGCCGTAGGTAATTGCACACTCGACGTTCATTCCAAGCCTATGCCCGAGATTAATAAGGTCTCTTGAAAGTTTTTGTCCTTCCTGAACAGAGGGGACTTTTGTACTTGGACCTACAGGGATATCAATCACAACATTGTCGGCTCCTATGGCTCCCTTTTTTGCCATAATCGAGGCAAGCATCTGATAGTAAGGGTCAACGGAGAGGGGATATTCAACCCTAATGAGTTTGTCATCAGCAGGTGCAATATTGGTGGCTCCACCCCAGACAAGTGCGCCCCCTACTTTTTCGGTTATTTCCTTGACTTCCTGGGAACTGAATTCAACAGGACAGAGCACCTCCATGAGGTCGGCAGTCCCGCCTGCCCCTGTGATCGCCCTGGAACTTGTTTTCGGAATAAGAAGCCCGTTTGCAGCTACAATGGGGACAACCAGCAAAGAGATCTTATTACCGGGAACTCCTCCTATTGAATGTTTGTCCATTATTGGGTGAGTATCAAATTCAATCGTGTCCCCACTCTCGATCATAGCCCTTGTCAGCCATTCGACCTCGTCATCTGTCATTCCGTGGATATAAGAAGATGTTATAAAAGCGGAGAGCTCGATATCACTGAGATTCTCTTCCACGATATCGTTTACGAGTATTTTGATTTCATCCTGCGTTGCAGGTTTTTTATCCATGAATTTCTTGATTACAGATACAGATTTTGAGCGGTATGCTGGGACAACCTCAACAGGTTTATCCCAGTCCTGAAAGTGCTCATATACTTCGTGAAAAAGTCCCAGCGTACCCGGAGGAACCATATCATCCGTTGTATCCACAATGGCAGAAAGGCTTTGGTGCCCACGGATACGAACCCTATCTCCCGGATTAACCCCCAGTTCCCTTGCATCGGCAACATTTAGCAACACTTTGTGCTGCCCAATCTTTATATTAAAATGTTCAAGCTTCAACTGCATGAGTAAACTCCTTCCGTTTCTTTCTCATTATAATTGTGAATCTGTCACTATGAATTCATTTCCCTGAGCTCCGACTTTATGCCTGTTCTCCATCAGGAAACTAACAGCCCGGTCTGAGAAATTATATACCTGTGATACGTGAAATAATAAATATTAAACTGAGATAACATTAACCTTCATATTATTTTAAGTAAATCCGCAAATACTTTAAGACAGGTAAATAAAAGATAAAAGTTATATAGGAAGATCAATAGGTGTGCCAATATTTGGCTCCCCTACTGTCTGTATCGCATAGAAGTTTTAAAGATCTCAAAAACTCTCAAGAACTTAAACCGACCCTAATAGGGATTTAAGAAATAAATTAAGCTGGAAATTGTACTTCTTTTTTTCAATAATATTATAATTATTATCAATTATTATCGTCCAGTTAATTTGCTGACTTTTTAGCTTAATTTGGCTACAGTTTAGTATCCAGTACATACGTTACTATGCAGTTGCTATAACTATGCAGCTGCTATAATCAATATTAATCAGGTCACTTACTCATCCTGTTATTTACCGTAGTTACGCCTAGATATGGAAACAAGCCCTTTTGCAACCACCAGTGAAATAATTCCTATAAGCGCTGCAGTTAAGAGCACCATAAGCAGGTTTTCCTCGTCAGCAAATCTAAACATTAAAACGAACAAAATAATGTTGAGTACAGCTCCAACAGCCAGCAAGAGTAACGCCGGGCCTTTTAAAGCTTTTCCAGTATCCCTAACCATCGTCCAATCCATCCTGAAGCAGGTCGTCAAATTAAGGTTTAAAGACCTATAATACCAAATTCCCGAATAAACTAATTAAATTTTAGTGAAATAGACTGTTTCCATAGCCGAAACCAGATGCTAAAACTCATGAATAACGTAAATCTGTAGCCAAGCGTAATTGTTTCTGTGATTTATCAAAGAATTGAGGTAATTGCATATAAATCTTAGGTAATTGAAATTCTCAAGTTCAGATAAACCGGGAAACTCAAATTTTGAAAACAGATTGTTTAAAAACAGCAAAAAAATGTACGCGTTAATATTACTAAACTCCATCTTTAATATAATATGCCCATATCTATTGAAAATTACGTTAAAAATTATAAAATTATACTAAAAATTATGAAATCATACTAGAAATTACAAAATTAGCCAAAACTTATACTAAAGATTGTGCTACTAAAAATCATACCAAAAAATATATAAATACTTTAAGCAAGTAGGCTAATATCTAAAATAAATACCTAAATACCTGCTCTAAAGTACGTTGAAAAATCAATATCAAGAGAATGCTGGCAAGATGACAGCTTTCATCTCAACCTGCAAGCTTCCGGTTCTCTTCGGAAGCTTCCGAGGAAGGGGACCTCCCACCTTAGAATTAAATATCCTGTTACTCTCTGGTTAAATGAATTATCATAATAGAGATCTTCTTTGTCAGAAGACATCTACAAAATCGGACTCATTAAAGATCCGTATCAAAGAAATTCAAGACATAACGATACGTAATACTCTCTTGCGATCTTCTTGAGCCATTCAGGCACCAGACAGTATCTGTCAACTATAAGCTCATTCAGGTAGTACAGAGCCTCCTCGGTTTTACAGTCACAGAGCCGCCTAACTGCCGTTCTCCTTCCCCATGCTGATCTTTCATCATCCAGAGCTTCAAGGAAAAGCTGGTATTCTCTACTATTATTTTCCATTACATTATAAATATCTACCAATCAATATAAATATTTGTATTGCACTATGAACTAAAACATGTTAAGTACATCTGCCGTAAATTTTCCTGAGCTTTTTGGAGGTTAAAACCGCTAACAAGTTTGATAAAAAACTGATGAACTACAAGTCTCAAGAGAAACTACAAAATTTTCATGTGAAAAATAATTATTAGGAAAACTGTTATATAAAAAATTAACTAAGTGCTTCTGAAGAATGTGTAAAAACACTGCAAAATATCATACAAAACGAGAAAATAAGAAAATAGAATTCCCATACAGTGATCAGTTGATGAGAATTCTTGCACAAGGTCTTGTTCGCTATGCTCTAGTATGTAAAACAATAGCTAAAAACGATATATAATTAACGGGAATTAAATTTTAAACCCGGAGAGATATTAGTCGGCATTGAAATGTTTAATTAGAGCGATTATTTTAACCATGCTGCTAATTTTTTGCCGGATTAAATTATTTAGGGGGAAAGTGCAAAAAGGGGTGAAGCAGGGAAAAAGAAAGAATACCAGTGTTTGCAAAATCTTTAAAGAATTTTTAACTTAATACTCCCTTGTTCAGATAAAAATATTGCCATAATTGTGCAGATTCACCAGTAAATACTGCCATAATTGTGCAGATTCGCCAGTGAGATTTGAGCTATTTGTGGATAGTTGATTGATTCGCAAACAAGAATTAGCCAGGCTCACTTTATACTTATAATAAGCTCGCAGGTAACAACATAATAACATCATTTTAATGACTTCATCTTGAGCTTATGGCTTTTACTGGATCGAGTTTTGCTGCCTGCTGAGCAGGATATATACCCGCAATTAAATTCAGAAGGAAAACCGCAATTATAATAAATAGAATATCCTGTGCTCTGACTATGACGGGAATTGTGGTAAGTCCCCCATAGAGTTCGGAAGAAGCACCAGGGATTTCATACTGACCTATTGCCAGGGCTACCACTACCCCTGTCAGGGTACCGATAAGAGCTCCTAACAAGCCGAGAATGCCGCTTTGAAGAAGGAAAATTGTCCGGATACTCGAAACTGTGGCACCCATTGCGCGAAGCATACCTATTTGGCGTGTCGCGCCTATAACTGCCAGATTCAATGTGCTGACCACGCCGAAAGAAGCAATTACGACAATGAGGCCGAGCACGACGGTATTAGAGGTGCTCTCAATGGCAATAGTCCTGAGAATTTCGGGATTGGTTTCAGTCCAGCCTCTTGCATTATAGCCTGTTTTTTCGATCTCGGCAGCTACTTCTCTGTCCCTGTTAAAATCCTCAAGCCTTACAGAAAGTCCGTTAATTACATCCGCAACATCATAAAACTCCTGGGCGGTATCCAGGGAAGTATAAGTGAGGGATTCATCCAGAGGAGAGCCAGTATGAAAGATCCCGACAACCCTCAGGGAAAGAGGGCTTGCATTGGGAAAAGACACATCAACGGAATCGCCCAGATTAACCTCAAGTTTATCTGCCAGCCTCGAGCCGATTATTATTGTGTTTCTGGAATATTCAAGTTCCCTGAAATCTCCTTCTACCATATCGGCTTCAATACCACTGATATTGTTTTCCTGTTTAGGAAGTACACCTTTTAGCTCGGCGTTAAGTGAATTTGTCTTGAACCTGAAGGAAGCTTCTCCAGTAAGAAAGGGAGAAACCGTAGAAACACCTTCGATCTTAGATATATCGTCTACCAGAGTCCTGTAAAGATAGATATAATCTTCACCTTCCTTCGGTGAGACTAAGACGTGAGGGAGTTTATCCACTGTAGTGTCGTAGAGTTCGTCCGTGAAACCAACCATAAGCGCCTGGGAAACAGTAAGTATCATAACGGCGAGAGCTATCGCTCCAACCGAAAGAATTGTCTGAAATCTTCTTGCCCGTATCTGCCTTAACGAAATAAAGAGTTCGTAGCGCATTGGTTCACAACTCTACTTCTTAAGTTTCCCTGTCATTCCTATTTTGGAGTTTTCTCAGTTTATGTCGCTTTGAATTTTATATCTCTTTGAACCTGTTTCTTTGAACCTGTTTCTTTGAATCTTATACTTAAATGACAGATTCATCTCCGAGTTTTCCTCAAAAAAACCGACACCAGAATAAGTCCTATAATTCCCGCAACTGAAGAAAACCCGGGAATTCCATCTTCATCATTCTCACCCGGGGTTACTGCCCCGTTGTCAGTATCATTTATCTGACTTACATTTGAAACCGCTGAAAGGTCGGATTCGATTATAGTTTCCCTGCGCTCAATAATGTCGCCATCGTTTCCCAGAAGCTCAATCTCAAGCCTGTAAACTCCTTCCGGAAGCCTCTCATTCCAGGCAACCTCAATTGTTTCATCCTCATTATTCAGGAGCACAGGAATCCTTGCTCGGATAGATTCTATCAGCCCTGAGGTTCTATTTCCTGAATTTTCAGCCAGTCCATATACAGAAAATGTTAGATTTCCCTCAAAGGGCACTTGGGAGCGCCCAAAAACCGTTGCACTGGCTCCGGTTTCATCTTCGTAGATATAGGTAATCTCGGCATCGTCCCTGGCAGTAAACCTTTCGCTTGAACTTATAAATTCCCTCTGAGGAGAATATGTCTGAATTTTGACCCGTCCCACATATTCCTTATTGTTCTCAAGAAGGGTACCCCAGGGAGCGGAAAAGATATCTGGAGCGCTGGTAAGAGATAATTTTTCGGACTTTGTGGAGTAAACAACGTCTGAGCCGCTTATAAGCATGTATTCAATGTCAAAAAGTGAGGCTTCTTTTGGTGAAAGTGCAACACTTATTCCCTGGGAATTAGGGACCAGATCATTGACCTGTAGCTTTGGAGCAGAACTGCTGCCGTAAGCAAAGTTATATTCCAACTCTGAAACAACCTGTCCCCCGTCAAGAAGCCGAGCTCTTACTATATAAGCTCCACGTTCAGGATTGCTGACGTTCCAGAAACCAACCTTTCTAACCTCGACACCTGCAGGAAAACTGCCAAGTAAAAGCACCTGCCTGTCAAGTGTTCTCTCACGCATCCTTTCGGAACTTATAAGGAGTACTTCAAAACTAAGGTTTTCTTCGGGCTGGGTCGAATAAAGAGTAACATCAAAGGATTCAATATCACTATAAAGTTCGGTTACGTGAACCGTGTTATTCTCTCCGGGAGGAGAAACGTCTGCTGCAAATGCTGGAATGGTGGAAAGGATAGATAAAACAAATAAAAAAAGCACGGCTTTCATTGTCTTTTTTCCCCGATTCAATTGTCAGAAAGATTGTTTTGATGTTATTTAAAAGAAATGTAACTTGAGAAAAGATAGTTTTTCGGTTTGGAGAAAAACATAAGCCGATCAGGGATGGAAAATGGGAAAGGAAGCACCAGATTAAAGGCAAAAAATAAGAAAACAAACTTCAGAAGATAAATATCTGAAATCAGTCAGTTTTTAAAGTAAATAAACAAAACCTGCATTGAATCCGAAAGTATTTATTCTTTAGTTGAGGTATATGAGGAGGAATATTGAAAATAAACAAGTTTACTTGATTTGCATCCTCAGGAGAAAACAACAGCCAACTTATTAGAATTACAAACGTAAGTATAAAAATAAGTTTTAAAAATCGGTTTTCGAGCAGAAGGTGTAGTAAAAAATGGAAAAGAAAAGCATCTTGATCCTGGGAACCGCCTCCCACGTTGGGAAAAGTTCAATCGTGACTGCTCTATGCAGGATCCTGTCGAGGGAGTACAGGGTTGCCCCTTTCAAAGCTCAGAACATGAGCCTGAATTCCTGGATCACAAAGGATGGAAAGGAAATCGGAATTGCCCAGGCAATCCAGGCAAAAGCCGCAGGTACCGAGCCCACTGCTGATATGAACCCTGTTCTTCTCAAACCCAAAGGAGACTGCGTATCCCAGGTAATCCTGCTGGGAGAGCCTTATGCTGACAGGAGTGCAGGTCAGTATTATGATTCCATTGCAGAGATGAATGAAGTTCTCGCAGGGGCTCTCGAAAGACTTTACAGGGAACATGATATTATTGTTATGGAAGGGGCTGGAGGAGCTGCAGAGATTAACCTTTATGAAAGGGATATTGTGAATATTGGCACTGCAAGGCTTACGCAGGCTCCCATAATCCTTGTTGGGGATATAGAAAGAGGAGGCGTTTTTGCAAGCCTTTACGGCACTGTTGCACTTCTTCCTGAGGATGTACGGAAAAATGTAAAGGGTTTTATTATCAATAAATTCAGAGGCGACTTGGAAATCCTGAAACCAGGCCTTAAGCAGCTTGAAGAAATGACCGGCATCCCTGTACTTGGAGTCCTTCCTTATTTCAAGCTCAATATTCCCTCGGAAGATTCAGTTTCAATTGAGGATAAAGAAGAAACAAAAAACGAAAAACCGGTAGAAATCGCAGTTATCCGCCTGCCCAGGATTTCGAATTTTACAGACTTCGAACCCCTGGAGAGATCTGCTAAAGTTCGCTATGTGGAAATTGATGAAGATCTCGGAAACCCGGATGCAATCATAATCCCGGGCACAAAGAATACGGTTAATGACCTGCTCGCCCTTAAGGCAAGCGGTATGGCTGAAAAAATTCAAGCCTTCAAGGGAAGAGTCCCGATTTTCGGGATCTGTGGCGGCTACCAGATTCTTGGCAAAATAATTTACGATTCCGGAGTCGAAAACGGAGTTGAAGCGCAATTTGAGGGACTTGGACTTCTGGATATAAGGACAAAGTTCGGAGAATACAAAAAGCGAACGGTTCAGGTTACGAAGAAAGTGAATGCTTATGGTCCCATACTGGCTCCCATCGACGGAGAGGAGATCAAAGGATATGAGATCCATATGGGAATAACCGACTCCTACCGCAATGTCTTCGGGGATGATGGTGCGATTGATGAAGCCGGTCTGGTAATTGGCACCTATCTGCACGGGCTCTTTGACAACAAAAATATAAGAGATGCACTTATGAAATACCTCTATGAGAAAAAAGGGCTTGAGTACAAGCCTGATAATGTCATGACCGAAAACGATGCCTATGAAGAACTTGCAAATATAGTCGAGCAGAATCTTGAAATGGAAAAAATCTACGAGATAATTGGAGTCTAAAAATAGTTTTCACAGTATATGCATTGTATAAATATAAAATATAACAACAACAATCAGGATCTACCAGATGGAAAAACCTGATAAAGCTTATTTTAGAAAAGGAGTGAGCGGTTTCAGGAGAGTATTGGGAATAGTTGGGACAGAAAAAATTATATAATCGGGGAATAGGTACAGTGTTCGCGGAGGGTGTAACCGGCCTCTGGAAACCGCTCAATAATATTGATTTATTGCTAGTTATTTATATATTGTGAATTTGTTCGATTATAATTTCAAATTTTAACATTTATGCTAAAATCCCCCGAAATCTCCTGACCAAAAAGCATGCATAATTCGTTGACTCGCATTGACCTGAAACCGTTGCCTATAACCCGTTTCAAAAAATGCTTGACCGAAACCGTTGCGCCGGTTTATCACCAAACGTTGCGCCGCTTGACCACGCCGTTGATTGGGGTTTTCGCTCAAGCCTTTTGAAAAAAGGCTTGTGATCAAACTTTTCTTAAAGACTTATAGGGTTTGGGAGAAAATAAGCAAAGTTTCTACTCATAATAAGCCCTCTTGAGCGAACGAAGTGAGCGAAAAGGGCACCGTCCTCCCGAGACGGAACTCGGGCGAGACGGGACTCGGGCGAGACGGAACTCGGGGCGCAATTCAGGCGAGACTGTGCCCGAATTTTAGAACATCTTGACCTTCATGCCGAGTCCTTTATTGACAGCCCTCTCATAAACAAGGTGCGCGCTTGCAACATCCTGAATAGCAAGACCAGTTGAGTCGAAAATAGTAATTTCCTCTTCACTTGTCCTGCCTGGTTTCAAGCCAACAATCACCTCGCCAAGCTGGGCATGAATATCATTTTCCGAGATGTAGTGTTTTGAGAGAGGGACATTTACTTCTCCTGAATGGAGGGCTTGGATCATATCGTCCACAATAATCTTGGACCGAATTAAAAGTTCGGGGTCAAGTTCTTCTTTTCCTACAGCATCAGCGCCTATTGCGTTTATATGGGTGCCTTCTTTGATCCACTGAGCCTTTACTATAGGTTTCCGGGTAGGAGTAGTCGTGACGAGAATATCACAATCACAGACCTTCTCAATACTATCTTCATAACGGATTTCACAGGGCGTAATGCCTGCCATCTCCCGGATAAACTGCTCAGAACTTTCTTTTGTCCTTGAGGTGATTCTTACCAGTTCGGGCTCAAAAACCTTGCATAGGGCTTCGAGCTGGGTCTTTGCCTGGTTTCCGGCTCCTACTATGCCTATAATCTTCGAATCCTTTCTTGCAAGATATTTTGCGGCTATCCCGCCTGCAGCTCCTGTCCGGACATCGGTCAGGTAGGTTCCGTCCATAACTGCTATAGGAGTCCCTGTTTCCGGGGAAATGAGGACAATAAGCGCCATTACTGTGGGGAGTCCACGAGCAGGGTTTCCAGGGTGGACGTTTACAATTTTCACGCCAGTAATATTCTCTTCCTCAAGATATGCAGGCATCGTACGCAGGTCTCCGTTATAAGCTGTATAATAGAGATACGATTTGGGAGGCATCTGGACTCTGCCAAGCCCATGCTGCCTGAAAGCCTGTTCCACTACCTGCATATCAGAACTCATATCCATAACGCTTTTTACTTCTTCTTGAGCCAGCCATAATACTTCCATATTATAACCCTCCAGCCTGAACCGTGAGCTGGCTCACAGCTGAAAACCAAGATAAAATTCAACAGATCCGAAACAACCTAAGATACAAACTAACGACCTGAGACCACACATTATCATTTTTATTTGCGCAAATATGTATATATAACATATATCTTCACTCATTTAAAGAACTCCCTTCCTAAAAGGAGACAACCGTTAATGAGAGATATGCATGAAAGTTCAGCTGATTTTTCAGATTCCTGTATAAAAGAGGAAGTGCTCAAAGAAAAATTGCTCAGACCTGCGCGGGATATCAGGAGCATACTCCGGTGGGGTTACCCCAAGTTTTCAACTATCCGATTTGTGGCTGACCATTTTCAGCTCAGCTTGGAAGAAAGGCATATTCTCGCAAGGGTAATTATGCCTCCTGACAGGATCATCTCCAGGATCAACAAGAAAATAGACTGCTCAGAAATAAAAGATAGAAAAATTCTCATTGACGGGTACAATGTTCTCCTTACTGTGGACAGCCTGCTAAAAAAAGAACTCATGTGGTTCTGCGATGACGGGTATATAAGAGACACCAGATACTATTTCAGCAAGGCAAAGCAGGCTGAAGATATTGAGGAAGCTCTTGATGCAGTCCTGGGATTTCTTTCCGAAGCCAGCCCAAAATCAGTTTTTTTTCTTTTTGACGCCCAGATAAGTCGCAGCGGGGAACTTGCAGGTTTCACCCGCCGTAAATTGAAAGAATATAAAATTTCAGGCGAGGCAAAGACCTCAAAAATCGCGGATTTTGAGCTTAAAACCGAAGGAGGAAATCCAGAAAGTAATGTGATTGTAGCAACTTCCGACGGAATTATCATAGATTCGGTCAAAGAGGTGCTGGATATTCCTGCATGCCTGATGGAAAAAATGGGAATTGAACCCATCAGGCTGTATTGATCGGTTACCAGGCACTTCGTTTAAACAGCTCAGCCTGCCTGTATTCTCAGCGAGCACTTCTTTGAATTTGCGTACAGCAATTCCGGACCCACTCAGGCGCCTCTTTCCGTCAATTTAGACTCTGCTTACATGTAAACTGTAGCGCGTTTCTACGTCATATGTACCTTTAAGTTCTTCTTCGGTCAGGATTCCTTTATCAATCAATCTGCTGAGAGTTTTCCTGTCAACCGATTCGACTATATCCCAGAGGTCTTTCTTCATGAGGTAGGGTTTTAACCTGTTGATGCGCCAGAGTTTCCATTCAACCTTCTGCCGCTTGACTTCTACGTTCCCTATTCTCAATACATCGATATCTTTTTCCGCAAGGGCATTGAGGATACGATTTCTCAATTCCTCTCTGCGCTTTTCCAGAATCGAGATTGCAGAGACAATATCATCGTATTCAAGCACAACATCCATAAGATCCATGTCTTCAGGATCCTGTTCATTAATATCAAGTTCCACTATTCTGCCCCCTATGTATAAGTAGAATAAAAACTCCCATGGTTCTTTTTAACTGATTGAATTTTTCAGCTGGTTTTTAATTAACTGGATTTTTAATTAACTGGATTTTTAATTGACCGACATCTAATTATCTGGATTTTTAAGCTTATTAATACTTGATTTTAGACTTTGACATTTATAAGCCTGCCTTTACAAAAGGAAATTGAAAACCTGATAGAGTATATGGTGCTTGAAGAACTTCCCTTGAGGTTTGGAAAACGTTTATTGTGAAAAAATTCCTTTCATATATGGAAGAAAAACTCGGATTTGCCTCCCTGAGAGGCTCTTGAGTAGAGGTGCCCCCGTGGTATCAAAAAAGGTTTCCAGGAAAGTTGCCGCAAAAGAAGAACTGCTTCTCCTTTTACCTGAGATAGACCGCATTTTTGATTCGGAACCAGCTGTGCTTAGAATTGATACTGAGCCGGTAATGATCGTAGGGGATATTCACGGGAATTTACAGGCGCTGGAATACGTAATAGAAAAAAGGGAAGAAATGAATTATAAGAATTTTCTTTTTCTCGGGGATTACGTGGATAGAGGCCCTCAGGGTACCGAGGCTCTTATAAGGCTTTTCCGGATGAAGCTTGAAGACCCGGATCATATCTTCCTGCTAAGGGGAAATCACGAAACTGTGGATATGAACATCTACTATGGTTTTTTTGCAGAGATAGGTTTTGATGAGGAATTTCTCTTTAGAGTGAGCCAGACATATGATAAAATGCCGATAGCGGCTGTACTATCCGGGCACACATTCTGCGTACATGGAGGGATCAATGGGATAGGCAGCATTAATGATATCAGGAAGGAAAAGGCTTTTCCCTATCTCTGGAATGATCCTTCAAACCATCCCGGACTCACCGCTTCGAGGAGAGGCTCAACTGTAAAGGAATTCGGACCTGACATTGTAGATGGATTTTTAAAGACAAACCACCTGAAAAGAATAGTGAGAGGTCATACAGCCCTTGACAAAGGGTACAGGTGGTGGTTTGACGGAAAACTGCTCTCACTTTTTTCCTGCCCGGATTATGTCGGACTTGGGAATGCAGCAGCTTTTGCCCTGTTTGAAAAAGAGGAAATAAAGCTGTTCGTCTTCGGGGATCAGCAGGAATAAGAGAAAGTTTACTCTTATTGAGCCACTAATTTCTAGAAAAAATTCTATCTGTAATATGTATTCTGAAAACTCTACTCGGAATACCCGAGAATCTCGTTTTATACCCTAGGAATAATCAAAGTAAAAAAGAAAATGTCGGGTTGGATGTTATTATAGGGTTGGATGCTATAGGGTTGGATGTTATATAGGCAGGATCGCAGATTCGAAAAGCCTGATGACATAAAGATCCAGACTTTTATCTCAGTCTAGAATTATCCAGGTCTCTGTCATCTTGCTTCCTATATCTGGATCTAGCTGCATAGCCTTCATATATTCCTTTTTGGCTTCGTCAAAGCGACCCATTTTTCTCATAAGAAGGCCGTAGTTGTAGTGAAGGGGAGGATAATACGGATTTAGGGCAAGTGCCTTCTTATATTCGTCCTCGGCTTCGGATAAGCGTCCAATTTCTGAAAGAAGGTTTCCGTAGCTGTAATGTCCTTCTGCACTCTCAGGATCCAGACTGAGCGCTTTCTTGTATTCCATTTCAGCTTCGTACCGCCTCCCAAAACGGGCAAGGAGATTTGCATAATTGGAATGGACTTTTGCATCGTTTTGATCAAGGGCGAGAGCTTCCATGTAGTGAGCCTCAGCTTCTGAGACTCTGCCTTCTCTTGCGAGGAGGTTCCCATAATTAAAAAGAGTTCGCCTGTGCCTGGGGTTGAGAGAGAGAGCCTTTCTGTACTCGACTTCGGCTTCTGAAGAGCGCCCCAGGAAAGAGAGCAGGACTCCATAGTTGTGGTGGAGGCTTGGATCTTCAGGGTCCAGTACTATTGCACGCCTGTACTCCTTTTCCGCATCCCTCAGTCTTCCCAGCTCGAAAAGCAGGTTTGCGTACCCGCCTCGCGCTGGGACATAGTCAGGGTCAACCGTAAGCGCCCTTAAATAGTACTCTTCAGCTTCCCTTACATACCCGCACTCGGTCAGGAGATGTGCGTATCCTGCATTCGCCTTTACATGCTGTGGTGAAGCTTTAAGTACGGTTTCATATTCCTTCTCGGCATCCTCAGTCTTTCCGAGTTCCAAAAGAAGTTCAGCGTAGGCACACCTTACATCTCCGTTCTCTGGACTTTCTTTCAGAGCCTCCAGATAACTTGCCTCCGCCTCAGGGAAAAAGCCCAGAACATGAGCCGCAGTGCCAAGTGCAAAGCAGGCATCCTCACGGAGTTTTCCAGAGGCTCGAGTAAAGCATGCTTTTGCGAAAACATATTCTTCCATGACCATTTTCTGCTGCTTGCAGGCACTGGAAAGATCAAGCAAGATTGTGGGGGAAATGGATTTTCTTTCCGCAAGTTCCTGGGCAAAATTAACTGCAGAGCACAGATTTTTCTGGTAGGATCCAATTATTCCAACAACATTATATACAAAGTCATCAATTGCATCGAAGTCCATACATCCGGCACCTCAGAAAAACCATTTTTTTAGGGGGGTAAGTGAAACTATCTCTGTAACATCCGGACTATATTTAACATTTGATAGAATATATTAGTGAGTGAGTATTGCAAAGTATCTGGTGTATATTATTATTTTATAAATGGTGCGTTAGATTACGAACATAGTATTATACCTATCATATAACAGGCTATCCCTTTTTCTCGCAAAATAAAACAGTTGCCTGCTTAGAGCAACAACACTTTCCTGACAAAGCAGGCTTTTCATGATAAGGGCAGCCTTATTAAAGTAAGACGGCTTAAAAAATTAATAGAAATTTATAAAATAAGGCAATTATTATTTTTTGTAAAAAATGAAAGAAAATACAATTGACTAACATAGAAGGATAGTAGCTCCTCACTGTAAGATTTAAAACAAACATTTAAACTATTGCTAACACATATAGAGAATTATTAATAAGTACATCTCAACACTGATAAATACCCAAAATCCTGAAAATGATCAGTATGTTTTTTAAACTTTTGTCTATTTTCCTGATTATCCCAATTATTGAGCTTTACTTACTCATCAAAATAGGGGGAGTCATCGGGGCATTAAATACCGTGCTCATTATTTTAATAACTGCAAGCCTGGGCGCTTATCTGGCAAAATCCCAGGGTTTCCGCGTGCTCCGCGAGATCCAGGAAACAATGAGCAGAGGTTACATGCCAGGAAATGAACTTCTTCATGGTTTCTTCGTACTGGTTGGCAGCTTTGCCCTTCTAACTCCGGGTTTTCTGTCCGATATAATAGGGCTCACCATGCTCATACCCCGGATGAGGGAAATTTATGTGGAATTCACAAAAGGGATTATAAGAAAAAAGATACAGAGTGGTCAGTGGCAGATGAGAATGTATACTAATTTTCGATAACTTTAAGTATCCACTTTTGCCCTGACAAAAGGATCAAAAACTCATTAATCATTTTAAGCTTGTTCTAACAACTTTGATGAGACATCTGGCAGTTCCTGCTTGAAAAGGTAGAAAAAGTATAATATTAAAGGAGCAGTGCAATCCTTCTATCAAAGTTATTTACCTAATTACTACTTGTCTGATTGATCTCCGTTCAATGAACCGGGATTGGCTACATCCTTCAGCCTTTCTTTTGCTACCTTTTCAACGTCATTAAGAATCTCTATCCGGTATCCTTTCTCAGACAGAATCCTGATTCGTTTTTCCGAGAGTATTCCCTGGACCTCAAATGAACCATCCACAAGCTGTTTTGCCGTCTTGCCAAAGACATCAAGATCATACAGGCTTTGAAGATCGCGCAACCGGTCCCATGTATCGGTGTGTATCCTTACAATATAATGACCCACGAAAATCAGTCCTTCCTTCAGGGATGCTTACCCTGGAAAAATGCCGTTAAGATCGAGGATTACTGTCCTGCTGCAGCCAGGCAAAGTTCACTCATGGCGGCGCAGACATCCTGAATAATATTGCTCATTTCACTGAAAGGTGGAACGAATTCCTGCCCGAACTCGATAGTATAGGCGTAAACTTTCCTGTGAAGGCTGTTTACTATATGACGGCTAAAGGCATAGTCGTCTGATGTCCCGGATGTCGGATAGAGCCCTACAGACTGTTGAACGGTGTAATTCTCTCCACGTACTGCCGCCAGTGCGTTGTTCATACGTTCGGCTAGATTTATAATCCTGTCTTTATCCTGAGTGGATATGAACTCTCCATAAATTGTATCATTTAAATATCCACGTTTTCCATTATATACAGGATTAAAAAAATTTTGTTCTGGATTAATGGTCTGATTATTATCATCTCCCCAATTATATAGTATAAGCCCGCCATAGCTGTGCACATCCACAAAGTAACCGATATTCGGGTAAGTATCAAAGAGATAGCGTACATTACGGGTTTCTGGCTCGGAAAATGGACTTTTCCCTTTGTATATAAAACTCGATGGGTTTGAGGAGGTTCCAATTCCACTGTTCCACAGGAAATCGAAACTCCGGTTTAAATCCACACCCTGAGATGATATCTCTACAGCATTATTCGGATTGCGGTTCTTACGCCACCAGAAATGTTGGTGACCACCCGAGTTTGGATCATATGTCTGGCTGTAGTGCTTGCCGTCCGGGTTCACATCAGGAAAAACAAACACATCAAGGTTTTCAAGAATTTCACGGACCTGATCTGCAGGGAAACTCTTCCCTCCATAGGTTAGCTCGCTGCCAGCGCGGTAAGCATTGATGAGATTGACAAGAAAGTTTACGCAGATATCCGAACCGCCCCATTCCCGCGCATGTATACTGCCGGTAAATAGTACACCAGTTCGATCTGTTTTCGTTCCGGCGCGTATATGGACAGCATGAGATATTCTATTCTCCCAGGTACGATGAGGAAGTTCAATGAGAGTTACGAGACCGGGGTGCAGAGCCTGGAGATTGGCAAGTGCAGACTCAACCTCATCTGCGGTCATGTAGCCCATTACTGCACGTTCTTCAAATCCCAAAAGCCCGGCAAGTTCAGCAAAGCGGTTTACAGGCGAGACTTCCTGTACTCGTTCCTCAGCTACCCGTGAAAGGTCGGAGACTTTCTCCACGATATAGCCTGCCGCTTCAACCTGCCGAATCTGTTCCTCCGTTAAAATACCTGGAACCATAAAACGATCAGCAGCCAGCTGCCGTGCAGAGCTATACTTTAAATCAAGCTCGAATTTATCCAGAGCCCTCAATTCTTCAAGAGTTTTAGCAGTGATTTGAACTGAATAAATTGCCGTTTAAATTACCCCCCTAATGATTCTCTTTATCCTGACCTCTGCAGGCACAAATTCCTGCTGATATTGAGCATGAGCGCCACAGAATCTCCAGCAGGCAGTTATTCGGATAAGTTCTTCCAGGCAGTTATACAATAAGCTCTCAGTTTTCACATAATCTTGAAAGAATCGATAGCCAGAAAGAATAGACTGCTGTACATCGGTAATTTCAGAGCAGGCCCAGACCTGTACCCTATCCCCTTCATAACTGTATGCCATACTGCTCAGCGCTTTGACTCAGACCTGTGTTTGTATATATTGATTATTATATAAAAATGGACTCATGCACAGCTCAGGGAAGCAAAATATACAATAAATTCATATTGCGCAAGCCCCTATTTTCATAGGGGAGTTCTGATGGCAGAAAAGCGCTTTGTTTACATGGATCATGCAGCCACTACCTTTACAAAACCTGAAGTGTTTGAAGCTATGCTGCCTTTTTTAAAGGAACATTTCGGAAATCCTTCTTCTCTGTATTCAATAGGGAGAGAAGGTAAAGAGGCAGTAGAAGCCGCCCGTGAGCAGCTTGCAAAAGCCCAGGGGGCTAATTCTGAAGAGATATATTTTACCTCAGGGGGAACAGAATCCGATAACTGGGCGATTAAAGGAACGGCTTTTGCCAGGCGAAAGAGAGGAAAACATATCATCACAACGCCAATCGAACATCATGCCGTGCTCTACCCCTGTGAGTACCTGGAAACACAGGGCTTTGATGTTACTTATCTGCCTGTAGATAGGTACGGACTTGTAGACCCTGCAGAGGTTGAGGCTGCAATCAGGGAGGACACGATTCTTATCTCGGTAATGTATGCAAACAATGAGATTGGGACAATAGAGCCGATTTCTGAGATAGGTGAGATCGCACAAGAGCATGAGATTCCTTTCCATACCGATGCTGTGCAGGTGATAGGTAAAATCCCCCTGGAGATGAAAAAGAAAGAGAGGAACGTTGACATGCTTTCCCTTTCCGCTCACAAGTTCTATGGGCCCAAGGGAATTGGAGCTCTCTTTCTGCGGGAAGGGACAGAAATTGATAACTACATGCACGGAGGCGGCCAGGAGAGCAAAAAACGAGCAGGAACCGAGAATGTTGCAGGTATAGTTGGATTGGGAAAAGCAATAGAACTTGCAGCAGCAAATATTGAGGAGCACGACAGGAAGATGAGAAAAATGAGAGACAGGCTTCTTGCTGGACTTCTGGAAATTCCTCATTGCAGGTTAAACGGACACCCGGAAAAACGCCTTCCAGACAACATCAACTTAAGTTTTGAATATATTGAAGGGGAATCCCTGCTTCTTATGCTTGACGAGATGGGAGTCTGCTGTTCTACAGGCAGTGCCTGTTCTTCAGGTTCCCTTGATCCCTCGCATGTGCTCAGGGCAATAGGGCTGCCTCCGGAAATAGCTCAGGGTACGCTTCGCCTGACACTTGGGGATGAAAATACTGAAGAAGACATTGATTATGTACTTGAAGCCCTGCCTGAAATTGTTGAAAAACTCAGAGCTATATCTCCTTTCTATAAACCAGAAAATATATGTGAGAAATAAAAAGACGTATAAAATAACAAGGTCTGGGGAACTATATGTATAATAAAAAAGTTATGGATCACTTCATGAATCCCAGGAACGTAGGGGAAATTGAGGATGCTGACGGCGTTGGAGAAGCAGGAAACCCACATGGGGATCACATGAAGATTTTCCTGAAAATCAGGGATAACCGCATTGAGGACGTAAAGTTCAAGACATTCGGTTGTGCGGCAGCGATTGCATCCAGCAGCATGGCGACTGAAATGATAAAAGGCAAAACCCTGGAAGAAGCCTGGAACCTGACAAACGAGGCAGTTGCCGAAGCTCTTGAAGGCTTGCCTCCAGGCAAACTGGAGTGTTCAGTCGTTTCCAGGGAAGCTATCCACAGGGCAATTAACGATTACAGGAAAAAGCAGGGGCTGGAAACACTTCCGGAGCAGGACTGAAAGAAAAGAACAAAAAACAATCTACCCGATTTAACTTTTAAGCTTACTGAAAAAGCCGCTTCCCTTACCATACTTACACAAGAGACGCACAAAACCTTTTAGATGTACTGTATTCCTCATCTGCTTACATATCCGTATCTGCTTTACTTACTTATCGTAAAGTTGATCTTGTATTCTCCCGATGATACTCCATGAAAAAAGTAGGAATTATAATTACTGACCCTGGAGACTGGACAGCCAGAGCACTTACTGATGCAGCAAGAAAGAAAGGTTTTTCTCCTTTTATTCTGGACCTCAGGGCTGCAGAGGTCGGCATTAATACGATAACTGACGAGCCAATAGCCAGGAAATTAACGACAGTCTTTAAAGTAGGAAATATAGATCTTAGAGATCTTGATGCTATAATTGTAAGGGACGTAGGCGCAGGAGCCTTTGAAGGCGTGTCTTTAAGGTTTGATATTCTGCGGGAACTTGAAGCCGAAGGAATCCCTGTTGTCAATTCCCCTGAAGCGATCCGGAATGCCGCAAATAAGTACCATGCTTCCTATCTTCTGGCAAGGGCCGGACTGCCAGTGCCCGAAACTGTGGCAGTACAGGATGTAGAGTCGGCTCTGAGGGTAATATCAAGGTTCGGAGATGCCGTTATAAAGCCTGTATTCGGGTATAAGGGAAAGGACATTGCAAGAGTAAAGCATGGGAAAGTCAGATTTTCGGACAGAAAGATAGAATCTTCATCCCTGGAAGCAATCCTCAATAAATTGCTTGAAGAGAGAGGTATGCTGTATATTCAGGAGTTTATAGAGAATCCTGGAAGAGATATTAGAGCCTTTGTCGTTGGTGGCAGGGCTATAGGTGCCATTTACCGTAAAGCGGCATCTGGCTCCTGGATTAACAACCTTAGCCAGGGAGGAAGCGCAGACAGGTGCTCGCTTACGGAAGAGCAAAAAGAAATTGCTGAGAAAGCTGCACTGGCAATAGGCACGGTTTTTGCAGGTGTAGATATTGTAGAAGGTATGACTGACAATCTAGGAAAAGAAGTTAAGATTCATTCCAGCCAGACAGGAGGAAGTCCTAAAATTCTTGAGGTCAACGGAACCCCGTCAGGAAAAGGTATTTTTGATGCCTGGGGAATAAACCCTGCAGAATATATCATGGAATACATTGTAAGTATTTTGTGAAAGAATTATAAATGGAATTCTCCATATATATAACTGAAATCAGCTCTTCAAGTAAAGACATTAGGTTTTATCATTTTTAATGCAGCCGACAGACCGCAATTAAATGACCTGAAAATAAGTGTAGAGACCAAGATGTAGATGGATTCGGCAGTCGCATCAAAAACCTTTAAGAAATAGATGTACTTTGAATAAACCCGAGGCAAAGGATGAGTGAATATAAACAGTGTATAGTCACAAGGGACGATTTGAAACTTTCTAAAGGCAAGTTTGCAGTACAGGTAGCTCACGCTGCCATTTCGGCTGCGGCGTGGGCAAGCAAAAGTGATCTTGAAAAATGGAAAGAAGGCGGACAGAAGAAAATTGTCCTGAGGGTTCCTACACTTAAAGATCTTTATGAGCTTAAGGAAAAAGCAAGGCGGGAAGGACTTCCTACTGCCCTTATACAGGATGCAGGGCTTACGGAAATTCCACCGGGAACTGTTACAGCTCTAGGAATTGGACCGGCAAAGGAAGAGCTTATAGATAAAATTACGCGAGATCTTAAACTTGTTTAAGTTCCAGAAACCTGAAAACCAGGTTTAGAGAAGCTACACTGAAATTAAATAGTAGAAGCTATCAATACGATAGCTTCTCCGATGATAGATATTTTGTGATATCTGGTCAGGAGGGCTCATGAGAGAATCAGAGGATTCGGGAAAGGAAACAGCCTCAATAATTGCTGTTTTATGCGCATGCCTATGCCTTATACTTGCCGCACTTACCGGGGTACTGTCTTCGGATTCTATTGAGAATTTTAAAGATGAAGTGACAGGCTATATTATAGCAGGACTGGAACCCGGAAGCCAGGAGGTTGTTTTTACACCTGAGCCGGCTTTATTTACTTCTCCTGCAATACCCAAATATTCTCCCAGGAAAAGTGAGCCTACGCCAATCCTGCGAACCCCGCTGCAGCCTGGTTTCTCTCTGAGCAGTAGCTACCAGACCTCAGAGTTTTTCCAGGGAGGAGTGGGGTATATAAGAACCAGCATTAAAAACGAAGGGCGAAATCCGATTTTTATTGATAGGTATGGTGTTTCGGTTAATGCTTCCGAAAACAGGATTTATTCTGAGGATTGTGGAGTTTTGATTCCTCCCGGTGAGGAGAAAAATCTCGGAGTAATCGCAGTTCAGATTCCCGAAGAAGAAAGCGCCAGTTTCAGGATTGTCCTCTGGCTGCTTGCCTCTACTTCTGAGGGTAAATGGCATGAGTACGAATCCTATTTCCTTAAAGATTTCACTGTAAACCTGAAACCAATGCCAGAGAAATCGGATCCAGTTTACCGATACAATCCTGCTTCTTCCTTTAAAACCATAAACCGACTTGTTGAGCCAGCCGAACCTAATGTAAGGGGAAAGGCAGCCGAAGTGGCTCGCTTATATCCGGGAAAATATAATATTTATCAGATCTGTGCCCTCTTTGACATGGTAAAAGAGAATATCGAATATGTCAGTGACCCAAGGGGTAATGATATCTGGGAGCCTGCCAACGTTACTCTGAGAATAGGAGCCGGAGACTGCGAAGACCAGGCAATCCTTCTTTCATCCCTGCTTGAGGCTATAGGAGGCACAACCCGGGTTTACCTGACCGACACCCATGCCTTTGCAGCTGTTTATATAGGTAATGGAACCAATGAAACAGAGGCCTCAGTAGAAGGAATCAGAGCTTATTATGGAGATGTCGATGTGAATTATCTTGCCGACGAATACGGCTCCTGGCTGATGCTTGACCCAACATCAAGCCTTTATGCAGGCGGACTTCCCGGGAAAACAGCCCAGGTGAGAAGTAAGGAAAATGAAGGAGATGAAGCATACAGGAGCTGGACTTTCGTAAACACGAGTGTAGTAAAGGTTATTGATATCGACCCAAGGTGGCCTTTATAACTTCATCAGATACATAAAGGAGAGCTTTTTAATCATGCAAGTGCCGGAAATTGAAAAACAGATCGGAGTAAACCTTTACTCCACAGATACCGACGGTCTTGGGGGACAGCTCCGCCAGGAAGTGGAAGATTTTATTGTTAAAGAGATTACGAATCGGGAAGAAGGACAGGAAGGAAAATATCTTATCCTTGAGCTTGTAAAACGAGATTGGGACACCCACCATTTTACCCGGACCCTTGCGAAAATTCTTAAGATAAGCCAGAAAAGGATCAGTGTTGCAGGCACAAAGGATAAACGTGCACTTACCACTCAGAAAATCAGCATTTTTGATATTGATGCCTCCGAAATTGAAAAAGTCCATTTAAAAGACATAGAGCTGAAAGTCCTTGGACGCTCCCGTAAACCCGTAGAATTAGGAGACCTTTGGGGAAATGATTTCATAATTACTATACGGAACATAGCCCGTTCGACTGAGGAAGCAGGCAAACTGTTAGAAAAGACTACAAACGAGATCGTAGCTCAGGGAGGCGTCCCCAACTTCTTCGGAATCCAGCGTTTTGGCTCTGTACGCCCTGTTACACATCTGGTAGGGAAAACCATTGTAGAGGGAAATTTCGAAAAAGCTGCCATGCTCTATATTGCCGAACCCTTCCCTTATGAGCCGGAAGAAACAAAACAGGCTCGTCAGTTCGTAAAGGAAACCCGTAATTTTAAGGAGGGGCTAAAAATCTATCCTTTACGTCTTGGGCACGAAAGGGCAATGATGAACCATCTGATAGCTAACCCTGATGACTTCGCAGGCGCTTTTCTGGTGCTCCCGAAAAACCTGTACAGAATATTCGTGCATGGTTACCAGTCGTATATTTATAATACCATCCTGTGCAGAAGAATTGAAAAAGGTCTTCCCTTAAATCAGGCTGTGGAAGGCGATATTGTCTGTTTTAAGAATGAGCTCGGGCTGCCTGATTCATCAAAAACTGAAAAAGTTACCGCTGAGACTGTAAATGCCATGAACAACCTGATTAAAAGAAAAAGGGCATTCATAACCGCTCCCCTTCCGGGCTATGATACGGAGTTTGCTTCAGGCGTTCCGGGAGAAATCGAGCAGGTGGTTCTTGAAGAATTAAAAGTTCCTCTGCAGGGTTTCAATATTGAAGAAATTCCGGAAATGAGTTCAAAAGGTGCCAGGAGGGAAATCCTCCTTCAGGTTGAACCGAAGTTTGAGGTTAACGAAGATGAACTTAACCCCGGAAAATCAAAAGCTGTGCTTGAATTCATGCTGCCAAAAGGAAGTTATGCAACAACTGTACTCAGGGAATATATGAAGGTAGACCCGCTGCAGATGAGCTGAGAGGCTGATAACTCAAAAGAAGGTTAAATAAAAGAAGAAGCTGGTTAATCCAGCTATCTACCTGCTCTTTTTAACCCGTGAAGCTTCTTACTTCCCGGCATCCGGATTCGTATACGCGAAAGGCAAGCAGTTTTCCTGGGAGTTAAATTAGTTTATTTCCAGAAGTGGAAGATTTTTTTCTGCTCTCCATTATTTCCTCCTTTTTAGGAGCCCAAAGACAAGAAATATAATGCCAAACAGCAATATCACACCCAGGGCACATAAGACCAGAAAAGTCAGCATTCCGAATATATCCCATGCAATGAAATATGGCTGTATAGCTATAAATGAAAGCAAAAGAACTCCCACAAGAGCTATCAACCAGTAACCAAGAACAAGGGTTTTGTTTTCATTTTTTCTGAGAAGGAAGGGCAGCAGAAAAAGCATTCCAGCAGTAGCAACTGGGGGCAAGTAAAGGATAGCAGAATCCTCGAGGCCTCTGGTAAAGAATAATCCTCCTTCCCCCTGCTCAAAGGCATATAATACTCCGTCACTTGAGACCAGATATAATTTATCTTTGTAAAGTGTTGGTTCTGATAGTGCAGCACCTTTTATCCTGCTGCTGCTCCATACAGGTTCCCCTGTGACGGGGTCGAAAACCCTTATCTTGCACCCGGATGTGGAATATACATATTCATCAGTAACCGCGGACGACGAGAAATATCGTTCCGAACTGGGGAACTCTTCCAAAATTTCTCCTGTATTCACATCTAAAACTACAGACCTGCGGGAATAGTTAGATAATTCCTCCTTAACAACTAATTTACCATCCTTTATTTCAGTACTTATTACCTATCCGTTAGTATCTGTTTTCCAAACTTCCTCACCCGATTTAGCAGATAACGCAACAATTTCTTCGCCTCCAATATAGATCAAATCTTTGTAGAAGAGAGGATCAGGGGAGTGTTCTCTTAAATCCGTATATCTCCAGACCTCTTTTCCTGTATCTATATCGAGTGCGATTAAACCGTGTTCGTAAGGAATATCATATATATTATATCGGAGTGCGAGAACATTTCCGTTTGTCTGGAGACCTGATAAATAATAACTACCAGTATTTCTAGAGCCTGTTAAATTAATTTCATAATCCCATTTCAGGGCGCTACTCCCAATATCAATGGCAGTCACATACCTGCTACCATACTCGCTCACAAACAAAGTATCCCCAAAAATAAGGGGAATATCCGGCCAACCACCCTGATAGCCTCTACTCCATAAAAGTTCACCGTTCTTTGCATTCAGTGCATCAACAGTTGGATAGCTTAAAACAATTAAAACCCCATCCTTATACCCGAGGTGACCCTGCTCTGTAAGATTCTTATCCCAGAGTAACTCACCTGTTTCCGCATTAATCGCTGTAACACTGGTTTCAGAATAACCCTGGCAAATGTAGAGAACCCCATCCGCAGCAAGAATTTCGAATTCCGGTGCCCCGTGTATTAATCTCCACGGAAATTTATAGGTCCAGGCGACTTCTAAAGGCGGAGCCAGAGTTACAGGTTCGACTTCACTTAAATGAAGTGAAAGATTATAGAACTCAAAGTCATCATAATTACTGCGGTTAGCGTTACTCCCGGCGCTAATTTTTATGATGTTGGTTCCCGAATCGAAAAGAGAATGATGAACCGGAATTTTAATGCTCACCGAGGTAGAATCCGGGGTTTCTGCCGGAACATAGTCGTTAAGGGTTCCGATTTCTATTTCATTGAGATATACCTTATCCAGAAATTCTTTTGTCGGCCCCGGAACAATGCTTTTTCCTGTCATTGTAAGTTCTGCACTTTCTATATCCACTGAAGGGTCCAGGGTAAAAGTAGCTGTGTAAACCAGCCCTTCCGGGTCACCAGGGTTCAATTCTTCTTTAAAATTATCCCCAAGGTGGTGATGTTCGGTGTCAAGAACTATATCGGCCGCAGAAGCAACTGAAACAGAAGCAAATAAAAAAACAAATAATAGTAGTGTAAGATAGAGCAAATTTCTTCCCATAAACGTCCTCAAAAATTGTACTCTCTTCGTAATACTTCAAATAATTTTCTCTAAGTGTCTCTCAAAAAAGTAAGCATTTCCCCGAAGTTGAGATACTGACAGACACCTGCAAAGCTTCTGCCGATCCTTCAGTTTCCTTATTTACTTCAGCTTTTGTAGTTTTCAGCTCCTTTTATAGAATGAAAAATACTCGGCAGCCAGGAAAAAATCTGGTCTGCCAATAGAATCCATCCTGGTTATACTGTAACAGGATCATCCGATCGAGTTTTTAAGGCGAGGTTATGCCTCTGTTCAACAAGCCTTCCGTAGAGGTTTGCAATGAATATCGAGCTTGTAAAGAGCATAGCTGGTATTCCTACGAGTATAATTGAAAGTATTAGGAAAACAATAGTGAGAGCATATTGCTTCAGCATTGCTATGATATAATCTCCAAGGTTATCCCTGACAATATCCAGCAGTTGGAACTCAAAAAAAGACCCAATAGTTTGTTTTCTGAAGAAATTAACCATAAGAATTTGAACTACAAAGAAACCGAGCAGGAAGCTTACAAGATATCCCAATGTTTCATTGACAGAATCTACTGCAACAATTATAGCTATATATAAGATATAGAAAGGAATAGATTTAAGAAAAATAACAAACCCGAGCTTCAGGTCTTCCATAGGGTTGAGTTTAATGGGTCCTTCATATCTGCCTTCAATAAATTCATTGACAAGCCTTACACTATAACCGAAAATTATAAACCATCCAAGAATCGGAATGAGCAGCCAGAGCCCGTATAGAAGCCTTTTTGGTTTTTTGAATGGGTACTTAAAAGCATCTGAAAAACTTATATTTTCCACGTAATCACCCATAATTACTAAGTTTTTCAAATATTTGAAACTTTGTTAAAATAAATTTGAATTTTCTGCAAATTACAGCCTTTATAATACTTTAAAACAGAATTGAAATAAAAATTTATCACATTCATATGAACAAAAATTCTGAATGTTAGAATTACCTATTTTTCGTATTACCTGTTTTTCGTAGAAAAAAGATACATAGCTTTAGAAAAAGCAGTTCTGGGAATTTTGAGTAAAGAACGGAATATTTCAAGTTGACAAGGAATAAATCCGTAGAATACTTATTTAAAATTCTCAAAATAAAATTGGTGGGACGGCGGGAATTATCCCGGAACCTTCTCGCACACTACATAGAAAAGAAACACTTATTAAAGATTATTTTTTCTTCTTTGCCTTTGCAAGCTTTTTCTTAGCATCCTTGCTGCCTGAGGAAGCAAGTTTTTCAAGCTCTGCAATCTTTTCTCTCTTAGCGTTCTTCTTTTTCTCCATATCTTTTTTAGACATTGCCATAGTGTACACCTTTATAAATTTAGTGAAGTTGCGATGTATGTACAGGCATTATTGCCTTTCTCTCTCCTTCCTGTATTTGCACATTGCTGCAACAAACCCTTTGAATGGGGGAGATGGCCTGCCCGGTCTTGACTTGAATTCAGGGTGGAATTGTGAGCCAAAGAAGAAACGCTTGCCAGGGATCTCAACAATCTCCATTCTGTTCTTGTTTTTACCGGAAAAGACAATGCCAAAGGACTCAAGCTTGTCCACGAACTCAGGGTTAACTTCATACCTGTGGCGGTGCCGTTCCACAATGTAATTGGTTCCATAGATTTTTGAAGCAAGCGAACCCTCTTTAAGGATAGCCTCATAGTCTCCAAGGCGCATTGTACCGCCCATGCCCGCAACACATGCCTGCTCAGGCAAGATATCAATCACAGGATAAGGAGTATCCTCGTCAAATTCTGTGCTGTTTGCATTCTCAAGTTTAACCACATTCCTCGCAAATTCGATAACCGCAAGCTGCATGCCCAAGCAAATTCCCAGGAAAGGGATATCGTTTTCCCTGGCGAACTTGATTGCCAGTATTTTCCCTTCAATGCCGCGCTCTCCAAAGCCGCCCGGAATAAGAATCCCATCGTACTGTCTCAGCTTCTCAACTTCAGCAGGGTTCTCTTCCAGGGTCTCGGATTCAACCATGCTAACCTCAACCCTGCACTTGTTATCAATCCCTCCATGTTTGACAGCCTCAAGGATGCTGAGATAAGCGTCCTCAAGATTGGTATATTTACCGATAATTGCCAGTCTAACCGTATCGGTTGTGGATTTCATCTTTGCGACCATCTCTTTCCAGCTGCCGTTCTCGACTTTAGATTCCAGTTGCAGGTGTTTCATAAGCTGGTTGGTCAAGCCCTGCTCTTCTATCGTAAGAGGCACCTCATAAATGTCGCCGGCATCATAGGCGCTGATAACCAGTTCCTGAGGCACATCACAGAAGAGTGCAATTTTTTCTTTGGCAGTTTCCTGAAGAGGAGTTCTAGATCTTGCAACGATCACTTCTGGGCTGAGACCAAGGGCTCGGAGTTCCTTTACAGAGTGCTGGGTAGGCTTGGTTTTCTGTTCACCCTGAAGGTCTTCCATAACCAGGGTCACATGAATAAACACAATATTTTCGGAAGGCTCTTCCCTGTGCATCTGGCGTACAGCCTCAAGGAAAGGCATGCTCTCAATGTCCCCAACTGTGCCTCCTATTTCAATAAGACAGATATCAGCCCCGCTGCGGGCTGCAACCTTCCTGATCCTGCTTTTGATCTCATTTGTGACATGAGGAATAATCTGGACAGTTTTTCCGAGATAGTCCCCTCTTCTCTCTTTGGAAATTACTTCCTGGTAAATCTTGCCTGTAGTAATGTTATGATCCCTTGTAAGTTCCGTATCAAGGAAACGCTCGTAATTCCCAAGATCCAGGTCAACCTCACCCCCGTCCTTGAGCACGAAGACTTCCCCGTGCTGGTAGGGGCTCATGGTGCCTGCATCTATATTGATGTAAGGATCGATTTTGATAGCTGTAACTTTATAACCTTTGTTTTTAAGATTTCTGCCAATGGATGCGATGGTAATGCCTTTTCCAAGCCCGCTCATCACTCCACCGGTAACTACTATGTACTTCATGGGAACTTCCTCAAAGATTTTCCTAATAACGGTTTCAGACTAAAAATAATTATGTTGAATTAGACATAAAAATGATCAAATTAATAACGTTTAAGATATCTGTCATTAATTCTCTGGTACGAACACAATACCAATATCTTCATTGTATAAAAACACTATCTACTTCTAAAAAGGTACAGGCTCAAATAAGAAGTGGAAGTAAGAGAATAAATCTGCATAAGACGAATAACCTTTCTGATCACTTTAGAATATTTATGTGAAGTGTAGCAGCAGGAAAAACCCGGAGAGGAAGAGGAAAGTACAAAAGAGTACAATTTTTCCAATTCGGTAACCCTAGATCATAAATATTTGGAATAGTTTCATGCTTTTCTCGACTGTAAACGAGTTAACAGGTGTAAAACAGGACCGAAATGAGTTTTTATTAGGGTTTAACCTTCCTCTGCAATCCTTAACAGGACATATGTCATACAGGTCACAAATAGGATTGAAAATAAAAGCGACTGCGCAAAACTAACTTTGAATTGCAGACCTGATGGCAGAATAAAGTAGAGGAAGAACAGGCCTATAAGTAGCAAAACACCTCCGAAAGCCATATTCAAAGAAAGTCTTTCGTTCCCACTTACATTCCTGTAAGTTCTTCTTCCTGCTGAAGCCGGAAATCCTCCTGTAAAGCTTTTACGAATAAAAGATGAAAACCTTCCAGACCCATTTGCAGATCTGGATCCAGAAATCCTCGTTACAGGCTTTTGAGAATTCAGTTCCTCTTCCTCATCCACTGCATAGACTTCATCCCTCGGATGCTCCTGCGGTTTTGTGTCTGTCTTTCCAAGCTGAACTGGGAAACCTCTCTTTCTTGATCCGTAACCTGCTGTGATAAAGATTTGCCCTTGGATTAGTGTCTTTCCTTCTTGCGGGATTCTTGCAACTGCGGAGACGTACTCTTTTTGAAGCACATACGGGTTATCCCTCAAAAAAGTGATCAGGCCTTTTAATTCTTCACTTACCGAGAGATGAATATGAGTAGGAGATCCGTAGTTTGTTATCAGGATCTCAAAGGTCTCTTCTCCTCCGGGAGAAAGAGGAATCTCGATGCTTTCCTTTTCAAACTCAATTGAGTTTAGTTCCTGTCGGTTAATAATAACATTCTGGAATATCTGCTGCAAGTTTAACCCCCACATCAGTTCCTGAGGTCAGGAGGAAGCAGGTTTGGGATTCCCTCATCTATTGGATAGTACTCCTTGCATACGGGGCAGTACAGGGTTCCTGAGACGACCTCTTCTTTATTTTCTTCAACAACGTTCAAAATCAGGTCGCCCTTGCATACAGGGCAAGCCAGAACATCCATAAGATCTTTTTTCACTAAAATTCACCGCTAAAGCCGCTTTTCCTATAGGGAAGAGAGAATTTTATTTATAATCGGAATATTTTATTGTTTTCCTCACATTCTCTTAATCCAGTGAGTTTATCCTGCTATTTACGGTATACAACGCATCCTCTTATTTAATGTAATCTATATTTACCGGCACTTATGATTTCAGTTCTTATAAGTTTTATCGAGTATTACTACTTTATAAATGAGGCGAAATGCGGCATTTTCAAAAAGTTTATAAAACAATAACATTTGATAATTCTGAAGGGATTCTAGATTAGCCGGTTTTTAGATCACATAGAACTCAGTACCAGGTATGGAGCACGGGATCAGGAACCGGAATGTTATCTCAGAAAATGAGAGGCGCTCAGGCTATTTAATTCAAGAAAATATTACTTAAGATTAATATTATTTAAGGAAGTTCGTTGCCTAAATCCGGGTACTGGAACCGAAAATCATGGATATATAAAAAAGTATAAAGAAAACTGTGTGATATGAGATGGAACAGGAAGTACACGAGAGAAGCATTGACCCAGCAACCCTGGCAATGCTTCAGAAAGCCAAAGAAGAAGGCGTTGAAACTGCCTGGGAAAGGTATGAGAAGCAATTACCTCAGTGTAGTTTCGGACAGCTAGGAATCTGCTGCCGGAATTGCAATATGGGTCCATGCCGGATAGATCCTTTCGGGGAAGAAGCCGACAAAGGGATATGCGGTGCTACCGCAGATATCATAGTTGCAAGAAACCTCCTAAGATCAATTGCTGCAGGTGCAGCAGCTCATTCCGATCATGCAAGAGATTCAGTGTTGACCTTCAAGAAAATGAGTGAGGGAAAGGCTGGAAGTTATAAAATAAAAGACACAGCAAAATTGTTATCCCTTGCGTCGGAATATGGAATTTCTTCCGAAGGGGGAAGCCTTGAGGAAGTAGCGGCAAAACTCGCCGACATACTACTTCTGGAATTTGGAAAACAGGATGGGCACCTCCTGTGTACCAGAAGAGCCCCCGAACCAAGGCTCAAACTCTGGGCAGAGCTTGGAATAGAACCAAGGGGAATTGACCGGGAAATCGTGGAATGCATGCACAGAACCCACATGGGTGTGGATAATAATGCAGTCCATATCCTGCTGCAAGGGCTGCGCACAGGGCTTTCGGACGGCTGGGGAGGTTCGATGATCGCCACCGATATTCAGGATATACTTTTCGGAACTCCGCAGCCGAGAAGGAGTACTGTTAATCTGGGAGTGCTGTCCAAAGACAAAGTAAATGTAATTGTCCACGGGCATGAGCCAATTCTTTCAGAAATGATCGTGGAAGCCGCGGAAGATCCCGAGCTTCTTGAACTCGCAAAAGAAAAGGGTGCAGCAGGCATCAACGTTGCTGGGATTTGCTGTACTGGCAACGAGACCCTGATGCGCCACGGGACTCCCATAGCAGGAACTTTCCTCCAGCAGGAACTTGCAGTAATTACAGGTGCTGTAGAGGCTATGGTAGTAGATGTCCAGTGCGTCATGCCATCACTTGGAGAGCTTGCAGGCTGCTACCATACGAAATTTATATCGACGTCCTCAAAAGCTGATTTTCCAAATACTGTAAGAATGGAATTCCACGAGGATAAGGCTTATGAAACTGCAAAAGAGATCGTAAGAGCAGCCGTCGAGAACTTCCCTAACAGAGTTCCGGAAAAGGTTACCATACCTGATGAAAAGCAGGAGTGCATGGTCGGTTTCAGTGTTGAAGCCATCCTGAATGCGCTTGGAGGAACTCCAGATCCTCTCATTGAGGCGATAAAAAGTGGGGCAATTCGAGGAGTCGGGGCTGTTGTCGGCTGCAACAATGTAAAAGTGAAGCATAATTACGGGCATGTTAATCTTGTTAAGGAACTAATCAAAAACAACGTGCTCGTGGTAACAACTGGCTGCAATGCAATTGCCTGTGCTGAGGCAGGTCTGCTTTTGCCTGAGGCTTCCGAACTTGCGGGCGACGGGTTGAAAGCTGTATGTAAAGCCCTTGGCATACCTCCGGTCCTGCACATGGGCTCCTGTGTTGATATCAGCCGTATCCTTGTGCTTTCATCTGCGCTTGCAAACCGCCTGGGTGTAGATATAAGTGACCTCCCGGCAGCGGGAGCGGCTCCAGAATGGATGAGCGAAAAGGCAGTTAGTATCGGGGCTTATGTTGTTTCATCAGGTGTATACACCGTTCTCGGTACTGTTCCGGCAGTGCTCGGAAGCCAGGCTGTTACGTCCCTTCTGACAGAAGGCTTAAACGATGTGGTCGGAGCAAGTTTTGCGGTTGAACCCGATCCCATCAAAGCGGCGGGTCTGATGCTTGAGCACATTGACGGAAAAAGAGAGGCATTGGGTTTGATTACAGGGAAAAGAAAGGCAATGGGCCTGACCTCAGAGAGATGATTTACAATGAGAGACATAATGATTCAGCCCGAACGCTGTCTGGGCTGTCGCTCCTGTGAGATTGCCTGTGCAGTTGCACATTCCGAGAGCAAGAATCTTTTTTCGGCTATAGGAGAAAAGCCAGCTCCCAAAAAACGCATTAATCTAGAGTACGTCCCTGACCTTGAAACCTCTCTACCCATTACCTGCCGCCATTGTAAGGATGCTCCCTGTGTTTCGGCTTGTCCTACAAATGCCCTCTGCCAGGATGAGATTACCAGCACAGTAACTCATAACCCTGAATGCTGTGTAAACTGCTGGATCTGTTCTACAGTATGCCCCCGTTTCATTTCTCTGTACAATATGATTCTCGTTATGGGCTGCTGGACCAGTTCCATGTTATCAAATCGCGGAATTATCAACAGGCAAGCTGAAGCAGGAATAAAATGTGATCTCTGTGAAGGCAGGGATATGCCTGCCTGTGTAGAAACCTGTCCAACACATGCCCTTACTTTGTTCGAGACGGAAGAGAGTTAAAAGATGAAATAACTTGGAAAGGCTCAGGAACTCTTAAAATAAACTAAATGGACTGGTGCATTCTGCTCTAGACAACGGAGTTGCACCATCGTTCCTTTCCTAAATAAGAGTATTAAAGTAGCATTTCCTATTAAATGGGGAACTTAAAAACAGGGAATCAGGCATGACAAGTAATATTTACAGGAAAATAATGGTTGCAACTGACGGTTCGGAAAATGTTAGAAAAGCAGTCGAAACAGCAGTTAAAATCGCAAAAATAAGCGGAGCAAAATTGTACGCTGTGTATGTGATCAACTATGGAGTACCTTCGATAACTTATCCCGGGAATGTAGGATGGGAGAAAATCGCTCTCGATTATTTCAGGGCAGAAGGCAGGGAAGCGATCACTTATGTCGAAAACCTAGCGAAAGCTGAAAATGTTAATGTCGAATCCGTACTTCTGGAAGGAAATCCTGCGAATGAGATTGTCGAATTTGCTGAAGAAAATGATATTGACCTTATTGTTACGGGTACACTTGGAAGAACTGGAATTCAAAGATTCCTGCTTGGAAGTGTGGCTGAAAATGTGATGAGGCATTCGAAAAAGGCTGTACTTGTCGTAAGAGGAGAAACTGCCGGAAAAGGCAAATAAACATAAAAACTAAAATTTTTCAAAGAAAGAGTCCAGGAGCTTTTCCGGATATATTAATTTACTTCCCTATACAAATAAACTAACAATGATAGACCTTTTAATCCAGGTACTTGATTTTGCGCTTCCCGTACTTGCAATGATTTTTGTGGGGCTTGTAGGCACAGGTATACTGGTAGAACTGGGTCTAATGCAGAAGTTCTCAAAACTTGTAAGCCCTATTTTCGCCTACACCAACCTGCCCGATACCTGCGCTTCAGCCTTCCTGGTATCAATAGGATCTACTGTAGCTGCAAACAGCATGCTTCTCCAGGCAAAGAAAGAAAATTGTCTGGAGGACAGGGAAGTTCTGCTCTGCTCGATGATGAATGCTACACCTGCTTATTTTCGGGAACTTTTCACCTACCAGATTCCAGTAGTCCTGCCTGCGCTCGGCTTTGTGGTAGGGGGATTCTATTCCCTTGTGTTTATAATCACTGCAGTGGTTAAAATCCTGATAATTGCGATTGCAAGCAAATTGTTTCTTAAAGGCAACTCCTGCAGGGTTCCTGAGCCGGAAGCCAGGAAGAAGGTATCCATAAAGACTGCGGTTAGCCGGGCTTTCAGGAAAGAGTTTAGGGCTTTTTTAAAGATTTCAGGGGTTTACCTTATTGCAACTACCATTGTCTTCGTACTTCAGGAGCAGGGAGCTTTCGAAATTTTCAGCGTGCTGCCACTTGCTGAGATTTTTAAAATCCCTACCGTGTCAATTGTTCCGCTGACAAGCTACGTAGCCAGCCCTATCCTTGGAATTTCACTTCTGGGTCCCATGATTCACTCAGGGGAGATAACAAACATACAGGCTATGATTGTGCTCATGCTTGGCAGCATGTTTATGCTCCCAATTTTTGCGCTTCGCAGCCAGCTCCCAAGTAAAGTAGCGATCTTTGGTGCCCGCCTTGGTGTTCAGATTGTCGTTTACTCGACTGCAATAAGCGTGTTCGTAAGGTTTGCATTCCTGTTATTACTATTAAGCATGGCATAATACAGGAAGGCAGAAGTAAGCTAGATAGAAATCACCAATATAAGGGTCATCAGCACCGGAATCTCGGGTAAAGTAATTAAGTATAGAATTTGCTGAGAAACTCTATTTAAAGAGCCTTTAAAAAATAGAAATGATCCTTTAAAAGGAAGAAAAATAGAGAAAAGTAACTAAAAATTACTTGCGTAAATTTAATAAAGATATAAAAACACAGCAGTGAACGGGGGTTTTTGAAGGAGGTTAAAATATGTTGGATATAATTATTGTCAATAATATTTGATTTTGAGATTACCCGTTCACTACTCCCCTCTGTAGGTTAAGCTGTATATATGTATTTTGGTATCTCAAAAAGGTATTAGCTTTTTGTGCCAGAATAAGTTGGAATAGATCAGATTTTAAGTGTTTTTGTCCTCATGATTATGTGAAATATTATTAAAAATACTAAAACAATGCTATAAAATGTTAGAAAAGATTAAAGAAGCATTAAGAAAGTATTAAAGAAAAAATTAAAGAAAAATTATTATTTAAAAGCTGCGAGTAAACTCTAATGCAAGAGTAAAATGCAAAAACTCGATTTAATAATATAAAGGTGTATAATGACCGGGGGATCTTGATGTGGAAGGCAAGAGTTATACAAAAGTGATGATTGCAACCGACGGCTCAAAGCATGCAAGGAAAGCAATTGACGCAGGAATCCAGTTTGCTAAACTCACAGGAGCAAAGCTTTACGCTGTATACGTAATCGTTTCTGCAGGCTATACTCCTAGAGATTTCGGCTGGGAAGCATCATTGAGAGAATTTCTGGAATCGGAAGCGAAAAAAGCTGTTAATTTTGTTGTGGATGCCGGAAGGGCCGCAGGCATTGAGGTTGAACCCTTAATTCTTGAAGGGCATCCTGCAGACAAAATTCTGGAATTTTCAGAACAGGAAAGCATGGACTTGATAGTTATGGGAACACTTGGAAGAACTGGGCTTGACAGATTCCTGCTTGGGAGTGTAGCTGAGAAGGTGATAAGGCATTCAAAGATCCCGGTCATGGTCGTAAAAGGCGAAGCTGAGAAATAAGGGAAAAATTTTTTCTCAAATTGAGTTTTGTTAAAACAAGTTATCAAAAAATATCCTGTGGAAACATTTTAAAAAACGGATGCCTAAAACAGCGCCTAAAATAAATTAATTGGGGGGTTGGTATGAGAGGGGAAGTTTATCAAAGAATAATGATCGCAACCGATGGTTCAGAATTCAGTAAAAAAGCAGTTGTAACTGGAGTTGATATTGCTAGACTAAGCGGAGCAAAAGTATACGCCGTATATGTAGTAACCCCTGTAGCCTATACTGCAAGGGATCTTGGATGGGTGAGAGCCAGCATAGAAAACTTCAGAACTGAAGGGAAAAGAGCTACAGCTTTTGTGGAAGAAATCGCTAAAGCTGCAAACGTAGAGGTTGAACCCGTAATACTTGAAGGACATCCGGCAGAAGAAATCATAGGGTTTGCAGAGCAGAATGGCATGGATTTGATAGTTGTGGGGACACTTGGAAAAACGGGACTTGATAGGTTCCTGCTTGGAAGTGTAGCTGAAAACGTTATCAGGCACTCAAAGATACCAGTGCTTGTTGTAAAAGGCGAAAAATCCAGGTAAAGTCGAAAAATGATAAGAATTATTGGAAAAAAGGCTCTTGAGGAGCCTTTAACCTACTACGCTCATATTCGAAACCCGGATGGAAGGCGTAATTATTCCTCCGACTTTCCTGACATCAAAGCCTGCCCCTGTAATTTGCTTTAAGAGTTCAAAAGCGTTGCCTGAAATCATCAGCGATTTTATAGGTTTATCAAGAGCCCCGTCTTTAATTGTGAAGGCATTTCTGGCTTCTACAGAGAAATCACCTGAAATTGAATTTGCCGTATGTGCGCCGATTACCGTATTTACGAAGACTCCGGACTGGGTGTCAGCAATAATATCAGTCTGAGGGTAATCAATAATAAAGTTCCTGAGCCCTACGGAAGGCGGGCTTGCATAAGAAGACCTTGCACCGTTTCCTGTGCTCTTTACACCTGCTTTCCCCGCGGTATAACTGTCATAGAGATAAGTCTTAAGCACGCCTTTTTCAATTACAGTGGTGTGCTGCGAAGGTACACCCTCGTCATCCGAAGCTGAAGTTTCAATTCCGGCTTCAACCAGCCCGTCATCATAGATATTCAGTTCCGGTGCTGCCAGTTCTTCCCCAAGTTTATCTATCAAACCTGATCTTCCCTTCTGGATATTGTCCGCATCAAGGGAAGGAGCAAGCGCTTCCACAATAATGCCGGATAAAGCAAACGGATGGAAAATCACGTCAGTCTTTTGAGGTTCGATTTTTATACCGCCGTTAGACTTCAGTGCAAGTTCGGCGGCATTCTTTCCGAGGGCAAAGAAATCAATATCAAGAGAACGTGATATCGCGAAGTCATAAGCTGTCGAAGTCTGCCCGTTAACCGTGATGACATCTACAAAACCGGAAACAACTGTTGATTCCTCTTCTATCTCTACGCCGTTTGTGTTCAGAATAAGCTGCTTACCTTTTGCACGGCTAAAGCCTCCAGAAGTCGGAAGTGTGCCCGGAACCTCTTTTGTGCCTTCAATAAGGTCAAGGGCATATTCAATACAGGCTTCAAGTTCCAGAGCCTCAACTTTTTTATCAAAAATACCAGAAACCGTGGGATATTTCCCGTTAGAAGGAAGACTCACCCAATCAGGGTCGCCTCTCCTTACCTTTGCTTCAGCAACAGCGACCTCTATGGCGTTTTCTATCTGCGCTGCAGAATTCGTACTGGCAAAGCCAACGGCTCCGTTTACTATAGCCCGGATGCCTATACCTTCCGAAAAACGGTCTTTAGCATGTTCTATGGCATCCTTTTTGAAGTTCACGCCTGTTGAGCGATTTGCAGCGTAATAGATCTCTGCTTCTTCAGCCCCTGCACTTTCCGCAAGCCTGAGAGCTTTCCTTGCAAGCTCGTACATATTCAGGCACCTCCAACAAGGGCTTTTGAGATAGCCAGATGGGGAGAACCATCTGATACTGGTGCAAGCTGCCCGGCTTTTCCACATCTCCCTGCGGTCATTTTCAGGTCGTTGCCTACAAGAACTACGTGGTTGAGTATCTCAAGGGTTTTACCTGAGAGAGAAACATCCTTTATAAGTTCGGTGAGTTCTCCATTTTTTATAAGGTATCCTTTCTCAGCATTGAACTGAAAAATTCCTTCTCCGGTATTCACCTGTCCTCCTCTGGATCCTATAAGATACATCCCGTCCTTTATCTCTTCAAGCATTTCTTCAAATCTGGCATCCCCGTTATCTATGAAGGTATTGCTCATCCTGACAATGGGCATGGAATAGCCCTGGGCTCTGCAATTCCCTGGAGTTCCTCCGAGTTTTGCTGCGGTTTCACGGGAATGAAGATAAGAATTAAAGACTCCGTCCTTGATTATTTCTGTTCTTTTTGATTGTGCCCCTTCGGAGTCAAAAGGATAGTATCCGAACTCGTGAAGGGTAGGATCATCGATAATCGTAATAAGGGGAGATGCAATCTGCTCTCCAATCCTGTTTTCAAGAATAGAATCTCCTTCAAGGACAAGATCAGCCTCGGATGCATGTCCAACGGCTTCGTGAGCAAAGACGCCAGCCAACTCCTGATCAAGAATTACAGGCATTTCTCCGCCTTTAGGAGTTTTCGCATTGAGAAGTTCAACTGCAGTATTTCCCGCTTTGCTGGCAAGTTCCAGAACATTTTCGTTTTCAAAAAGCTCATATCCGTACCCAAAACGGCTCTCTCTGCCTGCTTGATACACGCCGTTCTCGGAGGCAACCGCAGAAACTACAAAACCGACGTTCGTAAGCTCATACCCCGCCTCAATACCTTCGGAACTCCTGTATTCGATTTTAAACTCGGATTCCAGGTACATCACTTTGGTACTGTTAACGCCCTTTACTTTTGCACTAATTTCTATATCCTTTAAAAGATCGACTTTTTCCTCAATAGAGACATCCTTCGGGTCAATCCTGATTTCAGGAAGATTCTTTACCTCAGGAGGATTTATGGCTGCAAGTTCTACTTCTTCCTTTGGGGTACTGGCATTCATAGAAAAAGCGAGTTTTGAGGCAGCGTCGACTCCTTTTTTAAGGTTGATATCCCCTTCTACTGAGGTGTAGCCCCAGGAACCTCCACAAAGAGCCCTTATGCCGGCTCCTCTTGTGAAGTTTCTGGAGATCTCCTCAATTTTTCCGTTATCAAGAATAATTGAGGTAGAACTGCCCTCAATTATCCTGCAGTCATAAAATTTAATGTGCTGCATAATATCTGTCATGATCAGTTCCTGCACCCAAGAAGATTCTTAGCCTGTACGGAAGCAGGTGTAACTTCGGGAATATCAAAGCTGAGCTTTGTAATACATCGAAGTTTTTCAATAATTGAGTTCTTTTTCGGACCTACAAGGCTGTGTTCCATTACCTCAGCAATAGAGGAAACGGGGATAATCTGAATCTTTTTCCTGTAAGCCTTCTCGATAAGAACATCTGCCTCATTTGCTTTAGGAATAATGACTTTCTTCAGGCCAGCCTGGGCTGCAGCCTCAATCTTATAGGTAACTCCTCCTACAGGCAAGACATCGCCCCTGACTGAAAGGGAACCTGTCATTGCTACAGTCTGGTCTACAGGAATCTTTTCTATGGCAGATATAACAGCAGTTGCAATGGAAACCGATGCACTGTCTCCCTCTACACCTTCGTAGGTTCCTACAAATTGGATATGGACATCATGTCTGGTGATATCCGTACCGGTCATATTTTTAATCACAGCAGAGACGTTTTGCACCGCTTCTTTTGCAATCGTCTTGAGTTTGCCTGTTGCTATAATTCTTCCTTCGGCTCCGGAAATTGCAGGAGTGACTTCGGATACAATAGGGAGTACAATTCCTGAGTCTCCGCCCATGACTGCAAGTCCGTTAACCCTGCCCACAGCAGAACCTTCTCTGAGGAAGGATTCGTAATCCTTGCGCTGTTCTAGGTAGCTGTCTGCAAGCTGCTGTTCAATAGATCTTGCAATTCTCTTTGCTGCAAGTACGTGCTCTGCAGTTGTCAATGGAGCGCCTTCGGAACGGGCAATATCCCCTGCCACACGCACAAGACCTCCAAGGTCACGCAGCTTGAGGGTTAAGTGTCCTTTCCTGCCTGCCCGCCTTCTGGCTTCACGGATCACTTCTTTTACTGCGCCTTCATCGAAGTGAGGGATATGACCGTCTCTGACAACTTCCTGAGCCACGAAGCGGACCAATTTCTTCCGGTTCTCGGGAGTGTCTTCCATCGAGTCCCGCATATAGACCTCGTAACCATAGCCTTTTATTCTCGACCTGAGCGCAGGATGCATTTTCTGCACAGCATCCAGGTTTCCTGCAGAGACCATGATAAAGTCACTGGGTACGGGCTCGGTTTTGACAAGTGCTCCCGAACTTCTCTCGGACTGTCCGGTAATTGGATATTCCTTTTCCTGAAGTGCAGTAAGAAGACTCTGCTGGGATTCCAGCTTGAGAGTGTTGATTTCGTCAATAAAGAGCACACCTTTGTGTGCCTTGTGGATATCTCCTGCCTCTACCCTATCGTGAGCGGGGGTTTCAAGCCCACCTGACTGGAATGGGTCGTGCCTTACATCGCCGAGCAGGGCTCCTGCGTGAGCTCCGGTTGCATCGATGTAGGGTGCGTGCTCTTTGTCGTAATTGGAAACCGCCAGTTTTGGAATCATCATTTCTTCTTTAGGCAAGAACTGGCGGGTTAACATGAGTATCATAATGCCTGCAATAATACCCCATAACAACTGGGCAACAAAATAAGAGTAAATAACAATGCCCACAACAAAAAGCATCATAAGCATATTTCTTGCCTGGACTTTCTTCCTAGCTTCCATCTTGTGAGCCATGACGATTTCTCTGCCCTTTCCTGCAGGAACCTCCCTTATTTTGGGATTGTTCAGATCCTCCAGGTTAGGGTATACAAGAATATCCTTGAGCTCCTCTTTAGGAAGAAGTTCTGCCATTGCTTTTGCAAGAAGGGATTTCCCTGTTCCTGGAGTCCCTATCATCATGATGTGCCGTCTCTGGCTGGCTGCCTTTTTCACGACTTCTACGGCATGCTCCTGCCCCAGCACTTGGTCGATAAGAAGTTTGGGCACTTCTATACTAGAAGTGTCTTCAAAATGAAAGCCAATATCAATATCTTCATCTTCATCCATGTCCTGATTGGACTCAGACGCGGCCTTAATCTGGTTGGGTTCAGGCTCAGTCATACCCCTACCGGACTCATCCCTCTCCTGGTTGGCCGCAGACTTGTCTACGGTCTGAACGGGTTCCCCCATATTTTGAGTGGGATCGTCCATCTTCCCCGAAGACTCGTCTATATTCTTATTAGTATTATTCACCATGGTTAGCTCACATATTCGAACGTTGTTGAATAGACGTTACTGATTAATATAAATACTTGAAGTTTTCTAAAAATAATGAGATTAGTGATAAAATGATGGGTGAAAAGTGGATGTTACAATAACTGATTTTTAAAGTTACTGTAGTACCCTCTCCATACTTTCGGCTAATTATATAAACTTACTGTATATAAAATTAACCTACCATTGTATATACAATATACAATATATAGAAACCTCTTATTATATACTATTCGCTAGTTGGACATCCATCTGATTCGAAAGCACAATCGAAAATTAACTTTCAAATCAATGTTTAGGAAGTCTCAAATCTTTTATGACATCTCCCCTATATATACATTAAGCATGTGCGCCAACTTGGGACCAATTCAGAGCTGGATTGAGTCGATTCAAAGCTGATTCAAGGTTAATTCAAAGCTGATTCAAAGTTAATTCAATGCCTTGCCCTTCTGGTTGCCCACAAATCGACATCGACAGCTATTTAAAAATACAAGGGGCATTTTTCTTTTATGTCCAGAAGCAAGGTAAGAAATCTCCTCCTTCTTAAGCAGATTCATAGTGCTGTAGCCCATATCAAAAAAGGTAAGCTGGATAAAGCCCTTGAAACCCTAGACAAAGCCGAAAACTCGGCAAGAAAGTCAAAATCCACTGATGCCCTCTATTATATTCTTTTTACGCGCGGAAGCATTCTTTATACTGCAGCGAAATATGATGATGCCCTTGGGACCTATGAGAGGGCGATTGATGCAGGTTCAGAACTACTTAAAGCCGATCCTGAGAATGTCGATTACCAGCACTATATGGGCACAACCCTGAGCAATACCGGAAACCTGCTTAAAAAGAAAGGTGAAACTTCACAAGCTGCCGAATATTACACCCGAGCCCGTGAGATCTATGCAAACCTCCTAGCAAAAGAGCCTGAGAATGCGGTTTTCCGATCCTATGCCGGCGAGAATCTGAATAATTATGCAGCTCTCCTCGCGGAAATGGGCTCTTTTGAAGAAGCACAGGAGGTTCTCAGGCAGGCAATTGAGCTTTACGAAAAGCTCCTTGAAGAAAAGCCAGACTACCTCGACTACCAGGCGGGACTTTCAGTCGCACTCAGCCAGCTTGGAAACTGCCTTATCCAGCAGGGTCCGGAAAATCACGATTCTGCGAAATCAAACCTTAAAAAAGCTCTTACCATGCAGGAAAATCTCCTCAACCAGCAGCCCGAAAATAAAAACGTAGCAGAAGCGATTGCTTTAACCCGCGAAAGGCTGAAAAAACTGGAAAATGCGGAAAAACAGGAAATACTGGAGAACCCAGATAATACGGGGAACACGGAAAGTACGGAAGAGGTTTGAGGTTCTCAGACCGAATTCAGATTAAATGCGCAGCATTACAGAACCTGTAAATCTTAAAATCTTAAAGCCTACAGATCCCCGAGACCTGGGACTTCTCAAAACCTGATACCACCAGATTTAAAGGTTTTTTTCCGAAAACAGCAGCATGTGCATATAAAATAAGACCAAAAGGCCTGCAGCGACCCCCCAGATAAACTGGAAAGTAAAGTATGAATAAATGACTAGCCCAAGCGCGAAAAGGGTAATGGCGATGTTTGCAAGCCTGACTTTCCTTCTCATTCGGGGGTCATGCAGGGTCCCGGCTTCTTCTTCATCCTGGTAACATTCCGTGAAGTAACTTCTTTCCCACTTCAGCAGGAAGTAAAGCCTCAGAATCAGGATATCGATAATTATGCCCCAGAGAAGCTGCCCAACATAGAGGGTATAAATAAGGATAGCTGCGAGAAAGATGCCCACAAGTAGAAGGTATATTTGTTCTCGTTTTCTAATCTCAGAAATCTCGATTCTACCCTTCCCCCAACACTCCGTATCTTTTTCTTGCTTTATTTCTCCATTAACATTATTTACCTTTTTTGTCCATGCGCCTCGGCGCAGCTTTTCCCTGCATGAAAAGAAAAAGAAGCAAACAATCTCTATCTCTTATTCACACTTTTTGCTACAACTACAGAGTAAAAAAACACAATATTTAAGCTATTCTGAATCAATTCTTTTATTGTGTCAGAGCGTTTGAGAAATTCAGCGGAAAAGCAATCTCAAAAGACCTTATCCTTAATGGAAAAAGGAAAATCGGAAGGAAACTTCTACGAACTGTCCTTATTAATCTCTCAAAACCTCCTCAAGCTCCGTTAAAGATGCTACTCTTCAGCTAAGGATAACAAGTACTTAAAACAGCAAAAAAAGTAAGAAGGCTGGCAATTTTGCCAGAGAATTCGTTTTGCGGCTTGACTTTACGTAAACAAATCGAAAATATTCCCAAGCATGCTGCTGTCAGCCTGGTAGAATTCGGTGTATTTACAGCGCTTGCAGGTGACGTGGGTGAATTTCTTGTTCTGGAGATCGAGGAGTTTACTGAGAAAACCGCCTGTAGTGCGGATCTCGCCGGTTTCGTATGAATTATTACCGCATTTGGGGCACACGAAGTTAATATTTCTGCTCATTTTCTTGTCTCGTTGTCTTTGATCTCACTGGAGTTTGTCAGTTAGTCAGGAGTAGCTTTACACTGGCAATATTTAATATTATTGCAAAAATAGAGAAAAGAAATATTAGATTAAAGAATAATAATTGCGTAAGAGCCATGAGAATAAAAGCTATAATTGCGATTGCGCTGATAATTTCGGCTGCCCTGATGGCTGCAAAGTTATCTCCGGGGATTGTTAATACTGACCAGTTCAGGGAAGGGAAGTACATCCACCTTGATAGAATGGAAATCGCGTTCAGTAAAACTGATGCGAGAATCAGTATTGAGTACCATCTAAGCCCTTTTGCCCAGGTGTATATATTTCTTTTTGGGAGCAAGCATCTGGAGCCCAAAATAGAGGAGATTTTTTATGATTTTGAAAATGTGGAAGTCAAGGAGATAGGGAAAAGCAGTGCAGTAATTGAAGTGAAGGGCGTCTCCAGGCGGAGTGATGAGAACTACCTGCATGAGTCCCGAAAATTCGGCATGTCACCTGATATCCTTACTGTGATTTATCCCAATGGTGCCAGGAGAAACAGTGAAAACGCAGACTCCACTCCGAATATATTTTACGATGCTTGAGACTGCTCAGTATAACTTTTAAGTAACTATAAAGTAACTTTCAATTGGATTAGTAACTTTCAGATGGCTTTCATTAATTTTTAATTAGCTTTCAATTAATTTTTAATTAGCTTTTATTTAATTTTTAATTAGTTTTTATTTAATATTTATTAGCTTTTTAATTAACCATTAACTGATACTTAGTGATCCAACACTTAATATTCCAATTTCACTCCATTCAAGCAGCTTTTCTATTCCTTTTACCCCATTCATCTCTTTACAGTCAATTTTATTTTTCTAGCTTTATACATTTGAATGTGATTTTTCTTCCTTTCTGAAGAAAAGAATATCCACTTAAGGACATTAATTTTATGATTTAGTACAAAAAGACGATTTTGTACGAATTTTAGGAATATATATTTAATAAGAAACCCAATTTTCTTTGATTGCGATGGGAAGATTCAAACTTAAATGTCTCAAGTGTGGAAGAGAATACGATCAGGAACACAGGCTCACCTGTGAGAACGATGATTCCTTTTTACGGACAGAATACTTCGAAAAAAAGCTGGAACTAAGAAACCAGCCAGGTATTGGACGATTTCATTCCTGGCTTCCGGTTCAGGAAGAACTTATCACGGACGCGGGACCTATAACCTACAAAAGTGAAGCCTTTGCCAGGGAACTAGGGCTTTCAAACCTTTATATAGGGTTCAGTGGATACTGGCCCGAAAGAAGTGCGTTCATTAAAACCTGCAGTTTCAAAGAACTTGAAGCCTACCCGACCATGCAGCTTCTGAAAGAAACCGGGGGAAAAGCAATAGTTCTTGCCTCTGCAGGAAACACGGGCAGGGCTTTTGCACACGTCTCGGCTTTGACAGGAATTGATGTTTATATAGTGGTGCCAGATTCGGGAATCTCAAGTCTCTGGCTGCCCGAAGAACCAACCGAATCCATTCATCTTATACGCATGAGCCCCGGAAATGATTACACTGATGCTATCAATCTTGCGGGTCGGATTGCAAAGTTGCCTGGCATGGTTCCCGAAGGTGGGGCTAGAAATGTTGCCAGAAGAGATGGGATGGGCACTGTAATGCTGGATGCAGCCGTAACCATAGGGAGAATTCCTGACCATTATTTCCAGGCTGTCGGAAGTGGGACTGGAGGAATCTCAGCCTGGGAAGCCTCAATACGCCTCAGGGATGACGGGCGGTTCGGGCAAAAACTTGCGAAACTTCAGCTTTCCCAGAACCTTCCTTTTGTGCCAATGTACAATGCCTGGCAGGAGAGGAGAAGAGATATTATTCCCGAACTTGATATGAAGAACGCAAAGAAACAGATCGAGGAAACTTATGCCACAGTACTTACCAATCGGGCTCCCCCGTACGGGGTAACAGGCGGGCTTTATGATGCTCTTGTAGACACTGACGGAATAATGTATGCAGTTACGAAAGAAGAAGCCCTTGAAGCCAAGTCCCTTTTTGAATCCCTGGAAGGAATCGATATCCTGTCCCCTTCGGCAGTTGCAGTAGCGTCCCTATTAAAAGCTGTAGAGGCAGGAAAGGTCTCGAGGGATGATACCATTCTCCTGAATGTTGCAGGTGGGGGATATAAACGTCTTAAAGAGGACTTCAACCTTTCCCAGGTCCCGCCAGTAGCTACTGCCACAGATCCGGACATGCCTCTAGAAGAACTGAATATATGATCCAAAAAACTTTGATTAGGAAAAAGACTAGGTCTGAGAAAGATCTGATTGGGAAAAAACTGATTAAAGAAAGATCTTAGCTGTGTTCAGAAAGTTACAGAAAAGTGAGAGAAGGAAAGCTAAAGAGGCGCTTCCATGGCAAATCCGGAAGAAGAAGTTATAGCAATTATGAAAAAAACAGGGATAGACCTTGCTGCGACTCTGCCCTGTGACAGAATCAAGAACCTGCTTCCCCTGGTTTCAGAGAATTTTCCAGAAATCCGGTTAACAAGAGAAGAGAACGGTGTGGGCATCTGTGCGGGAGCTTACCTTGCAGGGGGGAAGCCCATGATGCTTATCCAGAGCACAGGGCTAGGAAATATGATAAATGCCCTGGAGTCGCTGAATGTAATATGTAAGATCCCCCTGCCTGTGCTGGCAAGCTGGCGTGGAGTATATAGAGAAGGCATAGAAGCACAGGTTCCGCTTGGTGTCCATCTGTCAGCAATCCTTGAGGGAGCAGGGCTGGAATTTACAGTAATCCATGAAGCTGAAAAACTCCCTCTCCTTGAAAACGTGATAAGAGATGCGTTTGAAAACTTAAGGCCGCATTTTGCCCTGATCTCCCCGAAAGTTTGGGAAGGCTCGGAGTGCTGCGCCTGGGAAATTGCAGGAATGCCTGAGAAGCCGGAGGTTATGGAAAGGACATGCAGGTTTAATTTTACAAGGGAAACTCTAAGACCACTCATGTTAAGGAACGATGCGATTTGTGCAATTGCTTCCGAACTCGATGATGAAATTACAGTAATAAATCTGGGAGTGCCCTGCAAGGAGCTTTATGCTTGCAGGGACAGGGATCTTAATTTCTATATGTTCGGCTCAATGGGGCTTGTCTCGTCTATAGGGCTTGGCATAGCTCTTCGAACTAAAAAGACAGTTGTGACCTTTGATGGGGACGGCAGTCTGCTTATGAACCCCAATGCCCTGCTCGAGATTGCCAGAGAAGCCCCGAAAAACCTGATAATTATATGCCTTGATAACGGTGCATACGGCTCCACAGGCTCACAGGAAACCTGCGCTCTACGATATATTGACCTAGAGATTCTCGCCAATGCCTGTGGAATCCAGAACACGGCTAAAGTAAACAGCAGAGAGGGACTAATCGAAGCTTTCAGGAAATTTCGAAGCATGCAGGAACTTTCCTTTATACATGTAATCCTGAAACCCGGAAATACAGGAGCTCCGAATATCCCCCTGAGCCCTGAAGAAGTTACAAAACGCTTTAAAGAAGCTCTAAAAGCCGAAAATTAAAGGAAATTTAAAAACCGGAAAGCTGGTAAAATTCCCATCAGCCTTTTTTAGTATTACTCTCTCCAGCTTATTTTTTCTACAGGTTCGGTAAGCCTGAATCTTCCTGTCAGGATTTTTTCTTTAAGTTCCTCAGCGGCTATAATTGCCCTCGCACGGTCAGACTGGCGCAGGGTCACTTTAATATCCCTGAAGCAACCTCCGACTGCACATCTGACAGAACCCAGGTTTGCACTGAAAGCTTCTCCCCTGCACCTTGAAATGCAAAGCCCACAGTTAAAGCAAAGTTCAGGCTGGTGTACAGCTCCGGTTTCCCCGCGTCTTACAGCACCCATAGGACAGGCTTCAATTACAAGGCAATCCATGCAATTAATGCATTTTTCGGGATCGTACTTAATATTCAGGTCCGCATTATCCCAGACATCACCGTAGGTAATCTCACAGAGCGGGATTCGGCCTGCAAGGTCTACCAGCTTTAGTGGAATTTCCTTATCGAGTTTCAGGATATTTTTCATCATCCCTTCATGAAGGATAGGGATTGGGACAGCCCAGGTATTGATAATTTCAGGACCTGCAGATGTTACAAAGCCTCCCATGTATTCAGGAATCATGTCATGCATGTCCGCAAAACCTGTAAGATTCGGATTATCCGGAGCGCTTCGAGTGCCGGCACCGGTGACAAACCCATCTGCTCCGTTGATAAGCACTCTTGTTCCGATCCCTATAGTCTCGAGCCTGGGGTCATTTTCAATGGGATTTAACTCACCACAGCCGCAAAAAGTCATTTCTTTAAACTCGCCTTCAAACGGTAGGGCATGAAAAATAGTTTTGATAGACTCTTTCCCGGGATTTACAAAAGCTCGGTAATTCTTAAAAGTGTGCCTTGTCGCATGGAGTTTTGCATAGGGGATTTCAGAAAGCTGCGTCTCCACCGAGAATTGTTTTCCTTCACTGGTAGTTACATCAACTTTAATAGTCTTTCCTTCTACCATCTCCCTGAATAGATGTCCGCCTCCGTAATTGGGATCGTACTCGCTGTGAGCGGTTCCGAGTACGATCAGATCAAGGATTCCGAGCCTTTCATTAGGGCAGGGACCCACAACTGCAGGCACACCGTTAAGCAGGACTTTAGAAGCTTTGACGAAGGAGTCAGGCTCTGCAACTTTGAACGAAAGTACAGCGTATGTTCCGCTCATAATGCCGCGCGTTGCAGTAGTTACGACATCCACATCTTCAAACCCTATCTCCTCTCCTGCCCGAATTTTCGCACAAATTTCTGTTGCCGTTAGAACCACGGCGTCCCCGGCATCAATCTTATTCTGAATTTCCAGAATTGTGCGGGATTTTCCTATGTCATCAAGTGCTCCGTTCATGTTACCTCAACCGGGATATTGAAGTTCATCCTATTTTAGAAGCATGTTTGCTACAACCATAGATAGCACAATTCTGAGAACAAAACCTGAAAACAAATTAAAGCAGTCTATTAAAGGAAAGAGATAAAGAAAAAGCTGGAAAAATAAGTAAGAAATGGGGAAAGTAAGTAAAGGATGGAAGGGTTAAAGGTATAAGAGCTTTTAAGAATTGAGCGGAACTTAAGAATTTGAGCCTAGAGTCCAAAGTTTGAGGCAGAAGTAAAAAATTAGCTCCCACAATGCAAAATTATTTATGTTTTCGAGGTTGATTTGAATATAAGAAGTCTAGACCACCCAAAACTTATATAAGTGATGATGTGTACTATGGAGTTACACTTTGGTGCGAAAAACGGAAGCAATAAACGACTGGGCTCGTGGTCTAGATGGTTATGACGTCGCCTTGACATGGCGGAGGTCCTGAGTTCGAATCTCAGCGGGCCCACTCAAAAATTCCGGAGATTTTCTGGAAAGTAAAAAACAGGTTACTATTCATAATTAAATGGCAATTTTGCCTGCCCAGGTAGCTCAGTGGGAGAGCGCTGCCCTGAAGAGGCAGTTGTCCCCGGTTCGAATCCGGGTCTGGGCACCAGAGTACATCAGTAGTGTAGCGGTTATCACCGGGCGTTGCCAACGCTCGAACCCGGGTTCGAATCCCGGCTGATGTATCACCCGAGTCCCGTCTCGGGAGGACGGGGCACTTTTCACAAGCCTTTTCAAAAAACTGCTTGAGCGCAAACTTTTTAGAAAAAAGTTTGATCAAAAACCTTTTCAAAAATGGCTTGAGCGAAAAATCTTTTTAAAAGATAAATATCCGGGCAAAGAGTTCCTGGCAAAAAAAATCAAACATAAAGGGCTCGTGGTCTAGATGGTTATGACGTCGCCTTGACATGGCGGAGGTCCTGAGTTCGAATCTCAGCGGGCCCACTCAAAAATTCCGGAGATTTTCTGGAAAGTAAAAAACAGGTTACTATTCATAATTAAATGGCAATTTTGCCTGCCCAGGTAGCTCAGTGGGAGAGCGCTGCCCTGAAGAGGCAGTTGTCCCCGGTTCGAATCCGGGTCTGGGCACCAGAGTACATCAGTAGTGTAGCGGTTATCACCGGGCGTTGCCAACGCTCGAACCCGGGTTCGAATCCCGGCTGATGTATCACAAGCCTTTTCAAAAAAGGCTTGAGCGAAAACCCCAAGCAGCAACGGTGTGGTCAAGCGTCGCAGCGGTTTAAGCTCAATGGTTGCACTCAGGCAGATTGAGTTGTAATTCAATTACGCCAAAAAATAGTTGAATTAGTATAATTTTTGATGTTCTTATTTTTATCGATTTTCCACCCTTTTTATTAATTTCTTTTTCTTTCTTACTAATTTTTTTCTTGCTTGCTAATCTCTTTTGCCTTCTTGCTAATTTCTTTTAACACTTTCCTCTTCTTTCTCTGCTCTCTGGAAGTTCTGATCTTCCAACTAAACATGTATTAAAGTTTTTTGTTTTGAGTTTGAAGTAAATATTTTATTGTCCGAACTTCCAAAAAATATAAAATCTTGGAAAAAATGTACTGTTTGTTATATTTAATAATTCAATCCCAGATATTTTTTGTCAACTTTTCGAATGATATCAGGTTCAACGTTAACCATGATCGGAGTCGATATTTAGAATAGTAACAGACATTGATATGGAAAATTAAATATGTTAACCATTCATCGTTAACCAAAAAATTAATTAAAACATAAAATCATTATAATTACTGGATATACATCTCTAGAAGACAGAGACAAGTCTGCTCGAGGAGATCTATACCAACTATGTTGCAAACCTGAAAAATCGTAGGAGATTTGAAAATGGCAGCAGGAAAGTTCCAGAAAAGGAATGCAGAAAGGAAAGGCATCAGAAAAGAATATGAACTGGAGCAGAAATTAATAAAGAAAATCGTAAACGAAATTCAGGTAAGCGGCGGTGGATCTATAGAGTGAGTAAAAGAGTACACGTAACAATCCATGCTGGAGAGATTTCTGAGCAGACCGTAGAAATAGCTGAGAGCGCTACCTACGAAGACCTGCTAAACACTTTGAATATAAATCAGGAAACAGTACTTGTATTAAATGGAGGGAATGCTGTCCCCCTAGATGGAGCAGTCAATTCCGACAGACTTACAATCCTTAGAGTTGTCACAGGTGGCTGACCTGCCAGCAAAAGGTACAACCCTCCTTTTATTACAATTCCTTTTTTCCACCTTTTTTTTGAGCTTATTTTTATCATCAGGACATTACTCTTATTAATCCTTATCCTATCATCTTATCAAGCCTTTCTCTTATCAAGCCTTTTCACAAACACAAACCTTTTAGAAAAAAAGCTTGATTGCAGACTTTTTAGAAAAATAGCTTGATCACAAGCCTTTTGAAAAAAGGCTTGAATGAAAACCCCCAAGCAACGGCATGATCAAGTGGTGCAAAGCTTGAATATAAACGGGCGAGGAAGAACAGAAACTGCAGTAAGAGCTGCAAAGATTCGAAATAGAATTGGTTTTAATACGAAATTATTGAGTGTACTGAGGGGAATCAGGGAGAGTAAAGAAATAGAAAGAAAAAATGATGAGAAGATATTTACTTCCATAATGGGCGAATTCCAGAGAGGATTATCAGCCATTATGGAGCAAATTCTGTTTGAGGGTCTTTATTTTGAGGGAGTAATAGGCACCTTTTTACTCATGACCTTCAGCTTCTTAATTGCTGAGATGGTTGCCTGAGATTCTTTATAAATTTTATCTTCATAATAGCTTATAATCTCGTCAACGGGAGCTGCGAGAGAATAAATCTTTATAGGGCGCCCTTTACCAGGTTTCTTTTCCGAACGAACGTTGACCCAGGACTGGTTGCGCATCAGCCTCATTGCAAGGCTTACTTCAGGTTGTCTTAGTCCGGTACTGATTTCGATTTCACGGGATGACGCCTCGTCAACATTCATAAGATATGCCATAGTCGTAGCGACATTTCTGGACATCCCGAGATTCCTTAACGTTTCAATAAAAATGTGGTCGTTTTCGTCCAGCACTTTTACTTCATAGTCTTTCATGATAACCCCTTTATACTTGTAGTTTAGCGAATAAGTTGGTCAGTAAAAATAATTTCAAGATAATTATGTTTAGACCTTTAAAGACTTCTTTTATAATCACCTTTCAAAACTGACAACAATTCCTAAATATATACACTGTAGATATATTTATACGGTAACGTATTCCGTTTTGAATTTTTAAAGGCATAAAAATCGTTTTTACGTGATGTAGCAGATTGTGCTCGTTTTAAGTCCAACAACCGGTTACCGAAAACAAATATAACATGTTCGTAACCGACTACTAGAGCCCCGTTTTATGAGATTGATGGGAAGGGCAATACAGGTTCAAGAATTAAACCTGTATACGTATATAATTAGAAGGTTATTCATCTCCAACAATTAATAATGTACTCATACTATTTAAAGTTGTATATATTAAAAAGGAATTGAAAAAACTTTCAATCACTCCTGACACATGTAACTTTCTTAAAATATTCAAATGTAGAATATATTTTAATAACCTGGTCTAAATAAAAAATTTCAATAATAATCATAAAAATATTATAATTCAACTGTTTAATAATTTGGACCTCAATTTCAGGAGAAAAGGATCAGATAACAGATTAGAACCTGGGATTTCAAGCCCAGTCGAAGGAAAGCAATGACCGAAATAGGTGAATTAAACAATACTATAATTTTTTAATATCAACAATTTCTCTAAAAAGACAGGAATGTTTAAAAATTCAGGAGATAAAAATTATAAAAATGATAGTGTCTCAATTTTAATAATCTAAACGATAAAAATTGAAACTGATGTTGAGAAATTTGATATTGAAAATATTTATTTTTATAGGTTTTTGTATTAGCCAATTTCTTATTGTCAGAGCATATTCTGACTTTTACCTGTCATAGGTAACTATTCGGAGAACGGTTGTAAGAGGTCATTGACAGGCTTCAACTGAGATTAAACCTCAATAAATAAATACAATTAAATAGGGTCAACAGTTACATGACAGCAGGCACGAGTTAATTGCATGTTTTATGGGCAAATCACAGGAGAATAAGGAGTACAGCAATGTTCGGAAGCTGATCTAACTTCAAAGAAAACAAAACTAATACAAAGAGTTGATACCACGATAGAGCTAATAATTAAAGCGTTCTGGCTGATGATTCCTGCATATCTTCCCAACCCTTTTGCAGCTGTTTTCGGCGGCGGAAAGCCAATTGACGGAGGCAGGACTCTAAAGGATGGAAGAAGGATTTTTGGAGATGGAAAAACTTACAGAGGATTTTTTTCAGGCGTTTTTTTCGGAGCGCTTGCAGGTAGCATCCAGATCTGGCTGAATTCTAGAGGGTTCGAGATTCTTGGAATCGAGATGCCATCTTTTGGCCCGAACTACATAGAAGCTCTCAAAGTTGTCCTGGCACTTGCTTTCGGCTCGCTTTTCGGAGATTTGTTCAAAAGCTTCTTCAAGCGCAGGATGGGCCTGAAAAGAGGAGCTCCGCTTCCGTTCGTAGACCAGCTGGACTTTGTAATAGGAGCGTGGGTCTTTACATACCTTACAGCGCCGGAATGGTTTATAAGCAATTTTACGCCCTTGATAATGATAATAATCCTTATAACTACACCTCTGATGCACCTTACAACAAATATAATAGGATACCTTACAGGCATAAAGAAAGAACCGTGGTAATACTGGACAGATAAGATTTAATAAAAGACAGGGAGCTATAAGACTGCAAACCGGTGAGACTATGAAAAAATCGGAAACAGAAAGTGAATTAGAGACGCAGAAGCAGGAACTGATCGCAGCCCTCAAAGCCTGTGGAGCTGTCCGCTACGGAGACTTCACGCTTGCCTCGGGAAAGAAAAGCAAGTACTATATAGACATAAAAAGAGCCAGTACTGACCCCAAAACTCTGAAACTTATAGCGCAGCAGGCTGCATCCAGAATAAAGCAAATGGATGTGGACATAGTAGCAGGGGTGGAGCTTGGAGGTGTGCCGCTTGCAACCGCAGTTTCCCTGGAGACCGAACTTCCTCTGCTCATAGTCCGGAAAGCTGTAAAGGACTACGGTACAAAGAGCAGATTTGTGGGTGACATTAAACCTAAAAACAGGCTTGTAATACTTGAAGACGTGACCACAAGCGGAGGCTCGGTCAGGGATGCAATTGATGTTATCAGGGAAACTGGAGCAAGCGTAAAATACGTTATTAGCGTCGTGGACAGGGAAGAAGGAGCGAAAGAAAACTTGAACGAAGCAGGTACGGAACTTATTCCTCTTGTGAGTGCAAGCGATCTTTTAAAATAAGGAAAGTTCGAGAGCACATTCCTGCATGGAAGTTTCAGATTTTACCTTCAAACCCATCAATTGCTGCAGGAAGACACTCAAGAACGTTAGCAAAACCGGAGTGATGAAGGTTTAGTACCACTGCAGCAATAATTTCTTCACGAGCTGCACCCTCGCTTTTTGCCATCATTGCATGCATCTGTACACCTCTTGGATTTCGATTTGCAGTCTGGATAGCTATGTTGATCAACTGCTTTGTTTTGGCATCAAGGCCCTTTAATGCTTTCTGGGCTTCGATAAGGTCATTAAAACGTGCTGCTACTTCCGGACATTCTTTCTGGAAAACTTCATATGGATTTTGGTTCGTGTTTCTCATCTCCTGAAAGAATCTAACCACTATTACTTTATAAAAATTGGGTTTTTATCTAAAAGAAAGTACGTGTTCTCACCTTCCTAAGAAAAACCGGGTATTCGGTTAGGAGAAAATGAATTTTTTATTATTGGAAAAAATTGGAATAAAAATATGAAATCGATCTCAAAAAGGAAAATTATTAGTTGGATTTAAAGCCTGACAATGACAAGATATTTATTAGAAGAAATAGAGAATTAGGAAGTCCTTCAGTACATTCCTTACTAAATGTATTTAGTTAAATTGCCAACAAATTATCAATAAAAAGAGACAGCGTATAAAGCAGCATTGAAAGGTTTTGAGGACTGAAATTCATTACCTTTTTCTTATCTCATCTATTTCACCTTATATCAGTACATATTGAAACCATACTTATACTTGAATGTAAAAAGAATCTTTTTAAAACAGGAGAATAAAGATGAAAATTTTGCTTATCGGTGGAGGCGGAAGGGAGCATGCAATCGCCGAAGGAATCAAGAAAAGCAAGCATAAACCCTCCCTTTATGCGTTAATGGCGAGAAAAAATCCCGGAATTGCCGCTCTTTGTGAGGATTTTCTCCTTGAGAAGGAAACTGAAATTGAGAAAGTCGTTGAGTATGCAAAAGCCAAAAATATCGAAATGGCTTTCATAGGTCCCGAAGCCCCCCTTGCAGCAGGAGCTGCAGATGCCCTCTGGGAAGCCGGAATTCCGGTTGTAGGACCTAAAAAAGCCTGTGCAATTATAGAATTTGACAAAGCCTGGGCAAGAAATTTCATGAAAAAATACGGAATTGAAGGCTGCCCTGCCTATGAGGTTTTCACAGAGGAAAACCCTGCGCATGCTTTCATAGAAAAACTTGGCGATGTGGCGGTAAAACCCTCAGGCCTGACAGGGGGCAAAGGTGTAAAAGTCATGGGAGATCAGCTTCCTGATCTTAAAGCTGCTAAAGCCTATGCAAGCGAGCTTCTTGAGAAGGGACCTGTAGTTATCGAGGAGCGTTTTATAGGAGAGGAATTCACACTTCAGGCCTTTGTGGACGGAAAGAGCCTTGTTTTCTTCCCTGCCGTGCAGGATCATAAAAGAGCCTATGAGGGAGATGTGGGACCCAATACAGGCGGCATGGGTTCATATAGCGACGCCGGAGAGCTCCTGCCTTTTATGCTTCCTGACGACCTTGAAAAAGCAAAGAAAATCATGAAGGATACCGTGAAGGCGCTTTACGAGGAAACAGGAACCGGGTATCAGGGCGTGCTCTATGGGCAGTTTATCCTTACAGCCAGCGGTCCCAAGGTCGTGGAATTTAATGCGCGATTCGGTGACCCCGAAGCTATGAATGTAATTCCCCTGATTGAGACCGATTTCGTGGAGATTATGTCTGCAGTGGTTAATGGTACCCTTGGAGATTTGCCTGTAAGCTTCAGTAAAAAAGCAACTGTGTGTAAATATGCAGTTCCTGCTGGTTATCCTGATAAACCTGAGAAGGACAGCGAGGTAACTGTAGGAGATATAGGGGAAGCTTCCATCTATTATGCCAGCGTCTATGAAAAAGAAGGAAAAATTTACACAACTACTTCCCGTGCAATTGCAGTAGTCGGGATTGCAGAAACTATAGCTGAAGCCGAAAAGATTGCCCAGAACGCCCTTGAGAACCTCCACGGAAAGCTATTCTTCCGGAGAGATATTGGAACTGCTGCTCTTATCCTGAAGAGAATTGACCATATGAAAGAACTCAGGGGCTGACCTCTTGAAAATAAGGCAAACCTCCTGAAAATTTTGTTAAATGCCTGAAAAAGTCCTGCAGATATACAGCGTGCAAATAAGTACTATAGCAGTAATATAAAGTTTAAGTTCAGCCAGAATGAAGCAAATTTAGCTAGAATGGAGTAGCTTTGCTAGAATAATGTCGGGGTTGAAGCGATGAAGAAGGATGTACTTTCAATAACTGACCTAACCAGAGAGGAGATCTATGAGCTCCTCGAATCGGCCGCAGACCTGAAAGCAAAACGCAAGGCAGGAGAACCTACAGAGTTCCTGAAGAACAAAAGCCTCGGGATGATTTTCGAGAAATCTTCCACAAGAACCAGGGTATCTTTTGAGGTTGCAATGACCGACTTTGGGGGACACGCCCTATACCTTAACTCGAGGGATATCCAGATAGGAAGAGGAGAGACTATTGAAGATACTGCCAGGACCCTATCAGGCTACCTTCATGGAATTATGGCTAGAGTTATGAAACACGAAACTGTAGAGAAGTTAGCTAAATACTCAACAATACCCGTCATCAACGCACTTTCGGATCTGGAACACCCCTGCCAGATTCTGGGCGATTTCATGACAATAATGGAATACAAAAAGAAATTCGAAGGCTTGAAGTTCGCCTGGGTGGGAGACGGAAACAATGTTTGCAATTCTGCCCTGCTTGGTTCGGCTATTATGGGAATGGAATTTGCTGCAGCCTGCCCAAAGGGATATGAGCCAAAAGCTGAGTTCCTTGAGAAAGCAAAAACCCTCGGAGGAAAGTTCATAATTACAGACGACCCAAAAGTTGCTGCAAAAGATGCCGATATTATCTATACGGATGTCTGGGTCTCAATGGGTGATGAAGCCGAACAGGAGAAGCGCCTGAAGGACTTTGCCAAATTCCAGGTCAATACCGAACTCCTCGAGGTCGCAAAACCGGATGTAATAGTTATGCACTGCCTCCCAGCCAGGCGCGGGCTTGAGATTACGGATGACGTTATGGACGGACCAAACTCCGTAATTTTCGAGGAAGCCGAAAACCGCCTGCATGCGCAAAAAGCCCTTATCCTGAAATTGATGAGATGAAAATTTCATCAATCCCAACTTTTTATAATTTATAGATATGAAAAGGTTTTTCGCCTCCTGTTTTTTGAGTATAAGCTTAAAGAGTAAAGTTTAAAACTGGTTAAACTTTATACACGGAAAAAAGAATTATTAAAAAAGTTCGGACAAATTTCGCCCTCCGAACAGGCTTTCAAGGAAAAAGTATAAGAACAAAGAGCACTACTATTGCTGCTGCAACATAAGCTATATCGTGCGAGGGTTGCCCAGCCAGGTCAAAGGCGCTAGATTCAGGGTCTAGTCTCGTAGGAGTTCGTGCGTTCGAATCGCACCCCTCGCACTATTTCTTTTTAATCAATTAATTTTCTTTCAGTTACTTTTTTGCTTAATTATTAATTCATTTGCTCTTTTGTGGAGTTGCGGTAAGAAAGTATGTAAAAGATGCCGGACTTAAGATCTGGTATCGAAGGATTTCATGGGTTCGAATCCCACCCCTCGCATCAGTTTTTTTTCTATATTCCGTAGAAAGATTATACATGTTTTCTTCTTGCTTCTCTCTTGTTCGGCCTTATATACTTAGTTTATGATTGAAGCCAAAGATATTTTCCACATCCTAGAAGATAGTCACAGGCTTGTAGTGGACTTCTAAGCCAGATTCAGGATATCCTATACAAAGTCCGTAATCAGAGTCTGCCTCATGTCTCTTTCCCTTTGCCTTGAAACCCCTAGACCTACAAGTCTAATTTTTTGTTTTCCAATGAACTCAGAGTGATCATATTGGTGGTATGAGCGATATTATAAATGGCTTTAAAATTGATCATTTCATTGACAGTGGATATGCTCATACAACTCAGACATATGAAGATATGCTGACCATAATTGACCAGAAAGACATTCTTTTTGAAATAGCTCAGGCCGGTCATAAAATTGATTTTGATCCTGATGTTGATATTGAGATCCTGAACCCTGGAACTACATACTCCGACGAGCTGAACGAAAATTTCGTAGTTCTCAAAATAAATTATGAGGACATTTCTTTCCTGCTCATGGGCGACGCAGGTTTGGAGACTGAAGAAAACATAATGAAAGCTGGTTACGATGTGGATTCTGATATTCTCAAAGTAGGACATCATGGAAGCCAATCTGGCAGTGGATCAACCTTTATTTCGACTGTAAGTCCTGAAGTAAGTGTTATTGAAGTTAGAGCAGAAAACGAGTACGGACATCCTGATGCTGAAGTTCTTGAGAGATTGCAGGCGACTTCGAAAGTTTACAGAACAGACTTAAATGGCACAATTACGGTTACAACAGATGGGTCTACTTATACAGTAACTACTCAGAAATCTGATACCCCATATGTAAGTCCTAATACAACACCGACAGAAACAAGTGAAGTAATACCGACAGAAACATCAACATCTGAACCGGCAAAGGTACAAGTTACAGCACCAGATTCAAAGAAATCAGATATAACTGACACGAGCAGTGCATCTAACTCACTTTATATCAGTGATTTAATGTCGGTGCTCCTCATCAAACAGCAAATCAAGAATATGTTAAAATTACAAATAAAGGAACAACATCAGTAAATATGAAAGGTTGGAAAATTAAAGACAAAGATGCGAAGCATACATATTCTTTCCCGTCTTCTTATACCTTAGAACCTAAGAATACAGTGACTCTCTATAGTGGAAAAGGCACAAACACTGCAAATACACTGTATTGGGGAAGATCGGAAAATACGCATGTATGGAACAATGATGGAGATATTGCGTATCTTTATGATAATGCCGAAAAACTTGTTTCCATGCTGGAGAGATAATAACGGAGAATTTTAAAGTTACATTAGACAGGATCGAAGAAGATACTGCGGTCTTGCTTGTGAGGGATGAAGAAACAGTTAAAATTAATATCCCTCTTTTTTATTACCTCCTGAAAGCCCTCTTTTTTATTACCTCCTTAAAGCCCTCTTTTTTATTACCTCCTGAAAGTAAGGAAGGAGATATCTGAATATTACCATTGATAGGGATGTTCAAGAGATAAAAGATACAAAGGAAATAGTATCAAGTTTGCTTGAGAAGCTTAAGAATAAGAACTGAAAGATAGAGTAAAACCACTTAAACATATGGTTTTGAACTGTTTAGAGACTAATTTCGTCATTTCCCTGTATTTCATTTTTTACCAGTTCTTATTCTGAAGAGACTGCCTCAAAATAATTCATCTTGTTATAACTAGACACTGCACGGTATCACTTCCATTTATTACTAACTTAACTGTCTAATTTCTCAACTTTTCTAAGCTTATTTAATTTTCAATATAAAACCCTTATTTTTTGTGCAAAATTCCCTATTTTTTTGATCTGATTTTTATAATCATATTGATAATTAAATATATTAAATCACATTTGTGTATTTTTATAAAGGCTTGATTCAAAAGAGAAAGTTTAAAAATTTACGAGAGGCTTTGGATATTAACATTTTTAATATGAAAAATAAACTACAGAGAAAGGAAAATTTAGTATGAAAACTAAAAAAATACATTCATCAGCCTTAACGACAGCAGCTCCAATTGTGTGTTTAACGCCTCATAGAAGTAAGAACGTAAAAATGTTGACACTATTAATAGCTGCTTTCTTGGTTCTGCTATCAGTTTCTCTTCCGGTTTCAGCCGTAATTCCTGATATGCAAGGTGATAATGACATCCTGTCAGGTAAGTTGGGGATTTCATATGATCCTTCTTTGTTTGCTAATTCAAAATCAGATCTGTCTTTCACAGGAGACGATAGAATTGGTCTTGTTTCCGGGGACGTGGCAGAATATAAAATTAAGGTAACCGTTGGACCTGGAGAATATGACAATATCATTCTTACCAACTATGTGAAGGAGAAAAGTCCCTGGCATACAAATGCAAATAAAAATCTGGTAATTCTTCCCGGACAGGGTTTGACTGAAAAGTTCTATTCAGATCTGGCGATATATTACGCTCAACAGGGATATAGTGTATATATTCTGGATAGGAGAGAGACAAATATCCCTTCAAATGAAGACGATTTCAGTTTCATGGAAAGCTGGACTGTTGATGAACATCTGAAGGACACATACAAAGGTATTGCTGAATCAAGAAACCATACATCTTTATTAAGCGGTAAGCCTGCAAAAAACATAAAAGTTATGGCAATCGGCCACAGTCATGGGGCACTGCTTCTTACAGCTTATGAGGCAAGTGATTACGATGATTTGCCCTTGGGATCTGTTGACAAAATAGTGCCTGTTGATATTATCATTAAATATAATCCTGAATATTCTGAATTAATACAGAGTCAGGCACAGGAATATGATATTATATCCAGCAGTATCGATAAAGGGGAGTATCAAGGTACTGGCATGGCAGTTATGATGCAGATAGCTTACAATGCTTTCTCAAATCCAGTGGGAAGCTCTGGAGCTGGGCTCACAAATATCCAGTTATTCAGGCTCTTGGCCAGCCAGACATATAGTTTTTCTCTATACCCATATACTCCAGATTATCATTACTGGAGCGGAGATATCAACGGCCTTTATTATGTTGATGAGAGCCGGTTACTCGACATCACCTTGAACGGGGGAGCTGTCCCTTACACTCCAAAATATATGGATCAATATATGGCTGGTCTGATGGGTAATGTGGAAGGGTATGAAATTGATTCTTCCAAAATAGACTCTCCAGTTCTTTATGTTGGACTCGGAGGAGGATTTAGCGATTATGGTTCTTGGTGGTATGAAAATGAGGTTGGAAAAACAAACAAGAAGGTTACTTCCATTAGCTGGAACGACCAGGGACACGCCAGTATATTACTGGACAATAATTCTGCCGAATTATGGTCAGAGATAAATCACTGGCTTTAATCTGATTAAGATAGACCTTGGTGCTCTCTAATTAATCAGTTGATATTTTGACACCTGTAATTTAACAGCTCTGTTAATCTCCATTTCTTTTTAGTGATTCCAGACTCTTATGCAGATGTTTTCTTTTCCAGAATTCCCTTCTCCTTTTTTTGTTAATCCTCTATGATCTCTACAGACGTTAAAATGAGTACAGTAAAGCCTCATTTGATTATACAGGCTTTTTAGGTCCTTTGAAAATCCTATTGTTTTTCTTGAAATCCTATTATAGTCCTGTCTAAAAGTCAGGTTCTGTCTCTCAAGTAAACTTGTTGATATTTTATCTTGATCTATATTTTGACCAAAGATGATCCTTTTTTCTAATTTTTGAAGCTTCTTTCCTTGCTTATTTTTGACAACCTGAGCATATCTCAAATTTTTATCAGGTATTATTGCTGGTTTCAGGGTCTAGTCTCGTAGGAGTTCGTGCGTTCGAATCCCACCCGTCGCACTCTTTTTTACACTAACTTTGGATTTTACCTTTTTTATACAGAAGTCTGCAAGCAATCCATACACAACATAGGTTGCATTCTTTGTGAAATCAAATTTTACAGGCTTTCCACCTGTAATAAATGCCTGCAAAAGTTCCTTGACCTGGACATTCCTTACAGTTTCAGGAGAACCTCCTCCAATGCCGCCACTTTTGTGATTGTTTCCACTGTTTTCACTGTTTCCACTGCTTCCACCAAAGTTTCTACCGCTGTTTCCACCGCTAGAGTTGCTTTTTGTCAGTACATTTATTGTAGCAAGTTTTGAATTTGCACCGTTCACATTTTTTACTGTCAGATTAACAGTATAATTTCCTTGAGTTACGAACTCATAAACTGGATTCATTTTTGCAGAGTCAGTAATTCCATCATTACTGAAATCCCAGCTCTTTGACACTACATTTTCCGATAGCCTATAAACTGGACAGCCGGAGGAGCATAACCTCTGGTAACGCCGGTAATAAAATATGCAACAGCAAATATTGGTTACGCTTGGAGAGAACCTATGAACTGCCCAAAGGAATTAGGACTACGTCCTACATTCATAGTTGCTGTAACCTTGTTTGTTGATGTGTCAATTACAGAAACATTATTGCTGGCGTAGTTAGTAACATATACCCATGATCCATCCGGTGTAACAGCAACTCCACTCGGACTATTTCCTACAGGAATTGTGGCTGTAACTTTGTTTTTTGTTGCATCAATTACAGATATAGTGTTACTAAGACCATTAGTCACATATACACTCTTTCCATCCAGTGTGACAGCGACTTCAGAAGGAAATTCCCCTACAGGTACTCTGGCTGTAACCTTGTTTTTTACTGCGTCAATTACATAGATATATCCGTTATTGCTTCCTTCGTCGCACGCTACATATACCTTTTTCCCATCTGGACTTATTGCAACTCCACGAGGATTGTTTCCTACAGGAATTGTAGCTATAACAGTGTTTGTTGCCGTGTCAATTACCGAGACAGTTTTATCATCGAGATTAGTCACATACACCTTTTTCCCATCCGGTGTGACCGCAACTCCAAAAGGAACTACGCCTACAAGCACTGTGGCTTCAACCTCGTTGGTAGCCGTGTCTATAATAAAAATCATATTGTTGCTGGGAGCTCCCACATCGGTATGTGGAACATATACTTTTTTCCCATCCGGACTTATTGCAACTCCGCGAGGAGCGTTTCCTACAGGAATTGTGGCTGTAACTTTATTTTTTGCTGCGTCAATTACAGATATAGTACTGTCGAAAAAGTTAGTCACATATACCTTTTTTCCATCCGGGCTGACTGCAACTCCCATGGTATAGTTTCCTACAGGAATTATGGCTGTAACGTTATTAGTAGCCGTGTCAATTACTGATACAGTATTGTCGCCGGAGTTCGCAATATAAGCAAATGGACCTACACCGAATGGCTGCATTACTGTTATTGTAGTTAACTTTGAATCTGTACCATTTTCGTTGCTTGCTGTCAGATTAACTGAATAGATTCCTGGATCTGTGTATTCATGAACTGGGTTCCTTTGTGTAGAATTATTCCCATCTCCGAAATCCCAGCACCATCCAGTTGCATTTTGTGAAAGGTCAGTAAACTGAATTGAGAGAGGAGGATAACCATGGGTAGCGTTGATACTGAAGTTTGCAACTGGAAATGGATTAGTAACGACAATGTAATTTGGTTTCATTACTTTACTATTACCTGCTTCATTTCCCACAGTCAGACTGATTGTATAGTTCCCTGGTTTTGTAAACGTGTGGGTTGCATTCATAGCATGTTTTGAGTAAATCTCGTCCCCAAAATCCCAAATCCAAGAGGTCGGTACTCCGCCAGTGCTGGTATCGATGAATAACACTACTAGAGGTGCAGCTCCATAGGTTGTGTTTGCAGCAAATTCAGCTACAGGTGGCAAGGTGTTTGTGACAGAAAGATCATAGATATAGATGCCAGTATCATTAATTGCACCATAGTTACTGTCTATCCCCCACACAATCGTATTATTGTAAATATCAGGTGTTGTGTGAGTCCCTTTTGGATAAATATAGACCGGAGTGCTTTTTGCAGAAGGAATGTCATAAATATATACACCCGCATAACCAAACTGGTCATCACCGGATTTTGAATATACGATTTTGTCACCATGGATATTGGGGTGGGTGCCAGTGTCAGCTCCAGCATCAGCATAATCAGATCCGTATAAAGTATTACCTGTATGGTCACTGGTAACGTCTATAATTTCTTTAGTCTCAAGGTCATACATCTGGATGTATCCATCTCTGTTAAAGAAGTCTGACCACATCACTTTATTACCATATATATGCGGATTGAATACCTGATCGGAATAATGTACATTTATGGTCTCCTTAGTATTAACATCATAAACAACAATGTTTCGCCCATAGTCACCATCATAACCATACGCTATCTTGGTCTCGTATATATCAGGACTATTGCCCTCCGCAATTTTAGTCAGTGTAGAAGTTGACATATCCCACATGTATACATTATAATTGTAGCTTGTCTCGTTGTAATCCGCACTCCACACGATTCTGTCGCCGTAAATAGCAGGTTTGCTGTATTGGTCTACATTCTGAGTTATGTAATCTTTTGTAGCTGTAGGAATATCGTACATCGCAAGCTTTGGTGTCCCGCTACTCATATCATGCCACACTATTTTATTTCCATAGATAGCTGGATGAGATGCTGCAGAAGAGTCAACTGCAGTGTCTGTTCTGGCGGTCAGGTCATAAACATGAATAACACCGTTGTCTGTCCATACCACTTTGTTCCCATGAACGGCAGGATCAGTCCCATTGCCAATTTTTATTATCTGCGCCGCTGACGCTACGGTTGGAAATAAAATAGAAAACAGAAAAAATAAGATTATTGAGGCTAAAGCTATCGAATATGATCTTTTGTTAATATTCACCAGTCTCTTCCCCATTTATTCATTTGAAAAACGTTAATCCCCAGGTCATAAATTCAATATTTAATTATTTAATTTTATATTCAGCGAATATGAACATAAAAGAATCTAAGGTCATTTATTAAGAGGAAGCATTCCGGAAAACCAAGGCTGAATTAATATATCAAAATGCTCAGGCACAAAAACTTACAGGAACCTCTTTCATTGATGTGTAATTTTTAGTAAAAGCCATTTTAGGACTTAGTATTTTGTATGAATTCTGTACCTGCGTATTGAAAATATCGAATAAACTTTATTAAGTTGAAATACATATTTTGTGAACGTAGTGTCCATCTCCTCACGAAAGACCTAGGCAAAAGAACTGAAGACACTGGAATATTAATGCAAATGTGAGTAAAATTAATGCAGGTGTGAGTAAATGGACGAAAGTATTCAGAAGCTCAATGAAAGAGCGAGATATTATTCTGAGCAGCTCTCAAAACTAAGAGCCGAAATCAAAAATAGAATAATCGGACAGAACGATATTATAGACAGCATGCTCATAGCATTAATTTCCCAGGGTCATGTTCTGCTTGAAGGAGTCCCTGGACTTGCAAAGACCCTCATGTCCAAGACAATGGCAGAATGCCTTGATTGTGATTTTGTGAGACTTCAATTCACGCCGGATCTTTTGCCGGCAGATATAACCGGTACCAAAGTATACAACCACAACGAAGCTTCTTTTTCCACACTTAAAGGTCCGATCTTTGCTAACTTTGTCCTTGCTGACGAGATAAATCGTGCCCCTCCAAAAGTCCAGTCAGCGCTTTTAGAAGCGATGCAGGAAAGACAGGTAAGCATCCAGGGAGAGACCTTCAAACTCGAGCGCCCTTTCTTTGTAATGGCAACACAGAATCCTATAGAGTCAGAAGGTACCTATAAGCTTCCTGAAGCACAGGTAGACAGGTTCATGTTCAAGCTCATTATCGATTATCCCACGAAGGACGAGGAAATTGAGATCATCGAGAGATTTACCCAGGATATAAAACCACAGGTATCGAGAGTACTCACATCCAGACAAATTATTGAAATCCAGGACTTCAATCCCCTGATATATGCTGACAGAAAGATCAAAGACTATGTAGTGCGGATTGTGGACGCAACTAGACATCCACAGGCTTATAATGTTGATGTAGAGGGATACATTGAGTACGGAGCCTCTCCACGTGCATCCTTATGGCTTATACTTGCTGCGAAAGCGCATGCAATGCTTGATGGGAGAGGATATGTGGTTCCTGAAGACATAAAAGCTGTTGCATACAACGTGCTTCGACATCGCATACTTCTTAACTACGAAGCTGAAGTTGAAGAGGTCACCAGCGACCAGATAATTACACAGATACTTAACAAAGTAAAAGTTCCCTGATAGACCAGATTAAGATTTTCACTGGCAAAAAAAGTATGCAAATCATAGTGAGTTGTGTGCTATATGCAGCGTGCAAAAGAAGTAATTAAGCAGGTAAAGCGCATAGAGATTAGCACAAAAAAACAGGTCGAGGGACTGATCACTGGAAATTATCACTCTGTGTTCAAGGGCCAGGGTATTGACTTTTCTGAAATAAGAGAATACAGGGCTGGGGATGATGTCCGTGCAATTGACTGGAAGGTTACTGCGAGATTCAATCGTCCATTCATTAAAGAATTTATTGAAGAAAGAGATCTGCATGTCTATTTTGCTATAGATATGTCGGCTTCTGGAAGTTTCGGAAGTAACATCACAAAGAAACAAAAAGCAATAGATATCGCAGCAAGCTTGATGTTTGCAGCCATGAAAAACAATGATAATGTCGGACTATTCATTTTTACTGAAGAAATTGAGAAGTATATTCCAGCCAGAAAAGGCAAAAGGCATGTTCTTAAATTACTCAGCACATTGATTTCCTATGAGCCTGTAACAAAAAAGACTAACATTATGAACAGTATGGAGGCTATTGCCGCGCTGCTCAAAAGAAGAAGTCTCGTTTTTGTAATCTCAGATTTTTATTCTGATGACTTCTCACAGCCTCTTAAAGTAATGAGAAACCGACACGATGTAGTAGCGTTAAGAGTAACTGACAAACGTGAACAAGAACTTCCTTATGTTGGGCTTATTGAACTTGAAGACGAGGAAACAGGCGAGCAGCTTCTTGTCGACACTTCCAACGAAAATTTCAGGATACGCTATGAAGAACTTGTCAAAGAATATGATGAATCATTAAAAAGACTGTTCAGAAAGATGAAAATCGACATGGTTAACTTTGTTACAGATGAACCATATGAAATCGCGCTGAGAAAGTTTTTCAGGGATAGAAAAGTAAGGAGATAAGAGAATGGCAGGTTTTGACTCCCCTCATATTCTTATATTCTTACTGATAATCCCACTTATTTATTATTTGCATAATAAGGTCAGGATTCAGAAGAAGAACGAAGCAATAAAGTTCAGCAATCTTGCTTTTATTAAATCCGCATTGGGCGACACTAAAAAGTCAAAACGGGATATACATCTTTTCTATTTATCGTTACTAACCATCGGTCTCATGATAATAGGTTTTGCAAACCCTCATATTCCCCTGGAACAAACCAAAGAAGGAGTAAGTGTTGTGTTGGTAATGGATGTTTCAGGAAGTATGCAGGCAGAAGACTACGCCCCATCAAGACTGGAAGCCGCAAAATCATCTGCAGAGATACTGATTAATTCCCTTAAAAGTAAAGATTATGCGGGAATTGTCACTTTTGAGTCAGGGGCTACTACTGCGGCTTATCTAAGTCCTGATAAAGAAAAAGTAATCGAAAAACTTCATAACATCGCGCAGAAAGATGGCAGCACTGCTATAGGGGATGGGCTTAGTCTTGGAATTGATATGGCTTCTTCCATTCCAAACATGAAAAAAATAATTATTTTAATAAGTGATGGCGTGAACAATGCGGGTTATATTAGCCCTGAGGAAGCGATCCAATATGCGAAAGCTAACAACATTCAGGTTTATACTATCGGCATGGGTTCAAACAGTCAGGTATTACTTGGATATGATTGGTTTGGTAACCCTCAGTACGCAGAACTTGATGAAGCTACACTGCAAACCATTGCAGAGAGTACTGGAGGAAAATATTTCAAATCCATCGATGATAAAACATTAGATGAAATTTACAGAAACATCGGCGAAAATATAAAAAGAGATAAAGAAGAAACGAACATCAAAGATTGGTTCTTCTTTGCAGCATTTCTGACATTACTTATCCAGATGTATTATAGATACGGAAAAGGAAGGATATTGCAATGATAAGAAAAGCCATTGCTATTTTCTTACTTTTCTTGCTACTGGTACCCATAACTTATGCCGAGGAGAACATAACATTTTCAGTTCCTCAGAAGGATTATTATTTCCTTGTCGGAGAACAAGCTTATATTCCTCTCAATATCACTAATTCATACAATAAAGATATAAATGGCATCCTTGGATACACGATCACACAGGAAATTAATAGTGGACCAATTCATTTCTCAAGTTCAAATACCAAATCTACGAGCTTTCAGATAAGTAAAGGTAATACTACAGTTAACCTTGGGTTTGGGAGTATCGATAAGCCTGAGAACTTAAGTGTATCGCTAATTTTCAATTACGATGATAAAGGAAGCAAAATTGTCCGCCTAGAGGACATTAGAATACATTTTGTTGAAAATGAATCTGATAAACAAAATAAAGTCAATCCAATTCAGAGCTCTTCACAGGAAACATCCGCTACACAGCAAATAACGGATCCATTTACGCAGCAAGAACAGCGTATAGCACAGCAAGAACAGCAAATACAGCAAATAATGCAACAGATGATAAATCAGCAGTATGTAGTGCAAACTCCCCAGTGGGTTTCGCAAAATAATCAGCTGAATCAGGATATTTCATCACTGAAAGAGGAGATGCAAAAACAGATACAAAAGCAGCAACAAATGCAGCAGCAGTTCCAGCAGCAAATTGCAAATAATCAAGACTTCCAGAAGGCAAATCAGGAATTATCTGGTCTTGGATACGATTTGACTTCTCTCGAAGTTAATCCGTCATCAAATAACACAGGAACTTTCACAGTGAGCTATGAGAAACAAAATGGCGATAAGGCAAGCATTCAGGGAGAAATGAGTAATGGTAAAATAAAGAGTCTGCAGATTGATACGGCAGAAGGCAGACAAAAACTCCGGGACTTGCTTTCTCAGAATAGCGACTTTAATAAGTACCTTAAAAAATTGCAAGATGATGGCTTTAAAGAAGTCAATTCAACTTTCTCACGCGAGAATAACACTACAACTCTTCAGATACAATACGAAAATTCTAAAAATGAAACAGCTCAGATAAATGCCAAATTTGTAAACGGCAGTGTTGAGCATGTTGAACTTGTAAGAGAGCAGGAAAGAAACCTTTATCCTATATACTGCATGGGAGTTCTTATACCTCTTCTTCTTGGTTATATTATATACAACAGGTTTTCAGGTAAAAAGGAGCAGAGAAAATTAGTTAGAGAGAATATACCACTTCAGGAAAGAAACTTTGACTACAGGGAAGAAGCAGGAAAACTTGTGGAAAAAGCAATATCACTCTATGAAGAAAAACAGTTCAAGGATGCTTACGGAACTGCTGCACAGGCTCTGAGGTTGTATCTGAGCTATAAATATGGCTTAAAGAGAGAAGTTACAAATTCTGAACTGATAAATTATCTGAAAAGTGAAGGTGTAGAATATGCGAAATTTGAGAAATGCTTACAATTGACCAGTCTCGTTGAGTTTGCAAAACATACGCCCGATGATGGTGAGTTTGAAGAAATAATTAAAACTATTAAGGATGCTATGAAGGACGGAAAATAATCAAACAGACTAGGTTGATCCTTTGTATTATTTCTTAATTGATCTTAATATTTTCTTAATTGATCTTAATATTTTCTTAATTGATCTTAATATGCTAGGATTTCCCATCAAATTAAAGATACTATAAATAAACGTGAAAACTATCTTAAATTTACAGAGGTTGCCAAGCCAGATCTCTTATAGGGTGGGGTGGCTGCTCGCAATTTAATTTTTCACCTTTTATCAAATATTGACTCGAATGTGAATTCGCCAGTTAGAGATGCTCTGCAAGAGCTGCTATCATAATTCTAATTTATCTTTTCCAGTTCCATATTATCTGTTAAAATGAAACAATGTTCCTGAATAATCTCTGAAACTACTTGTCATGATTTTTTAATTAAGGACATTTTAAACTCAATATTCGGCATATATTAGAACTGCATAAGTACAGTTTCAAAGGTCTCTATGAGGTGTAAGGTCACAACCTGTACACAACAGGCACATTGTCTGAGCTTTATCTGCACATAGCGAATTACGGTCAAGCATATTCCTCAACATATTCCCGAGCTTCAAAAGCCGTTCTGCACTGGGTCTGGTAATATTTTTTACATCTTTTCTGAGAGGATGAGGGGATATAGGCCTGAGAATAGGAATTATGCATCGCTCAGTAAGCTGTTTAATACCTCTTCGGACGGTCTCGTCACTTTCCCCAAGGC